>Ga0070728_10000018_pt1 | contig 360466 bp, 332 predicted proteins | sample tdDd471_FD_66723 | JGI IMG/M metagenome (GOLD analysis project Ga0070728, IMG submission 66723) | Marine sediment microbial communities from the Atlantic coast under amendment with organic carbon and nitrate - tdDd47.1 | ecosystem: Environmental > Aquatic > Marine > Coastal > Sediment... | reverse complement strand
TTGAACTGACCCTTGTCAAGTAGACAGGTAATTTAATTAAATAATTACGCACATTTGGATGCAAGGTTTCGATATTCCATCGGAGCCAAGCATCCTAATTTTTTTTGAAATCTTTTTTCATTGTAGAATGTTATGTATTCTACAATTTTTTCTTTTAAGTCTTCTAATGACTTAAACTTTTTGCCATGAAACATTTCTGACTTTAGAGTTCCAAAGAAACCTTCCATTGGACCGTTATCGATACATTTTCCAACTCTAGACATACTTTGTGTCATTCCAGCTGATTCAAGCTTAGTTTTAAATATATTTGAAGTGTACTGATACCCCCTGTCACTATGAAATAGTGGTGATGCATTAGGATGATTTTCAAGTGCACGATCGAACATCTTAAATACTAGTTGATTATTGTTTCTGTAGGATAATTCATACTCAACAATACTGTTATCATAAAGATCCATTATTGGACTCAAATATAGCTTTTTCGACTCGCCTGGTATTGAAAATTCTGTTACATCGGTTAACCATTTCTCATTTGGATTAGCTGCACAAAAGTCTCTTGCTAAGACGTTTTCTTTGATGTAATCGGGTTTACTTCTTTTACGATTTACTTTTTTTCTTCTGATTCTTGCAGTTGTTCCCGTAAATGACATTAATCGGTGAACATAACCTTCACAATAGTTCTTATGATTTAAACGATTGATGAACATCGTCATACGTCTATAACCGAGGATTCCATCAAAGGTTGCATGATACTCATGAATTAAGGAACACAATAATTCATCATTTTTTTCTTTAGTAGGTTTGACTCTATTTTTATATTTATAGTATGAACTTCTAGCAATTCCAAGTACTTTGCACATCACTAAAACGGAATAACCTTCATTTCGATAGTAATCAACAGTATGATAACTTGCTTCTTGTTTTACTTTCGAAAGAGACTTTTGTTTACGAACTCCTCTTTTTTTTAAGGACTTCTAGTTCAAACTCTCTTCGTTTTCTAAGGTCACGTTCGCGCTCTAACTCTAGTTTCAGCTTATCAATCTCACTTAAAGAATCTTTATTAACGTTATTTTGTTGCTTTGGTCCACGTTTCTTATCTTTAAGACCATCTGCACCATTTGACATATATGCTTTGGTCCATTTATATATATTTGCATAGCGATTGGCAAATTTATTGGCAGCTTCTTTGTAATTCATGTCGTTAGCAATAACCCACTTAACAATTTCTAGTCTTTCCTCAAATGTAGTCTTTCGTGATTTCATGGTATAGATATCTCCTTTAGGATCATAAGCTTTGAGTTCTATACCATTATAGCTCATTTCGTTCCACTTTCGAATAACTCTGGAACTAATCTTATATCTAGCACTTAACTCCGGTAGTGAATACTTACCAGAAGAATACTCATCAACGATGTGATTTTTGAATTCAGATGTATATGAATTATTTTTATTAGAATAATCAAACGCTGATTCACCATGAATTTCATAAGTCAAATACCATAGTCTAAAAGTTTCGTAAGCAACACCAATAGACTTGGCTATACTATGAAAGCTACCTCTTCCAGTTTTATAATCTTCACAAGCTTTTACCTTTATGTCCTTACTTAATTTTGGTTTTCTTCCCATAAAAAATACCTCCAAGTAGAAATCTAATTTTAATTAATTAGACTGTCTACTTTGGAAGTATCATATCACCTCGGTGCTGGTTAATTTTTTAGCTTTAATCCATAATACAAATGATCACATATTAGATTTTCAAATTCTGCAATACCTTTTATACGTCCCCACTCTTCAAAATCGAACTTCTTAAGTAAACCTTTACTAGGCTCATTTACATCTAATAAAATGGCTACCATAGTCTTATATTTTAGCCTATTAGCTTCTTCTATCATGAAGCTTAATAATTTACTACCTATTCCCTTACCTGTAGCTTTAAGGTCTAAATAGTAACTTACTTCAACAGTCCCATCCATGGCTCTTCTACCCGGTCTATAAGCCGATAAATATGCATATCCTAATATGTCTTCATCTTCAATAACATATAAAGGATAAGCATCATTTCTTAAATCAAACCAATTCCTTCTCTCATCAACTGTAAAAGTATCCATATCTGCAGTACATTTTCTTGTTAGAATGGCTTGATTGTATATATCAGTTATGACCTCTAAATCGTCTATTTTTGCTCTTCTTATATTCATAAAACCCCCTTGACCATTATAACATAAAAAGACAGTCCCAAAGGACTGTCCTAATTAATTAAAATACTCTTGTTCTACCTTCGTAAACAATACCTTTGTTAGAATCTAATGTAATTTCTTGACCATCTTCGATTCTTTCAGTTGCATTGTTAGCTCCTACTACAGTAGGAATCTCAAGGTTAAGTGCTACAATAGCGCCATGAGAAGTGTATCCACCTTCTTCAATTACCATACCTGATGCTTTTTCAATGAATGGCATTAAATCTCTATCTGTTACTTGAGTAACTAAGATGTCACCATCTTTGAATTTAGCTTTAGCTTCTTCAACTGATTTAACAACACAAGCATTACCAGTAATAGCAGTTCTACCAAGACCAAGACCTCTTAAAAGAATCTCGCCAACGATTTGAACTTTCATTAAGTTAGTTGCACCTGTTACACCAATTGGTACTCCTGCTGTGATAACAACTAAATCACCTTTTTTGATATATCCAGCTTCTTTAGACTTGTTAACTCCCATTTCAAAAATTTCATCTGTAGAAGTAGCCATATCAACAAGTACTGATTCAACACCCCATACTAGAGCTAATTTTCTTCTTACTCTCTCGTTCATTGTTGTAGCAATGATTGGAGCTTTAGGTCTAAACTGAGAAACTTTTCTAGTTGTAAAACCTGAAGATGTTGCAGTAATAATAGCTGCAGAATCTAAGTTTAGTGCAGTATTACAAGTCGACTGAGATACAGCAAAAGTTACACCAGCTTCAATTAATTCTTCTGATTTCTTGTTTAATAATGCTTTGTAATCTAATGTAGATTCCATTTTCTTAGCAATGTTAGCCATTGTTTGAACAGATTCTACTGGGTATTTACCAGCAGCAGTCTCGCCAGAAAGCATGATTGCGTCAGTACCATCTAAAATTGCGTTAGCAACATCTGTTACTTCTGCTCTAGTAGGTCTAGGATTTCTTTGCATAGAATCTAACATTTGAGTTGCAGTAATAACTGGCTTACCAGCTAAGTTACACTTAGAAATCATTAACTTTTGAGCTAATGGCACATCTTCAGTTGGAATCTCAACACCTAAATCACCACGAGCAACCATGATACCATCAGATACTCTGATGATCTCGTCTAAGTTATCCATACCTTCTTGATTTTCAATTTTTGAAATAATATGAACATCTTGAAGATCACTTGATTCTAAAATCTTTCTGATCTCTAAAACGTCAGCAGCTTTTCTTACAAATGAAGCTGCAATGAAATCAATACCATTCTCTAAACCAAAACGGATATCAGCTTCGTCTTTAGGAGTAATTGCAGGTAAGTTAATCTTTACGCCAGGTACGTTAACACCTTTGTGGTTTTTAACTTGACCAGTGTTCATAACAGTTGTAACAATATCGTTACCTTTAACTTCTTCAACTCTTAAACCTACTAAACCATCATCAATAAGAATTGTATCGCCATTTACTACATCTGAAGGAAGACCTTCGTATGAAATTTGACATTTATCTTGTGTACCAACAAACTCATCAGTTGTAAGTGTGAATGTTTGACCTTCTTCTAGGATTACTGGCTCATGGAACTTACCAGTTCTAATTTCAGGACCTTTTGTATCTAATAAGATAGCTACAGGCTTGTTTAACTCTCTTCTTACTTCTTTAATCATTTCAATTCTTGCAAGATGCTCCGCATGGTCACCATGTGAAAAGTTAAGTCTTGCAACATTTAAACCATTCTCCACAAGACTAGAAAATACTTCTTTATTTTCACTTGCGGGACCAATGGTACAAACAATTTTAGTTTTCTTCATATTCATACTCTCCTTAAATTGATAGCACTTGGGCTAAATCATACATTTTCTTATTTAGACGATCATTTGGTTTTACAGCATCTTCTAATGAAACATCAATGATGTCATTACCGTCAATACCGACAGCACGTCCACCTTTGCCTTCCATAAGAAGTTCCACAGCATGGTTTCCAAAGCGACTTGCTATGATTCTATCAAATGCTGTCGGTATACCACCACGTTGTAAATGACCAATAATCGATACTCGTGTATCCATATCTATTTTTTCTTTTATTGCGTCAGCAATTTCATAAGGTTTGCCAACACCTTCAGCCACTAATATAATATTATGTAGCTTTCCTCTGTTCTTACCTTGTAAAAGTTTTCTACAAACTTCATCAATATCAAAATTCACTTCTGGAATAATAATTGTTTCAGCACCACCAGCAAGGCCTGCGTGTAATGCAATATCACCACAATGTCTTCCCATAACTTCTACAATATTTGCTCTACCATGAGATGATGACGTATCTCTTAGATTACCAATTGCATTAACAACTGTATTAATCGCTGTATCAAAACCTATTGTATAATCTGTATATCCCAAATCGTTGTCTATTGTACCTGGAATACCGATTGTCGGAAACCCCTTTTGCCATAGCTTGTATGCACCATTATAAGATCCATCACCACCACAGACAACCAAACCATCTATGTTAAATAGGTTTAACATATCTAATCCCTTTTGTAATCCTTCTTCTGTTTTAAATTCCAAACATCTAGCAGATTGTAATATTGTACCACCTCTATGAATTATATCACCAACTGATGAAACATCCATATCAAAGATGTCTCCTTCTATTAACCCTTGATAGCCTCTTCTTATACCTGATACTTTTAACCCATTAAATATCGCCACACGAACAACAGCTCTTACTGCTGCGTTCATTCCTGGTGCATCTCCACCACTTGTTAAAATCCCAATTCTTTTCATGTTTTTCACCTCAATCATTATTATGATTTTGTCAGCTGGAACGCTATCGTCCCGGTTACAAATTTTGTCCCAGGTTGTCACATCTATAATTCTATATTAATAAGTGCAATATTTCAAATGAAAATGTTGTAAAATCGTCATTTTTCACAAGGAATTATGTGTTTTTTTACATGATAACGTTTTCTTTTTTTTTACTGAACAATCACAGCGTCTTCTCCAAGTAAATTTTTTAATGTTTTTATTAATTGCTGACTATTATTTACCCATAAATGTTCAGGGGCTATCATTTTATTTTTTGAATCAGCAAAGTATAAAACAACAGGCATCTTTCCTGGACTAACTTTTAACTCACCTAAAATCTCACTCATCAATGAATCATCTTTTGCAGGTAGCTTCAAAAATAACTTTACTACCTTTTTCTTTTTAACAGATGGTCTTTTTCTCCCAAGGAGACTTTTAGCATTTTCTTCATTAAGAACCATGATATTATCTGCTATAAGCTTTGGTTCCTCATCCTCTTTAAAGTTTAATCTGCTTTTCACAATAACAAATTGATCTTCATTCAACAAATGCGAACAACCATCATAGACTTTTGGAAATACAATAATCTCAATAGCATCAAACAAATCTTCTACTTGAATAAAAGACATGATCTTTCCTGCTTTAGTAGTCATGTTCCTCTTATGAATCACCATGCCTGCAAGAATAAATGCCTTACCATCATACTTTCTTTGAAACTCTGGAGACTTTGAAGCTTCTTTTAGATCTCCTAGATTCATTGATGATACACTTTGTACCAATGTTTTGTGTTCATTTAAAGGATGTCCAGTCAAATATAGACCCAGAACATCTTTTTCAAAGCTCAATTTTATCTTGTCAGCAAGTTCTTTAACGTTGGCCATTTTATCCAACAAACCTGCATTCATTGAATCCATGCCCTCCATACTAAACATTGAGAGTTGTCCTTTTGCATTACGTCTTTTCTCAGTATGTATCGCATCGACTACTTTATCAAAGGAAGCCAAAAGTTGTGCTCTATTGTGTATGAAATTATCAAAAGATCCTGCTTTAATAAGGCTCTCTACTGCACGCTTATTAAGTTCTTTGTGATCAACCTTTTCACAAAAATCAGTAAAGTCAGTAAACGGTCTTTCCTTTATTATAGAAGCAATGATACCTCTACCTACATTTTTAACTGATTTTAAGCCAAAGCGAATACTCCCACTCTCCACAGAAAAACTTCCAAAACTTTTATTTACATCAGGAGGCAAAATTTCTATATTCATACGGATACAATCTTGAATATATCTTGCAATTTTAGACTGATTACCAATCATACTTGTCATTGTAGCAGCCATAAACTCAACAGGATAGTGCGCCTTTAAATAAGCTGTTTGGTAAGCAATAATACCATAACCTGCAGCATGCGATTTGTTGAAAGCATACTTAGCAAAGTCTTCCATATCACTAAATATACGTTCAGCTACTTCTGCAGGTACGCCTCTTCTTACACATCCCTCAACAAGAACCTCACCAGATTCATCTGATGAACCATGAATAAAGATTTGCTTTTCTCTATTCATTACATCTTTTTTCTTTTTACTCATAGCACGTCTAACAATATCAGAACGTCCATAAGAGAATCCACCCAGTTCTCGCACAATACGCATAACCTGTTCTTGATAAACAATACACCCATAAGTAACATCTAGAATGTTTTCTAGCATAGGGTGGTCATATTTAACTAGAGATGGATTATTTTTGTTCATAATATACTTAGGTATAGAATCCATTGGACCTGGTCTATACAAAGAAATTCCGGCAATGATGTCTTCCAAGGAAGTTGGTTTTAGTTCTTTCATAAAACGAATCATCCCGGCACTTTCAAGTTGAAATACACCAAGTGTTTCACCACGACCAATTAAATCAAAAGTTGATTTGTCACTATAATTAACATCATCAAATGAGAAATCAATATTTTTTTGCCTTTTAATATGTTTGATGGTATCTTTGATAACCTTTAGAGTCCTTAAGCCTAAGAAGTCCATCTTTAACAAACCCAATTCCTCTAGTAAAGTCATTGAGTACTGAGTCGTTATTGATTCATCTTGTAGATACAATGGTACATAATGGTCTACTGGCAATTTTGATATCACCACACCAGCTGCATGTGTTGAAGCGTGTCTCGGCATCCCTTCTACAGCTTTTGCAGCTTTGATAACTTGCCTTAACTCTGGCTCTTCTTCATACATTTGATGAAACTCTTTTGATTGATCTAAAGCTTTATCTAAGGTCATCCCTAAAGCAAAAGGGACTGCTTTTGCAAGCTTATCCGCATCACTATAAGGCAGTTCTACAACACGACCAACATCTCTAAGTGCTGCTTTTGCTGCCATGGTACCAAATGTGATAATTTGAGATACATGGTCTTTACCATACTTCTCAATTACATAATCAATTACTTCTTGGCGCCTTGTATCCTCAAAGTCTATATCAATATCAGGCATTGTTACACGTTCTGGATTTAAAAATCTTTCAAATATAAGATCATATTTTATGGGATCAACATCTGTAATTTTAAGAACATAGGCAACAATACTACCACCAACCGAACCTCTACCAGGTCCGACTGCTATACCATTATCTTTTGCATACTTAATAAAATCCCATACAATTAAGAAGTAATCACTAAAACCCATATTTGAAATGGTTGTTAGCTCATAATCCATTCTTTCCAAATGCTTTTCATAATCTTGATAGCGTTCTTTTAGTCCCATCAAGCAAAGCTCTCTTAAATAACGATCATGATCATAACCGTCTGGTAATTGATACTCTGGTAAATGCCTAGACTCGAAGTCAAAGGTCACATTACATTTATCAGCAATTCGATTGGTGTTTTCTATTGCTTCAGGAACATGAGAAAACAATGCTTTCATTTCCTCTGGGGATTTCAAGTAAAATTCATCAGATGGAAAACGCATACGTTTGCTGTCACTTACATTCTTTCCTGTTTGAATACACAACAAAACATCATGTACTGCTGCATCCGTTTTCTCTAAATAATGCACATCATTAGTCGCAACTAAAGGAACATTTATTTCCTTTGAAAGACGCAAAAGATGCATATTGACAGATTTTTGCTCCATCATACCATGATCCTGAAGTTCCAAATAAAAATCATCCTTAAAAATTGATTTCAAATGAAGTGCTATTCTTTTAGCTTTTTCGTAATCATTGTACATAAGTGCTTGTTGAACATCACCTGCCAAACATGCACTTAATACTATCAGTCCTTCAGAATGTTTCTCTAAAAGCGTATAATCTATTCTTGGTTTATAGTAGAATCCATGAACAAATCCTTCTGAAACCAATTTAATTAAGTTTTGATAACCAGTATTATTTTTTGCTAGAAGCACCAAATGCCCGCTATTCTTATCAATACCAGGATCTTTGTCTGTGTAATTTCTTGCAGCAGTATAAACTTCGCAACCAATGATAGGTTTGATGCCATTTTTAATGGCTTCTTTATAGAAATCAACAACACCGAACATCACACCATGATCTGTTATTGCAACAGCATGCATATTTTGTTCTTTTAACTTTTTAATCAATGGTTTGATTCTTGCAAAACCATCTAACAAACTGTACTCAGTATGTAAATGTAAATGTGTAAAACTCATATGACTCCTTAAAAAGGCCTTCATATTATGAAGGCCACACTTTATTGATTTACATGTATTTCCCACAGGTCATTAATCATTAATATAACGTCCTTAGGTAACTCATGATATCGTTTTGTTGCAAGTTCCTCTACACGAACAGAGTGTCTCTTTAAGCTGGCTTTTTCAAATTTTTCAGCATCTGCTTCACCAATTAAATTAGTATCAAGCACAGGTAGGTTTCCCCAACTTGCTGGTGTATACTTATCTACTTGCATATCTAAAGATAACATTTCATGAATTGCTAATATCGCACCTGTTTTATTAGATGCATTGACTGGTACTGCAAAATAAAATGTATCCATTATTGTTCCCTGATCAAACAAGAAATTTCTCGCACCATCTGGGTATACTTCATTTTTTATAGCATCTGTAATATAAGAATAGTCATGACTCATCGAAAAATATAAATCGCCATTAAAAAATGCATAATTCACATCTTCTATACCCTTAAGATAGGCACCCTCTTCTTTATATAAATATTGATCTAATTCTTTTAAGTAATTCAAACCTGGCATGATGATTTCTTCCACGGTTTCTATAGCTACTTCAGCTTCAAACAAAGCCTCCATATTTTCAGCACCAACAATTTCATAAATAACCGTTCTTACAAACTCACCACCAACTTCGTCTAACATTGGGTTAGGATAAGTAAATGTCTGGGGATTATCCTTGGCAAAGCTCATAAGTTCTTCTGTAGATACAGGGAACGTTTCTAATTCATCTTCATCGAAAGTTAACACCATTTGCTCTCTTCCGAAAGGTACCGCATAACTCTCAAGAGGAAATCCATGTTCAGACTTTATATCTAAAGTAAGCTTATTTAATCGATCATCAAAGTTTAAGACTTTGTCCGATATTTCAGAGTATAATAATCCCTTATCATAGAATGTTCTAAACTCATCATCTTTTAAAATAAGAATATCAATTACACCATCTTTTACTTCATTAAGTAATTCTGTTTCCACAATAGAGATAATATCATCTTGAGTCATGATTTTTACATTCAACTCAATGTTATACAATGTCTTCAATTGATTATAATACTTTGAACTTAACCAAGCACGCATTTTTTCATCTGCTTCTGTTACATATAAGTTGACAGTTGTGTTACTTCCACTTTCTACAATTAGATCCCATTCTTTATCAGGTGTTTCCTCACCAGTTAAAATGTCTGTTGCCTGACATGAGTATAATCCAAATATCAAACACAGAATACAAGACCATAAAACTATTTTTTTTATCATATATACCTGCCTTTTCTCTCTTCTACCATTATATCTTAAATGACGTCACAAGAAAACAAAAAAGCCTACTTTGAGGCTCTTCTAAGTTTGAATTCTTCTATATTAATATCGACTATTGAAATACTCGGATTTTTATACAAGTCAATTTCATAATAATTACTTAGTCTTTCACCGTTAGAATCCTGTGTTATACGTACAACTGGACACAATTTGTTTTTTGTCATCACTTGTCCAATATCACCTGTATTCAATTGGATAAACAAGCCAATAGGGTAATAACCTATCATAATAATAAATTTCTTAACAATCTCAATATCAAATTGTATATCAGCATTATCAATTAAATAAGAGACTCCTTGATAATAATCTATACGTTTACAATATATACGATCACTTGTAATCGCATCAAAAACATCTGCTATACCAACAATCTTTGCGAATATAGGAATATCATACTTATTTAGACCATGAGGATATCCCAGTCCATCTACACGCTCATGATGCCACAAAGCTATATTGGCTGTATCATTTTCAAGGTTTAAATTATCTTTCATAATTTTATGTCCATATACAGTGTGATTCTTTACAATTTCATATTCTTCATCTGTTAATTTTTCTGGTTTATGGTAAATATCTTGTGGAATAAGCATTTTCCCAATATCATGTATCAAAGCACCAATTCCCAGTTGCATCAATTTATTTTGAGTCAATCCGTAATATATGCCTGTAATCAATGATAAAACACAAACATTAACCGAATGAGATAATAAATAATTATCAATAGCATTCATATTTGATAGATTTAGTACAACTCTATCATCCATTAAGACTACATCAATGATTTTTCCAACTATCTTCTTAATCCTATCAGCTTTCAATGAATTACCATCTAATACTTTATCAAGTATTTCTGATACAACTTCACTGGCTTCTTGACGAGTTTCGTTTAGGATTACTGCTTTTCTATAGGCTGCCTTCTTCTCAAATATGGATGTGGTCTCTTGAGTAGTATTTTTTTGAACATTATAAGCTACTCTATCCTCTACCAAACATCGTTCTATTTGTAGACTCTGAATTCTCTCAATCCTTTTATTACTTAGACCTAGGCCTTCATTAAAAAGTACTTTACCATCTATATCAAAAATTGTCTCAGCCAATATCATACCTTCTACTAATTGTTTAATATCAACTGATCGTTTGACGCTTTTCATATTTATCCTCCAAAAAAAAACGAATCTCATCGTGAATAATCATGTATTCGACAAAATTCGACTCTATCATTATTTTATGATATTTATTCTTAAAAGGCAACACATTTATACGTTCATAATATCAACATTAAAGAATTGCTCAAGTTTTACTATAGCCTCTTCTTCATCAGGACCTTTTACTGTTAATACAATAACACCATCTTTAGGAATACTCATCGAAATAATACACATAATACTCTTTCCATCAATATAATCATTCTGATATTCTAACTCTACTTCTGATAAAAAACCATTGGTAATTTGAACAAATTTTGATGCTACTCTTGCGTGTAATCCTAATGGGCTCTTTATTTTAAATTCTTTCTTTATCACTATTAAGTCTCCTTTTCTATAATTTCTAATGCTATTTTCTCAATTTTCTTCATACGATGATTGACACCGGATTTTCCAATTGGAGGATCTAGCATTTCACCAAGTTCTTTTAAACTGACATCAGTATTGCTCAATCTAATCATGGCAATTTCTTTTAAAGCATCTGGCAGTGAATCTAAACCTGCATACTGGTCAATTATTTCAATGTGTTTCTTTTGCTTAACTGCAGCATTTACCATCTTACTTAAATTTGCAGTTTCACAATTTACCAATCTATTAATATTGTTTCTCATGGATTTAACAATTCTAACGTTCTCAAATGCCATTAAAGCTGAGTGCGCACCAATAATATTGAGCAAATCTACAATTTGATCACCTTCTTTAAGGTAAACAATAAAATTCTTTTTTCGTGCGATAACTCTAGCATATAACTCATAACTGTTTATCAGGTCTTTTAATTCATTCGCATAATCTTCACGATGAGTGATCAATTCCAAATGATAACTTTTTTCTGGATCGGACAATGAACCCCCTCCCAGAAAAACACCTCTGATATAAGCACGTTTACAACACTCGTCTTCTATTAGTTTCTTCGGTAAACCATTATTGATAACTATGCTATCATCTTTTTCTACCATAATTTCTAATCTTTTTAAGATATCTGTCGCATCCATTATCTTAATTTGATAAGAGTTGTTTTTTCTTAAAACATTATTCTTTACAACTTCTAAATCCGTATGGATTCTCATACTACGCTTAAATAGTACAAAAATCATACGTCCTATCGCTGCATTTTCTGTAGTAATTAATAAATCTGTCTTTCCTAATCCTCTTAACTGGATGGTACCGCTTACACGTACCAAGGCAGACAATTCAGCCATCTGACAACACTTACTATCAGAAGTCCTTCTAGCTAATTCATTTTTCGTCTTTGATGAAAAAGACATCTAGTCACCTACTTTATTGCTTCTATAGCTTTTATTATAACTTTTCTTTCGTCATCGTACTTCGCTATTCTTACCACTTTATCAGATTCAATGAAAGCTGCTTGAACAAATCCCTCATCCTTTAAAGGTTCTAAGTCAAAGGACTTTGCCTCCATTAAATACCACGACACTGTTTTGTTAATCATTTGATATTCTGTCCAGAAATTACTAAAAGAATAAGATGTTATGCCAATATAATCTAATATAATTGCGTCTACATTCGTCTCTTCTTTAACCTCACGAATAGCAGTCTCCTCTAATGTTTCACCATCTTCGATTCGACCTTTTGGTAATACCCAATCACCATTCTTTTTTCTTAACATTAATATCTTGTCTTTATAATAAACAATGCCTCCTGCACTGAATACCTCATTCATACTTACACTTCCTTACATACTTTATAAATAGTATAGCATGAAGTTAATTATTTTTCACATTTTTAGTATTCTATCAGATATTCATCGATTCGTCCAATTTATGAGAATATACATATCAAACCAACATTTAACTAAAAGATGACAGTCAAATTGATATTGATCTGAACTGATTTATCATCTCTATATTTCTACTATTCTTAAATTCACCATTACTTCTCAAGTTCTCTCATACTCACTAAAGTACCATCCACTGCATCAAAAGTGATATTATAGTTCTTACCATTAAGAAAAACATTAAACTTCCAAAAGTAATCTAATTCATCATAACTTGTACTAATAAAAAAATAGGCATTTGATACATCAAAGTTCTCTAATTTTTTATCAAACAAAACTTTTTTTTCAAAGTATTCCTCATAGTCAGCAAAATCGTAGATATCTTTAACAATCTGCCAAGGATAATTTACTTTCTTCAACTCGACTTGATTATTTTTTACAAAGAAAAATTTAAACTCATCCATATTTGATCTTTTATCGTTAGACCTAAAAGCAGTGACTGCGAAAAAACCTCGAAATTGATCAATTTCATAGATATCATATTCTGTTTGATTGATGGTACTTAAATAATTCGTTACTTGATCCAATATATATATTTCATCTTCTTCTGAAAATACAGCATCATCCTTTTCGTTGACATCAAAAGCAACATCAAATACAGAACCATCAGGATACAAGGTTATGTTTAAATCATGGTAGTCAAAACTCATACATTCAACGTAACCACCTGGATAGGCATAATCACTTTTCCGTTTGCTTTTAATATCACTAATAGAAACATCGTCATAAAAAAGAAGAAGATACTCATATAGCGCTTCTCTTAGATACGCTTCATCTGCTTTTTTACTTTTGAATGACAAGTAATCCGGATGTAATTTTAATGTTTTATTTAAGTTATTCGTTTTTATTTCTTTTAGATTAATACTATAAGATTTGATTAATGTCTTCTGAGCAGAAATAAACTCATCAATATCCATATCAGTATTATCGAACGATTGACTCATTTCTTTAATAGAATTCAAGTAAATCGATATTCTTTCTGATTCCCTGTTTAACTTTTCTACAGACAAATTAGGACTATAGATAGTATCTAACTCTTCTATCCATTCATACATCATAAATCGATACTCAGAATCAATGTATTTATTATCTTCTATCAGATCATAAATACCTTTAGAGAGCCTACCGTATGCTTTTATCATCTGAAGTTGAAAGTCAGAACTATCTTCTATTGTACGAGAAATCAAATATTTTTCACAAGTTTCAGCAGTATAAGAAATTCCTACTTGCAACTCTTCAAACGATTTTTTTTCTTTATCGTGACCTATGTAAAGATGAGCAAATAATATTGCAAACACCAGTATCAATAATAAAGCAGATAATATTTTCTTTTTCATAAGCCCTCCTATATCCATCGTATGATTAAAAGAAATCAATGGATAGGCAATGATTGAATTTGTAATATTATTACAATGTTATTAATGTATTTTTAATACAAACTCGCCTATTTTGTTTCGATTAAATTTCCTGCCAAATAATTCTTCATTGACTGAAATAAAGGACTCGGAAGATTCTCAAATGAAAACCAATCCAACTCTGTCAACTCATCTTTAGAGTTAATTTTTGCTTCACCTTTAGCATAGTCTGCTTCTACCCAAATAGTGATATAATGTTTGCCTTCTTCAAATATATCATTTGTAATCCCCTTAAACCTAGGATTATCTATTTCAATATCAACTTCCTCTCGAGTTTCTCTTCTAGCACATTCAAAAGGATCTTCGCCAAATTCTAAATGGCCACCAGGTGCTGACCAAGTACCTTGTCCATGTGAACCTAATCTTCTCATCATTAAAATCTTCTCATCTTTCCAGATAAGAACACCGACTCCTACTCTAACCTGATTCATTTGGCCTCCTATACTTTTAATGATCATCTAATATTTTTCCATATCGAAGAAAAAAACCGAATAACGGTTTTAATTTTTTCCAATATAATTATTTAATAAATCAACGATTTTAGTAACATCATGCCTTACATAACCTTGTTTAACTTCAATGAAATCCGATTCAACAACTTTCATATTTTGCTCTTGAAAGTATTTTCTATCTTTTTTATTCAACATAAGCATTATAGAATCTTCTTTTTGATATCTATCTTTGACCTCTTTAGAAACCTCTTGGTTGTTTGCAACAATATAATCAAATCTAATCTCCGAATGATCATAAATCGCTTTTACATGATCTGATATAGAAAAATTATCGGTTTCACCAGGTTGAGTCATTAAGTTCGATAAGTAGATTTTCTGAGCTGTCGATGCTGAAATTGCTTCACTAATCCCTTTAACCAGTAAATTTGGTATTAAACTAGTATAAAGGCTTCCTGGTCCAACAAAGATAATGTCAGCTTCCCCTATGGCCTTTATAGATCTCGGTAAAGCATTTACTTCCAGAGGCTTTAAGAAAACCTTTTTAATTGGACAATGCTTCTTTAATACCTGATAAGGAATCTTCGATTCACCTCTAACGATTGTACCGTCTTCAAGTTCTGCAACCAAATGTACATCTTCATTGGTTGCTGGTAAGACTTCACCTTGAACTGCAAAAATATGACTTATTTTAGAAATTGCATCTTCAAAGTTATCAGAAATACCTAACATAGCTGCAATCATCAAATTTCCAAAGGATTGGTTCTTGTATCTACCTTCATCAAATCTATAAGCAAATAATTCCTGTAATACTGGTTCTTTACTTGCAAGACCAAGTATACAGTTTCTAATATCACCTGGAGGTAACATAGCTAAATCTTCTCGTAATACACCCGAACCACCACCATCATCAACAACATTAACAATGGCAGTAATATCTTCTGAGAATAATTTTAAACCTCTTAGGAGGATGGATAAACCTGTTCCACCTCCAATAGCAACTATTTTAACATCCTTCATTTAACTATCCCTATGTGTTATAAACACTCTATAATTTTGTTTCTTCAAGTATTCAGCCAATTTGTTTGCCATGGTCACAGAACGATGTCTACCACCTGTACAACCAAAACTGATAACCAACTGTGTTTTTCCCTCTTTAATATATTGAGGAATTAAAAAACTACTTAAATCTTTTATTTTATCCAAGAATATCTGACTTTCTTCAAAACTCATTACATAATCTTGTACCGCTTGTTCATTACCTGTTTTCTCTCTTAACTCTGATATATAAAACGGATTTGGTAAGAATCTAACGTCAAAAACTAGATCCGAATCTATAGCAATACCTTTTTTAAATCCAAAAGAATTACAGATGATTGAAATATTGGGTTGATTCATTTCTTCAGTGAACTTCTCCCGAACTTGATTTCTAAAATCATTGATACCAAGATTAGACGTATCCATTATTAAATCCGCTTCATCTCTAAGAGATTGAAGCATAGTTCTCTCCATCTGAATACTTTCGACCAATGTTTGCTCACCAGATATAGGGTGTGGTCTTCTCAATTCCTTGTATCTCTTCACCAAAGCTTCATCTGAAGCTTCTACATAAAGAATCCTGCAATCATAACCTTTATCTTTTAGTTCTTGGTAACCTACATGGAAATCTTCAAAAAAAGCTCCTCCACGTATATCAATACCAAGAGCTATTTTATCCAACTCTTCTACTGAATAACGACATATTTCTATAAACTTTGAGATTAATATAGGGGGTAAATTGTCAACACAATAATACCCTGAATCCTCCATACTTTTCATTGCAGAGGATTTTCCTGCACCAGATAAACCCGTAACTATTACAATTTTCATTCTAACCCTCAGCATTCAAAATTCTATCAGCTGGTATTCCAGCTTCTATACAACGATTTAAACTAGCAGTGAACTCCCCAACATTCTCAGGATCATGTGCATCACTACCTAATATAAACTTCACATCTGTTTGCAAAGCAACCTTTATTTCTTCAACAGTTAAATGTCCATGCTTTGCATTTACTTCAAGTGCTACATTTTTTTGACTAGCAACTGTTGCAACTGCTATCACATCAATCGGTCCTTTTGCACCTGGATGTGTAATAGCTGTAATATCGTACTTATTCATGGCATTGATCATCATCTCTGTGTTAATCTTCTTGGACTTTTCATAAAAGCCTTTAGAATACTTTGATAACATTGCAAAAAGATGCATTTTCATATCCAAAAATAGTTTTCTTGGTGAACTACCAAAATGGTAGCCACACATAATCAAGTCTGATATGGCAATCATGTCATCATCAACGTCTATGGTACCATCCACGCTCATAAAATTCGCTTCTAAGTTCAGCAATATTTCTATCTCAGGATATTTCTCATTAAGACGATCAATTTCATCTCTCATTTCCTGAAAACGGTGTTTCTTAATACCATAAAATGCATGGCCAGGACCATGATCACTTATAGCAAGTGTCTTTAATCCCTTTTGTATCGCCACTTTCACATTATCCTCAATAGATCCTGTACCGTGACTAAAAGTGGTATGTGTATGGTAATCAGCAATTATTTTCATGTTAGCCTCCTAGATATTTTACCTCTGTTTCTAACATAACCCCAAACTTATCCATAACTACTTTTCGAACCATTTCTATTAAATCAAGCACCTGTTTACAAGTCGCTTTGCCTCTGTTAACTACAAAGCCACAATGCTTCTCAGATATTTGTGCATCACCAATTCTCGCGCCCCTTAATCCTGAATCGTCAATGAGTTTCCCTGCATAGTAACCAACAGGTCTTTTAAACATTGAACCAGCAGATGCTAATGTTAATGGCTGTTTTGAAGTTCTTCTTTCAGTAAAATCTTTTGTTTTATCAAGGATGACCTTTGGATCACCTTGTTCAAACTTGTAAGTCGCCTCAAGTACTATATAGTTATGAACTTTAACATCACTCATTCTATACCCAAAATTCATGTCTTCATTAACAATATCTTCAACTGTGCCATCTTCTTTTAAAACTTTTACCGAAACAACACAATCCTTCATTTCACCATCGTATGCTCCTGCATTCATGGTAATCGCACCACCCACAGTTCCAGGTATGCCACTTGCAAACTCAAATCCAATTAAAGATTCTTTTGCGACTATCTTTGATAATGTAGAAAGTAAAATTCCGGATTCAGCAGTAACTTGATTGTTCTTAATAGTTACATTCGCTAAATAGTCTGCTAATTTTACAATTACACCAGTATAACCTTCATCATCTACTAACAAATTAGAACCATTACCCATAACATAATATTTAGCATTGTTGGTATTTAGTATTTCTAATACTTGTAATATTTCATCCACACTTGCAATATCAATTAATAGAGCTGCTGGCCCTCCAATTTTAAACGATGTATGTTCCTTCATTGGTGCATTTAGAATTAATCTCGATGCATCTACAACTTTATTTATTTTTTCATATAAACCTTCTATTTTACTAAAAGGCATTCCATCATGTATTTTTACCATTTTCTACTCCTTTAACTCCTACATTATAACATACTCTAAATGATTAATCTCAGCATTTTAGAGAAATATAAGCTCCTATTTTGAATAATCTGTCATGTTTAATATGACAAATAAAGATAAAAATAAAGACAATTTTCATTGTCTTTATTCATAGAAATATTCTCCATGTATGATTCTAATTAAATCATCCGTTTTAGATTTAAAAGGCGCATTGTTAAAATATAAGCTGTATCCTATATTGTTAACACCTTCTAAAGCTTGAGTTGCTGCTTTAATAGCCATATCAGACGGCTCTAATGCTTTGAAAGACGACTTATGAGCTGGCGGAAATTGAACATAACGGTCTATTTGAAAAATAACGGTTTCCACTGTATTGGGAAATCTCTCGTCTTTAACTCTATTTAATACCGTATTCGCAATAGCTAATGCCATTTCATAATCTTGACTACCTGATTCAACAGTAACTATTTTAGAGAGCCACATCAAATCATCATCACTATAACTTCTATTTTCAACATATTCTTCAGGTACAGCATACTCTGGTTTAATAAGTTCTAATGCATACATTGCTTCATCATAAGTTGCTTCTAAGCCAAAGTAATCTTCAAATACTGCCATTGGTACCATTGTTTTATTATTTACAACTAACGGCATATGATCTAGAGTAACAAATTCTCCATTAATTCGTACATTTTCATTTTCAATTTGTAGTTCAATCACATCATCTTCATATTCAAACTTAACAATTCTTAATTTCTCATTCCATGATACACTACCACCTAGTGCTTTAACTAACGAACTTGCTTCTAAGTAGATAACATCATCAATTAATAGATGATTCTCCTCAGTTTGTAAGTAATCCTCATTCAATTTAACTGATATCACTGTTTCACCAAAAGCTACAAACATCAAACTTATCATACAAAGGATTAATGTTATGCTAATAATTTTCTTCATGATACACCTCCATAATAGGTGTATTATATATCAGTTCTAGAAAAAAATATAGCTTCACTCCTTAATGTAAACGAATTGTCATAACATTATTTTTATTTTTCAACGGTAAAAACATCTGTTTTCCCATACTCAATAATTTCAATTTCATCACCTGGGCGAATAATCCCACCAGTTAAAACTCTAGTGAATATGCCTTCTTTAGGCATAACACATTCACCGGTAATTTGCTTGATTTCACATCCAGTATGACATTCTTTACCGATTTGAGTAACCTCATGTTTAGTTTTACCAATTGTAAGGATGGTTCCGACAGGCAGTTCATATAAAACAATACCTTCAGTTAAAAGATTTTCTGCAAAATCTCCAGGCTTTAAGGTATCCAAACCTTTTGCTATCATTTTATCAACACTCTCTTGTCCAAGAAGACTCACTTGTCGATGCCACTTGCCTGCATGAGCATCACCCTCTATACCAAACTCTTCAATTAACAAAGCCTCCTCTACAGGCTTTTTTATTACGCCCTTTTTATCACTTAAATTGATTGAAAGTAATTTTGCCATTTAAACCTCTTTTCTTTCGAACACACCACTTTTACCACCTGTTTTTTTAAGTAATTTTATATCACTAATGACCATATTTTTATCAACTGCCTTGCACATATCATAAATGGTTAATGAAGCAATACTAACAGCAGTTAGAGCCTCCATTTCAATCCCAGTCTGTCCTGAGGTCTTAACAGTAGCAATTATTTCAATTTTAGAGTTTATCTCGTCAATGGCAAACTTTAAATCTGCTCCAGAGATAAATATATTATGACACATGGGAATTAACTCACTCGTTTTTTTAGCACCCATAATGCCAGCTATTTGAGCAACAGACAAAACATCGCCCTTTTTCATATCATTGTTTTTTATCTTATCAATAATTGCATTACTCACATATATGGAACCCGAAGCAGTTGCCGTTCTATCTGTAACCTTTTTATCAGATACATCAACCATTTTGGCCATGCCCTCTTCATTAAAATGTGTAAATGTCATTTATCCTCCTATTTGAATCATTTCTCGTTTGATAGGAACATGATCCTCATCATTCAAGCTATGTGCCTTTGGTTTATCCCATATCGCTTCTTTAATCGTAGATTCAACATCCTCATTATTTCTTAAAAGCTTTAGTAAATCAATTTCAGAATCAGAATGTAAACAAGGTTTTATTTTACCATCTGATGTAATTCTAATTCGATTACAGTTTTCGCAAAATGAACAACTGATTGGATTAATTAATCCAACTTTGCCTTTGCCATCTGCTAATTTATAGTATTTAGCTGGCGATCCAGTTTCTTCAGATTCAATGGGTTTTAAATCAACCATCTCAAGAACTTTTTGTCCAGATACAAATTTATCATGACTCCAAAGACTTGCTTCTCCGATAGGCATTAGCTCAATAAACCTTACATCAATCGGATGATTCCTTGTTAAGTCCACAAAATCTTTGATTTCATCAATATTCAATCCACCAATTAAGACAACATTGATTTTAAGTTTCATCTTCTTTTCAAGTATACGATCAATACACTTTAAGATAGGTTGTAGCTCCCCACCTCTAGTAATACTTCTATATCGATCTGGATTAAGTGTATCTAGTGATAAGTTAATGCGGTCTAGACCTGCATCAATTAGATCATCCAACAAATCACCAAGAAGTACACCATTTGTGGTCATTGTTAGTTCTTTGATTCCCTCTACTTGTTTGATTTCTCTTACTAAGTCAACAATCCCTCTTCTAATAAGGGGTTCTCCACCAGTCAAGCGAACTTTTTCAATACCTAATGATGCTGATATTTTAACGATTTTTATCATTTCCTCATGTCTAAGGATATCATGATGTGTTTTTTTAGAAATGCCTGATTCTGGCATACAATATTTACACCTTAGATTACATCGATCAGTAACCGACAATCTTAAATAATTTATTTTTCTATCATAACTGTCTTTCATACAACCTACAATTCTATTGTTTTACCAATGTTTTCAATCCTGTAGCCGCCTAATTCATTTAACCTTTTTGCAAATGCTTCTGACTGAATAACTTCTTCAAAGCGCTTATACAATGGCGATTCATAAAATGATTTCTTAATAACAAAATCATATGATTCTTCACCAATAGGTATAAAATCCAGATCCATTACACGAGCAACTGACTCAATTCCCATACCGACATCAGCTGTACCAGATTTTACTGCAGAAGCAACTGTCATATGAGTCGTCATTTCTCTTTCATATCCAGCAATCGATTTATGATCTATCGATTTCATTTTTAACTGATAATCCAATAATAATCTGGTACCAGCCCCCTTTTGTCTGTTAACAAATACAACATTCTCTTTAGTTAAATCAGCAATAGAAGTAATGTTCTTCGGATTATTGTGTGGTACAAATAGCCCTTGAATACGTTTTATACCTTCAACTAATACAACATCTTGACCCTTTAAATACTTGTTTAGGAAACTCACATTATAAATGCCCGTTTCACCGTCTAAAAGATGAATTGGAGCAATATGTGTTTCGCCCTTAATCATGGCCATGACACCACCCATGCTACCAACATGTGTTGAGCTTAAAGTGGCTTGTTGTAACATATCTCCAAGTAAATCCATGATTATATCATGAGACCCTATAGAGACAATGGTCTGTTTGATATCACTCATATCTCTTAATAGTTCTATTTCTACTTCAGTACCCGCTTCATAACCTTCAACGGATTGCGGTACAATACAAATACCATCAGCTTTAACTAGCGACATTGTCACTCCAGCGCCTCTACTTAAAGGGGTTGCAATCATTTTATTATCAACAAGTCCTAATTTCATTCTTACATATTCTCTATGTTTTATAGAAGACATCAGGCGTTTTGAAAGTGTTGCTTTAACAACTGAACGTTCCTTTTGAATCTGTCCATACCACAAATCCATCATAGCCTTTACATAAATATCAAACACGAAAAATGCTGAAACAGGATAGCCAGGTATACCGATAACCGGTTTACCATCTATGATACCAAGTATGGCTGGTTTTCCGGGCTTAATCGCAACGCCGTGCACTATAACTTCACCAAGTTCTCGAATAATGTTAACAGTATAATCTTCTGAACCAGCTGAAGATCCTGCATTAATTAGTATAATGTCATGAGTCTCTACCATGGTCATGATATGAGATTTCAAGGTTTCATAGTCATCCTTTAAAGAAGTATACCTTACAGGTTCTCCACCCATTTTTAAGATCATGGCCTCAAACATACGTGAATTAGAGTCTATTATTTCACCTGGTGTTAATACTTCTTTAGGTTCAACGATTTCTGTGCCCGTTGGTAAGATGCCAACACTTGGCTTTTTTATAACCTCTATCTCCATAATGCCACCAGATAACAAGGCACCAATATCTACTGGTCTAACAATGTGACCTGCTGGTAAAATCATTTCTGCTTTAACAATATCCTCACCAATTGGTCTGATATGTTGCCAAGGTGAAGCTGCCAGTACCAACTCTATTGTTTCTTCATCAATGACTTGAACATCTTCAATCATAACAACAGCATCATACGGTTCAACAATAACATCCCCTGTATCAACATATTGAAATTCACCTAAACGAAACTGTTTTGGATGCATTTCATCTATGCCATAGGTCTCTACAGCTTTAATCATAATACCGTCCATAGCAGAGGCATTATAATGAGGTGATGAAATACGAGCAAATACTGGTTTTGCAGTGTATCTATCCAAACTTTTTTCTACAGAAATTGTTTCATTTTTAACCAGATGATCGAGTTTAATGTTCTCAAAATACAAACTCTTTGCGTCTTCTAATTTTAAACTTGATAAATATATATTTCTTTTCATAATACCTCTATTCAAATAAGTAAGCAGTCACTTCTGTTCCACCCACTATACCTTCTGTATCCTTCTCTATTCTAATATAACCATCTGCTTTAGACATCATAGTGATCATACCTGATTTACCTAATACTGGCACGATAGACTGACCTTCTACTTTAACCATAATGAACGTTTCTCTTCCAGGAGCAGCATGTACATTTTGTGTTAAAGTACCTTTTACTTCAAAGGGACTCGTATCTCTTTGTAAAGAGAAATACATCCTTAGCAGTTGATCCAAGACGACCATAGCAGACACCGGATGTCCTGGTAAACCCAGCACCATTTTATCATCTACTTTACCTACAATAGTCGGTTTACCTGGTTTAACTGCTAATCCGTGTATCAAAACACCATCTTTTTCACTAAGTTCATCAATTATATCTGCAGTATAGTCCTTTTCTCCTACAGAACTTCCACCTGATACAATTGTGATATCCGATTTTTCAATACCTTTTCTAAACGCATCCTTTATATTTTCTCTTATATCTTTTAAAACAACTTGATCAATCACTTCAATGCCAAACTGTTTAAGTTTTCCTGTCAAAGTATAAGTGTTAATATCATAAACTTCACCCATATTTAAGGGTTGGTCTGTGGTTATTAGCTCATCACCAGTAGAAATAACTGTAGCGGTTAGATTTCTATAAACTTCTACTTCAAAGACACCTGTCGCAGCTAAAGCACCAATATGTCTAGGTCTAAGGCGTTGATGCTGTTTTAAAATTGTATCACCCTTTTCTACATCAGCACCTTTTCCAATAATGTTTTGAAGTGGTACAGCTGTTGTTAGAATCGCTATTGCATCTTCTGCCATTTTTTCTGTATATTCAATCATAACCATTGCATCTGCACCATCTGGGACCATACCACCAGTTGGTACATACATTGTTTGTCCTTCATTTACTGTCAAACCAGATTCAACGCCCATCTCAACAGAACCAATTAAGTCTAATAACATCGGCATGGTTTCAGAAGCACCATTTACATCACTGGCTAATACAGCATAACCATCAACAGTTGATCTTCTAAAACTCGGTACTTGAATTTCTGTCATCACATCACAAGCCAAAACTCTATTTAGAGCATGGTGAATACTAATGATTTCTGTTTCAAATGTAAAGTTGTTTTTCATAACTTCTTCCGCTGCTTGTAACGTATGTACATTGTATAGTCTCATTATGTCTCCTTCTATTTAAACATATAATAACGCTTCGTTGTTCAATACATCTTCTGGTTGACCTGCATCAATAATTTTACCTTCACTCATCAAAATTACATGATCACATAATCGACTGGCTTGATTGAGATTATGTGTTACAAGAATCATATTTATGTCCAAAGATTTTAAAATACTTTCTATCTGACGGGTTGACTTAGGATCTATGTTGGCCGTTGGTTCATCTAAAAAAATCCATTTCGGATTAAATACCAAGGCTCTAGCCAGATTAACCTTCTGGGCTTCACCACCTGATAACTTCATCGCATTTTGATGACTTAAGTGTCCTAGATCAAATTTTTCTATCATTTCATCAACTCGTAACTCAATGTTTCTTTTATCCCATTTTCTAAACTCTAATGGATAAGCTATGTTTTTTCTGACACTTGTATTAAATAAATGAGGCTTCTGAAACAGATAAACCATTTCACTTAAGGATATGTCTTTGTTAATAACACCATAAGTTTTCTCTTCTAGTTCTGCTATCATTTTTAAGAGTGTACTTTTGCCAGAACCATTACCTCCTACAATTCCAAAGACCATACCTTCCGGAATGTCTAATGCTTGTATGTCTACAACTCTTTTACCCTTATATTCTTTTATAAGATTATTTATTTTAATCATCATGAGCACCTACAAATTTATGAAGTAATCCATTTATTACAAAAACAATCGCCAATAATACAATCCCGAGAGCAATAGAAACTTCATATTTCCCCATACTATTTTGCATAACTATATATGTCGTCATCGTTCTCGTTTTATCTTTAATATTGCCACCAACGATCATGACTGCACCAACTTCAGATATAGCACGACCAAATCCAGTAACAACAGCAATTAGGATATTCCTTCTTAACTCTTTCACTAAAATCCATAAGGTCTGTATTTTACTAGCACCTAAAGTTTTACAAGACAACATAATAACTTTTCCATGTGCATTTACACTGCTAAAAATATTCCCTAGAATAATAGGAAATACTAATAAGGTTTGCGCAACAATCATCGCAGCAACAGTATATTTAAGGTTAAGGAAACCTAAAGGACCTCTCCTAGCGATAAATAGAAATACCAATAATCCAAGTACAACTGGTGGTATCCCCATTAAAGTATAAGTTACTCTTGTGAACAGTTTTTTCCCTCTAAAATTATTTAGTCCAGTAAAAATCCCTAAAGGAATACTTACCGCCGAAGCAATTATCACAGAGGTAAGCGAAACTAATAACGATAAGACTATTATGCTGTAAATCTCAAGATTTCCTGAAAATATAAGGAAGAATGCCTCCTTGAATCCTTGTAAAATATAATCCATATCACCTCTAAACTCTTGATAAACTTCCTCTTAAATAACTTAATGCAATTTCCTACGATACATATAAAGACAAGGAAAATACTGCGTTGGCAGTATTTTCATATTAATCTTAAGACTCAGCTTTTTAATTACTCAGCATTTGGTATAAATAATGGTTGCCCAAACTTTTCTATTCCGAACTCACCAATCATCTTTTGAGTTTCTTCATTTAATAACCATTCAGTGAATTTATTCGCCTCATCAGAATTTATCATATCATTCTTATCTGGATTAACTGGAATCACACCATATTGGTTGAATAAAGAAACATCCCCTTCAATCACAATATCTAATCCTAGATTTTCTTTCATTGATAAATATGTTGCTCTGTCTGTCATAGTATAAGCATTCATTTCATCTGCCATTGTCAATGTATCGCCCATACCTTTACCAACTTCTACATACCAGTCACCGGATGGTTCAAGACCTGCATTTGTCCAAATAGATTTCTCTTTCTTATGTGTACCAGAGTCATCTCCTCTTGAAACAAAAGTAGCTTCTGATGTTAGAAGTGTCTCATAAGCTTTAGAAACATCATCCTTAATGACTTTCAATCCAGCAGGATCATCAGCTGGTCCAACAATTACAAAATCGTTGTACATAACATCTGAACGTTTAAGTCCATGACCTTCTGCAATAAACTCTTCTTCTGAAGATTTAGCATGTACCAATAGTACATCTGCTTCTCCATCTCTTCCCATTTGAAGAGCTGCACCTGTTCCTACAGCAATAACATCGACATCTATACCAGTTTCTTTTTCAAATCCTGGTATTATATGGTCCAATAAACCACTGTTTTGTGTGCTCGTTGTTGTTGCTAAAATCAGTGTTTGATTTTCTTTTTTACATCCAACAAACGATGTCAGTGCCAGACAGATAATCAAGGCAACTGCAAATAATTTTTTCATAAAACCCCCTATTGTCTAACTTTTCCGAAAATTAACCCTACAGGGGTACTTTCCTTTCCAAACGGGAGGCCAAACAATTTCTTATTTGACCCATCGGTTAGAACCTCATAGTAACCCTTAGAGATAATAACTCGGAAAATATACTTCAAAGGTATTATATCATATATTTGTATACTATAACCATAACTTTTTAGTTACTACTATAATTTATCTAGTACAGTTTCATCAAAATCTTTTATGACTTTAATCGCTAGTTGTAACGTAGATTCAAAGTCCTCATAAGCAGAAATACCAAAATGAGTATGCGCATATCTTACAGGTACTCCAAATACTAAAGTTGGAACTGCCTTATCCATCAAATGAATTTTCCCAGCATCTGTACCACCACCCTGACGAATTGCATCTTGGAACTTGATACCACTCTCTTTGGCAATATTTCTCGCATAGTTTATAATACGTGGATTTCCAACCATAGAATTGTCTCTATGTCTTATCTGAGTTCCTTTCTTTAATACACCCTGTGCTTCATATGGTCCTCTATGAGAATCATCTGCTGGTGTACCTTCAAACACAATAGCAACATCCGGTTGAATAAGTTTTGATGTAAGTTGTGATCCTCTGGTGCCAACTTCTTCTTGACTTGAGATTGCTCCTACCACATTAATTGGTAAATCCAGATCCTTGATTGCAAGCATTGTCTCAACAACTAATGCACAACCTAAACGATTATCAAAAGCCTTTCCAATAAAAGTATCATTCGCTTCAATATATTCAAATATAGCGTGTGGTACAATTGGTGCACCTGGTTCAACTTTAAAAACTTCAACAACTTCTTCGTAAGTGTTCGCACCAATATCTATAAGCATCTCTGGTAGTTCTACAATTTTAGTACGTTCCGCTGGTGTCATAAAGTGAGGCGGTTTAGATGCCACTATACCAGTTATATACTCGCCATCAACATTTCTGACACAAACTTTACTAGCACCAACATTTTGTGAGAACCATCCTCCAAGTGCAACAAATTTAATCAAACCATTGGCTTGAATAGACTGCACCATAAAGGCTACTTCATCAGAATGACCATCTAACATCATCGTTGGTTTTTTATCATCATAATTTTTAGGATAAATCACCAGATTTCTCATTTTATCTTCTTTTAAATCAAAAGAATCTCCAATGTATTCTCTAATTACTCCAATAACCTCATCTTCAAAACCAGGTGCACCTGGTGCATCTGATAGCGCTCTTATAAATTCTAATTGTTTGTTCATTATTAATTCCCCCTATTCAAAATTATTGTAGCATAAATTTTACTTCGCATCACTAAACAAATAAATATAATCCTACAAATCAAAAAAACATCCCTTTCAGGATGTTAATCATCATCTATTTATCTGTATCTAAATACAACTGAGTGTACATACTATCAGCCTTTTGATACCAACTTTGTACATGATTTTCTAGAAAAAAGTAATGTCTGATATAAAAGAGTTCTAATATACCTAGAACAAGAGCTATCAACATTAAACCAACATTGAGAGTTATATAAGCACCAATCAAGCTCATCAAAAAAACGAGTGTTGTTAAACACAATACGATTAAATGAATCAGTCTTTCATGTTGCATAAAGTCTATTTGCTGAAGATGATATCTATAAACAGCTTCATTGACCTCTACAATATTTTTTAAATACTCTTCATGTCTTTTGATATACGCTCTCATGACTCACCTTCACTTACAACCGATCTGCAATATCATATACCAATCTCTCAGTTTGATCCCATCCTAAACAGGCATCTGTGATTGATTGACCTTTTACTGTGCCTTTTTCACTTTGCTTACCTTCTACAAGATAACTTTCTATCATCAAGCCCTTAACCATCTTCTTCAACATAGAACTATAATTTCTACTCTTCATAACTTCTAAGGCTATTCTTGGCTGTTCCTGATACTGTTTCATTGAATTTGCATGATTGGCATCAATAATTAAAGCTTGGTTCAAAAGTTTCTTTTCTTCATAAGCTTCCGATAAATACATCAAGTCTTCATAATGATAGTTGGGTATATTTCTTCCATATTGATTAACAGCACCTCTTAAAATTCCATGAGCTAGTGGATTCCCAGATGTCTCAACTTCAAATCCATTATAAATGAAATTATGACTGAGTTGCCCAGCTTTTATACTGTTGAGCATGACCAGCAAATCACCACTTGTAGGATTCTTCATACCAACGGGTACATCTACCCCACTAACTGTTAAACGATGTTTTTGATTTTCTACAGACCTAGCACCTACAGCAATATAGCTGAGTAAATCCTCTACATAAGGATAATTGGTTGGATAAAGCATCTCATCGGCTGATGTCAGTCCAGAAGCCTCTATAACATTCATCTGAAGATTCCGAATTTTCCTTATACCTTCTAACATATCTGGAGCTTGATTAGGAATTGGCTGATGCAACATCCCTTTATAACCTTCGCCAGTTGTTCGTGGTTTATTTGTATAAACTCTAGGTATCATAAGTATTTTATCTTTAACCTGTTCCTGTATCTTTCCTAGCTTCGTAACATACTCCAAAACTGATGACTCACAATGAGCAGAACACGGTCCAATTATTAAGATAAACTGATCACTTTCACCTTTAAAAATTTGTTGGATTTTTAGATCCCTTTCTTGCTTAATTAATTTTAAATCACTCTTTAAAGGCATGATTTCTTTAATTTCATCTGGATGTGGTATTTTTTGAATATACTTAAACATATGCCCCCCCTTTTTTATATTTCGCCCATCATATCACAAGCAAACATAAGGCACAAGTCAAGTTTTTTTAGGTCTTCTACAGATATTTGAATCAGCGATTTTTCCTAACAGCAGTAACCACATCATAATGCCATTTGTACATTTCATTTGGTCCAATATGTTCAACTTTATCTAAATCTATAAAAATACGATTACCTTTGATGGTCAAAAGTGATGCGAATGGTTCTGAGTGCATCAATTTTAAACCATACTTTTCATCAAACTCCTCTATCATAAACTCACCGTATTTAATCATATCTGTCAGCATTTCATAATAGGGTAACTTTGACACTTCTAAGTCTGTACTCAACTCAAATACTTCATGAATCTTTCTATCAATCATCTCATACATATCTACAAAAAACTTTTGTCGTGTTTTTAAACTACTCAAAGAAAAGTTACTGGTACCTAATAAGTTACTGACTAAAACCTGTTCAGACATAGGTAACCATTCTAAAGTATACAAATTATGAACTAACCATTTTTCATGAGGTACATAACTCTTGTTGGCTAAATAAATGGCTTCAAGTATCTTCTTAGCTCCTTCATTAAGCATAAAATGACCTTGATAATAATTTTCACGATATAGCCATATATCACAAGCAAGTTTAAAATACCACCAAGCTGAGAACATAGGAGCATTTGTATCACGATAAGTGACTTCTCTTTTTAATCTCTTACTCAACAATTTTCTCAATTGACCACTTGGATCATAAAGAACTTTTGCATGACTCAAGTCCCATAACTCTGTGTAGATAGAAGCAACAATTGATTCCTTCTCAAAATTAACAATCTTCACATCATACAATTGTTGATCAATAACACAAATACCTTCTTTTATATCTATAAGACCTTTTTCAAATTTCCTATAACCTAAATCACTATAATAAATGGTCACGTCTACTTCTGATAAATGGTCTCCATACCCTCTCGATAAGCCACCATTCAAAGAAATACCAATAACGTCATCACATTTAAACTGATCTAAATGTTGATCTAAATGCTCTAACATTTCACCCAGTAAATTTTTTTTATTAATATTCATTTTTCCCCCTTACTTAAATCATACCCAAATAAATCTTTACATATAGCTCTAAAATGATTTAATCTATATATGGAGGTATTTTATGTTTAAAGTATGTATAATTACAGTAAGTGACAAAGGTTCTAAAGGCGAACGCGAAGATAAATCTGGAGAAGTTATTAGAACGCTAATGGAAGATGCAGGTTATCAAGTTATAACAAAAGTTATCTTACCTGACGAAGTAAAGCTATTAGAAGAACAAATGATTGAATGGGCTGACAACTCAACGTGTGATCTAATTTTGACTACAGGAGGTACAGGATTTTCACCTCGCGATTTCACACCGGAAGCAACCAAAGCTGTTATTGATAGAGAAGTTCCTGGTATACCAGAGGCCATGAGAGCATACAGCTTGACAATCACTAAAAAGGCAATGTTATCAAGAGCTGCTGCTGGTATTAGAAAACAAACATTAATAATTAATTTACCGGGTAGTCCAAAGGCAGTAAAAGAGACGCTTGAGTATATATTACAGCCTCTTTATCACGGTCTTGAAATTATGACTGGTAAAACTGGAGAATGTGCTAGATAATCCTTAGGGATTTTCTTTTTACTTTTAATTTATACTAAAATAGTATTGTTTAATTGTTAACAATGTTGTATAGTAATGGTGAGGAGGAACTCTTATGAAAAGTCATACAAATAATAAAGTCGTTATCATTGGTGCTGGTTATGTAGGTTCTACGACAGCGTACACATTGATGCAATCAGGTTTAGTATCTGAGATTGCACTAATCGATCTAGATATAAAAAAAGCCGAAGGTGAAGTTATGGACCTAAACCATTGTCTATCTTTTACCAAACCTATGACAATAAAAGTAGGAACATATGAAGATTGTAAGGATGCAGATTTAATCATCATGACTGCAGGTCCTTCTATTCAACCAGGTGGTACAAGACTTGATTTAGCCAAAAAAAATAGCACAATCATGTCATCAATTATGAAAGAAATTGTTAAATATACAAGAGAAGCAATTATTCTCGTAGCTTCAAATCTTGTAGATATTTTGACTCAAGTTGCTGTAGAGTCAGTTGGATACAATCCAAAGAAGATCATCGGTTCAGGTACAGTTCTTGATTCAGCAAGATTTAGATATATGTTGAGTCAGCATTGTAAAGTAGATGCTAGAAATGTTCATGGATACATTCTCGGTGAACATGGAGATAGTGAAGTCGCTGCATGGAGCTTAACAAACATTGCAGGATCACCATTAGATAACTACTGTCAAAATTGCAATGCAAATCAATGCGGTGGCATTGACAAACAAGCCATTCTAGAAGATGTAAAAAATGCTGGTTACCATATCATTGATAGAAAAGTAGCAACTTACTATGGTGTTTCTACCGCTATAAAAAGAATCACAGAAGCTATCTTGAGAAATGAACATTCTATCCTAACCGTTTCTAGTCTTCTTAATGGAGAATACGGCATTAACAATATAGCTATGAGTGTTCCAACAATTGTCTCATCAGATGGCATACACAAAATCGTTGAACTTAACTTATCTCAAGAAGAGAACGAACTACTTAAAAAGAGTGGCGACAAACTCAAAGAGATAATCGATTATATTAACTAAACAACAACCCTCTTGAGTATTCACGAGGGTTGTTTTATCTAGTTAATCATCTTTTTCATCAGTAGAGTAAGTTTCACTCAAATTCTGTATTGATTCTGGGTAGTCATTTAATAATTCATCATACTTATCAGGATTAGACAATCTTAAAGCATCTGCAAAACTATATCCTTCTTTTAAGAACTTATTAAATGCATCTAATTCCTCTTCAGTAAAATCAGTTTGTGCATTTAAAAGAGTTACTGCACTTGGAAACTTATTATCACTTGTATCATTTTCATCTTTCTCACTCATATAAAATGGTATTGAAATCAACAATAAACTCCAAATTATTATTACACTGATTATCAGGATTCTCTTTCTCATATGCTCTCCTAGCCTTAACTTATTATTATGTATATCCAATAAACATTCAAATAAGCGTTCTAAGTCGAAATATTATATTGTTGTTCTGCTTTAGTTTTACTAACTGACAGATTTCAAGATGTATGGTAGTATAACCTTTGATTTCTCTCTGTATGCATCCAAAGATAGTTCATAAATCCAAAGTATACTGCTCTATTTCAATGTTGAATTTTCTTTTACAAAGCGTTTTCGAAATATATATGCTAGGAACTCATATATTATTAAAGGTGAAAAGACAAGATACAATCCAATACGTGGATAGTAATATGATATTAAACTAATTACTAATAGTACGCACCCAGTAATAATCTGATCATACATTTGTAATTCCATTATGTATAAACTATCTTTATATCTTCCATACTTAGATGAAAGAGTCTTTCGATTTCTAAAGAAAATGAATGATACAACTTCATATAAACCAATGACTAAATATAGATGATATAGTTCCATTACCTATCCCTTTCATTTAAAATATTCGTCCCTTTCACTTGGAAAACATTCACATTTATAACAAACATTTTTATGGTTAAATCAATACATCACTACTCAAAATGACACTAAGGATTAAGTAGCTTTAATAACTATACTATTTACGTTGTTTCTTAGTGTATATAAAAAAACTCCTATTGTCACAATAATTGTGAAATGTACAACATACCAAATTCCTAGATGAATTTCCTTTGCATAAAGACCACATACCCTTAGTAATGCAGGAATAACAAACTGTACAACTTTTGTGGATACAATAATGTAAATACACATTTTTTAAACTTCTTCGTTTCATCTGCAACTTTCAATTTTGAAATAATAATTAATGCGATAATTACGGGTAATGACCTAATCAGGAATACAGTAATATCAAATACAATATGTTTTATATATGGCATGATACCTCCTTATCATTTTTACTACCCACTTTAGATTCAAAACTCAATTTTCGTCTTACCAAATATTAACATTAGCATATCACAAAGAATCAAACATTACAATTTCAAAGAAATTTACTTGTCCCTACCTATCAGAATCTAGTGAAATCTGATCTTCAATAACCTGCAGTGTGATCTACAGGTTAAACAGCTAAGTATTTCGATTTGTAGGGATTTTACCTGAAATACAATACTCTCCTTTTTATGCATATAACATTAATAAGAGTCTCACATTTTCACCACCGTCCATTTTTAGACTAGGTCACTGTAAAGTTGAATTTCGTAAAATCTTGTTCATAATATTCATGATAACCTTCATAATTTATTACCAATTTCTATTTTTATTAACATCTCAAACTGATTGACAACCGACTACAGAATTGGTTATTACAGCTCATGCATCCAAATTAACTTGTGCTCACTAAATCCATTAAATAAATATTAAAACACTTAATTTTTTCTTAATAAGAATACCTGAATTAAATCATATAGTAGAATAATAAAGCATAATATTAAAGGATAATATTTTAATTGAAATGGAGTAAAGAATGAAGAAAAAAATTATTACTGTGATAGGCATATCATTGAGTATTCTGATTGTAGTAACAACTGCTCGTTACTTTTCACTTATGAGCGCCTACAACAAAGAAATAAATGGTGACATATCTTATAACTATAAGATAACACAACATCCCTTTTATAGCGGTTCCCAAACCATAGATTTCATAAGTGATGGAGAGCATAAAGTCACATTTAGTGTATGGTCTAGAGCAATATCTGGTTCCACTGATATCACAATTGTAGATGTTGATGGCAATGTATATGCGGAAATGACTTATACAAATGATAAGGCTGAGAAATCTGTTCTTCTACCAAAGGGAAAATTCGAACTACTTATAAAGTCTAATTCATACACAGGAGCCTTTTGCCTATCATGTAATGAATTGATTACAGTAAATACATTCCCTAACGACCGGTATCAAATCATATCATCTAAGGATATAGATGGTTCTGAATGGGACTACATTCTTTATGTCCCTGAGGAGATAAAATATAAGAAACTCTTAATTGTACCCAACAACACAGGGATAGAAAGTGACAGCATTCTAATACATACTCAAAAAGCCATAGATTTATCTACATGGTTACAAGACTTTGCAGACCATTTAGGAACACCTATGCTTATGCCAGTCTTTCCAAGACCATCTTCTCATCCCGAACAGTACACCCATGCATTAAACCGTGCAGCTTTACTAAGTCAGGATGAAGGCTTACATAGATTAGACTTGCAGCTCATTGCTATGATTTTGCATTCGAAAGGCCTACTGAATTCAAAGGGAATCAATCTTGATGAGAAAAACATCATGTTCGGTTTTTCCGCTGCTGGTGACTTCGTCGATAGATTCTCAATTCTACATCCAGAACTCATTGAAGCAGTTGCTTTGGGTGGATCGGATAATATATTGCCCATAAATGAATACAATGATATACCATTACCCTATCCTTTAGGGACATATGATTATGAGTCTATTGCAGGAAAACCCTTTGATCAAGTTCAGTTTAGCACCATTAAAAGGATGATTTTCAAAGGTTCGTTAGATGAAGGTGGTTGGATGACTGTCAACAACGATATGGGGACAATCGTTTACACTGGTGAGGAGTATTATGATCAGTTCATTTCACCTGAAATAAAGAATAGAATAAAAGGAACAGATACGTCCATCAATATTGAAGAAGAAATCACGCAGGAGACTTTGGAGAATCTCAGTTATTTAGCATTTGATGGAGATACTTTTGTTGATTTATACAAGAGAATCGAGAAAATCTATAAGGATAATAATTATGAGAACCATAACTTCTATATCTACAATGATGTAGGACACGAGATACCAAAAGAAATTAGAGAGGATGTTCTCAAATTCTTCATGGAGCTTCAAAATAAAAACTAACTTCTTTAGTTGGTCACAACAATGATATTGAGGTAACTTCAACAATTCAAATAGTCATCATTTTCATTTCAATTTGCATAATGAAGAGCAAATGGATATATGTTACTTTTTGATCTAAATAATGGTGTATCCTTAGAAATAATACGCTCAAGTGGTTCATTAATAAAGTTATTATATATGAATACATTGAATCCATATTTGTTAAACAACTCTATTGTGACATAAAGATTTACTAATAACACATTCATTAAAACTTATCTGAAACTTTTATGTGAGATTATCTCATATTCTTGTTTCATAACTATATAAACCTCCTAACACTGTGTTAGGAGGTTTGAATTTAGGTCAAATCGTTAGGTATGTTGAGACACACTACCCTACATATCAGAAGAAACTAATGACCTAATCATAATAAAACCTATAGAAATTCTCTATAGGTTTCAAAAGTTACAGCAAGTTAAGATACTCTTGTCTTCCATCAACAATAGCATAAACTATTACTTCTTTATGAACATGATCTGTTTTATAAAAGACTATATTTTTCTCAACGATTAAAACTCTGAATCCCTGTTTTCTTAGAATTGCATACCTTGGAATACTTCCTGAATCAGGAAAATCCGAAAGTCTCATAATTGCCTTTTCGAGTTTTTTAAGATAATTTAAGGCTATATCTATATCACCAGAATCATCAGCAATGTAGTATAATAAATCCCTTAATTGATTATCTGCTTTTTCAGTACGGATTATTTGATACATTTTATTCCTCCCGACTTAATAAAGCTTTCCTAATCTCATCAAAAGTGTCTTTAATAGGAGCAACTCTCCCTTGTTCAACATCATCATGTGCTTCGGCTAATGTACGTAATAATTCTAGCTCAGCAGTTAATTGTCTATAGTCCTGAAGACCAATTACTACAGTGTCACCTCTTCCGTTCTTAGTAATAACAACTGGCTTTCTAGTTTCGTGACATTGCTTAGATATTTCATTATAATGATTTCTTAAATCTGCTGATGGTCTAATGTTCGCTTCCATAACTCACACCTTCTTTCTATAGTCATATTATATCATTATACGACTACAGAAGCAATTGCCATATTTCATAGCACACACTAATGCATTACCCTACATATCAGAACTTATTTTTTAGATTGCTAAACTTGGTATTATGAAAATTCCAAAAATTAAACTCGCCATATTAGCAACTACTACATATGCTGCTGTGATTCCTTTGCCTTGTTCATCCATAAACTTTAAGAATGCAGCCATTTCTACTGATAAAATAATCACCTCTGCAAATATAAGACCAAAAATAATCCCATAATATTCAAAAGGATGCATAGTATTGATCCAAATGTTTAAAAAACCCTGTGTCAGCAAATTAATCGCAAGAAAAATTTTTAATGAATCATCATCTCGAAATCCGAATAAAACAAAAACACCTCCTTCTACGATCAATGTTAAAAACAGTCTTAAACTGATTAATTTTAGAGATCTAAGGATCCCCTTGCCTGATTTCAGTATCCCTTTTTCATAATCTAATCTAAAAACATTGTTGTATTGAGATAAATTATCCATTTCAAGTCTATAATCCACATCACCATCAGTAATATGTATTGCCTCTACCGTTGTAAATGTCATATCGAAAAACATGAGAAAATACGTCTCACCAGCCTTGTGTCTTACCATTGCTTCCTGTCTTTTATCCCCAGATACAAATTCAATTTTTAAATCACTGACATTGCCATCAACAATAATGGTAATAGATGGTGGTTCTGCTGCATTAGCAAATACCATCCCTGTATTTATCAGTGTAAAAATCACTACAAATACCAAGATTTTCTGCTTCATTATTTACCTCCTATAGTCCATCAGATTACCTATACTACTATATTTTGCTACTTAAAAGTACATTTACATTATATCAAATAACTTTACTTCTGATATATTCATGTTCTTCTTTTATCTGTTGATTAACACTACCATGCAAATCAGAAGAAGTCCGTTTCAACTTCAACTGATATTAATAACTCTATCAACTAGTTAAAGTGCTGTTGTATTTATTGACATAAAAAAGATGCTTCTATTTCTTTTAATGCCTTATCACTTAATTCCTGACTAGTAATTTTTTTCATCAAACTAATACAGCCATACTTAAAATTCATAAAGTGTTCCTTATATATTTCTACTAAATCAGCATTTTCACACATTTCAGAAGTGTATTTAATCATATTTTCAGCAATGCTTATCATATCTAGTATTTTCTTAAACTGTCTCGTATCATCTTCAGTAGTCATAATGGAATTCGCCCTAATACGTCGATGATAAAATGAATCTTCATACAGAAAAATTGTTTTGGAATTTAACAACACTTCTGGTGTCCATTCCTCATCTTCTATGTAAATTCCTTCATGAAATCTAATATGATTTTCATCTAATAATTCTTTTCTATATATTTTTATTGTAGGTGAAGAATAATAGTTACCATGATTGAATAGAGAAATAATCACTTCTTCAATATCTAAACCCTCAAGGTCTTTATTTCTTAACTTAATTTCCTTAGGATATATCTTATAGGTACAATCATGGTACTTCTCATCTACAAATCCATCATACTTCCCATAAATCATATCACAACAAGATTCATTAAATATATTACTAAACTTCATCAATATTTGGTTATCGTTTAAATAGTCATCACTATCTAAAAATAAAATATACTTTCCATTAGCTAGATCCATGCCTATATTTCTGGCCCTAGATGGCCCACCATTCTCTAGATGTACAACTTCAATATTTTCATAAACTGAATACTCGTCACAGATTTCTTTACTACCATCATATGATCCATCATTAATCAATATGATTTCAAATGTACTATTTAGTTGGTTGATGACACTATCAATACATTGTCTTAAATAATCTCTTGTGTTGTATACAGGAACTACTATTGTGAACTCAATCATGTTAAAACCTCCATTCCTATATAAATCAATAAAATGGTCATTTATTTCAGAAGAACCATTTGTAATTTAAATACCTAATTATAAAGCATATTATTTTATTTTACAATATAATCCAATATGAATACATTACTAAAATATTTAGTCATCAAATAATATTCATTCAAATACTACTTCAACTGATTGGAAACAGAGAATACTTAAAGTTCACAAGAAATAAAAACTGCCTTATACATATTAAAAAGCCACGAGAATGCCTCCATCGTGACTTTTAACTTTGCTATTTGAATAGCCAATCAAATATGTTTTGATAATCGATAATATAAAATTTTTGAACTACCAACAACTTTGTAGAAGCGTCGCTTACTTTGGTATGTTCGAAGTTTTCCATAATATACTCATCAAATATCATCTCTATCGTAAGTTCATATTTTCCAATAGGCCATAAACCATCTTTTGTCTTGATGTTCATTTTCTTTGGATGGTTGGGGTAATAATCAAAACTCTTTTGACCACTTTTATTTAGATTATGATAATATAATGTGTCCGTTGTTGTTGAGGTCATATTTAAATCATTATCTAAACCTTTGATACTAAAATGAGTAACACCACCTTCGTTACCAATAAAAGTTGGTCTACTTGGTATTTCTGATCTACTTATTAACGCTTCTATGTTAACAACATCCGTTGGTTTATAGTAAATACTATCCATTGTTACCAAAAGAGAATAATCGTTATTAACTTCTGTTAACTCTATACCGCTCTGATTGGTTAGCTCGCTGTATTTTGCTTGAACAAGAAGTGAGCATATAAAAAAACACAATATTAGTCCAAAAATTAGAAGCAGCACTTTGACTCTGTTCGACATATATCCTCCTAGTTAGCATAATATGCAGTTCCATTCTTAACTCAAAAATAATTTTAGTCGTTTCTACTTCAGTCCATTGGCTTTATGATACAGAATTTTCTAAGCATTAATAGATGTATTTAATATAGCTATTCTCAGTTATCTTTACATAAAATTTCTACTTCATAACTCATATCCTCTTTAAGTTAGTAAATTCATCATTCCTTGACTAAAGAATAAGTTTATGTAAGTAGTATTATGCTCTGAAACAATTTCAATATTTTCAAAGATTCTAGAAAATATCTCTTTCGAGTTTACAATCATACCATTTTCATCACATTCATCTTCATACAATCGAATTTCTTGTATGGTTAAATAATTAATTATTTCTTCATTAGATGCCTTATCATCAGTGTAATCATTTAAAACTAAAGTAACTTCATTACTATGTTCTGTTTGATTCATCAGTATAGTCTGAGCATTTTCTATTAATTTATCACAAATATCAACTATTGATTGCTGATGTATTTCCTGCTTTTTATCCATTGTATAGATTTCCTTTCCTAATACTTTTCTTCTTGATTATAACACTTTAACAATCATATTTGATACAAATAATATATGATTATTGACATCATGATAAACATGAATATATTCGCTTCTTTAAAAAGTACCTTGAGGATTAAACTCAGGTAAAATACTAATACAACTTATTATTTTACACAGCAAAATTGGAAATCTTTCAACTCCTCTATCAAGGTAACAAACTTAATTATCCTGGCACCAATTTACAATCTATCGGTAAATGGCCTCGTAGTATTTATTCATCTTCAAGTCCTTTTATAATTTTTTTCATAGTATCAATTAATACCGCAGTACCATCATTTTTTACATTAGCATGTAATATCAATAAGTTTCCATTATATACGACTTCTAATAACTCATAGTTTCCAGATAAAGTGGTAAGAACACCATCATATCCTTCAATACTAACAATTTGAGAATCAAAGTTTTTTGACTGTGCAGATAATTTACTTGAAACCATTATTATCATAGCATCAAAACGTCTTACAGTTCCTTCAGAAGCTTTCGAAAAATTGAGTCTTAAAAGAGCAGGTATTTCATCACTATCTACTTCTTCATAGTAGAGTTTTCCATTTTCAGCATATTTCTTAGCATATTCTTTCCAGGTACTATAATACTCATCAGAGTATGTAATTTGAGCACTTCCCCCACTCAAACTGTAACCATCAGGTATGTTGTTTTCCACTATTTTCAGCCATTCATGGTCATAATTTAGGTAAAAAGCCTCCATTCTGCTTTGAGAATAATAGTTGCGTCCCTTTGAAGTCAAAATGAAAGGGACTTCTAATCTATCATCTAAATAATAACCAATCAAATCTTTTCCTTCTCTATTACTTATCTCTATTAACTCATTATATACATTAGTATATATTTCATATATTTCTTCATCAGCATCTATATCAAACCCTGTGTGCCACTCCTTTTCTTCAGTTTCAATTGTATAAGTACCATCATCATTAATTGCAATCCAAACACCTGCAAAAACAATCGTAACTGTCATTGCAATCATTGCTGCAATCAAGATAATTCTTCTAGGGCTTTTACTTTTTTTACTACTTATATTATTCATTACTATTGTTCTTATATCAATTTCATTAACTTCAATGTTTTTCAATCTTTTATCTAACATATCTTCATTAATCATTTGCTATTACCTCCCTTTTATGATCAAGCTCAGCTTGCAACTTTTTCCGTAATCTTTCATATTGCTTACGTAAAGCTGTAGGATTTTTTTTGAGACAAATAGAGAGTTCTTCATAACTCATTTCTTCTACTATCCTTAACATAAGTAAAGACATTTCAAAAGGTGACAGGATTTCTTGAATCGAATCAAGAAATTCAACATCTTCAAACTTAAGTGTGAAACTTCGTAAGTTACTCTTAAGCCTATCAACGATTTCTTGATTTTTTCTTTTTAATCGGAATAACTGCATAGCTTGGTTATGTGCAATACTAAACAACCAACTCTTAATGGAGTTGATATCTTTTAATTGATTTAACTTGTAAAAGGCAATAGTAAATGTCTCTTGTGTTAAATCTTCTGCATCTTGATGATTTAAAGTAAGTCTCAGTAAATACCCATATATATGATTTTGATAGTATTTTATGATATCGCTATATGCTTCAATATGACCATCTCTAATTTGTACTACAATTTCATTCAAATTCTCCATCTTTAATCCTTTCTGAAAGCTTTCATATATATGATGCTAAAATTCATATATTTGTGACATGATTATAAGTTTATTTATCACTCCAATGATTAAACAACATTTAAATAAAATCTTGAAGTATTTCTGATCTTCTATGTACTTTCAAACAAATTGCATTCCTTGTTTTCATCGTGATTCTGTCCAAATAAATGCTAGTCTTAGTATTCGAATTACAATTATATCTTATGCCATAATTCCAAAAAATTACATTAATTCTAATATAACATCTACAAAAGTCCGATGATTAGCAAAAGATAAAATCCCTGCAGCACCTGCTGCAGGGATCATATTAATATTAATTCATTTGTATATCATCCAATTGCTCAGACTCAATATACCGTTATGTTTCTACATATCATTTATCAAAATCTACTTTTGGGAACTATAATAGCAAAGTAAGTACATCTAGCTCAAATCGTACATAATCTGATTCCTGTTGTTTTATAATAAATATATTTTTAGTGTGTTTTATTTTTTTCTTCTTCGTCAACATTGTAATTAATTCTCCTTGTATTTCAGTTATTTTATTGTATTTGATATTTTGTATTGTATTATTAGTTGTCATAACAACCTCCTAGCTTATATTCTATTTACTTTAATAAACTCAATTCATGCAGAATATAAAGTGAATAACTCAATTTTATATTAAGAGTTCCTTCTATGATATTCCATGTATCTTCAAACATTAATCTATTTGAGTTTAATTTTACTGTTTCCTTTATCCATACATCTGATTTATAATTTCTAATCGACTACAATATAGAATTATTTTACATTATATACTTTTATTAGAAGTGTATGTGCATAAAAAAACCGTAGTCACCTACGGAAAGTTTTTCGTATAATAATTATTAGAAAACATACTCCAGATGTAGGGATATTATAAATATTTTTTTGTTTTTGATAGTATTTAGGTTAATCATAATATTGCCTCCTTTAATCTTTATATGTGCTCACCTTGAAACTATAACTAATATAACATAGGTGTATTTCAGTTTCAACAACATAATAGTTACAGAATTATTACACTCCGAAATAAAATAAATGATGCCTTTTGCTTTCGCAGTTGGCACCATAGACTTTATACTATTTTTTTAAGGAATACACAAACCCCCTATCGCGTTCCTGCTCAACAACTTTGAATATACCTATTCTGATAGTCTCATAATCGCTCTTTCCGGAATACTCCACCAATTTCAGTTTTTCTTCTATATGCCCACCAAGTCCTAGACTACCATACTCCTCAACCCCATCAATAAAGAAGTCTATAGTTGATAAAGTATAATACTCATATGTATCCTTAAGATGATTAATAAGTTTAACTTTACCTTCTTTAGAGTTCTTGAGTTCCTCAAATGACATATCAGAAATCAACTCTAAATCAACTATATTAAACCATTTCGTATCAATACTCTTAACTTTAAATACATAATCTAATTCATCACTAGGTAACTCAACATTGTAAGTCCTCAATAACTCTTCAACGTCTGCTCTAGTATAATGACCCGATTGATTAGTTTCAAATTCATAAAAAGAATTGCTTTTGTTGACTCTTTCTATCGCTTCTGGACCTGCACTCGATTTTGTGATTTGCTGAATATCCATTTCAAGCCAATCATTAAATAGATACAACGGAAGTACTTGCTCTTGTTCATTCTTAGATAAGGAAATACTTTTCAACTCTTTCTTATCCATTATTGACCATCCACTCCTCGAATAAACTGCCAGATGTAATGGATAATTACTTAACCTTTCATTAAGTATTTCAAGTTCTACTTTAACCTCATCGTCTTTAACTTCAGCATTAGTGATAACATATGTTTGATTAAAATACCCATCTTGAGTATTAAACTCATACCCGATTATTTGATCTTTTGACAGATTTACTAGATCATCAAAGTATTTTATTTTGATACTACTAAATGAAACCTCCAATGAATCAATTGTTTCATCATCATAACAAGTACCTTCTATCCTAAACCTTTGTCGTTTCGTATCATCAACTAGTTCAGAAGTCGTATCTTCAGAATACTTTACTCCATTATTATCAATTAGCATAAGATCCATCAAGTGAAACATATAAACTGATTCATCAAATTCATAAGAAGTATTTATATACATTGCTGTAGGAAAGATTTCAATATCCTCTATTATTAAATCCCCAAATTCAGTATTAATAATTTCATTACAATGAACGACTTCAGGACTATAACTTTCTATTAACTCACTGATGACCTCAACTTCATCAAACTTGATGACTTCACCATTAATTTCCACCCCGATTCTTAGACTCAAGTCACCTTCTTCAGGTATATATAATGGAACTTCAGACCATGGTGTCGTTTCATTTCTCTCCAATCTCCATTTTGTCTCATTATCATTATAATAAATACAATATGAAAAACCTTTGATAAACTCGCCTTCGTGCTCAAGTGCAATTTTCATACGCCCTTGATAAGAATCATAGTAGAAATCTTTAATATAGAGTTTATATTCACCTTCTTCAAATATAAAATCCTGAATTGGATAATTATTCTCTCTTGCTATTTCTGCTCCTTCATCTTGATTAAAGTACCTCAAAAGTTCACCAACTAGTGGAATTTCTTCTACAATAATATATAGTTCATCACCAAAGGTAATAGCAATTGAAGCAACTAAAAATACTGCTACCAAAAGGAAAGTCATTCTTCTTTTAGAGGAACTTGTATTAACATTATTTTTGCTTTTTAACTCAGTTTCCTTTTTTCCTGAGTATGTTTGCAACAACTGATTCTCCAAATATAAATTAGTTTCATATAACTTTTTACATTCAGAACATGATTCTAAATGCTTTTCGACATCGGAATCATATAATCCTTCTATAATTCTTTTCTGAATCATTTTACATTCCATGAAATAACCTCCTCAGTCTCAATAAATCTCAAAAGTTTTTTTCTGGCTTCATAAAGCTGTGACCTAACTGTCTTGACTTCAAGTCCTAAACTCATGCTAATTTCCTTGTAAGACATTTCTTCAAAGTACTTTAAATGAATTAATACCCTTAAGTTATCTGGAAGCATTTGAACATATTTGTCCACGCTCTCATTGTATTCCTTAGCTAGAACAACATCTTCCGGTAGGTCGTTTGACACATGATCAAGATCACCACAAACTGCTACTCTAGATTTTTTACGTAGATGGTCATATGAAATATTTCGAGCTATGGTTAGTATCCATGTCGAAAATTTCTTTGTATCATCAAATTGATGTAAGTTGTTGTATACTCTAATGAATACCTCTTGAGTCAAATCCTCAGAATGGTAGTTGTCTTTTATTATTGAATTGATAAAACCAAATATTTTATCTTCATATTCATCTACAATTTGATTGAAACATTCTTTATTACCTTTTTCTACTTCTGATCTAATTTGATCTAATTTCGATCCATTCATTTCTTCACCTCTTTATAATTATACGTTTGAAAATAAAAAAAGTTGGCGATTTCTTGAAATAAATGCAAATATTTTAAAAATAATCAAACCATATAGCTCAAAACTTATTAAAAATCATCTTCGGTATTCTCCAGACCATCGGTGTAATGATTCTGTAAAATATTATTAGGTAAATAAGTGATATGATAATAATGTAAAAATCAATACAGGAGAAAAGAAAATGAAAATTATCAGTAATACAGTATCGACTATGACAGCAGGCGTTTGCTTCGAGTAAAGAAGTTAATTCTATATTCGGTGAGCTATGTTCGGAGCAAATGTTTGTGAGTAGCCGTAGTCTCAAATTCTAATATAAGACCAGAACACTTCTATGAGTTTATGCTCATTCCAAGGGTCTTTTTGTGATGGAGATTACTGATAATAATAACCTACTCTACAGCCTTTTTTGTTGTAGAGTTTTTTTGTATCATAAAACTGCTTCGTCATACTCCCATAAAATAAGGAGGAAATTATGAGTTTAATAGCAGTGAACAGTATTCGTAAGGAATATAGAAACAAAGTAGTGCTTGCAGATGTAAGTTTGCAAGTTGAAAAGGGAGAAAGAGTTGCCCTCATCGGGCCAAATGGTTCTGGTAAAACAACTCTGTTAAAAATTATGATGGCACAAGTCAATCAAGATCATGGCGATATTTTTGTATCAAAACGTACTAAGATAGGCTATTTATCTCAATATCTAGAGGACCTAGAGGTTGCAGATGTTAATGCACTACATCTTGAGGAGATTGCACAATTAGAAAAGAAAATCAAATTTTTAGAGCAAACCCTCTCTACATTAGATTATGAAAAAGATGATTATTTACCGATCCTAGCTCAATATGAAAAAACAATGGAAACATTTGAGAGATTAGATGGTTATACTAAACAAAGCATGATAAAGAAGACTTTATTGGGATTGGGACTTAAAGAAACATCGCTCTCGCTTCCTATCAACAAGCTATCGGGTGGTGAAAAAATGCGTGTTGCTCTAGCAAGAATTTTAATTAACGATCCAGACTTATTGATACTTGATGAACCAACCAACCATTTAGATATTAAAGCCATTGAATGGTTAGAAAACTATCTAAAAAAGTTTAATGGTGGTGTCTTATTAGTCTCACATGACAGATTCTTTTTAGACCGTGTCACAACACGAATTGCGGAATTGCAAGGTGGACATTTGACAACAAGAAAGTGTAATTATTCATCTTATCTTGTTCAAAAAAGTCAATTAAGAGACTATTATTTAAAAGAACAAAAGAACATTGAAAGACATATAAAAAGCGAAAAAGAGATGATTACCAAACTCAGAAAGTATAAAAAAATAAAACAGTCTCAAAGTCGTGAAAAGCAACTTGTTAAATTCGAAGAAAAAGCAAAAGAAATGATGATGCACTTGAAGTCTACAGAAAACTTAAATAGTCTATCAGGTCCAGCGCTCACATTCCAACCAATCAAACATCTAAGTCATGAAGTCTTGACGATAAATGGGTTAAACAAACACTTTGATAATCTGCATTTATTAAAAGACCTAGACTTAACCATTTACGGTGGTGAACGTGTTGCAATCATCGGACCAAATGGATGTGGAAAAACAACACTCATCAACATTTTTCTAGGCATGGATTCTGACTATACTGGTAAAGTTGATTTTGGTAAATGGGTAGATTATGTTTACCTTGGCCAGGAAGTAACTTTTAAAGATGAGTCATTAACAATACTAGAATATATGCATTCTAACTATGAAATGTCAGATAAAGACATACGACGCCATCTTTCGAGGTTTCAATTTTATGGTGATGTCCTTAATAATGTTATTAAAGATCTTAGTGGTGGTGAAAAAGTTAGAATCACTCTAGCAGAAATGATGTTAAAGAATCCACATTGTCTTATTCTTGATGAGCCAACAAACCATTTAGATCTAGAATCAAGAATTGCTATTGAAAAAGCAATCATGGCTTACAAGGGCACGGTTATTGCTGTTTCACATGATCGATATTACTTAAATAAATGTGTTGATCGAATCATAGAAATTAAAGATGGGCATATCACAGACCATAAGGGTAACTACAACAGTTATATTGGTAGTCTTATGACAAGTACATCTCACGAAAAAGGACTGGGTTTAGAGGAGCAAATAGAGTATCTGGAGAAAAAAATGGAGGAACATAGCCATTATTTTGGAAAAGATGAACAGTTTAGACTATTAGAAGTACAACTAGATTATCTCTACAACTTGTTTGTAAAATAATAAGAACATCCATTTTGGATGTTCTTTTAATTACTAACTAAGTCAATGTTATTTGATATCACCATGTTTCTCTTCATGAGCAGTTTCTGTAATTTTGTTGTCCTCATCTACGAAAACAACCATAGGTTCAAAGTTTTCAGCTTCTTCTGGCGTCATCATCGCATAAGCAATAATAATCACATTGTCTCCTGGCTGAACAAGTCTAGCTGCAGCGCCATTTAAACATATCACACCTGAGCCAGGTTCACCTTTAATAACATATGTTTCTAGTCTAGCACCATTGTTATTATTTACAATTTGAACACGTTCACCTGGTATGATACCTGATGCTTTTAAAAGATCTGCATCTATTGTAATACTACCTACATAATTCAAATTTGCTTCAGTTACTGTTGCTCTATGGATTTTTCCCTTAAACATGTTAAGTAACATATTATACCTCCAACCTTAAGTTATCAATTAAACGAGGTTTTCCGACTTTTACTGCAAGAGCAATTAAAATGTCACCCTCTATTGTCTCTATTCTATTTAAAGTCAATGCATCGACAATTTCTACATAATCGATAATAGCATAGTCTACTGAGGATATTTTGTCAACAATTCCTGCAATAATATTTGCAGATTTTTTTTCACCAGCAAGAATTTTATCTTTTGCTTCAAATAGCGAGGCAGATAAAACTAAAGCATCTTTTCTCTCACTCTCACTTAAGTAAGTATTTCTTGAACTCATAGCTAAGCCATCAGCTTCTCTATGAATAGGACAAGGGACAATTTCTAAATCCATATTTAAATCCCTAACCATTCTTTCAATAACTGCTACTTGCTGTGCATCTTTTTGACCAAAGTAAGCTTTGTCAGGAGCAACCATATTGAAAAGCTTTGTAACAACAGTCGCAACCCCTTTAAAGTGTCCAGGTCTTGATGTACCGCACAAGATTCCTGTCATATCACCTTCAACGTTCACATAGGTTGAATAACCCTCAGGATACATTTCTTCTACTGTTGGGTAAAATAAAATGTCTACGCCTTCAGATTCAAGTTTTGCTTGATCACCTTCAAGATCACTAGGATAGGCATCTAAATCCTCATTTTCACCAAATTGAGTAGGATTTACAAAAATACTCGCTACCACTAATTCATTGTCACCTTTTGCAGCTCTTACTAGAGATAAATGACCATCATGTAGAAATCCCATTGTCGGTACAAATCCAACTGATTTTCCTGCACGTTTTTCTGCCTTTACAGCTTCTCTTAATTCCTTTACTGAACCAATAATCTTCATCTTAATATAATTTCTCCAACACTTCTTCTTTAATCGTGAATGTATGCTCTTTTGCAGGGAACACACCCTCATTTATTTCTTGTATATAGGCTTTTGTTGCATCAATGATGTCATCACCTGTTTCTTTATATCTTTTTACAAACTTTGGTTGTAATCCTTTATACATACCTAGTACATCTTGGATAACCAATACTTGACCATCACAGTCTTTACCAGCGCCAATACCTATAGTAGGAACATTAACAACTTCTGTTATTTTTTTTGCTAGTTCACTTGGTACACATTCAAGTACAATTGCAAATACACCCGCTTCTTCTAACGCTCTTGCATCATCAATAATCGCTTGTGCTTGTTCTGCACTTTTACCTTGTACTTTAAATCCACCAAACATATTGACAGATTGAGGTGTTAAACCAATATGTCCAACCACTGGAATTTTTGCAGCTACTAAAGCTTTTATCTTATCAACCATTTCTACACCGCCTTCTAACTTAACGGCATGTGCACCAGCTTCTTTAATAAAACGGCCAGCATTTCTAATAGTATCTTCAACACTTACATGATAAGAAAGAAAAGGCATATCACCAATAACCAATGCACGTTTTGCACCACGTACAACAGCTTTCGTATGATGGATCATGTCCTCCATAGTAACTTCTAGAGTTGTTTCATAACCTAACATAGTCATTCCAAGTGAGTCACCTACTAAAATTGAATCTACACCAGCCTCATCTAAAAGTTGAGTTGTTGTAAAATCATAAGCAGTTAACATTGAGATTTTTTCACCTTTTTTCTTTGCATTCTGAAAAGATGTTACTGTAAATTTCTTCATTTTCTTCTCCATAGCGCATCCAATATGCTTTTTTTATTTTCATCCATGATCAACGTTTCGGTCGTCATTTTACCTAATAGTTGATATGCTTCTAAATCTAACCCTTTAAGTTCAGACATATGTTTTTCGAGAGTCTTGGTGTCACTCCTTTGTATAGGACCTGTTAATGACTTTTCTGTACCTTTCATAAAAACATTTGATAAGGTCGCGTCAATTAATGGTTTCATGGCCTGTAAACCATCGTCTTCATCTATACCTATAGATGAAAGCATACGGCTACCATAATTCATTAATGTCACCAAGTAATTTGAAAAAATACATGCTGATAAGTGGTACTTATTCTTTTGTTCCTTAGAAAGTGTAAAATATGGATTACCTAATTGTTTAACTAGACTTTCCAATTTATCATAATCCCCTTCTAAAGCAAAATAAGCATTCTTTAAATCTTTTACTGCTTTTTCAGTATCTGAAAATGTTTGAAGCGGATGCATCGAACACGTATGAGCACCTTGATTCTTCAACAGAATTAACTCATCAGTCGTCATAGCACCACTCATATGAACAAACGTCTTATCAGATACATTTAATGAAGACAGTTCCTTTGCTACTGATGAAATTGCATTATCACCTGTTGTGATAAATATTATTTCTGAGTCTTTTACTAAAGTCTCTAAAGATGCAACTTCACAGCCAATATAGGCACAGGCTTTTTCAGCTGACGCCTTAGTCTTACTGCTAAAATAAAGTACATCAACATCTTTTGAAATATATTTCGCAAATGCCGTACCAACATGACCCGCACCAATAAATGAGATGTTCATTTCGCCTCCAAAAAATAAAAAATACATGCCTAGGCACGTTACGATCTGACTCACGAAAAACGAGGCTATATCTATATAGACTCCCATGAAGTATAAACCGTCTCCGTCCAAATGGCTCAAAGCAGTATGTTTTAAATAATATTTGTTAGGGTAAGGCTCAAAAGATACCTTCCATCTGCAGTTTACCATACCATATAAGATATTGCAAATAATTATATGGTTTGACGATAAAACTTTAGAACCTACTACTAATACCTACTGTTGACTTTTCAGATGATGTTGGTTATACTCAACTTAATAGAGTAAAGGAGTCGAATATGAATATTTCGGAACTTAAAATTGGTAATAAAATTGCTAAATTACCAATAATACAAGGCGGCATGGGTATCGGCGTATCGCTTTCAAAACTGGCTTCAGCAGTTGCTAATGCAGGTGGTATTGGCATTATTTCCGGTGCACAACCAGGTTATAAAGAACCTGATTTTAGAACAGATAATGAAAAAGCCAATCTCCGCGGATTGGAAAAAGAAATTAGAAAAGCTAAAGAACTTAGCCCAGAAGGCATCATTGGTGTTAACTTCCTAGCTTCAGTAACCAATTATGCTGATATGGTAAAACTTGCAGTAAAAGAAAAAGTTGATTTAATTATCTCAGGTGCTGGACTGCCTAAAAACCTACCATCATTTGTAATGGGTACAGATACAAAGATTGCACCAATTGTATCTTCTGGTAAGGCAGCTTCTACGATCACAAAATTATGGACAAGAAAATACGATTATCTACCAGATGCAATTATCGTCGAGGGTCCAAAAGCTGGTGGTCATTTAGGTTTTTCAGTAGAAGACTTAAAAGAGAATATTCCTAACATTAAAGATATTGTTAATGACGTTCTACAGGCTGTAAAAGAATTTGAAGTGAAGTACAATAAGAAAATTCCTGTTATTGCTGCAGGCGGTATTTTCTCAGGTCAAGATATTGCGGAGTGTCTTGAACAAGGTGCTGCTGGTGTTCAAATGTCAACACAATTTGTCGCGACAGAAGAATGTGATGCTCATGAGAAATTTAAAGAAGCATATATCAATTCACACGAAGAAGATATACAACTTATTGTGAGTCCAGTCGGATTGCCTGGAAGAGCTCTTAGAAATAAGTTCGTTGAATCGGTAGAAGCTGCAGATCAAAAGATTAAACATTGTTACAGATGTTTAAGAGGATGTAATCCAGCAACAACACCATATTGTATTACAGAAGCGCTTGTTGCTTCCGTTGAAGGTGATGTTGATAATGGTCTAGTCTTTATTGGATCCAATGGCTATAAACTTGATAAAATCACTAAAGTTAAGGATTTGATGCAAGAGCTCATTGAAGAAGCTAATTCATACTTAAAGAAAAAATAAGACAAGAGCAACTGATTTTTCAGTTGCTCTTAACTTATAGAAAAGCATCTAATACTCATCGATGATGAATACTAGATGCTTCTTTTATTTAATAAAGCAGTATCTTATTGAAATGTGCACATAGCTCTAAACTTATTCACTCAAGATTTTTTTTCTAAAGTATATACTCTTTAACATAACCATTAAAAATATCATACAACCAATGAATAGGTATCCAAAGAAAACACCTGAAAATTTAGATGCAAATGCAAACAAGAGCCCAATCAGTACAGACATTAAAGATGCAAACATAGAATACACAGACTCCATAGTTGCTCTGCATTCTGATTTTACAATATGATGTAAATCACCTAGAATGATTGTATCAAGAACAGCTTGAATATAAATTGGAATTAACATCATAATCAAACCCAATGGATGTCTTATGAAAAATAAACTGACATAGCAAACTGCAGAAAACATCATCATAGTAGTATAAAACGCTCTTTTACGTGTTCGATTTCTTAAATAGGCTATAATTTTTGTAGTACGACTACTTGCAATTAAAACAACCATAGACATAAGTCCACTTATGATACCAAAGTAAACAATTGGCACATGAATACCATCCATGTAATTTTGCCAAAACTCCTCTATATATATTACAGCAGCGCCAATTGCACCACCTGTAATAAATATGTATTGGATATAGTAGTTTTTACTAATCACCTGACGAGCTGTATTAAAGATAACTCTAACACTAGAAATATCCTCTGACGTTGATTTCTTAGGTTCAAGAAGTAATGCATTAAATAATACCATCATAAGACAACTTAAAACAGACATCTGATATGGCAAAATTAAACTTACCTTCGAAGCAGCAAAAGCTCCTACCATTGCTGCTACCAAACCAGAACCATAACGAATTGCCTTTATTCTAGAAAGGTATTTCTCAAAACTCATGGTTTCACCAAGTTCTTTTAAACTATCATACATTAGAGCTGTCACACTCCCACTGGTTAAAGCACCTGATATTCCAGAGATTATAATCAATCCAACAAAAGCTAAAAAACCATAAGCATTAAGGATCAGTGTCGCCCCAATAAGTGTAAGTATCGATCCTATCAAAATCACATTTTTTCTAGAAAAACGATCTGCTAACACACCCGTTGGTATTTCCATCAGAATAATTGTCGCACCGTAAATGATTTCAATATAGACTGTTTCAGCGATAGAAATACCTCGACTTCTCCAAAACAATCTCTCTATAACATATGCAAAAATAAAACTTCTAAAAAAATAGTAAAGTTGTACATAAAGTATATTTCGTTTTAATCTTTTCGATCTTGTCATTCTTTTCTCCTCCTCTATAATTAACATCCTAAAATGCAATTACGGTGGCGGACGAACAAGATATTAGTTATGTCCTCGTATTCTTATCATATTATTATTCCTCCTCATGTTAAAATTATACTATATAGTTTAAATATTAAAAACATTCAGTTGATTAAAGCAAAAAAAAAGAAACGTCGCTATGCGACTTTCTAATTCATATAACATTCTGTTTTCAGTACGAAATGGTAACACTATTACTAGCTTAATATTCCATTTCCTTAATTCTGTAAAGTACGGCATATTCGTAATCAACTTCTGCTGCGCAAGACTCACATAAGCCAAATTTGTTTACTTTTTTCTCATCTTCGCATCTCTTACAAACGTCTACCTTTACATACATATTTTCCATCATATTTTTCATGGTCTCGCCTCCTCGTATTATTGTATACAATTATTACTTCCTATAAATAGTATACAATCATACTAATATAATTGCAAGCAATTTGCAAAAAAACAAGAATACTTTCACAAATTGTTGAACAATGCAATTATTCTATGCTCTTTTTAAGCGAAAAAGAATGTAAACATCATTTCAATTGATGTTATTAAGGATAATGGTCATGTTGTTAATAATTTGATATAAAAAATAGCGCATATAAGCGCCATTTCTAATCTAAAATATTATTAATGTATTCCCAAGTTTCCATCTCAACAAATTCCTTTGACCATGAACCGATACCTGGAAGATTGTATTTCTTAGCCAATGTAATTCTTTTATTTATTGATGTTTCATCCTCAACCCATATTCTATGAAGAATACCATCTTTTCTATAAGAAATATAGTTTAAGAAGTTATCTTCATCATATGAGTACTCAGCATCCAAATCTTCTAAGAGCCCCTCTAAGTGTTTAATACCAAAAGCAGTTGAATCTACTGAAGCACCACTTTCTTTCCAAACTCTCATATAAAGCGGTATACCCAATATTAGTTTTTCATTTGGAATTAACTCTAGCGTTTCTTTTATCCCCTTTTCAACCCAAGGAATTGAAGCTACTGGACCACTAACAGGACTACTACCCCAAAATTCATCATAAGCCATCAACATCATATAATCCACATGCTTTGCAATATTTTCTCGATCAAATACTTTCGACCATTGATCTGATCCACCTGGCACCGTTACAGCAATAGATAAGGTAACGTTTTGTGCTTCCATCACAGGCGATAATTCTGCCATAAACTGTGTAAACTTTTCTTTATCATCTAAGTACATATTCTCAAAATCAATGTTTACACCATCTAAATCATACAAGGCTGCATAGAATGCAATTTGTGCAATTGCTCTTTTTCTATAAACTGGATCATTTAACATTTCTGAAGTCCATGAAGGTTTAAAACTATTGTTAAACAGTCCCCACACTTCATATTCTTTAGAATGAGCATCTTTAATATATCTAAAGTCCGCTTCGTTAATAATAATACCATTGATGTTCAAACTAAACCAAGTAGGTGAAATAGCATCTAAACCTGGAATAGTCTCATCATTTAACAAGTTTGGATTACTCTTATACTCACTAATTTGAGACCATGTCATATTGACATTTTCGCCATAATCATGTGCTGGACGAACATCATTCAATTGCTGCTGAACAATATCTACTGTATAGTTTTCCAAATCAGTCGTTTTAACATATCCTGTTCTTCCTGATGCTGTAATTATTTTGCTCAAATCCTCATGTGTATCTACAACAACTGCATTTACAAGCGTTGGATCAGACTCTTCAACAACATTCATACCATGACTAGTCTTAATAAACTGGACATTAGAAGAAACTTTTCTTAAGCCATCAAACGCCTGATTATAAATAGCGTAACTACCATCTGTTGCTACCATCACTTCAAGACCATATAATTTTTTCATAACTTCAAAGTCAATGTAATTGTGACCATTCTTTGTAAGAATAGGAATATTTATATCAACTATATTCTCTTTGACGTAATCAGTTACCTCTTTGGTCTCTAGTAAATAATCTAGCTGATCTAATGGGATATAAACTCGTGTACCTGAATTAGAGTAATGAATATTTGAATCTATTTGATCCATTACGAAATCAGCGTGAATTAAAGTTCTATTGTCTACTATAAGCAGGTATTCACCAGGTATTTTCTCTCCCATATATGTATGAGATGCACCACCATCTAGAAGCGAAAGAATTTCCAGCTCTAAATCATCAATGGTTTCTTTTAGACTTACATTGTTATACCACAACACGCTCATACCTATCACTAAAACCAATACTAAAGCTTTCCACAAGATGCTCGTTCTTTGAACTTTCTTGATACTAACGATTGTGTCTTGTACAATCTCTTCATCAACACAATGAGATTCTACTTGTTCTACATGAGATTCTTCTGAATCTGTCGACTCACGTTTCTTTTTAATCTCATCACTTCTCTTTTTTAATAAAATATCTACATTCTTATCGTCCATAAATTACTCCTTTAAACACATGGGTGTTGCTTCTATTATATCTAAGGAGTGCGAGTTTAACCAACAATATTATCAAGATTTAATACTTTGTTATGTTAATTTATAAGGACATCAACTCTTCTCTTAAATCGATAGCACTTTGATATCGAAATTCTGGTTGAACCATCAAACATTTTTTTACAATTCTACGTAATCTCATATATTTTCGTAAGCAAATCATCCTCATAAAAGTATTATTACTCAATGTTTTCATCATGTTTTTCATAACCAAACCAACACTATAGATATCTGATCTTTCATCAGCCACATAAGTGTCTAAAAGTCTTTCAGGTGCAACATAACTAACAGTAAATGAATTTGAGTCCTTTTGCATAAAAGCGCTACCAAAGTCTATTAAATGAATGCCAAACTGTTCATCAAGTATGATATTTTCAAGCTTAATATCTCCATGAACTACATTCATACAGTGTAAGTGTTCTAGTATCTGACATAGATGAATCATCATTTGTTTCATATCATAAAAAGAAACATCATTGTGTTGTATTCTTTCTTGTAAAGTAATCCCTTTGATTTGATCCATAACATAATACAAACCATCTTCTTCATATAGTACATCAACAATTCTTGGTATTCTACAATGATCTAACAACTTTAAATAGTCAAGTTCTTTTGTCCTTGTCCCTATATATTTAAAGAACCACTCTGTTCCATGTTGAAGATCGCGACAATATCCAGTACAGTCAGTAACCACTTCTGTAATACCATACTTCCCTATTTTCTGATTTACTTCCATGTATCCTCCTTACAACATCGTTTACATGGTTCTAAACGATGTATGTGTTTCGCCTCATACAATGTCATAGTATCAATTTTGCTTTTATCAGTCGTAGACCTTACTAAATAAAAACATCCCTCAAGATGATATTTTTGTCCACCTTTTGTTTTATATACTAGTATCTTTTTTTCTTCATTCTCGTTGTTCAATAGATAACTGGTTAAAGTTTTATTGGGATAGATACTTTTATTATCACCAAACAACCATAAGCACTCTTCAAACCTAATATGGAACTCTTTCTTTAAGCCAAAAACAAAATCTCTTTTCCAACTAATCTCACCTGAAATTGTATCATCATGAAAATCAAACTCATTTAGTACCATGTCGTTCTCAGCTAACTCACTTTTAAGATAGGTTTCCAAATAGTTAGATTCTACAGTTTCACTTATAAATGTCTGTGATGATTTGATTAATTCACTGTAGGGATTTTCTGGAATATCTACACTCAGTATTCCAACTTTTTCATATACATAATTCAAACTATCTAACCGAGAAAGTATATCGTCTACCTTTTGAATCTTCAAGTCTTCCGATGGAAACATCACAATTAACTGTATAAGAATAGTCATCACGAGTATTGTTATTGGAAATACAATTGCAGCTTCAACAGTAATACTAGCTCTATCATTCATAAGAAGCCTCATATCCATCAACTGTTATTTTATTATAACGATCTGATAAAATGAACTCGCCATATTTAGTGAAACAATTCAAATCTATAAGATTTATCAACCTTTTTACCTTGGTCTCTGTACTTACTGTTAATAACATTAGTCTTAAGTAATCATGATAACTAAATGCTACTAAATCAAAGTAATTTGGGATTTGCTTTTCTTTATAAACAAGCCCTAGATCAAGCTTCCACTGATTTGGGTAAAACTTAAAGAAAGGAACCAATTCACCCTTCATCAAAGAAGTCATATCATATATACTCTCACCCATAGCCCAACCAAGCCTTATTACGTTAGATACAAGTGGAACACCATAACCCGTCCAACCTGCAACGCCTAATGCTATGGTATTTGAAAGTGCTAATTTTTCTTTATCTGTATAAACATGAATACCATTCATAACCACCCTTACACCATATATTATGCCAACAGTTTCAGCAATATTGATGGATTCATACTTACCACCCATTAAAATATATTCAATTTCACCAGCCTTAAAATAACTTGATCTCTTGTATTTTGAAAAATAATCATAATCGGTTTGAGAAGATGCTGCTGCTGACTTAAAGGTTGAGAGGATATATTCATTGACTTTCAGGTTCTCAATAAGTGGAGTAACACCAATCATAGACCAGAAATCTGCCGCCTCATCTATTTGGTATTTCAATTTCCTTTCTATATGATTCCCCTCTGTATGATATTCAAAAGAATCACGTGTATTTCTTTTCTGCTGTTTATAGTATTTAACATTCTCTTTGAGAGTTGCACGAGGTTCTAATACAGTCATTTTTTTGTATGATGACAGTAAACTAAAATCTAAAGAAGGCAATAAACAACCATCAGCGACTTCTGTTAATGTCGGCATAGAAAAATCCAATAACTCATTTAACAGATGTTCATTCATATAAGGCACTTCTAAAAGACCATACCAAGATGCTCTAATTTCAGGATAAGACTCCATCATAAAAGCATCAAACTTCGAGGATACAGTTTTTTTTGATGAGTCATTTAACATTGACTTAGAAGCTTTCAAACTTTCAATCAACTGTTTTTTCACAATATCTAAGGCGCTTTCATCAGCTAATATAGCTGCTGTTGTCTCCTCAATAAGCACCTCTAGTGATGCTGTTTCCTCTGCAGACTTAATCAAAATTTGAAACAATTCATGGTTATAATTCTTATAGTTCATTAAATGGTTGATAATAGTTCCATAGGAAGACAAGGTTTTAGAGAGTTTACTTCTAACCGCTAATTTGTCTAACCCCTCTGCTTCATCATAGGACTTCTGTAAAACACACACTCTATGGTCAATGGCTTGTAATTCATCTATATAATCCGAAACACAGGAAATCAATTCATTTGTCTTCAAACTCAAAGTAACTCGTTGATCAAGTCGTTTGCTTAAATCAGCTAAAGCAATATCTACCACACTTTTTTTGTCCATCACATCTTGCGAGGATTTAGCCTTATTTATGATTTCAAGTTTGTTTAGTACTTGCTCAAGATAGTTAACTGGTAATCTATACTTCATATAAGAATCAATTTGATTCTTAATAATCATATACTCAGATAAAGGTTCACTATAAATAAGAGGGAAGGATTTGTGATCATATAAATCATGGAGTAAGTACCCCATCACTGGTCGTGATTTCATGCCATACAACCCATAGTTTATGTATAAATAAGTATCATATTTAGCCATTAATGACTCAGCAGAAACTTTTGCATTTCTTAGATTGTTATTTCTTGAAAATCCTCTTTGCATACTCATCAACAATATTGAAAAAATAATAAATATTGCTGACAATAACATAATTATTTTTATTGTAATAACGCCCCTTTTATTCATCTTTATTCTCCAACTTATGAACATACTTATTAGATTGATAAATCATATATTCTACATATTCTTGTAGGACCTTACTATCTACAACTGTTTCATAATATTTTAGTGAAACTTTTTTTTGAAATCCAATCCCTCTTATGTCATCTTCAACAATCACCTCTTGATGATCCTGTATATAAACATAAAGCCCATCCATAACAGTTACACCAAATCGGTAAGTCGTTATTAAAACTAAAATAAATGAAACCATCATAATCATTATTATTGGAACAATAATTACACTCTCTATGGTTGTATTACCTTCTTTATTTCCAAACATTTCCACCACCTAGTTATAAATTATCACAAATTCCATTTTATTACAATTGTTTGATAAAAAAAATTCCCGCTCATATGAGCAGGATGCTTACAAATCATACTTATTATTAAAACCAATCCCTATTAGAACCAACCCAGAACCAAATCCAAAACTTCCTAAAAAGAATCTCACGGTATAGTGAACCGGTAAGAAATTTAAAACAATGATGACTAAGAGTGTAATCAGCAAAATTCTTTTACCTGTTTTCTTCAGATTCATTTCTTTCTCCTAACAATTCTTTCAATTCTTCTTCTAATTTCTTTTTCAAAATTCTCATTTCATTATAAAGACCATCATTATTAAAAGAACAATCATTTACGAGTTCCATAGACTTTAATTCACGCTTTATAGCTTCAATTCTATCCATTAATAACGCCTCTTCTTTTTAAGACATCTACTACTTGAGAAAACACCTCATCAATGTCTTTTTCTGCATCAATAACTTCTATTCTATCAAACTTGTCTTTAAGCATTAAATAGCCTTCTCTAACTTTATGATGGAATGAGCCTTTTTCTAAATCTAAACGATTTACTTCTCTCGTCTCATCTTTGTTAATTCTACCCAAGCCAACTTCTGGAGATAAATCAAAATACAATGTTACATCTGGAAGAAGATCTTCTATTGCATATTGATTAAGCTCAAAAACTTCTTCAACACCCATTCCTCTTACGTAACCTTGATAAATTAAAGATGAGTCTACATAACGATCCATAAATACAATTTGACCTGCTTCTAAAGCAGGAATAACTTTCTGAACTAAGTGCTGTCTTCTAGCTGCTGCAAATAACAAGGCCTCTGTTTTAGGATCCATATCCACATTATCCTTGTCCAATATAATTTCTCTGATTTGCTCAGATATGTGAACACCACCAGGCTCTCTTGTTGTTATATATTCAATATGTTTTGTCTCTAAATACTCTACTAACTTTTCTAGAATGGTTGTCTTTCCAGCACCTTCTCCACCTTCTAGAGATATTAAATAACCTTTGCTCATAATTCCCTCTTTTCCTCATCTATTGTAACACAATTCGTAATTAAAAAGAATGACGGAATTTTCATTCGTCATTCTAAAGTTTTCCAACTTTCTTATGCATCTCTTCAAGGTTCTCTTTGATGTATTCTCTAAGCCAAATCAGTACATCTAAATTGGTTATAGGAAGTTCACCTAAAGTCTTTTTTATATCTCTAGTACATAAGGTGAATTTTTCATCATCGATTTGATGTGTATAAAGTAAATCCACATTTGCATTTGAGTTAATAATCGTAATTAACGTATCAGACATATTACCAAGCGGCATCCTATCAATATGAGATAACTGAAATTTGGCAACAATATCGGTGCCAACACCAGGACTAGAAGTAATAGAAAAACTTCCCTCACACTGCTCTGCAGCTTGTTTAAACATTGGGATGCCCAAGCCAACTTTTCTCGTCGTTCTCGTTGTATAAAAAGGGTCAATGACCTTTCTGACAGTTTCCTGATCCATGCCAACACCATCATCTTTTATACAAATCGCTAAATGATCTTCTCTATAATCTTCAACAATAGCTATACGAATTTCATCTGCCTTAGCAACAATTGAATTCTGTGCTATATCCAAAATATGCAATGATAATTCTCTCACCTTATTCTCCTCTTTGTACAGGCTTTGTCAGTACTTCAAATATGCCTTTAATCGACTTTTCAGTCACTTCCAAAAAGTTTTCTTTTTCAGAAATGTTGATTAAATCATGTGCATCAGAATTGATTAGTTCTCTATATTTTCTAAACATACGTTTTTCAATTTCTTCAGCATCTTCTGGTCTTTTACCATACCATTCAATGTTTTCTATAGCCATCTCTTTATCAATGAATCCTAAACTTTTAATGATACTAAAAGAGTTTCTATTGATATGAGCCGGAAATACAACGCCCTCTAAAGCTTTTACCTTACTTATTATTTCATTAATAGTTAAATTGAATGGTGTTATTAAATAGTTTTCTTCATGACCTATCACTTCATCTTCTTCATCAAAAATTAACTGCTCACCAAAGCGTTCAGGCTTATTTTTAATCAGTAGACGCTGATCATAAATTTGCTCATAAAAATGTTCTAATGCTTCAACAGTTCGAAACAATACAATCATATGAACATCTTCTACTGTTTGTATTTCCATACCAGGAATGACTATCAAACCAAGTTTTTTCCCAACTTCAACTGTAACATTTACATTTGAAATACCATTATGGTCTGTTATCGCAATCGCATCCAATTCCTTAATCAGAGACATATTAACGATATTGTTCGGCGACATATCTTCAGAACCACAAGGTGAAAAACCCGTATGAATATGAAAGTCATAATACAATTTCATGTTTACACGCCATTCTCGAAGAACACTTTAAAAATACCATAAGCATCTAAAGATGTTGAAATCACAGGAACGTCTTCTTCACTAGCTTTGTCTATTACATCCTGTCCAACTTCTATATTCTCTGGAACTATAATACAAGCAAAATCTAAAAGTGTAGCTACAGCAATAATGTTTGAATGTATTTGAACAGTAATCCACGCCTCATCTTCTTTACCATTTGCCATAACCCAACTTAGCAAATCACAACATTCCACACCTTTAATTTCTCTATCTAGATTAGCTGTTTTAGAGATCAATTTAAATGCATCATTTTCTAGTAGTTTATTTATCTTCATTTTTCTCTCTCTTTCTTCGTCTTCTATTATAACGTCCCAGCAACAAACAATCTGAGTACTGAGCACGATTCATAACGATATCTTCAGCCAAAGCACGACATGTTGGTGCACCACATGCACCACAATCGATCCCAGGCAACTTGTTTGCAATTTCCTCTAAATCAGACATTTTTTTAAGAGCTATTTTAAAATCTTTGTCCAATTTCAAAATGGTTCTTGCTTCCATTTCCTGATCCCACTCCAAATCTTCTCTTGTAAGATTAGAATCTATTTCATCAGGATTGTATGATTTCAATTCAGTTGACTTCATACGAATACGAGCTTTTGCCATAAATGGATTTTCTACATTAAGAACACCACCTGAGCAACCTGTAACACACGCATATCCTTCAAAAAAGTCTATTTCAGGTAGTTTACCTAATTCCATTTTATCAAGAACTCTTATGACTTCTTCTATACCATCTACCGCTAAATATCTCTCTGTATCAAGACCAAATGATTGTCCACCAACCATTCCCCAACCAACACCATTTCCAGATGCTGTTTGCGTAATAGGAAATTCTCTCGAACCTTTATCAACCACTTTTATCAATCTACTATAAATAGATTCCAATGATATACCACCATCAATATAGGATTTTTCTAAACCCAAAGGTTGTTTAATACTTGTAATTTTTGCTGGACACTGTGCAATATAAAAAACACCTATTTCCTCAAATTTCAACCCTTTCTCAGCCATCAACTTTTTCTTTACTTGACGCGCTGCGATTTCCATAGGTGATTCCAAACAAGTAATATTATCGATTAATGATGGATACCTAATTTGAATCAAACGTGTAATCGCTGGACAATAAGTCGAGATTACTGGTTTTTCTACAGTTGGATCTTTAAGTAATTCATTTTGGTACTTAGTAAGTATATCTGCAGCATAGGCTACATCATATACCATGTCAAAACCTAATTTGTATAGCGATTGAAAAATATCTTCAATATCATACTCTGCAGAAAATTGACCATACATAGAAATAGATGGTAATGCAACTTTGTATTTATATTCAAATATTTTTTCTAAATTATCTGACAATGTGCCTTTCGCGTGAAAGTGACATATCTTTAAGCATTCACCACAATCTATGCATCTTTCTTTCATAATCTTGGCTTTGCCATCGATAACCCTAATCGCCTGTGTTGGACAACGACTTAAGCAATTGGTACACCCATTACAATAGTCATTATCTAAGACAACCGAATGCCAATATTTATCCATGATGCCCCCATTAAAGATTAAATGTCATTTTTATCGCAGTGTAATTTTCAACTTCTGATTCAATGTGGAAATTGTCACTACATTTTTCCATATTGGGAAGTCCCATACCTGCACCAAAGCCTAATTCCCTAATTTCTTTTGTAGCTGTTGAGTAACCTTTTTGCATGGCTAAACTCACATCTGCTATACCAGGACCAGTATCTTCTACAAAAATTTCTACTTTATCTGACTTAATATAAACATCAATTTTACCACCATGAGAGTGGATTGCAACATTTATTTCTGCTTCATAGGTAGCAATTGCAACACGTCTAATCACACTGGATTCAATGCCTATTTGACGTAAAATCTTTTTTATTTTACTCGATGCTATACCAGCTGATGAAAAGTCATCATTACTGACATCAAACGTTTTCATCATTGCTACATCATTGTTATCTCGCGCTAATATCATGATGTTCTCCTTATATTGATGTACCCTCTAAACCATTTGAATATAAAATACCAGAAGCTGAGTACATGGTATGCTCAGTTCTTAATAAAAGCATATCATCCTCTTTTGCCATATCAATTATATCCTGAGTTGGTATTTTACCTCGTACGAAAACGATAGATTTCAAATCTAACATTTCTGCGGTTCTAATAACTTGATTGTTACACAATCCTGTTAACAATACAGTATGCTCTTCTGTGTATGCCAACACATCACTCATTAAATCAGAACCAAATGCATAAGCTACTTCTCTATCTAGAAATTCTTCCCCTACTAAGATCTCACAATCTAGCAATTCTACAATTTGTTTTAACTTCATAAAGCCTCCCATTAGCGCGAACGTTATTTTTTTAACAATACACTTACATTATACACTAATTCCCGCTATTTTCAATACTTTCACTAGTATTGATTATTCAATAAAGCTCTCTTCACCAGAATAAATATTGAATCTATTTCCTCTAGCAAAACCAACAAGAACCATATTATAATTTCTTGCAAATTTAACGGCTAAGTCCATTGGTGCCGATTTTGATACCAAAATGCCAACATCACTTTTTATGCATTTAAGAACCATTTCAGAAGAAATACGGCCACTGATAAAAAGCATCATCTCATGGGCATCAATATTGTTCTTTAGAATATGTCCAATCACTTTATCTACAGCATTATGCCTACCAATATCCTCATAAAAGCAAATTAGTTTACTACCAGAAAATAATGCAGCCATATGAACACCACCAGTTTGTTTAAAAACAGTTGATTTTTCGTAAAAAGTCATTAAGTTCTTTGGAATAAGAGCCCCATCAACTCTAACTGATTTCGTTTTTTTATATCTTAATGTCACAGCATCCATCACATCATAAAACATAGCTGAACTTGCACACCCCGAGGTAATGTAACGTCTTTTAAATATTCTATCAATTGAATGTACCGTTTCAATGTCTGCCAATCCCTTTTCCGAATCAATAATCAACGATTTAATATCTGATGAATCTTTTATTAACCCTTCACTCTTCAAATGTCCCAAAACCAAAACATCCATATCTTCGGGTGAACAAAGAAGGGTATCAGTTTCCTCTGAATTCACAAATAAAGTTAATGGGAACTCCCTAACTACATCATCATCTAAATATTCGCACAATTCATTGTATATCCGTTTTACTTTTATACTATTTGTTAAGCTCATAGAACTCCTTCCATCTCCATTAGTATAGCATAAATTAGACAAAATAATAAACAACCGTGATGGTTGTTTAGAATCCAATTGCAATTATTTCATCATTTGATTTTTTTAGAATACTTCTCAAAATCGCTTCGTCTATAAAATAACTATGTCTACCTATTTTTACAAGAGTATCAGGATAAATGGTTTCTGTCTTCACTTGTCCCTTTTGAGCTCTTAAGAGAATTTCTCTAAGATGATTCAGACGGTTACTTTTCTTTTTTATCATCTTCTCCATCTGTTCAAGGCTATCATAACATTTTGTAAGTGTAGCCGTTTCCTCATCACTAATAGTACTTTTTCTTTCCTTTGCATTTAAAATTGTAACAAATTGCCTTAACTTTCTAACAGTCTCTTGTTCCTTTATAATTTCCTCATTTAACGTTCGAAGTTCTTTAACACTATCAATATCTACACCAAGATTTATTAATGTGATCACGCCAAGTTTAGAACCAATAGTCGTAGCGTCTATAGCATATTTTGCAGTAATTTCACCACCAATAATATGCCCCTTTTTCCCCTTAACAACAACATTACCATCACAGTAGACTTTTGAGTTTACAATTTCTCCAGCCTCAAGATTCCCTTTTAAACTAAGTTCGGCATTGTCAATATATTTAACAACCAGATTCCCACCACATTGAATGAAGCACTCATTATGGCCGGATACCCCCTGTGTAATAGTTAAATCACCAGTAACTTTTAACCTAGACTTCTCTACTAGCCCATTGATCATCAAATCACCATCACAATCAACGCTATAACCTGAGCATACATTACCATTAACGACAATATCGCCTTTAAAGTCAATATTACCTGTTTCTACACCTACTCCATTATTGAGTTCCATGTAGTTTTGTATGACCATTATGCCATTTTCAATCTTATATATGCCATCACTTGTTGCTTTTAATTGTGTTTCATCTGAGGTGAGTTCAATATTTTCTCCAAACCAAAACTTTATGTCTTTCCCACTTCGAGCACTTATACTTTTTCCAGTAACAGTCATACCATCGATACCTTCAGTCGCAGGTATTTTTGTGGCAAGCAATTCTCCAGCCTTTACCTTTTGAAATAGATTCATTGATTTAAAATCAACCGTTCCATCTTCAAGTATAGTAGGATGCGGATAAGTAATCGGATCATATTCATAAATAATTTCACTGTCTATGCCATTAATATGCGGTTGCCCTTCAGCAATCAACTCATCTACAATGTCCTCATTCAGATAACACAAAGCAGTTATGACATCATCGTAAATACCAAAAGTAACACTTTGCTCATTAAGAGCAGCATAAATATCTTCTGGCACAACATTTTCATCTCGTATTCTAAGAGATAAATAAGCTTTGTAATAATCGTCAGAAATATAAACTTCAATTTCTTTCATAGAACCTCCTAGTTACCTCTTTAATTCTTCTATTATTCTTTCCATTAAAATTTCTAAAGGTTCATGCTCATTATAAGTAGTCATAGCAATTGTACACGCATAGTGTACTTGGCTATTTCTTATCAACAAATGCCAATCATCCATATCTTTTAAAAGCTTTCGCCTCACATCTTGTAAGTCAACCGCGCCTGTTTCAGGTAATAAAATCATGAATGTAGAATCATCATATCGACATTTTAAGTCTTGTTTTCTTAATAGATAATTTAATCTTTTTGCAATGTTTTTGATAATTTTTTCTTCTACTTGAACACCAAAATCCATCTTCATTTGTGCAAACTTATTGATGGATATCAACATCACTGAAAAGACCCTCTTTTTTCTGTCAGAACGGTCCTTTTCATTTATAAGCAATTCCTCCATAACTAATTTATTATAGAAACCAGAAAAATGATCTCTAACTTCATATGCTCTAATCATCTCTTTAAGTTCAGAGACTTTATGGTCTTTCGACTCAATTTGAGATTGTAAAGCCTTCACTTGAGAAACATCATTCATTACAGCGAGCAATCTAAAAGGACGATCCAACTCATCTTTAACTATTTTCAAATGACATCGCATCCATATAATATGATTCTTTTTATGTTTAAAACGTAAAAGTTTATTAAAAGGCGCTAAAGGATCTTCTTTTAAACGTTCTATACCATCATCTAATAGACCACGATCTTCTGGTAATAGATGCATATATAGTTCATTTGATAAATGTGATTTTGTTTCAGGGTCATATCCAAGAATCTTCCAAAGTTTTGGGCTATGATATTGGTTTGCTGGTATAATGAGATCTCTATAAAAGACAACATCAACTGCTCTCTCAACAAAAAATTCTGTAATTCCAGTATCAGATTGATACAATTCATCTTTTAAGTAAAATTCACTCATAAAGCCCTCCTTGTAGCATATCTACCCACGATCCATTCTTTCATTCAATTATGTTTATGTAGCATAAAATAAAGTGTTTCTAAACTAATTGTCGGTCGAATTAAATGAGTTTTTTCTACGCCTTCTCTTGTTAATCCAGCAACACCATGCTGCAATAACGAAGCTCCAAACCCTCGTTCTTCTGCTCCATTCAAAGAAAATAAAACACAGTATTCAGCAGCAAATCCACTTATAACAACAAATTCCACACCTCGTGATTTTAAGATATTTTCCAAATCAGTTTTCCAAAATGCATTTGAAAATTGTTTAGAAATAACTATATCAGATGCTTCAACATTTATCTCTTTAATTGTATCAAATCCTTCAGTAGCTTCCTCATCTTGAACAATTACAACAGGACATTTTGCCTCTCTAAAAAATGCAGATGCCTCGTTAATATAATCAGTTGCATTCTTCATCATCTCTTTATACTGTTTTTCACAATAAAAAGCTTCTTGCATATCAATAATTAGTAATGCTATATTCAATTGAACTCCTTTCTCTATAAATGTATCATATCATAAAAATTTGTTTATATAAGGAAAAAAAGATTAAAAGTCAAACTTTTCTGACAATTATATACTTATACTCAAGCAAATAGAGAATTAAAACAAGCAATTATAACACTCTGAAGTTTAGTTTAATTTAAGAAAACCCAATCCATTGGATTGGGCAATCAGCTTATAACTTTCTTGAAAAAATACCTGTAATAGCGATGATCACTAATCCAATAATCATGATCGGGCCTGCACCACTTTCAAAACCTTCTTTAATACCACCGTATGCAACCCACAGAATTGTTAATGGAATAATAAACTTTATCAAAACATACCATACATTAAAGATAGCAAACTTAACAGAACCGCCATTTGTAACCTCATTCTTTAGATCAGATTTTGATAATTTCCAACCTGCGAAGATACTCACGAAGAATCCACCAAATGCTAAGAAAATCTTATCAGTTAATAAATCAAAGACATCAAATGCACCTTTACCAAATAATTTTGGTCCTACATCACCTAATGATAATGATGCTAGAACACAAAGTGCAACCATAACTGTTGATGCAGTAACCACTGCCTTTGGTCTGTTGAAGCCCTTTTCATCAATTAAGTATGCAACAACAACTTCTAATAAAGACACCGAAGATGTCAATGCAGCAACTGATAATGCAATAAAGAATAGACCTGCAAACACTGTTCCCATACCGCCCATTTCAGCAAAAATTGTAGGTACAACAACAAATACTAAACCTGGACCTTGAGCTGGAGTTATACCAAAAGCAAACATTGCTGGGAACATTGCAATACCAGCTAATAGAGCAACAGCAGTATCCATAACAGTTACAATCGCAGCATTACTTACTAAATTCTCATGCTTTGGCAAGTATGAGCCATATGTAATCATGATCCCCATACCTAAAGATAAAGAGAAAAATGCTTGACCTAGCGCAGCCAATACAACACTTGGATTAACCACAGAAAAATTTGGTTTAAACAAAAATTCCATACCAGCCATTGCACCTGGAAGCGTTAAACCTTTAATTGAAATAGCAATTAGTATACCAAATAGTAGTGGCATTAAAACCTTACCTGCTTTTTCAATACCTGTTGAGATACCTTTAACTACAATCATAATGTTTAGTACCAAGTAACCAACCATCCACATTAGTGGTACAAACGGATTAGTAATAAAACTATCAAAGGTTGTACCAATGGCATCTGGTGCACTTAGTAGACCTGTGAACACCTTACCCACATAAGCCAATGACCATCCACCTACAACTGGATAAAAACCCATAATCAACAATGCACTTAGAACACCTAATGCACCTGCAAAAGTCCAACGACGATCTTCTGATTTAAATGCTCCTACTGCAGCAAGTTGTTTTCTACGCCCAACCGCAAATTCTGCAAGCATCACACTAAATCCAATAACTACTACAAAAAATAAATAAATAAGTACAAATGCGCCTCCGCCATTTTCACCAGCGGTATATGGAAATTTCCATATATTACCTAAGCCAACTGCAGACCCTGCAGCAGCCATAATGAAGCCCAGTTTCGAACCCCAATTTTCTCTTTTTGCCATAACCTTTCCTCCTCAAAATACTAGCCATAAATCTAAAAATGACAAATAAAAGTATAACATGACAAAATAGTTATTTCAAGAATTTAATACTTATTGCATTTTATGAATTTTTTGTATCATTTAAACGAAAATTCAGAAGCCTCTGACTAAATCAAATAGACTGTAAAAAAATTAAAAAAACGCTGCATCCAAACGGATACAGCGTATAATTCTTTTACTTTTCTTTTTTAGCATAAGTTGTATGAAGTAACTCATGTGCTTTATGACCATTAGGCTTACCTAAGAAGTCAGCATAGATTTTAATAATCTCTGGGTTTTGGTGAGATTTTCTGATTGGACGAATAGTATCTTCTTCATAAAGTGCTTTCGCTCTTTCAGTTAATAAATCTACAACGTCTCTAACCTTTTGAGGTTGTTGAGGTTGTCCACCACCGTTAACACAGCCGCCTGGGCAACCCATGATCTCGATGAAGTGATAGTTTTTCTCGCCACTTCTTACCATATCTAATAATCTACCAGCGGATTCAGTACCATGAGCAATAGCAATATTAACTTCAGTACCACCGATGTTAAGAGTTGCTTCTTTATGCTCTACTAAACCTCTAACTTGAGTGTACTCAAAGTCTTCTAAGTCTTCACCAGTGATAACATCAGCAACTGTTCTTAAAGCTGCTTCCATTACTCCACCAGTAGCTCCGAAGATAGTACCAGCACCTGAATATTCACCCATGATAGCATCAAAACCTTCATCAGGTAAGTTATCATAGTTGATACCAGCTTGCTTGATCATTCTAGCTAATTCTCTTGTAGTAATTACAGCATCTACATCTCTTAAGCCATTAACTTCCATTTCTGGTCTAGCAGCTTCAGTTTTCTTAGATGTACAAGGCATTACAGAAAGAACGAACATTTTCTTTGGATCTAATCCTTGCTTCTCAGCATAGTAAGACTTAGCAATCGCACCAAACATTTGGTGAGGAGACTTACATGATGATAAGTTTGGAATGAAATCTGGGTAGTTGAACTCACAGTATCTAACCCAACCTGGAGAACAAGAAGTAATCATTGGTAATACACCACCGTTTTGGATTCTGTGTAATAACTCATATCCTTCTTCCATAATTGTAAGGTCAGCACCCCAGTTAGTATCAAATACTCTGTCAAATCCTAATCTTCTTAATGCAGCAGCCATTTTACCTGTTGCTCTAGTTCCGATTTCATATCCGAATTCTTCACCTAAAGCAGCTCTTACAGCAGGAGCTGTTTGAACAACTACATAAGTATCTGGGTCTTCAATTGCATCGAAAGCTCTATGAATGTCAGACTTCTCCATAAGAGCGCCTACTGGACAAACATTGATACATTGACCACAGAATAAACAATCTGTTTCTAACATATTTCTATCAAAAGCAGGTCCTACAGAAGTGTTAAATCCTCTGTTTTGGAATCCTAAGATACCAACACCTTGTTGCTTCTTACATACGTTTACACATTTACCACATAAGATACACTTTGAAGTATCTCTTACTAGAGATGCAGAAATATCATCAAATTTCTTTTCTCTCTTTGCACCTTGGTACTTAAGACCAGATACGCCTAGATCTTCAGAAATAGTTTGTAATTCACAGTTACCAGATCTAACACATTGAGTACATTCTCTATCATGGTTAGCTAATAAAAGCTCTACTGTTGTCTTAACTGTTTCTCTTACTTTCTTTGTGTTTGTTTTTACTACCATGCCTTCTCTAACAGGTAATACACAAGATGCTTGAAGTGATCTAGCACCTTCAACTTCTACTACACATACTCTACAAGCACCAACTTCGTTGATTTCTTTCATATAGCATAGTGTAGGAATATCAAAGCCAGCTTCTCTAGCAGCTTCTAAAACTGTATATGACTCTGGTACTTCTACCTGAGTGTTGTTAATCGTAAGTTTAACCACGTTCTCTTCCTCCTCGAAAATTCAGCTTATTTCTTTACAATACACTTAACTGGACATTTAGAAATACAAGCCTCACACTTAATACATGCATCTTGATCGATAATATGTTGACCTTTTTTCTCGCCTGAAATACAGTTAACAGGACAAACAGTCTTACACATAGTACAACCAATACATTTATCAGTGATTGTGATTGCTAATAAATCTTTACATACGCCAGCTGGACAAGTCTTATCTTCAACATGTGCAATATACTCATCTCTGAAGTATTGTAATGTTGATAATACAGGGTTTGGAGCAGTTTGTCCAAGACCACATAATGAAGCGTCCTTAATTGTATAAGCTAATGACTCTAATGCGTCGATATCTGCCATTGTACCTTTACCTTCACAGATCTTGTCTAACATTTCTAACATTCTCTTAGTACCTTCTCTACAAGGTGTACATTTACCACATGACTCATCTACTGTAAAGTCAAGGAAGAATCTAGCAACGTCAACCATACAGTTATCTTCGTCCATTACAATCATACCACCAGAACCCATCATTGAGCCTAGTTCGATTAAGTTATCGTAATCAATCTCAGTATCTAAATAATCAGCTGTAATACATCCACCAGACGGACCACCTGTTTGTACCGCTTTGAAAGCTTTACCGTTTGGAATACCACCACCGATATCATAAATTACTTCTCTTAAAGTCATACCCATTGGTACTTCAACAAGACCAGTGTTGTTGATTTTTCCACCCAATGCGAATACTTTTGTTCCTTTTGATCTTTCCGTACCAATGTTAGCAAACCACTCAGCACCCTTTAAGATGATTTGAGGAATGTTTGCATAAGTCTCAACGTTGTTAAGAACAGTTGGTTGTCCGAAAATACCTTTATTTGCTGGGAATGGAGGTCTTGGTCTAGGCATACCTCTTTCACCTTCGATAGAAGCGATAAGAGCTGTCTCTTCACCACATACGAATGCACCAGCACCTAATTTTATTTTAAGGTCGAAGTTAAATCCTGTACCGAAAATATCTTCTCCTAATAAGCCCATTTCTTTAGCTTGCTCAATTGCAATTTCTAATCTTTCAACAGCGATTGGGTACTCAGCTCTGATGTATACATAACCTTCGTCAGCACCAATAGCATAAGCAGCGATAGCCATTGCTTCGATGATTACATGAGGGTCACCCTCAAGAACCGATCTATCCATGAATGCACCTGGGTCTCCCTCATCGGCATTACATGCAACATATTTTTTATCTGATTCAGCATTGTAAGCAAAAGTCCACTTTAAACCAGTTGGGAAACCCCCGCCTCCACGGCCACGTAAGCCAGACGCTTTAACAACTTCAATAACTTCTTCTCTTGTCATTTCAGTTAACGCTTGACCTAATGCTTTATAACCATCAAATGCTACATACTCTTCAATTTTTTCTGGATTGATAATACCACAGTTCTTTAAAGCAACTCTTTCTTGCTTAGCAAAGAACTCAACATCGTTAATTGATTTTGTTTGATCTTCATCAATTGAAGATGCGTGTAATAAATCTTTAACGATTCTACCTTTTAATAAATGCTCATCAACGATTCTCTCGATGTCTTTATCTTCTACTCTTGAGTAGAAAGAACCCTCTGGGTAAACAACAACGATAGGACCAGCTTCACATAAACCAAAACATCCTGTTTTAACTAACTTTACTTCTTTATTTAAGTCATGCTTTTCCATTGCAGCAGCGAACTTATCTTCAAAAGTCAACGACCCAGAAGATGAACATCCTGTACCACCACAGATTAAGACATGCGATCTATATAACTCCATTTTTTACCTCCTGATAACAGTAAACTATTCTTGAATTAAATACTCTGCTACAACTTGACCATTAACAATATGATCAACAATTATTTTTTTAGCCATTTCAGGTGTTACGTGAACGTAAGTCACCTTTTCGTTGTTTTCATCATATACTTCAACGATTGGCTCAAGTCTACAAACACCGATACAGCCTGTTTGAGCAATTTCTACGTCTAATAAGTTTCTTTTTGATACTTCTTCTACTAAAGCGTTTAATACAGGTCTAGCACCTGCAGCAATTCCACAAGTCGCCATACCTACAACAACTCTTTTACCTTTTCTTTCGCCGCGAATATTTACTTTTTTAAGCGCATCTTCACGTAATTTAGCTAAATCTGCTAATGACTTCATATAGCCCTCCTATAATCGTAATAAACAAATACTTTTTTCAACTTTTACTTGTACTTAGCTAAGATATCTGGGATATCTTGTTCTGTTAATCTACCGTAAACATCTTCATTTACTGTGATTACTGGAGCAAGACCACAAGCACCAATACATCTAGTATCAATTAATGTGAACTTACCATCTGCTGATGTAGCTTTAACTGGTAAATCTAATTCTCTTGAGATTCTGTCTAAGATTGGCTGTGAATTCTTAACGTAACATGCAGTACCCATACATACACCAATTACAAACTCGCCGTTTGGCTCTAATGTGAATTGAGAGTAGAATGTTACTACACCGTAAATCTCAGCTAATGGGATTGATAATTCTTTTGAAATTACCTTTTGTACATCTAGTGCAACTGCACCAAAAATGTGTTGAGCCTCATGAAGGATAGGCATTAATGCACCTTTGTTATCCTTATAAGTAGCGATCGCTTCATGAAGTTTTGCGAATTGCTCTTCCTGTGTCATGACTTGTTTTGCCATAGTGACCTCCTTAAAAATAACTTTTAGACTTATATATAATTTTTTATAACTTACATTGTGATTGTTTTAACAATTGTTTCAAATAAAAATGACACTCTACTCGATGAGAACGAATATCACTTGCGACTCTGAAAGCCTTTGATACCAATCTCTTCGGGTGTCATATCTCATACAGACAAGAAAATTATAACATACCTTTAAGGGGTATGTATACAATATTCATCATTTTTTTTCGACATAATTCGAGTCTGATTTACCAATGCTTTAGAGCTTATTTGAGAAAAACAATTCTCACTATTTTACTAAGGAATTTCAACCTCTGTCATGAACTTGCTTAGATAATTTTTTGAATATTCTAATAATGCTGAAAAAATAAAAGAGCTTCTATTTAAAGAATGCTCTTATTGCAAATAAAATAAGTATTTTTTTTAACATATGCAACGATATGTTAACTTAATTATACATACGCGTTAAGCGTTGTTAATAATTAACTTTGATAGTAAGTCTTCTTTTGTATTTATATTGTCAAATAATGCCCAATCAGGTGTATAGATTCTTGCAATATCTTCGGCTATATAATACACTCTGTGTTCTTTTAGTAGTGTGGAAATATTTCTATATCCCTTTAGTAAATACTTCTCAATGGGTTTTATAAGCGATTTATGATAATATCCATGAAATGGCTCTATCCAATCTCCGAAACAAGTTACGACAGCTTGATGATCAGGTAAAAATCTATTCATATACTTTAAATATTTTTCATCTAGTTCTGGCATATCGCAAGCAACAATAAACACATAAGGATCATAACTGTATTTTAGGGCACTATGAATCCCTCCTAAAGGCCCAACCCCTTTAAGGACATCATTATAAACACTTACTTTATCAATGCTCAAAAATTGATCCGACAAGTGATTGTTTGATATGATTAGTATTTGGTCAAAGTGTTTTGAAAGTATAGAAATTTGATGAGCAATAATGGCTTCTTTACCAATCACCAACTGCTGTTTATCAAATCCCATACGTTTACTTTCTCCTCCTGCTAAAATTGCGGCTGTACTCATAGTTTTTCCACCTTTACTGCACATACCTTGTATTCTGGTATGTCGGTTATTTTATCTAAAGCATTATGCGTCAATCGATTGGCTGCTGCTTCTGCAAAATGGAATGGAATAAAAACCACATTGGCTGTTACTTTTTCGCTTATAATAGCTCGAAGTTCAATACTCCCTCTTCTAGAAGATACACAAACAATTTCCTGATCAACAACACCCAACTTTTTTGCAACTTCTGAGGATATTTCCATATAAGCCGAACCAACAGTTTCATTAATACCATCGGATTTGCCTGTCATTGTACGTGTATGATAATGATATAAGATTCTACCGGTTGTTAAAATATATGGATACTCTTCATCCGGTGACTCCTTAGGACCAATGTGCTCTACAGCATGAAAAGTACCAATCCCTTTTGCAAATAGATCTTTATGCAAATATTGAGTTCCAGGATGATCATAAGATGTACATGGCCATTGAAGAGAAGACTCTTTTAAACGATCATAAGAGATCCCTGCATATTGTGGCGTCAATGATGCAATTTCATTCATAATCTCTGATGGTGATGTAAAATGATTTTCATACCCCATAAGATGCATGAGTCTATCAAATATAACCCAATCTTCTAAAGCTTCCCCAGGAGCAGTAACTGCTTGATGTATTCTCTGAATCCGTCGCTCAGTATTTGTAAATGTACCTTCTTTTTCAGCAAAACAAGCTGCTGGCAAAACAACATCTGCTTTTAAGGCTGTTTCATTTAAGAAGATATCTTGTACTACAAGAAACTCCAAGTTCTCCAGTGCCTCCTCTATATGATTAAGATCAGGATCAGATACCATTGGATTTTCGCCCATCACATATAACATTTTTAATGAACCATTACTAGCTGCTGCCATCATTTTGGGGATTGTTAAACCAAGTTTTGAAGATAACGATACACCCCAAGCAGATTCAAATTTCAATCGAGCAGAATCATCTACAACCTTTTGATAACCTGGGTATACATTAGGTAATCCACCCATATCGCAGGCCCCTTGAACATTGTTCTGACCACGTAATGGATTCACACCAGTCGCAAATTTTCCAACATAACCACACATCATAGCTAAATTAGCAACAGCTTTTACATGATCTGTTCCTGTACTATGTTGTGTAATACCCATAGCATAGTAAATGGCTGACTTCGGACCAGCAGCGTAAATTTCTGCAGCTTTTCTTATCAACGACTCATCTACCTCACATATTTTAGCTGCATCGGCAACAGAGAAAACTTCCATAATCGAAATCACTTCTGCAAATCCTTCTGTTGAGGCTTTAATAAATGCTTCGTCATGCAAGTGCTTCATATAAATATGATGCATCATACCATTGATCAATGCCACATTTGTACCTGGCTTAATCTGTAAATATACATCTGAAAACTCTGAGAGTTCAATACGCCTAGGATCTGCAACAATTAACTTAGCACCAGCTTTTACAGCACGTTTTATATAAGTACCGATAATTGGATGATTTTCAGTTGTATTGGAACCTATTACAAAGATAACATCGTTAGACACAACTTCTGAAATGCTATTTGTCATAGCACCACTACCAAAACTAGCTGCAAGACCTGCAACTGTGGAACTATGTCAGAGTCGAGCACAGTGATCAACTGAATTGGTCCCCACGACAGCTCTAAAGAATTTTTGCATCACATAATTATCTTCAGTTGTACATCTAGCAGATGTGAATCCACCAATAGCATCTGAGCCATATATGTTTTTTATATCTGTTATCTTCGATGCAATAAGAGATAATGCTTCCTCCCACGAAACACGGACCAACTCACCCGATTTTCTTATCATTGGATATTTCAAACGATCCTGATGACTAATAAAATGATAGGCAAACTTGCCTTTAACACATAGAAGTTCGTTATTAACACCAGAATTTGCTGGAGATACGCCAACAACTCGATTATCCTTTATATGTAAATTAATTTGACACCCTACACCACAATAACCACAAGTGGTCTCTACTTGTTTTTCTTCCCATGATCTAGACTTTGCACGTTTCTTTTCACTAATTGCTCCTGTAGGACAAACACTTACACAATTACCACAAGAGACACAATCAGAATGGGTCATGCCCATTTCAAAAGGATGCGTTATATGTGTTTTATAACCACGTTGACTAAACCCTATAGCAGTTGTTCCTTGTAATTCAGAACATACTCTTACACATTTACCACAGAGAATACATTTATCTCTATCAATAGTGTAGAAGGGATTAGAATCGTCTATATGATGAGATAACCTCTTTTTAAAGTGATTGTTCTCAGGATCAATATCATACAAGTAACACAAATCTTGTAACCTACAATTACCATTTTGCGAACACGTTAAACAGTCATTACGATGCGTAGACCATATCAGTTTTAAGATATCTTTACGTGCCTTTTCAACACGGTCTGAGTGTGTATAAATTACCATTCCATCCGATACAGGTGTAGAACATGAAGCGACAAGACTTCTAGCTTTTTCTACCTCTACCACACACATTCTACAAGCACCATGCGGCACCAGTCTTTTATCATAACAAAGTGTTGGAATAAATAGTCCCATTTGCTCGCAGACCTGCAAAATAGTCTCATGACCCACTACTTGTTTAATTTCTCCATTAATTGTTATCTGCATAAGTCCCTCCTAATACATTAGTACCCTAAAAAGATACTCAAAAACTTAGAGAATGATCATTTGTATGCTATTATAAAAATACTTAATGTTGTATAAGTCCTCTAAATTACAGACCTCTATACATTTATATGGGATTTCATGAGTAAATATGCTAGAATGTTAATACAAATCAAGAAAGAAAGAGGCAACTATGAGAGTACTAAAATTTAAAATTAACAGTCGAGACTACGAGACATTTGTTAATATCTGCAAAACTGAGGAAATACCTGTTAAGAGAAAACTTAATGTGCTTGTATCACAATATAGTGCAATCGATACAGATATTAATGAATATTTTCCAGAAGACTTTGATCAAGATCTTCGCAGTATCACTCTAAAGGTAAACGAAGAGCTTTATAAAAGCTTTATGAAAAGCTCCGATAGACTTGATGTTAATCTTAGAAGATTCATTCCTTATTTGATTCATCGTTTACTTAAAGAACGTTCTGAAAGTAATTAGACAACCCCAAATAAAAATCCAAAACACCTTGATGTCTTGGAAAACAAGTTTTATGATAATATAAGACATAGATGTAATTTTTATTACTCTAAGTCTTTTTTTCTTGCCTAATGCCTTTCAATGACCGTTTACACTTACACCCTCTATTTGTAAATAAATATAAGTGAAATCGCCTTCAGGGTAATGCCAGACTGCTGATCCAATACTCGACAAATAGAATGTATTCACATGATTAAATGAAGTCATTGGAGTAGACCAAGGTACATTCATCATCTCGCTACCCCTACTAATATCTAATCGATCTTCTGATACAAAGTTCTCAAGCATATTATCACGATTGAAATGGAGAACTGCACTCACCTCACAGCCATGTTTCTTTAAAGTACCTTTAAGACGTTTATCGTCTATGATCTCCCAAGTTATTTTTTCTTCCAGCAAGCCTCCTGGTGCCATAATACAAAGATCATTAAAATAGGTCACCGTTTCAGCTTTATGCATACTTTCACCAGACTGATCAACCACTTTGAATAGATCTAATAATTTTATTTTCATAAGAGCATCTTTAGAAGTGTAATAATGAATACCACTGATTGGGAGCCACTTATAATCCATAGTCATTAAAAATAATCTTGTGCCTGAATCTATAAATGTATATTGTTTAGCCTTAACTGGTGCATATGACTTATCAGGACCTAACTTCATCTTACCTGACATAGATACCTGAAAATATCTAACCCTTGGTTGACCAACAACCCCTACTCTTTTTAAATAATTCTGTAATAATTCTGGTAGATTCCATAAATCTTTTTCACTTATTAACCTTTCTTTAACATCTCCTAATTGACTCAACTCAAAGCTAACTTTATCTCTAAAGAACTTTGCGGTACCCAAATACCATCTTAAGATTAAAATAAGTGAGATTAAACCAGTAATAACCAAGATAAATCTTATCATCCATCCCTCCTAATTTTTGATTCTTCTAAGAATGTTTATGTTGCTTTATAGAATGAACTCCTGCGCATATACCAAAACGTAAGACCAATTGCCACAATTACATTCATACCAACCCAAATCCAATAGCCCGGCTGGGGAACATCTTTTAAATGTAGTATTGGGAAAAAAGGGACTGCAACATTACTAGCAGCATGCATCAACCATGGAATCACTACTTTCTTACCACTTGCGTTATAAATCCACCCTAAAATAACAGACATACTTACAGTATAAATCCAAAAAGCAAAGAAGGAATAATAAGTATGACCTTCACCTGGCATAAACCAAAGTGGTAAGTGCCATAGACCCCATATGATTCCTAGTAGAATACTCGCTCTAAGAATACCGAACCGTTTTTGTAAAGGCTCTTGAGCATAACCACGCCACCCAAACTCCTCCTGTCCACCACCTGCAAGTAAAATAAAAATAAAGTATGGAATAACTAATATAAATACAGGAACAGATAATTCCTCAGGAAAAAGATTACTTGGCAAAGTATCGATGCCTGATAAATTGACAAGGTAATGTGCTGCAGCTGTAACTAGTATTGGAATTATAAATGCTAGTAGGTAATAAATCGCCTTAATTCTAAATGAAAAAGCTTGCCTAAAAAAACTTTTCACACCAGCCCATTTGGAATAATAGGCAATCAAAGCGATTGCCGAAAACAAAGGGCCAAATGCTCCTAATGCAACAGATAGAGTCATCAGTGATTTGATAGAATCAGACAGTTCAAGAATCCCAAATCCATTAAGTACAAAGGGGAACCAAAGTAACCATGAGTAAATAAAAGTTAATAAGAAATAGAGTCCTACTTTCCGATCATCAATTTGCTTTTCGTACTTCATACAATCTTCTCCTCTCATATCATATGAGCTTGGATACAGTTGTCCTTATCCTGTATTCTTATTTATTAGGTAAATTCTTATACATAGAAAATCATCAGTCATACTCGCATCAATAGTTCCATTCATTTTAGTTATCAATTCTTTGACAATGGCAAGACCTAAACCAACAGATTTGTTACTTCTTGATTTATCTGCGGTGTAAAACCTCTCAAGTATTTTTTCAACTTCAGTATCCTGAGGATCTTCTATTCTATTTTTAAACTCTAGAATACCTGTATCTGCATCTAAAGAAACTTCAAATGTTTCTGTACCATATAGCAAAGCATTTTGAATTAAGTTCATAAATATTCTTTCAAATAAAGAAACATCACCTATAAAATATAAAACTTCATTCGAGATATCTAGTGACACTTGATAGCCTTTATCACTAAACTGATCATAGAAAGTCGAGACAACATCTCTTAATAAATTATTCAAATTTATTTTCTCATTATTTAGTGGCGTTACTTCTTCAATAAGTCTTGAATACTCCAATAAATTATTGGTTAAGTTTGATAGAACTTTCAAACGATATTCAATTATTTGAATGTACTCAAGTTTTTTTTGCTCATCTGCCTTATCTGATTGAATCATCTGGGTGTAGCCAATTGCTGAGGTCAAGGGCGTCCTTAAATCATGAGAAATATTTGTTATCACTTGCTGAAATTCTCGATTAGACTTAGTACTTGAAATGCGTATCTGTACATATTTATCTAATATTTTGTTCATAGTATTTGATAAATTACTGATTTCCTTATAAAAAGTATTTGTTGTTAACTGCTGATTTGTGTTGTTCTCATATATATAATTCAACGATTTTTCTAGTGATTGAATATCCTTCTTCATTCTAAATAGGCGGATGATGCAAATAATAAGTAGAACAAGTAAAGTCATTACAAACCATTTCACAAGCATCATCCTTTCCATTTATTTAATATCACATTTTTTAAACACTATTAGACCAACAAATGTACTTAAAAACATATATAGAAGACCAACTAAAATCATTCTCATCACATCTACTTGAGCTAAAGTATTTACATACGCTGACATTCGTATATTCATAACCATTTCATAATCAAGTAATTTTGAAAAACTATCTGATATAGTAACTAATAAAAATATTAACAACATCGGTAATAAGCAAAAAGCCATATACAAAGCATTTACCTTAGCTGTACTTCTAGCTAAGAATACAAAAAATACTCCCATACTCGTAACAGCTAACAAAAGAAGTAATTGAATACTTATAACTTCAAATACCTCGCTTATAAAGGCAAAATCAAATCTACCCCCAAATCCATTTAAAAGTGTAACAATAACAGTAGGAATCAATATACTAGAAACTACTGTTATTGTACAGAAAATGAGAGATAAAATAAGTTTTGCTAAATAGTAATGAGTTCTAGAAACACCATTAGCCAAAACATTTTTTGCGGTTCCTGAAGAAAAATCAACTGATGATATAAAAATAATAATAGGCAATAGTATGTACAGTAGATTATCATTTGATTTCATCATTGTGAAAGGTGTCATCCGACCTGTAAATACAGGTTCAACATACTCTAAGCCTTCTAAACTTGCTGAACTAACACCAATAGATTCCATCATTCCAAAAGATTGCAAAATACAAAGCGCAACTAAAAATCCCATTGTGATATAAATGCCTTTAGACCTTAAAAGTCTGTATATATCTGCTTTTATCAAATTAACCATTCGACTGCACCTCCCCAACTAGACTCATAAAATAATCTTCTAGATTATCTCCAATTTCATTGATGCTTGATACACGAATACCTGCTTTATTAAATTGAAAAGTTACTTCTGATGGATTATCCAGATAATCATAAACTTTGATATCATTATGATCTATCACCTTAAACTTGCTTGTCTCTAAAATAGTTTCCAAAACAACAGCTGCATTAGCAGTATCATCTACTTTTACCAATAATCCCTTTTGACATTCTTCATTTAATTCACTTTGATTTAACTCTTTTATCAGTACCCCATTATCAATAATTCCATAACGTGATGCAACTAGATACAGTTCCTTAAGAATATGACTAGAGATCAAAATGGTTATACCATAGTCTTGATTTAGTTTTATGATTGTCTTTCTCATTTCAACAATTCCCATAGGATCTAAACCATTAATAGGCTCATCCAATATAATAAAATCTGGATGATTGAGAAGTGCTAGCGCAAGACCTAAACGTTGTTTCATCCCCATTGAAAAACTTCTAAATTTCTTTTTACCAGTGCCAGTCAAATCAACCATTTCTAAAGCTTTATCAATAACATTCTTATCTGGAATACCTCTTTGAATACGGTAATACTCCAAGTTTTGATAAGCAGAAAGATTGGAGTAAAATGCTGGTGTTTCAATAACACAACCAATTCTTTTTCTTGCATAGTTTAATTCAGCTTGCGACTTTTTACCAAATAAAGTCATGCTGCCTTCATCTGGAATAGATAGACTTGTTATCAATCTAGCTAAAGTGGTTTTTCCTGCACCATTTCTCCCAATAAGTCCATAAATATCACCTTTGTTAATTGTCATATTGAAATTCTTTACGACTGCTTTCCCAGAATACTTTTTAGTAATATTATGAGTTTGTAAAATTATCTCTTTCATTTCGTATAATCACCTTCCCTTTATACATATAATCTTACGCACAAAACTTAAATTAATACTAAATCGAATCTTAAAAAAGTCTTAATTCACTCCAACATTTTATAGCCAATACCCCAGACTGTTTTTATATACTGAGAAGATGAATTTAACTTAGCTATTTTAGATCTAATATTGCTAATATGAACATTTATAGTATTGTCATCACCTAAAAACTCATTATGCCAAACACTTTCATATAAGTTGTTTTTGGTGAAAACCTTTCTTGGATTTTCCATTAACAGCTTCAATATTTCATACTCTCTTTTAGATAACTGAAGATATTGATGGTCTATCCTTCCATCAAATCTTTCTAAATCTAAAATCAAATCTCTGTATTTTATAATCTGTTCTCTATCTTTCGGTTCAAACTTATTTTGTCTTAACTGCACATCAATTCTCGCCAATAACTCATTGTTATCAAATGGTTTTGATATATAGTCATTCGCACCCATATTTAAAATGGAAACAATTGATTCCTTTGAACTCATAGCCGTAATCGCTATTACAGGTATTTGACTCTTTTCTCTTATTTCAGACAATACTTCCTCACCTGATTTTCCTGGAAGCATCAGGTCTAATAAAACAAGGTTGAAAGCATTCATTTTAATTTGCATTAGTGCTTCAGTTCCAGAAAATGCAGATACAGACTCATACTCGTGTTGTTTCAATAACTCACACACCATATTATTGATATGATCATCATCTTCAACCACCAATATTTTTATAGATTTGCTCATCCAATACCTCCAATATGGTCTTTAGTTTATCAAAGTTCTTCTGTTACCCTAAATACTACATTACCAACCTTATGACCTTTATCTACATACCTATGCGCTTCTACAATATCATTCCAAGAATAGGTTTTATCTATCACTGGCTTTATATGTCCTTTTTCCATTAACTCTGCCAATAACTCCAAAGCCTTATCACCACTTTTAGATGAACCACTTACTGATGCAAACTTACCTTCATTCGTTAATACTTTTTTACATTTTGATTTTTTATATAGTCCTACAGCGTCAAAGACCATGTCATATTTCACATCTGATGATGTAAAGTCATTCTTTTTATAATCTATAACCTCATTTGCTCCTAGACTTTTAACAAGTTGAATATTCTTAGTACTGGTCACACCAGTAATCAACGCACCATAATACTTGGCAATTTGAACAGCAAAAGATCCAACACTTCCTGAAGCACCAATAATTAAAATTCTCTTTCCCTTAGCATTTTCTATTCCAAGATCTTTGAGAAAACCAATCGCTGTTATACCGCCAGTAGGACTTACTCCAGCTTCATCAAATGATATATTAGAAGGTTTTTTTACAAGAGCCCCATACTTATATCTGCCGTCTGTCTGAATAGTAATGTATTCTGCATAAGCACCAAATCTTATGCCTGCAAAAGCCATAACTTCATCACCAACTTCATAATTAACAACAGATTTTCCTATAGACTCAACTATGCCTGAACATTCAAAACCTAGTATTGGATACTTAGTTGGTTTAAACAAACCACTATGTAGTCTTGCTAAAAATGGATTTGCAGCACGCATCCTAATATCTCCATGAGTTACTGAAGAAGTTATAATATGAATTAGCACCTCATTATCCTTTGCTTTTGGCTTATCAACAGTTTTATATATTAAAACTTCCGGTTCTCCATACATTTCATAACTTATTGCTTTCATAACTCTCCTCATTTCCTTAATTACATCCACTCAACTTCCTCATACCCCACCATTTACTATTTACTCTGTTTTGGGTAACTCTTGATAAAAGCCATCTTGCTAATGAAAAAGGATACTGATAAACGATTTATCAATATCCTTGCTAATTTGCTTTATAGATTCTGTACCTAAGTATTTCTACAGAATGAAAGGTGATTACATCAGTGTTAACTTTTGGTGTTTTATATCAAATAACTCAGTGTTAAAATAACTTAATACCGTCTAGAATTCTCTTATCTCGAATATCTATGTCGAGAATAACTTTACCGTTATCAAGCTTAACAAGCCGTTTTGCATACTTTGTTGCACTCTCTAGGTTATGTGTTATCATCAACGTTGGTATCTTATGTAGCTCAACTATATCTTTTGTTTTTTGCATCACAATATCTGATGTTTTAGGATCAAGTGCTGATGTATGCTCATCTAGAAGTAACAACTCCGGTCTATTCATGGTTGCCATAATTAACGCTAGCGATTGTCTTTGACCACCTGAAAGCTCTTTTACTTTTCTATGAAGTGCATCTTCTAGACCCAAATTCAGTTCACTCAACATCTCTTTATATCTTTGTATGTTCTTTTTCCTAATTGCAAATTTCAATCCAAACTTTGATCCTTTGTTATCTGCTAAAGATAAGTTTTCAAGAATTGTCATTTCACCAGCAGTTCCCTTGGAGGGATCTTGATAAACCTTTGCGATTCTCTTTTTTCTTATATATGAATTATCATGTTTTATGTCATGACCATCCAATAGTAATTCGCCCGAGTCAATTGATTCATCACCTACTAAAAGTCTAATAAGTGTCGATTTACCAGCTCCATTGGTCCCAATAACAGATATAAAATCGTTATCATGTATCTTAAAGTTAAATGAGTCAAATACAATCTTATCACCATCTAAACTCTTGTACTTCTTACTTATATTTTTGAATTCAAACAAGATTCACTCACCTCACGATTTCTCTTTAAACTGATATTGGGTATATTAAGACCTCTTTTATTTATGACTAAAATACTGAGTAGTATAACAGAGGTAATCAACTTCAAATCACTTGCAGCAAATCCTAATCTGATCGATAAAGCCAAGGTAGAACGGTATGCTATACTACCTACAATTGCAGCTGTTGAAAGTTGAACAAAAGATAATTTCTTAAATATTGTCTCTCCTAGGATTATTGATGCTAGCCCCATAACCAACATTCCAGTTCCCATATTTATATCAGCAAAGCCCTGATATTGCGCTAGTAAACCACCTGAAAATGCAACTAAAGCATTGGCCAACATCAATCCTAGTATTTTATATTTCCTGCTATCACATCCTAGTGTTTCAATCAAATTGATATTATCACCTACAAGCCTAATTAAGAAACCTAACTGAGTTTTAAAAAAGACATCCAGTGCGAACTTTACAACTACAATAATTATCGCGATTGTTAGTAATTCATTTCCACTAGAAAAAATATGCTCAACAGTGAATAGATTTACATTTGCTCTTCCCATGATTCTAAGATTGATACTATAAAGTCCAATCATAACGATAATACCTGATAGTAGATTTGTAATTTTAAATTTTGTATGAATATAACCTGTAACGAACCCTGCAATAGAACCTGCACCGATAGTTAAAACAATTGAAATGGACACTGGGAGACCATTTAGTAGACTTGTTGAAAACACCGCAGCACCAAGGGTGAAACTACCATCAACCGTTAAATCAGGAAAATCCAATATCTTATATGAGATGTACACACCAAGCACCATAACAGCAAACACAAGCCCCTCTACAATTGTTGAAATCATAATCATTCTCCTTTATTCATATGTCTTTCACCGCTGAAAATTTCACCACTCTATTGATTAATTTCTACATTATACTTCTCAGCAACCTCTTCATTAAATACTCTTGTTGTTTCATCAACGAGTTTGTCCTCAATATTTGCAACATCTTCACCTTCCAAAATACTTACTAGCATTTTGCCTGATTCGTACCCAATCTCAAACTCACTTGGCCCATCTGTTGCTAGTGCTCCAGCTTCTACAAAATCTGATACAGCTCCAATGATTGGTATGTGTTTAGCATCTGCTTTTTTTACGACAATCGGAAAGGCCGATGCCAGTGTATTGTCCTTTTGAACGTATAACACATCTGATTTGTCTAATACGTAATCGAGTGCTGTTGATACCTCATTTGAATTTGTAATAGATGTCACTACGAGTTCTATGCCCATATCAGAGGCAATTTTTTTTGCTAGTTCGACTTGGATTTCTGAATTAAGTTCACTTGAGTTATAAATCATTCCTACAACTTCTGTCTCTGGTAATAATTCAACTAAAAGATCAAACTGTTTCTTTACCGGTGTCATATCACTTACACCACTGATATTTTCGCCAACAAGACCTGCTGATTCGGGATCTGTTACGGCTGTATAGATAATTGGGGTCTTCTCAACTTTGTTGAATAAAGCTTGTGCTGATGGTGTTGTTATACCTAATACAACATCAAAATCTTTTCCAGCGAACTCATTTGCTATAGTATTGGCATTTTCCATACTGCCTTGAGCATTAACAAACTCAATTTCAATGTTTTCTCCATCAATGTAACCTGCATCTAATAGTGCCTGTAAAGCTCCTTCACGAATTGCATCTAAAGAAGGATGTTCTACAATTTGTGTCATACCAATTTTTTTGATTGTCATTTCTACTTCACTACTATCAATCTGGGCTTCTGATTTACATGCTGTGAATGTTAATAAAACCACCATCATCAGTACTATTGCCTTAATATAATTTTTCATTTTAATGCCTCCTTAAGTTTGTCGCCAAAGCGATTAATCTTTGATTAGATTTTTTTGTATCTACCATACTTATTAAGTTTAAACTTTGATTAATTTCAATAAACGTTCATGTTCATGTATTAAACACTTTGACACCTCCTTTAAGTAAATTTATTTATTCAAAAATATAAAAAAGCCCTCTATACGTCATAAACATATAGAGGGCGATATCTCGCGTTGCCACCTCAAATTAAGAGTTTCCCCTTATCTCATTCAAATACGAGACCACAGTCTGATATTCTATCTCTATAACGGGAGAATCCCGTGTCCCCTACTTAATTTCAGTTCCAACTCATGAGTCCATTCAGTATTTGTCATAATGCTAAAATCTCACCAACAATTAGCTCTCTTTGATTAATCTTTATACTTACTTCTCTCATTCTTTGCTTTGTTTTATTTGATTAACAACACTATACATTCTTAAAAGTGTCGTGTCAACATTATTTTTTATATTTGACTTTCAACTCAGGCGATCTTTTTAAGAATATAAATTCAAACTTACTTTCTTCTTTAAAGGCATAAAGTTTACAGAAAAAGTTCTTTAAAAAAATAATCATAATCATATAATATCTTTTCACATCATATTTCTTTATCTAATATTATTTACAAATATGATTTGCCTAATTTGCCAAAAAGTTATAATATTAAATGTGCTATACGAAGAAGATTGTGAGGATATATGAATAGAAAAGATATACTTGAACTTAAAAGACGATTCAAAAAAGAGGAATGTACATTCACGAAATTATGTGGTTGCTACGTTGACAGCGAAAAGCAAACTCCGTTAGAATTCAGAGAAACATTTTTAAATATTCCTGATTCAGAGCTTTTCAAGTATTTAGAGATAAGTAAAAAAGTCCTTTCTGGTGGTGTTGGTAATAATCTTTTAGAACTCAACTTCCCAGTTGATGAGAACTTCGAAAATGAAAAACAAAGCTTTCTTATGCGACTAAAGAAAAGTGGTTTAAAAGATGATGCTTTGCTTCGTGAGTTTTACGATTCAATTATCAATAATTTTGACTATGCAGAGAACTATTTAATTCTAGTTTTTCATGACGTTTATGATGTTATGACTAAAACATCTGATAACCTTAAACTTGATGAATCAGAAGAAAGTTATGAGTATATATTATGTGCAATCTGTCCAGTTTCAAAGTCTAAAGCTGGTCTTGGGTATTTTGATACAGAACAGAAAATAAAAGCAAGAATCAGAGACTGGGTCGTTGGTGTTCCTACATTAGGATTTGTATTCCCAGGCTTCATCGATCGAAGCTCAGATGTTAATGCCATAATGTATTACACTAAAAATGCAAAGGATCCTCATCCGGAACTTATGGAAAATACCTTAGGTTGCTTAACAAAACAAACCGCAACTATTCAAAAAGAAACATTTCAGTCAATCGTTAAAAACACAGTCAGTTTAGATGATGAAATATCTGAAAAAGTTTATATAGATATTCAGGAAAACCTAAATTCAATGATTGAAGAGCATAATGAAATTTACGAAGGAACAACAGCAACACCTATTGCCCTATCAAAAGAAAAAGTTAAGGATCTTCTTATAGACAGTGGAGTTTCGGAAGAAGCAACTAAAAAAATTGAGGAATCCTACGAAGAAAGCTTTGGAGATGATTTGCCTTTAGCTGAAAATTTAGTAGACGCAAAAATTCTTAAGGCAAATGCACATAAGAAAAAAGAAGAACAACTAATAAAACAAGTAGAATCTCTTGAAAATCAACTCGAAGCTGTAAACAACACGATTGAAGTTGAAGATACAGTTGATATCAATCATCACGAAGAAGATAACGAAGAAGATAATCTTGAAGATGTAAATCCACAAAACTATGATGTAGTACTCCATGTAAAGCCATCAAAACTTTCTACAATCAAAACAGAAGTCATTGATGGCCAAAGATGCATTGTTGTTCCAATTAATGATGATGAACAGGCAACAATCAACGGTATTGAAGATATGATATAATTTATATATTAAAGAGTATGAAGTTCATTCAATCATGAACCTCATACTCTTTTTATAACTAAGTCTCTATTAGCGGAATACATATTTCAACAAGCTGTTTATCTGAAAGTTCATCTTGAGCTGGATAATGCTCGAAGGCACATCTGTCAGCTGCAGTATAACCACTTTTCTGTAACCAAACAGCATACATATGGTACCATGCTTTACCATAATCTTTTGCACCAATATAAAACTTACCAACACCAAATTTTCCATGACAAAGCGTCATGACGCCAACCTTGCCACTTACAGCAACATTTCTATTAACTGATAGACAGACACTAATTCTAAGCATATCCTCATCTGTTTCATCTCCATGATCATGATAAATCACAAACCATCTGGAGCTTTCTGTTATGAGTTCTCTTTCAGTTGCCCATTGATACAGACTATCAAATAATTCTGAGAATAAATCACTATCTCCTTTATAAGGTCCACTGTATCGTACATATACAAGCTGCAAATCCTCTTCTTGTCTAATTTCAACAGATAAAGGTTCAATCCTCATATCCATGCCCTCATAATAATCAACCACAAAGGCAGATTTATTATAATCTGTTTTGCTTTTTCTATATGCGCTACTGCTCATTTTAAATCTTGATTTAAAAGCTTTTGCAAATGATGATTGATTCGAAAATCCTACACTCAAAGCAATATCTGTTATTGAACGATTTTCATCTGTCAGTAGCATATAGGCAGCTTTTTCAAGTCTGATTCTCTTTATAAAAGCATATAAGGGCTCTCCAGTAATAAGAGAGAAAATTCTTTGAAAGTGAAAGTGTGAGAAACCTGCTACTTTGCTTAGGAGTTCAACATTTAATACCATATCTAGGTGCTTCTCAATATAATCTTGTACTTTATAAATTTGCTCCTGATATGTATCCTTCTCTAACAATGGATCCTCCCATATGGCCGCCACCAGGTCCCAACTCAATGACATACTCACACGCTCTTATTAATTGCATATTGTGCGAAATAATGATGATCGTAGAACCCTTTTCGTTCAATTCTTTTAATACTTTGATAATTTTTTCTGTATCCTCAGCGTGTAACCCTGTTGTCGGCTCATCTAATATATAGATTACACCTTCACAGCTTTTCTTGTAGAGTTCCTTTGCCAACTTGATTCTTTGAGATTCTCCACCAGATAAAGTTGAAGCACTCTGACCAAGATTAAGATAACCCAGTCCAACTTTATCAAGCATCACGAGTTTCTCATATATCTCAGATTCATCTTCAAAGAGTGGCAACACATCAGTAATTTCCATCTCTAAAATGTCTCCTATGGTATACCCATTCCTCTTTACTTCAAGCACTTCCTTACGATATCTTTTACCACGGCAAGCGTTACAAGGAATATATATATCCTCCATATAGTGCATATTAACAGCTATTTCTCCTAAACCACTACATTCCGGACATTGTCCTTTTTTTGAATTAAAGCTGAAATGCTCTTTTCCTAGTTTCTTTTCTTTAGATACTTCAAGTTTACTATAACACTTTCGTATACTATCAAAAACGCCTGTATAAGTAGCTGGATTAGATCTCGAGTTACTCCCAATAGGTTTCTGATTCACATAGCTAATATCTTTGATTTCTTCAAGTCCAAGTATCTCAGTGCATTTACCAAGTTCATCTACCGTTCTTCCAAGAATACATTCAATGTAAGGGTAAAGCGTTTTAGATATCAAACTGCTTTTTCCTGAGCCACTGACACCGATCACAGCAGACATCATACCAAGTGGAATCTTGGCATTCACCTGCTTAAGATTATTTGTCTCAACATACTTCATAGAGATGTATTTTGACTTTTGTCTATCTTCTGTATGATCAATGACTAGAATATCATCAGGAGTTGGATACAATGACATTTCTTTTTTTGTATGAACAGCCACAATCTCACCACCATATTTACCAGCTTTAGGTCCCATGATGATATGCCTATCTGCAACTTGTTTAAACTGTTCCTTATGTTCTACCATAACAACTGTATTGCCACAATCCTTAAGATCTAGAATAGCTTCCATTAGGAAATTGTAATCTTTGGGATGAAGTCCTTTAGAGGGCTCATCCATAATGTAAAGAATATTAGATAATCCTGTTCCAAACTGAGTAGCTAACTTCAATCTCTGTGCTTCACCACCAGAAAGGCTTGGTATACTTCGATCCAAGGAAATATATGATAATCCAACACATTCTATCCTTAGTAACCTTGCATGAATTTTCTTTAGTATTGGCAGAGACATTTTCTTTTCTGTAGGCAACATTTTTTTGTATGTATAATGGCACCATTTCCTTAGTTCATCAATACTCATACTCATAACTTCAGGATATCTTGTTTCATAAACATGAACCAGTCGACCTTCTTCTAACAACCGTTCTCCATTGCAACGGCTACAAATATTTCTTGTCATATACTTTTTCATATTATCAAGTCCAGCTTTAGATTTTGTATCATGAGCCAGTCTTTGAATCAAATTCATAGCACCTTCCACAGGTCTTGTAATAACACCACTTCGACCATTTGAATTCTTATATGCTAAACTCACTTCTCTACCATTTGAACCATAAAGAAATTCTTCTTTGAATTCTTCTGGTAAATCTTTATAAGGAACATCTAAATCTACTTCCATCTCAAGTGCAAGTGCTAAAACTTCACCTCTCATCCAATTAGCATTTGGTTTTTTTCTGTGTTTTCTCAAATCACCATACAGTGAAGACGCTGAATCTAAAAGCGACCTTTCTGGGTACTCAATAATTAGTTGTTCATCTATCTGCATTTCAAGACCAAGACCTTTGCAAACTGGACACATATAGTCTGGATGATTATAGGAAAAGATCTGAGGTGTTTTATCAAACAAAATAGTTCCACAAGCCTTGCAGACATTTGTTTCATCAACTTCTGCATGACAATTAGGACATCTTCTTATACCAATAGTTGTGTACAGTAATCGCATCAGTTCAGCAATCCTTGTTGCACTGCCCACTGTTGATCTAGGATTTGCCCCAAGATTTTTCTGCTTAATTGCAATTGCTGGCTGTAATCCAGAAATCTTCTCAACTGAAGCTTCAGATAGGGCATCATCATTCATTTGATTTGAAAGTACCAAATCCATAAAATGCTTCTGACTTTCTGCAAACAAGGTATCAAAAGCAAGACTTGACTTTCCACTACCACTAACACCTGTAATTAAAGTGATTTCATTTTTAGGTATCGAAACAGTAATATTCTTTAGATTATGAATATAAGCATTACGAATATAAATATGATCATGTAAATATTCTTCTTCAACTTCATCGGTACTAGTAATATCAGGATCTTCATAATCCTCATCTAACAACTTCTTATTTGATTCGAGATTTCTTATTTCCTTAGGCTGTACAAACTCTTTATACTTCGTCCAATGCGATATCCAAGATGGAAGTGTCGCATCATTTACTCTCTCTAACTCAGGATTATAATGCATAATCTGCAATATTTTACTTCCAGAGAACCCATCAAATCCTCTGATTTCTATTCTGTGATTTACCTTGTCAACACCCATTACCTTCACAACGGTTGATGCAATAGGGTTTGGTCTTACTGGTGACCGTGTTGCAAATATACCTGATTTAGGGGCATTATTGTATGGCGGATTACACATTCTATTCTTTCGAAAAGAATCTTTATCAAACCGATGAAACCACCAAAGTATACGTAAATAATCTCCTTCGTTAATGTTACTTATAGCAGACATATAAGAACTTGAATTACTAAAATATTCGTCTTCTATTTCTATATACGATGAGTGACCTTTAATCATATATTCACCAATTAGACGATTGCTGTATTTTATTAATACAGGATCCCTTGCTTCATTAGCCTCTAATATAACTTCTTCATTTGGAAAATACGGTTTAATATCTATTAATTGGCCATCTAGCACATGGTCACTTTCATGTATATTTTTGCAAATCAAAATTCCTTTTTGACTATTAACATCAAGCAGTTTTCTTACCTTAACTTCAATACAATCTTCTAATAATAGAACCAATAAACAGTGAGAAAAATGTTCTAATTTTGTAAGTGCTTTTTCATAACCCTCATGTAATTCAATCTTAAATGTGTTCTCTTTCTCATAAAAATAAGTCCCAATTTCCAACCATTTCATGGGTGTACCTCCTTATATTCAACCTATTCACATTATAACATAAGCCTAATTTTTATACTTTTCCATTCATGCTCTATTCTATGATCAACTGTGTAAGTTCCCTTTATTTCTCTATCAATAGATATAAGAAAGGTACCTCTCAATGAAGTACCTTAAACTTAATTAAAATTTTATTTCTTAATTTTGTAGAAAGTTACACTATCATCATCTTCTAGTAAACCTTCATATTTTTCTATATTACTAAAGTTATGCGCTTCAAACATACTTTTAACATCCTCAAGATTGAAATAGTGATTCCAAAATCTATACAGTTTATAATCATCAACTTCATCAATGACAATATGCTGTTCCAGAACACCTCTAATTTCCTCAAAGTGCAGCCATTCAGTCAAACAGGTGTAAGGCTTTTCTTGCCAAAAGCCACCTTCAGAAATATCCCATGATTTATTCGCTTTTAGATTATCTGCAAATTTAGAATTCAACGAATCAAAAATAAACACACCACCTGGTCTAAGAGCTTTATAGATGATCTCGATTAACTGGTTTCTTTCATCAGATGACAAAACACCAAAATCACAATAAATCATCATAATCATATCAAACTCGTTTTCGTTGGTCATTGTAAGATAATCCATACATTCATACTTAATATTAAGACCTTCATGTTTAGCGACATTCTTAGCATAATTTATCGAGTTCATAGAAAAATCATAACCACTGACATTGTATCCCCTTTTAGATAAGTCTGTAGTATATAAACCTGGACCGCACCCGAGATCCAGTAAATCACATTTTTTCTTTACTATTTGATCATCTATCCAATCCAAAGTGCGCCTCACGTTTGTTTTGTTTCGACTAGCAGCATCTATGGTAGGATCTAGATGAGCTTCCAATAGATGTTTTGCAATATATGGATCTGTCCACATCATATGTGTGCCTTTATCGTATGGTTTTATATCTCTTAATAGTTCTATAATATCTTTTCTTTTCATTTTTTATCCTTTCACTTAGTATTAGTTTATCAAAACAAATCAATTAAAAAACAGCCCTTCGAATACTTACTCTGGCTGCAATTTGCAGCAACTAGAAAACGTCAACAATTAACTGATTAAGGCACAATAAATAAACTGTCTCATGACAGTATCACCTTTTATCCAGTTAATTTGTTCTAATCGTTTCCAAGCTGCTCAAGTTAATTGAATTATTATAACACTAAGCTGTCGGACTTAATCCCACCTTTTTAAATAAATTTTGATTTGCTTTGATATAATTGAATATACCAACTATATTAAAATCTGTCAAATCTAAAGGTTAAACATATCTACCTAAATGCATTTTACCACAAACTATAGTCAAAAGCATTTAGGTTTATACAGAAGTTTTTAAGTCAGGAGTTAACCATAAAAATTCATATGGATACAATCTTATTTCATCTCCTATAACTACTTGTTTTTCTGTAATAAGATCTCTATGTCTGCCTTTCATTTTACTAAAATTAAAGTGACTTGAATCAATGTATTGATTTTGTTCTGAAAAATTAAACAACCCTAATATATAATCGCCATTATGTTGTTTTAATGTTAAATATACATGATCATTGCCAGTTTCGATTACTTTATTAGAAACAGTACCACGAAATATTTTTTTTGTTTTTCTAATCTCAAGCATTTGTTTCAAATGAGAAAATATTGCATGTGATATACTACCGTCCTTGTGCCTATCTTCAGCATATTCCCAATTAATTCGATTTCTATGAAGCCAACGACCTTCATACTTCTTGTGATCATCTTCTAAGTAACTATGATCATTTAACATACCTAGTTCATCACCAGAGTAAATAAGAGGAATACCTTGCTCAAAAAAGAGTACACTATGAGCCAATAGTATTCTTTGAATACTTTCACGTATACCAGGACCATTTTTTTCTAAGATGCTTTTTTCTAAACCTAATAACGAAGCCAGAGTCCCGTTTATTCTAGCATCTCCTGTATTGGGATTGTACTGATAAATTTCTCCAATAGAGAATGAACCTTTAAACTTAGATGAGTAAAAATCATTAAGAAATTGCTTGTGCATAATCGGATTCATCCCCATACTATTTAAAGCATCCTCATTCATACCCCAGCCAATATCATCATGACATCTTATATAGTTGATAAAGCCACCATAACTTGGAGCTTTAAACTTTGTTTGATCAGTTGCTAAAAGTCTTGTATCTCTAGTTGCAAAAGTGTGAAATACATTAACCATCAAGTTAGCATTGTATAGCAAGCTACATTCTATATTTTCTTTGCCAAAATATTTAACAATCTCTTCTGGCTCTACAATTGCTTCACCCAAGAGTGCGACTGATGGACATACTCTTTCCTTAATCAAATGAATCATTTCAAGAATCTTATGTACTTCTGGTAGATTTCGACAACTCGTACCTACTGTTTTCCACATAAAAGCGATTGCATCTAAACGAATGATGTTTACTCCATAATTTGCCAAATGAAGTAAGATATCTACCATCTCATTAAAGACTCTAGGATTACGGAAATTCAAATCCCATTGAAACTCACTAAATGAAGTAAAAATCCATTTTTTTAACTTTTTATGATAACTAAAATTTCCAGGGCACTTCATGGGCAAAACATAAGACACAGTTTCATCAAATTGATCTGGTAAAGTACGGTCGTCATACATTTCATACATAGCCATATACTTCTTAACACCTTTTGAAGCTTTTTTTGCCCATTCATGTGTATCTGAAGTATGATTTAATACAAAGTCAATACACACATCTATCCCAGAATGTCTAAACTCATTTATGGCCTCTACAAAATCATCTAATGTACCTAATTTCTGTTCAATATCTAAGTAGTCCTCAACAGCATAACCACCATCATTCTCACCAGATCTAGACTTTAATAGCGGCATCAAATGTACAAAAGTAATGCCAAGCTCTTTTAAATATGGAATTTTATCTTTTAGATGTTTTAGATCCTCAGAAAATAGGTCCACATAAAGCATCATACCAGCTGTTTTCTCAGACAGGTACCAATCCTTTGGCCTCTTATCCATTTCCATAAGTTCGCGACTTCGGTCGTGCTTTCTTTTTTCAATGATTTCAAGAAGTTCATTAAAAGCCTTTTTACTATTATATAAATCTGCATATAATTCTTTTAATTTCATTACAACACCTTCATTAATTCCTCATATGTTAAACACGAAGTTTCTTTAAAGACAATATCAGCTTGCTTAAGAATATTTGCATCTCCAATTGCAATTGCAAACATTTCTGCGCGTTTAATAGCTTTAACACCGGCCTCTGCATCTTCTACTCCAATACATTCAGACGGTTTTAGGCCTAACAACTCAGCTGCCTTTAAAAAAATGTCCGGTTCAGGTTTCCCTGCAACTGTTGCAGGATCAACTATAATGTCTACAAACTGAGATATATTCATCTTCTCTACCAACATAGGTGCTGACTTAGAAGCAGAAGCTATAGCTACTTTTAAGTTATTTTTTTTCATGGTTTCTAATAATTCAAAAATACCAGGATTTAAATCATCTTGTGTATAACCATTGATTAAAGAGACATAAAACTCATTCTTATCAAACATAAGCTTTTGAATTTCTTCTTCTGTATACCTCTTGTCACTTTGTTCTATTATCTTTATTAAAGATGCTCTTCTTGAAATTCCTTTTAACTGCTCATTAAAAACTTTATCAAAAGGGATTCCCAGCTTTTCAGCAGTTTTTTTCCATGCTTCATAATGCATTTCTGATGTTTCTGTTATTACACCATCCATGTCAAAAATGATTGCCTTAATGTTTCCCATGATACGGAACCTCCAATTGCTCTTTTATTTCATATATTAAACCATCAATAATCAAGGTCACTGGCTTTGATGTTTCTATACTAAGAACATCTGATACCTTTACCTTAATCAAAGCATCTTTAGCCATAAATCTAAAGCTATAAGACTCCCAATTATGGGGCTTTGTTGGTCTTAAGCTGATCCCTTCAGGTTTGATTCTAAGACCACCAAAACCATATACAATTGCCATATAAGTCCCACCTGCATTAGCTATATGAAGTCCATCTTTTGTGTTTCCATGTAAGTTTTTCAAATCTAAATAGACTGTATTCATAAAGAAGTCATAAGCTAATTCTGGTTGATTAATTCTTGATGCCATCATGCCGTAAACACATGGTGACAAACTTGAATCATGTGTTGTGACCTTTTCATAATACTTATAGGACCTTTTTATAATCTCGTCACTTGTGTTGTCTAAAAGAAAATGTGCCAATACTGTATCAGCTTGTTTAAGAACTTGATGTCTATAAATCGTTAGTGGATGATAATTTAAAAGTAATGGATACTTGTCTTTTGGTGTACCATCAAAATCCCACACAGCCTTATCTAAGAATGTGTCATCTTGTTTATGTATACCTCTCTTATCATCAAATGGCAACTTCATAGATTCAGCAGCCTTTGCCATCTGTTCTTTTTCATCCTCATTTATATAATCTTTATTAAACTTTTCATAGAGTCTAGCAGTCCATTCTAAATGATATTTTGCCAATGCATTGGTATAATAATTGTTGTTAACAAGTGCAGTATATTCATCAGGACCTGTTACATTGTCTATGCAAAATACGCCATAGTTAAAATGTCCAACTTCAAGCCATAGTTTAGCTGTCTCTACCAAAGTTTCATAACCATATTCTAGCATCATCTCATCGTCATCTGTTAGTAGATAGTATTGAATAATGGCATAAGCAACATCAGCATTAATATGATACTGTGCTGTTCCTGCTGGAAAATAACTAGAACACTCACGTCCAGAAATAGTGCGCCAAGGTATTTTTGCACCACTCTTATGACCTAGTTCAAGACTTCTAGCCTTAGCTTTTTCTAGTATGTTATGTCTGTATTTTAAAATTTTCTTAGCTATGTCTGGCTGAGTTAAAGTAAAAAATGGAATTACATAAATTTCTGTATCCCAGAAATAATGACCTTCATAACCAGCACCCGTTAAACCTTTAGCAGCTACTTGACTTACACCATCTTTGCCAGCTGCAGTCAACAGCTGATATTGATGATATCTTATCGCATATGTTAAGTCGGGTTCACCCTCTATTTCAATGTGGCACTTTTTCCAGAAATCAGACATAAACGACTTTTGTTCTTCTAATAAAGATTTTAAACCCTTATCAGTTACCTGTGTTAGTAATTTCTTTCCGATTTTCTGAGGATGCTTATGCTTATGACTATCAGTAAAAATCATATACTTTGAAAAGACCTTCTTTTCCTGTCTTGAAATATCTATTGTTGTTTCATAAATAATTTCTTCATCACATACTCTAATTGAACCTTCTAAATTATGACATGACTCTAAATGAACAATCTGTCCTGAGTGTTTCGTTCTAGAAGTCATACTCATGATACCTTTATCATAAGACATTTCTTCTACAGACATAGGAGAAATGTGTTCTGTTGCAACTCTTGGATCATCTGTATCTGTTTCAATTACATCAGCAGGTTTAACTATTGATGTAATTTTTACCTGACCATCATAGTTTAGTGATTCTATTTCAACTGAGATTAAAAATAATTCTTCTGTAATATGGGAAGCCATTCGTTTAAAAGAAAATATCAATTCATGACCCAGACTCGATTGCCAATGTACTTTTCTAATATTAAGGCCATCCTCAAGATTAAGTTTTCTTGTCATCTCTAAGATATTGCCATTGTCAAAACTATACTGTTCTCCTGCTACTTCAATTAGAATAGACTGTCCATCCATCACATTAACAATAGTTTCGCCTATACTAGGAAAACCATATGCATTTTCGCTATAATGAATATCATGTGTATCATAAAAGCCATTTAAGTATGTTCCTCTATAAGTTTCATAGCCATATGGATAACCTTCCTCGAAAGTTCCCCTAACACCGATATAACCATTGGCAGTAGCATAAAGGCTTTCTTCTACCAATAATTCATCATTCCTTAAGTGTTTCATGTTTACCTCTCTATCTAAAGTATAATTAGTACTATTTGAAAGAGAGCTGTTACCAGCTCTCTACTTAATTGAACCTGCTACCATCCCCTTGATAATGTGTTTCTGTAATAAGAGGAATCCAATAATGATTGGAATTGCTGCCATTAATACTGCTGTCATAATCAAGTCCCATTTCTTAACAAAACTACCTGCAAAGTTTGCAATTGCAAGTGGAATGGTTTGAATATCATTACCAACACCTAAAATTAATTGTGGTAATAAGAAGTCATTCCAAATCCATATAGCATTCAAGATAATGATTGTTACAAAGATTGGTTTCAAGATCGGCATAATGATTAAGAAAAAAATCTGTGGTTTAGAACAACCATCAATTGTTGCAGCTTCCTCTAACTCTTTAGGAATAGATTTGATAAAGCCATGGAACATAAATACAGCTAGTGGTGCACCAAATCCGATATAGGCTAAAATCATACCATGGTATGTTCTAAGCATTTTTATATCAAATATCTCGTTGATATTTCTAAATAAGGATACCAGTGGGAACATAACCACTTGGAACGGAATAATTAAACCACTTAAGAAAAACAAGAAAATAAAAGTTGATAATTTCGATTTTGTTCTAACAAGCACCCAGGCAGCCATTGCTGAAAATATTGAAATGGTTGCTAATGATAGTGTAGTTATAACAACAGATGAAACAACACTCGATGAATATCGTACACTTTCACTATTCCATATTTCACTCATATTATCTAATATTTGTCCCCATCTCTCAGGAAATGAAATCGGATCTGTAATAATCTCAAATGATGATTTCGCTGAGTTGATGACTACAATAAAGAAAGGAAACATTGTGAAAATAAATAAGATCAACGTTAATAAAGTCAAACCAATTGTTACGTACTTTCTTTTTGATGTCATTACATTTCCACCTCTCTTTTCTTATTAAAATATACCTGTCCAACTGAAATCACAGATAAGATTAAGAAAAATATAATCGCACGTGCTTGCCCTTGTGCCATATCGTTATACTTAAATGCAACATTGTAAATATGAACTGCAAGCATCTCAGTTGAATTCACTATTTCATCATTAAACATAGTAGATGGTCCACCCTTTGTAAGCGCGATGATAATATCGTACTGTTTGAATGAGTTAACAAGTGTCAAGAATGATGTAATTGTAAATGCTTGTGCAATCATAGGGAAGGTAATTGATCTGAACTTCTGCCATACATTTGCTCCATCAATTTCAGCCGCTTCTAAAAGTTCTTGTGGTACATTTAGAAGTGCCGCTACATAGATCATCATAATATATCCTGCATACTGCCATGTAAATGCAACAATTAAGCCAATAAGTGCCAATGTTGGGTCTGCTAATAATAACAGTTCTTCTAATGCAGGAATACCTAAAAGACCTCCGAGTTGAGGAACAACACTCTTAAATATAAATTGCCAAATATAACCTAAAACAAGACCACCAATCAGATTCGGGATAAAAAAACCAGCTCTGAAAAAATTCTTACCTTTGATATCTTTAGTCACTAAAAATGCAAATAGAAGTGCCATAAAATTAATTGATAAAACACTCAGAAATGTGAATAGGAATGTTCTGATAAACGAATATCTGAATGCCATATCAGAAAACATTTCTTTATAGTTTTCAAATCCTACGAAGTTCGGTTTAATACCAGCAACCGCGGTCCAATCTGTTAAGGAGTAATAGATACCCATAAAAAATGGAATAATTACTACAATAATAAAAGACAAAAATGCTGGTGCTAAGAACAACCAAAACCACAAGCGATTGTTTTTTTGTTGTTTCATAATATACCCTTCCTTAGTAAAAGGGGGAGTTTCTCCCCCTTACAGTTATTACTTAAGTTCTTCAATCTTATTCTTAAGTTGCTCAATAAAAGCAGCTTTATCAATCTCGCCTTTTGCAAACGATTCATAAATCGGAGCAATAGTACCCATACCAAAGCCATCAGGCATATCATTTTGTAACCATGTGTAAGCACCATTCTCTTTAGAAACCCACTCAGCAACATTTGCTGAAAGAGGTGCTTTTGGTGTTAATGTTACATTCGTAAATGCTGGAACCATGTTAGTCTTGTTAACCATATAATCATGACCTGCGTCTTGTGTCGCCATAAAGTTTAAGAACTGCTTAACTGCGTCTAAATTTTTACTTTCATTATTCATTACGTAGAACGATGGAGCACCAATAAAGATTGCATTATGTTCTCCAGCAACTGATGCGTGTGGCGCAAATTTCATATCAAATTCAACACCCATGTCTGCAAATGTTGGATCAGTCCAGTTACCTTGGTGTAAGAAAGCAGATTTCTTAGTACCAAATTGACCTAATTGATCATTGTAGTTACCAGTTAAAAGAACCGCTTTATCAGCATATTCAAATAATAATTCTACCCAATCAGCATATTGAGTAAGTCTATCCATATCAGCTTCGCCATTATTTAACTTGTCTAATACAGTTGTATCACCATATTCAAGACCAGCAGATAAGTAACCGTTAAAGTTATGAAGACCAGTTACCCATCTCATATCAGGACCAGCTGCCATAGCAACAACTGAATCAATTCCTAATTCATCTTTCATAGAGTCAATTTTCTCGAATGCAGCTCTATAAGCTTCTTGAGATGTAAGTGTAGAAGGATCTACTCCAGCTTGCTTTAACATATCAACGTTATATGCCATACCCCATGCTTCAACTGCAACTGGGAAACCATATACTTTACCATCAACGATAAACTCAAGTGATGTTAGCTCTTCCCATTTCTCATTTGAGAATGGCTCTAATTTTTCTTTCCATGTGTTAAAACCACCCATACCTTCAATTACAAAGATGTCAGGTTGACGATCTGACTGGAATTCAGCCTTTAAGTTTTCAGCGTATGGAGAATCACCGCCTGAAGTTTTAACAGTTACAACAATTCCTGTTTCTTCTTCAAATAGTTTTGCAAAAGCCGATAGTTGGTCATGAATCTCTACTTTGTTTTGATAGATAACGATTTCTTGACCTGCGGCAGAACCATCTGTTGTGCCACTTTCATTGTTACCACCACTACAAGCTGCTAAAGATGCAACCAATAGAGTAACAATCATTAATAATGATAAAAACTTTTTCATATTTCCCTCCTAGAATTATGTACTATCCTATATCAACTTAGTAATCTAAGTTAAATAACGTTTTGGAATCGGTTCCAAATTTCCATAAAAAAAACTAAAGCTTTTTTACAGAAGCGCGTATTGCAAGCGTATGCTCCAATATTGAAACTGGTTCTTCAATTTCTTTTTTCTCAATCAACTTAATAATTTTTTCGCAGGCAAGCCTTCCCATCTCATATCTCGGTTGTACCACCGTAGATATTTCCGGGTAATTGTATTCACCATTCTTTATACCATCAAATCCCATTACTGAAACATTTTTTGGAACATTTAATCCTGATTCCAAAATTGCCTTAGTAGCCCCAATAGCCATTAAATCACTAATTGCGAAAACCATCGTAGGGATTTTATTTGTATTTAAAATCTCTTTCATTGCAGAATAGCCACTATCATACGAGAAATCACCATAGCAAATCCAAGAATCATTAAGTGGAATATTATGTTCTTTCATAGCTTTTTCAAATCCAATTTTTCTTGAAAACGTTGAATTCTTATCCTCTACTGGACCAAGGATCAATGCAATATCTCTATGTCCAAGTTCAATTAGAGCATTAGTTGCATCATATGCTGCTTTTTCATTATCGATGTCTACACTATATATATCACTTTGAGTGTCTATAGATGAATCTAAAGATGCAGATGCATACACAAAAGGCATTTCGAAATTACTACAATGTTCCAGTATCTCAGTCGTAACAGTACTTCCAATGAAGATAATACCATCTACTTTACTACGATAAAAACTGAGAATTTCTCCTATAGCATCCTCATTTTGTAAGAATAAATCTACAAAAACGATTGAGTAATCAGATGACTTAGCTTCTGTTTCTAGTCCTCTGAATACTTTAGAATAGAAAGGATTGGTAATGTCATTTAAGATCACACCGATATTTCCTGTTCGTTTTGACTTTAGACTTCTTGCAATAGCATCAGGTTTGTAATGAAGAGTTTCTATAGCATCTAAAACACGCTGTCTCTTATCTTCACTTACATGAGCTTGATTATTTAATACTCTAGAAGCAGTACCAACACCCACTCCTGCTTTTTTTGCAACATCTTTTAAGGTAATCGTTTTCATATTTCACATCCCTCTCCTTGGAATCGATTCCAAGTGTATCTCCAATTTATCAGACAATTCTAACATTGTCAATAAAATATTTTTTTTTTTTAACATTTACTCGATTAATATAAAACCTTTTTACTATGGAAGTCATTCTTAAATCCCTGAAAAAACCTATAAGATTTCTCTTATAGGTTTTATATAATTATATAATACTACTCATCATTTTTACTTGCAGTATACGCACGAGTTTTTTCATCTAACTCTAAAGCAGCATAATATCCTGCTTTCTTTTGCCTAATATCAACTGCAGCAGTCTCCAATAGAATAGCCAAGTTTCTACCAGGCTTAACCGGAACTCTTAGGACAGGTATTTCAACATCAAGAATACTTTCATACTTTTGTTCCAAACCTAATCGATCATATATTGCTTGTGGATCCCACTGCTCAAAGTTCACAATTAGATCAATTTCCATGGTGTCTTTAATAGCAACCATACCAAAAAGTTTGGCAATATTGATGATACCAATTCCCCTGATTTCTAGAAAGTTCTTAATAAGTTCTGGCGCTTGACCAATAAGAGAAGTTTCACTTATTTTTGTGATCTCAATTGCATCATCACCAACAAGACGATGACCTCTTTTTATTAATTCTAATGCAGTCTCTGATTTACCAATACCACTCTTACCCATAATCAACGTACCAACACCGTTAATATCGACCAATACACCATGTTTCACAATCGTTTTTGCAAGTCTTCTGTTTAAGTATTCAATGGCTTTATGAAGAACAATTGATGTATTCTCCTGAGTCCACAATATAGTTCTATCATATTTTTTTGCTGCCATCATGAATTCCTCTGGCACATCATTTCCTCGACAAACAATTAAACATGGAATTGGTGCTTTCATTATTTTATCAGCACGTTCTTTTCTTTCTTCTCTTGAACACAATCTAAAGAAACTGAATTCTGTCATACCAATAAATTGAACTCGCTCAACAGGGAAATATTCAAAATATCCGCCCATTTCCATACCGACTTTATGTGTTTCATAGCTATCTATATTTTTAATGGAATTAGATTTTGTGATAACTCTTAGATTCATAAAATTAATAAACTCATCAATATGAACCGTCTTATTCTTAATCATTTGTTTTCTCCTTTAAGTTTGAGAAATAGTCAAATATATCTTGTGCTACTCTCGTGTTAATACCTTCAACTTTTTCAAGTTCTTCAACAGTTGCTTTCTTTATTTTATCTATACTCATAAAATGTGTCAACAAAGCTTCTCTACGAGTTTTTCCTACGCCTGGTATACTATCTAAGACTGATTTAGTCATAGCTTTTAAACGAAGTGTTTTATGGTGCTCTATCGCAAATCTATGGACCTCTTCTTGGATTGCATAAATAAACTTATATAAATCAGGATATTGTTTGATATTGTATTCAATACCTCTGTATACCAAGGCTTTAGTTTTATGTTTATGATCTTTCACCATACCAAGTACAGGTATATTCAGGCCAAAGGCTTCCATAACATCTTCTATTACAGAAGCATGCTGTAAGCCACCATCTATTAATAAAGCATCTGGAAATATATCAAACTTGTTATCTAATGATTTACTTCCTTCTCTTTCCTCAAGACCTCGTTTGAACCTTCTATATAAGACCTCTTGCATAGATCCATAATCATTAGCTCCTTCAATAGTTTTGATATTAAATTTACGATAATCTGATTTTTTCTTCTTTCCACCTTCAAATACTACCATAGAACCAACTGAAAAAGTACCAAAAATATTGGAAATATCATAAGCTTCAACTCTAAACTTATTCATATCTATCTCAAATAGTTCTTTAAAGTACCATTTTAAATTCTTTATTTTTTCTCTTTCAGCTTCTATCTTTTCACTAAATTTAGCTATATACTCTTCTGCGTTTTTCTCGACAAGTTTAATCAGCTTAGCTTTTTCACCAATTTTAGGAACAACAAGACTCACTTTTCTTCCCATTTTTTGCTTTAACCACGATTCCATCAACTCTTGATCTTCTACTTCTGTTGAAATTAATATTTCTTTAGGGATGATCATCGCATTGGTATAAAAGCGTTCTAAAAATTCAGTCATAACAACTTCATTTCTCACACCTTCTAGATCATCTAAAACATATTGCTCTCGTCCCAATAACTTGCCTTGTCGAACAAAGAACACCATAAAACAAACTCGGTCTTCAGCTCTAGAAAAAGCAATAATATCCCGATTGGACTCATCAAGAGTATAAAGTTTTTGTGATTTTTCAAGTTTTTCTAAAGCAGTAATTGTATTTCGAGCCCTAGCAGCTTTTTCATACTCTAATTTTTCTGCATGATCCATCATCTTCTCTTTTAACATAGAGATGGTTGTAGAAACTTTCCCCTCTAAGATATCAATAACTTCATCTATCATAGCTCTGTACATCTCTTGATCAACAGGCTTGAAACATGGAGCCAAACACTTTTTAATATCATAATTCAAACAAGGTCGATCTCTACCAGCTCCTGGTATTTTACCACAAGTTCTAAGTGGGTAGTACTCCCTAATCAGCTCCAAAATCCTCCCCATATAATCTCCTGATACATAAGGACCATAATATCTAGCATTATCTTTACGAACCTTAAAGACCTTCATAACCCTAGGATATGGCTCATTAACAGTAATTTTTATATAAGGATATTGCTTATCATCACGCAACAAGATATTGTACTGAGGCTGATATTTACGAATCATACTGGCTTCTAGAATTAGTGCTTCCACTTCACTGTCTGTAATGATGTATTCAAACTCCACAATTTTAGAAACAAGCTCAATAGTCTTTTTATCATGACTGGCATTTTTCCTAAAATATGACCGTACTCTATTTTTAAGATTCTTGGCCTTTCCTATATAGATGACATTACCAAATTGGTCTTTCATCAAGTAAACACCAGGTTGTGTTGTTAATTTTTTAAGTTGTGCTTGTATATCAAACATGGTTCACCTCTAAAATAATTTTACCATATAATCACGTTAAACAATGAAAAGGTCTAAAGAGTTTTCTCTTTAAACCTAAACAAATAGTTCAATTAATCTTGTACTAGAAATATCCAATTTTTTATATGCAAATATCTCACGACCTTCTTCAAATGCTTTTTCAGCTTGCAATCTTTTTTGAGTTTCATATTTATCAGTTGCTTGTTTCATTTGCAACTTGAATCTTCTTGACCTCTCAACAGCACTTATAATCGCACCGCTAGTCATATCTTTAATGGACATATCACTTGAAGCAGCCGAAGCATTTTTTAGTCTTTTCAAAGAGTTCAAGGATCTTTCATTAAGTCCTTTAGGAATATGAACACTCACCTGCCCACCTTGAATATATTTTTTCCCATCTGGCCCATATGTGTAGATATAACTCACAGTACCGATGCCAGAACCACCTGCAATAGCGTGAGCAGCCTCGTGGTTCTTTACATGAGTTTCCCACGACTTAAGGCGATTGATTTCTTCTTTAATCCGACGTTCTTCTAATGTTTCAATTTTAATTTGATGTACATCTTTTATTTTAAACTTCTCTTTTGCAGGTTGAAACTCTTGGCTATATACAGGATTTTTAATAGATTGAAGCATAAGACCTCCTATTTTTATCCCATATATACCCAACCATGGGTTTTAAAACAATTATTTATAACATTTTTCTTAAGAATTCACCTGTATAAGATCCGTCATGTTTTGCAACATCTTCTGGTGTTCCTTGTACAACAATTGTACCACCTCGGTCTCCACCATCAGGACCCAAGTCAATAATGTGGTCAGCACACTTTATCACATCTAAATTATGCTCTATAACTAAGACTGAATTCCCTGCATCTACCAAACGGTCCAAAACTTTAATTAGATGCTCGACATCAGCCATATGAAGTCCTGTCGTTGGTTCATCTAAAATATAAAGCGTTTTACCAGTACTTCTTTTACTCAGTTCTGTTGCTAGTTTAATACGCTGAGCTTCACCACCTGATAATTGCGTTGATGGTTGTCCAAGTCTAATGTAATTCAAACCAACATCAGAAAGCGTTTGAAGTTTGTTCTTGATTTTCGGAATGTTTTCAAAAAACGTGAGTCCCTCTTCAACAGTTAAGTTAAGAACCTCAGATATATTTTTCCCCTTATACTTAACCTCAAGAGTTTCACGGTTGTAACGTTTACCCTTACATACATCACATTGAACATATACATCAGGTAAGAAGTGCATTTCAATCTTGTTGATTCCATCGCCATTACAACTTTCGCAACGTCCACCTTTTACATTAAAGCTGAAACGTCCTTTCTTATAACCACGCGATTTAGCCTCTGGAACCAAAGCAAATAAATCTCGAATATGATCAAACATCCCTGTATAAGTCGCCGGATTTGATCTAGGTGTACGACCAATTGGTGATTGATCAATATCAATAACCTTATCAATAACCTCTAAACCTTCTACACGGTCATGTTTACCAGCTTTTCTTTTAGTTCTTAATAATTTATTTGCAAGACTTTTATAAAGAATTTCATTAACTAAAGTACTCTTCCCAGAACCAGAAACACCCGTAATACATACCATCTGACCTAAAGGGAACTCTACATCTATTTTCTTTAGATTATTTTCCTCAGCCCCATAAACAGTAATAATATTTCCATTACCCTCACGTCTCTTCTCAGGTAGGGCAATCTGTCTCTTTCCTGAAATAAACTGACCTGTTATAGATTTCTTATTCTTTATAATCTGGTTTACAGTTCCAGATGCAATAATCTCTCCACCATGCTCACCCGCTCCTGGTCCTATATCTAAAACATAATCGGCATTTCTTATGGTATCTTCATCATGTTCTACTACAATCACAGTATTACCAATATCCGTTAGATTTCTTAATGTCCCAATTAGTTTTTCATTATCTTTCTGATGAAGACCAATAGATGGCTCATCAAGAATATAAAGTACTCCTACTAAACTAGAACCAATTTGAGTCGCTAGTCTAATACGTTGTGACTCACCACCTGAAAGTGTTGAAGCAGAACGATCTAAAGATAAGTAATCCAATCCTACATCACTTAAAAACTGTAATCTAGCAACAATTTCTTTTAATATTTGCTCAGCAATTACTGTATTATTAACATCAAATTCCAACCCTCTAAAGAACGTTAAAGCATCTTTAACCGAAAATCGAGTAGCATCATCAATATTTTTACCACCAACTGTAACAGCAAGCGACTCATCCTTCAATCTCCTTCCATGACATTTTGGACAAGGATTTAAAGACATATAAGCTTGAATTTTGTTTCGCATATAATCAGAATTTGTTTCTTTAAATCTTCTTTGAAGATTGTTTATAACACCCTCAAACGGTGCTTTATAAACTCTATTATCATCATCAAATTTACTGGCAAACTTAAACTCTATAATTCTACCATTAGAGCCATATAGTAACTCATTTTGACATTTTTTTGATAAGTCTTTAAATGCTGTGTCAATATCATGTCCATGATACTCTAAAATACTCGCAAACATTTGAACATAATAAGTACCTTCTGCACTACTCGAAAATGGAGCTATAGCACCATTTCTTATACTAAGATTTTTATCCTCTACAACAAGGGCTGGATCAATTTCAAGTTTGTGACCTAAACCTTTACATTCAGGACACGCACCATATGGCGCATTAAACGAGAACATTCTAGGTTCCATCTCAGCAATACCGGCACCGTGCTCAGGACATGAAAAATTAGTGTTAAAAACTTCGTCTCCATCATCTTTATGACAAATCAACACACCTTCGGTTAGTTTCAAGACAGTTTCAACCGAATCTGTCAAACGCTTCTCAATACCTGGTTTGATAATCAGTCTGTCAACAACAACTTCAATTGTATGCTTCTTATTCTTTTCAAGTTCTATTTCTTCGCTCAGTTCACGCATTTCACCATTAACTCTTACACGCACATAACCATCTTTTCTGATCATGTTCAAATCACGCTTATGTGTACCCTTTTTACCTACAACAATAGGTGCTAATAATTGAATTCTAGTACGCTCTGGGAACATTAATATATTATCTACAATTTCATCAATACTCTGTTGTGAAATCACACGGCCACACGTTGGACAGTGCGGTATACCAACTCTAGCAAATAATAATCTAAAATAATCATAAATCTCTGTTACAGTACCAACCGTAGATCTTGGGTTACGATTGGTTGTCTTTTGATCAATGGATATCGCTGGCGATAAACCTTCAATATACTCTACATTTGGTTTTTCCATTTGACCCAAGAATTGCCTAGCATATGATGACAAACTCTCTACATAACGTCTTTGCCCTTCAGCATAAATCGTATCAAATGCCAATGATGATTTCCCTGATCCACTTAAGCCTGTAATAACAATAAACTGGTCTCTAGGAATTTTAACATCTACATTTTTAAGATTATGCTCCTTGGCGCCTTTAATTTCTATAAACTTCTTAGACATGTCGCCTCCGATATTATTTCTTATCAATTAATTTCTCTAACTCTGTAACCTTATCTCTTAACTCTGCAGCACGCTCAAACTGTAAATCCCCTGCTGCTCTTTTCATTTCATCTCTAATATTTTCTATTAACTCATATAAATCTTCTGCATCATATTCTGACATCTCATTGTATAATGCATCATCCTCAGCCACATGCGTTGCTTTAATTTCTTCTCTAATGGTTTTAGATATAGTTTTAGGAATAATACCATGTTCTAAATTATATTCTTCCTGTAGTTTTCTTCTTCTGATAGTCTCATCAATGGTTTTCTGCATTGATTTAGTTATTCTGTTTGCATACATAATAACTTGACCTTCAGAATTTCTTGCAGCACGGCCAACAGTCTGAATTAATGATGTTTCAGAACGAAGGAAGCCCTCTTTATCAGCATCTAATATTGCTACTAAAGATACTTCTGGTAAATCAAGCCCTTCTCTTAATAAGTTGATCCCGATAAGTACATCAAATTCACCTTTTCTAAGTTCTCTAATAATATCAAGTCTTTGAAAAGTATCAATATCAGAGTGCATATACTTGACCTTAACATTTAATTCTTTAAAGTAATCGGTTAAATCTTCTGCCATCTTTTTAGTTAAAGTTGTTACTAATACACGTTCGTTTCTCTTGGTACGTGTCATTATCTCAGTATATAAATCATCTATTTGACCCTCTACAGGTCGAATATCTATTGGCGGATCCAATAGTCCTGTTGGTCTAATAATCTGCTCTACAACCTCTTTACTATGTTCTTTTTCGTAAGGCCCTGGTGTTGCAGAAACAAACACAGCCTGTTTTATCAATGATTCAAATTCACCAAAATTAAGTGGTCTATTATCCATTGCTGATGGTAATCTGAAACCATAGTCTACAAGTGTTCTTTTTCTTGATTGGTCACCAGCATACATACCTCTAATCTGAGGTATACTAACATGAGACTCATCAATAACAACCATCCAATCATCACCAAAATAATCCATAAGAGTGTATGGTCTACAACCAGCTTCTCTGCCAGAAATTGGTCTTGAATAATTTTCAATTCCAGAACAGAAGCCAACCTCTTTCAACATCTCGATATCATAATTTGTTCTCTGTTCAATACGTTGAGCCTCAATAAGTTTTCCTTCTTCTTTAAATGTCTGAACCTGCTCAATCATTTCATCTTCTATACGCTTTATTGCAGCATCAATTTTTTCTTTCTGTGTAACATAATGCGATGCTGGTAAAATAGCCACATGATCTCTTAAACCAAGGATTTCACCTGTAACCACATTCACTTCAGAAATCCTATCAATTTCATCACCAAAGAACTCAACTCGATAGGCCACTTTATCATTAGAAATAGGAAAAATTTCTACTACATCGCCACGAACTCTAAATGTACCACGTACAAATGAAATATCATTTCTGTTGTATTGAAGTTCAACTAATTTCTCGATCAATGACTCACGTGATTTCTCCATATTAGGACGAAGTGATATCACCATATTCTTATAGTCCACAGGATCACCAAGTCCGTAAATACAAGATACTGATGCTACAACAATAACATCATCTCGATCAAAAAGAGACAAGGTTGCACTATGACGAAGTTTATCAATTTCATCATTAATCGCTGAGTCTTTCTCAATAAACACATCTGAACCTGGTATATAAGCCTCTGGTTGATAGTAATCATAATAACTAACAAAAAACTCTACTGCATTATTCGGAAAGAATTCCTTAAACTCTGCACATAACTGACCTGCAAGTGTTTTATTATGAGCAATTACGAGAGTTTTCTTTTGTACTTTCTCAATAAGATTAGCGACTGTAAACGTCTTACCAGAACCTGTAACACCTAAAAGTGTTTGATATCTCTCACCACGTTCTATGCTTTCAACAAGTTTATCTATCGCCTCAGGCTGATCGCCTGTTGGTTTATAATCAGATACTAATTCGAATTTCTTCATAAAGCCTCCTACAAACGTACGTTCGTTTTAATTATATGACTTTTCATAAGATACGTCAACCCATTTTATAGTATACCTTTTCCGTAAAAATACAATAATCCTGGTTTCCCAGGATTACTCAACAATAATATCTTTTTTACTTAATTGTTTATCGACAGCTCTTGTGAATACCATCTGCAAAACTGCAACAACTGGAACTGCTAATAACATACCCAGAACACCCATCATCGAACCACCAACTATGATTCCAAGAATAATCCAGAATGGAGATACGCCAACTGAATCTCCTAATATTTTTGGTCCCAAGTAATAACCATCAAATTGCTGTAAAGCTAATATAAACAAGCCCACCCATACAGCCTTTATAGGACTGACAAACAATGTTAGGATAATAGCTGGTACCATACCTATAAATGGTCCAAAGTATGGAATCATATTAGTAATACCAACTATAATTGCCAATAAAGCCGCATAAGGTGTTTGAAGAATTGCGAGTCCAACAAAACACATGGCACCTATTATAGCTGAATCAATCGTTTTTCCAATGATATACCTTGAAAAGATCTTATTAACATCTCCAAAGAAGATAACCGTTAAATCAGCTTGTTTTTCCTTAAAGAAACCATAAACGATTTTCTTCATTCCAACTTGAAACTTTTCTTTATCTAAAAGTAAATATACAGCAATAATAAATCCAATGATAATTTTAAATGTACCGCCAAAAAATGCACCTACAAATCCAACAAGACCATTTAAAACACTGTTTAACAGTTCTGGAATATCAACTAGATGTTTGGACAATGTATCCATGGTTAAGTATTCATCCAAACCAAGATCACTGTACCAAATCGTTGATGTAATATTCTCTTCAAAGTAATTAACAGCGATTTCCTGATACGACTCTACATTAATAATTAGATCTCTTACATTCTCATAAATCATTGGTATAACAATTGTAATTAACGTAATGATGAGTCCAATAACAATTATATAACATATTAGAATGGCCAAAATACGTGGTATCTTAAATTTTTTTTCCAAGAAATTCATTAAAGGATTAAGAACATAAGCGACACCAATTGCCCAAAATACTGATTGCAATACTCTTAGTCCACTCAAAATCAATAAACCAAAATCATCAATTCTATCAACTAACTTAAATAAAACCAAACCAATCACTAAGATTGGTAAAAACTCTAAATAAGGTATTTTGTTTTTCATAAAAAAACCTCCTACTCCTTGCATTATACCACAAGACGTAGAAGACCTTAATTAAAATTCTTTAAATATAAATTGCTTTTCAATATCATCCCAAACATAGCCAATTGAAACATAATCAATACCGCCAATTTGATCTAATCTCGTTTCTTTTGGTGTACCACCTAAAGCTTCAAGGAAACCACAGGCTGGATTGTCTTTCAACACCCATACAATCATACGTTTAATGTCTGATTTGACAAGTGTTTCAGCTGATCTCTGTAATAACTTATGTCCAATACCTTCACCTTGATAACGATCTAAAACATAAATCATTGAAATTTCACCACGGTTTGAACCAAAATCATCTTTTGTAACTTCTGGCGTTGCATAACCTACTATCTCACCGATTTTCGACTCAGCTACATAGATCAAGCCCTCTTTATTCAACAAATTCATAAAGTTTCTTTTTTGCTTGTCATAGTTAATGTTTTCTAAAAAATCCTGATCAATAATACCGCGATAAGCTGTTTTCCAAGTTTCTACATATACTTTCGTAACACCGATACTATCATAAATACTTGCTTTTCTAATGATCATATTAAACTCCTTCTAAAATCTTAAAAGATTTCCACGAATATATATTATAACACAACTTTGTCTATTTGGAAAGCACCAGGTCTTCCATGATTTTTAACGCCTGTTTTAGTTGAGGATCTTTATCTGGACTTGGCGCTAATATATCTATTGTACCCTCAAATGGAACAATGTAATCGGGTGTTACGCCAACTTTATGAATCACATTATCAGTTGGTGTATAATACTGAGAATAAGTAATCTTATAACCAGAACCATCTGTTAAACTAGTAATTCCTTGTACAATTCCTTTTCCAAAAGATTGTTCACCAACAACTACAGCACTGTCACTATCTTGCAAGGCACCAATTAAAATTTCGGATGCACTAGCACTTTTCCCGTTTGCCAAACAAACAACTGGTATGCTAATTTTTGAAGAATCTGATTTATAAGTTCTTTTATTATCTTCATTATCAAGTGTGTATATAATCACACCATCACCCATTAACAGATCTGCAATATCAGTACTCTCAGTAACTAGACCACCTGGATTATCTCTAACATCTACAATCAGACCTTTAATGTTCTCGTTTTCAAGTGCTTTAAGATGTGATTTAAACTCCTTTGAAACGTCTGTACCAAACTGATAAATATGAATATACCCAATGCCATCAATATTTGTTGATGTGATAAAAGGAATATCTACACGACCACGTTTAAGCTTAAATATCAGTTCTTCACTATCTCTATTAACAATTACTTCAATATCAGTACCCTCTTCACCAAGCATGATATCAATTAATTTTTCATAACCATTGTCCTTAAGTGTTTCGCCATCAACTTCAACGATAAAGTCTCCAGCCATTATTCCTGCCTTTTCAGCTGGTGACTCTGGAAAAACTCGTGTGATGTGAATTTCACCTTCGCTCACATCACTAAGAACACCAATACCAACATAATTACCATTTGTTGAATCATTATACTCTTCTAGTTCTTCTTTAGTAAAGTATCGAGAATATTTATCGCCTGTAGCATCAAACATTCCTCTGTACATACCAATCTCTAAATCCTCTTCAGTAACATCTAAGTAGAATTCTTCCAAGATTTCTTCTTTTATTTTTTCTGCTTTCTCATACTTCTTGTCCATACTCATCAAACGATCATATTTGATACTAGAGATAAGTACAGCATTTTCTGTACTTATTAGAAGCATCCCAATTGTAAGTGTTATGAGCACACCTAAGACAAAAGGTATTAGGGTCTTTTTAACTTTCATCTAATCACCTTTCACATATTCCATTGGATCTACAAACTCTCCATCTTTTCTCACTTCAAAGTGAAGATGTGGACCAGTAACATTTCCTGTACTACCTGTAATAGAAATATTTTGACCTCTAGTAACATCCTCACCCTTTTTAACCAATAGGTTCTTATTATGTGCGTACAATGTTACAAGACCACCACCATGATCAATCATGATACATTTACCATAACTACTTAACCAGTTTGACCAGATTACTTTACCGCCATTAGCTGCAACGACCGTATTGTCCTTTCCACCTATATCTATACCAGTGTGTAACTTCCTGATATTTAGAATAGGATGCATCCTCATACCAAACGGAGAAGTGACATTATATTTGCTAGGTACTGGCCAAGTCATTTCGCCACCAATATATTGTTCTCTCAATTTTATATCTGCAATAATTTGCTTAACACGTTCTGCATCCTCATTGGTATCATCAATTTGTATTTCTAAAGCATTGATATCAGATTCTAAAGCCGCTTTTTGTACTTCTAAATCTGAAATTTGAGCTTTTAGTTGACTACGTTTACCTTGTAATTCTTCTTCAAGTGCAACTAGTTTTTCTTGTTCCAATTCTAAGTTTTGCTTTTTTTCATCAACCAGCTTCTTATCACGATCCATTTGGTCAATTAAAGCTGTATCCGATTCAACGATGCGACTAAGCATCTCTATTCTAGTCAATAAATCTTCAAAGTTTTTTGAATCTAATACCACTTCTAAATAGCCAATAGTACCATTCATATACATAATACGAATACGATCATCCAATAAATCTGTGGTTTCCTCAAGTACTTGCTTGGCAGCAGCAAGTTCTAAACTCGCCTTACCAATCTCTACTTTATTGACCTCTATATCACCATTTAATTTCTTAATTTCATCTTCTGTATTTCTTACGCTATCTTCAAGGGAACGAATATTTCTAACCATTGCATTTTTTTGATTGACAAAATCTCTATGCGAATCATCAAGTTGATTCAGTCTTTCTTCAATCAATTCAAGCATTTCTTCTTGTTGATCAATGTCATCGCCTGTTGCAAATACACTAGAAATCGAAAACATAAGGATGAAAAATATTAATACTGTTTTTTTCAATTCAGCCTCCTTATACGTTTAAGTACTTTCTTACCCCCCATAAACTACCCAGTGCACCAATTCCTGCACCTACTGGAATGAAAACCTGTAATAAATCTCTCATAATACCTTCTACTGGAATTATGTACTGTGCAACCATCGTATAAAAATTTGTTGTTAATGAAGCATATGTATACGAATAGCCAACATAAATCAAACCAGATGCGATTCCAGCACCAATCAATCCTAAGATAGTTCCTTCTAAAATAAATGGCCATCTAATAAACCAGTGCGTTGCACCAACATATTTCATAATTTGAACTTCTGTTTTTCGTGCATTTACTGCTAGTTTTATAGTATTATTGATAACAAATGTCGATACGAAAAGTAAAATTGTTATAATTGCAAGTCCTAGATTTCTAACAAATTCTGTTAGATTATTAATAGTATCTACAACATCACGATAATACTTAATTTGCTCTATACCTTCTATTTTATTTAGTGTTCTCACTACACTATCTGAATATATCAAGTTGTCAATACCAACAACATAGGAGTTTGGTAGTGGATTTCTATCCTCTAAACCTGATAATACAGAAGAGTATTTGTCCCAGTCCTGCTTCATCTTTTCAAGTGCTTGCTCTTTCGATTCAAAAGTAACTTCATTGACTTCGTCTATAGCAAGTATTTGATCACCTATATTTTTCATATCTTCATTACTTAAATCATCATATAAAAATACTTGAACTACATCAAATTGAGCTGAAGCGTACTCTGAGAAGTTGGAAATATTCACAATTAAAATAAAAACAATCCCCAAAATCAAAAGTGTTGCAGACACTGAAATAATCGAAGCCAGCGTCATCGTTCTATTACGCCACAGATTAACAAAAGCTTGTTTAATTACATAAAATAAAGATCTAATCATCATAGCCGTATACCCCGCTTTTTTCATCACGTACGATACGACCATTTTCTAATGCAACCACACGCTGTTTCATATTGTTAACAATAGTCTTATCATGAGTTACCATGATAATGGTAGTACCTGCTCTATTGATGCTTTTAAGAAGTCGCATAATCTCCCAAGAGGTTTCTGGATCCAAGTTACCTGTAGGCTCATCACAAATAAGGATCGGAGGATCATTAACAATCGCACGAGCAATAGAAACTCTCTGTTGCTCTCCCCCCGATAACTCATTAGGCATTGATTTTTCTTTATCCTCTAATCCAACCAGTTGCATAATCTTCTTTACAAGTGGTTTAACTTCTTTTGATTTGGTTCTAGTAATTTCTAAAGCAAATGCAATATTTTCATAAGCTGTTTTACTTGGTAAAAGTCTAAAATCCTGAAACACCACGCCTGTCTTCTTACGAATTCTAGGAATACGTCTGGCGTGAACTTTGGTGATGTCTTCACCATCTAAAACAATTTTCCCCTTTGTGGGTTGTAATTCTTTAAGCAATAACTTAATTAATGTGGATTTCCCAGCGCCACTAGGCCCAACCACAAAGACAAATTCACCTTCATTAATTTCTAAATCTAAACCATTTAACGCGTTTACACCATTGGGATAACGCATAAATACTTTCTTCAAACTTATCATTCGAAACTCCTCTATATAAAATGTGTCTATTAGTCATACATACACTCCTATTATACTATATATTGTGGTTGAATACCTGCTTTTTAACATTACAATTGAAATACAATTCTTGTAACCTAGACCAGTACCACGCTAAAAAAACATTAAGAATTAATAAAGCAAGAACCATATCAGTTCTTGCTATTAATGACACTATTTAATCCTTCAACTACAAAGGGTGATTTTAAATCCATTTTATATATCATAAAGACAAAATTATCTGCCATTGTTTCCTCAGGATGATACGTATAATCAGTGTTCAAACCAACTTTATCATAAAATTCAGCAATGTTATTTTTACTTACAACCAGGAGCTCATCAGATAAATAGATTGGCTCTGGTTTACCATCTACTATTTTAACTGCTAAAAACTTATCTTGGAGTGTTCTAAAAAAAGATGTCCCTGATCCAACTTCATAAGGCTCTGAAGAAAAAATAATTGGCATAAAATCATACTCTACACCTTCATAAGTCCCGCTTATATAAAAGTTATTATCTGGTGCATCGGGATTTGAAATCTTTAAATCTGCAATTTCAGTCGGCCATATAAGTTCTTCACATTCTTTGTAACCAATAACGGCATACATTTCAGATCTTAACTCTTTATGAGCCCTTGAGTAAACATGAAACATCTCATGAACAATTAAATGTTCTAAGTCCATAGAGTGTTGATAAACAGAATGAGGTTTCAATATGATTGATGTTCCTCGAGTATAAGCAGCCCCACCTTCATCTACATCAGAAGTTAAAATAAAGTTAATGTCTGGCATATCAATATCAAACTCTAAAAACAAGTCATTGATATGATTCATAGCTTCATCTACAGATTTCTTTTGTGAATCATTCCATTCAAGGACATGACTATTTAGAACCTCTGTACGACCTGATACATCTAATATAATTTCAGATTGAAACTTTGAATTATAATCAAAAATACTCAATTTGGATGTATAATCATCATCTGCAGCTAGAATTTCAACTGCTTGTTGACCAGAGATAAAATTATGCTTTATTTCAGCTTCAACACTCTCTACAGGTTCAACTATTTCTACAGATTCTTTTTCCTCTACTACAATATTTTCTGAGGCTAGGTTTGACTCTAATTTATTTTCGTTACAACCATATATACTACTTACAAGAGCAACACCTGTTAATAAAACTATTATTTTTTTCATTTAGTACTCCTTATCACTTTATTAATACCCTCTAATACATTTTCTGCAATGATAGTTGCTTCAACATCCAACCAAAGATGTTTAAACTCTTCTAAACTCCCTCTACCACCACCAGTTAAAACCAAGATACTTTTACTACCTACATTCTTTGATAAGTTCATATCACTGGCTCCTAAATCACCAACAACATAGCTTTCAGCAATATCTATATCAAACTCTTTCCTAGCCATCTGAATCATACCATCTTTAGGTTTTTTGCAACTACATTCGCCTTTATCATGTGGACAACAAAAGAAACCATCAACGAACAAATCGAAAGACTGCATTTCTTTAACAACTCTTTCTTCATGATCATGATATACATCTATGTTAAAAAAGCCTTTAGCAATACGACTTTGATTGGTCATGATAAACACCAAATAACCATGTGTTTTTGCGAGTTTTAAAGCTTCAATTGCAAATGGATAAAATTCAAATGTTCTAATGTCACCTAAGAAATCGCCGCCTAAAGTTCCTTGTAAATCGAAAAACATTGCCTTTTCCATAAGACCTCTTTCGTATATAATTACGTCCTTTTTAATTATAACAGTTTTGTATCTTAAATATCTATGAAAGGACTATTAAATAAGAATTTAAACAAAGTCAACATATATATAAAAACTATCAATGTTATACTTAAGTAAGGGAGGTATTTATGAATTATATTGAAGACTCTAATAAAAAATACGAACATGAAATAATAAAACATCTACGTTCTCACAATAATAAATACGTTGCAGATAGAGTTTCTGCACAAGGCTATTTCTATGCATTCGAAGATGAAATTCTTGTCGGAAGGTTACATACCAGTCTATTCTGGGACTGGATATCATTAGGGGATATGTACTACAAAGATCTAAATATTCTTAGTACACTTTTAAATCAGATAAAAATTCATTATGATGATTACGTTGGTATCAAACACTATACAGAAGTTAAGTCAAAGGAAAATGATCTAATAGAACTAGGTCTAAAGGTAGCTGGTCATACCGCGAGTACGCCCCAAATACCAACCTATACATTTCTAAAGACAACAACAAAAAACTTTGAAAATAGCTGTAACCTCAAAATTATTGCATCTAATGAAAAAATAGAGGACTACGAACCTATAAAAAACGTGAAAGTTAGTCAAACTCAAACAACTGATGTTTATTTTATCGCTCTAGATAACGAAACATTTGCAGGTGGTATACACGGTATCATCGAAGATGACTCCATGTATATCAGTCGACTTGCTGTAGATCCTAACTATAGAAATCATCACATAGGTTCGCAATTGATGGATAAAATAGAAGAGAGGGCCCGAGCACTTAATCTATGTATTCTAACAACAGGTACTTGTTCTTTTCAGGCAAAAGATTTCTATGTAAAACAGGGATATCAAATTACTTTAACAAAAGAAAATGATCCAAAGGGTTACGAATCCTATAGTCTTGAAAAAAAACTGTAATAAAAAAGGAACACTATGATTGCTCATAATGTTCCTTTTCAATTATATATAATTGTCTTAGTTAAATTTTAAATCTATCTACATCACTTTGTAGTTGATCCGCCATTTCTTGATTTCTTATAGCTAAAGATGTAACTTCTTGAATTGCAGCTGTCTGCTCTTCAGTCGATGCCGAAATCTCCTCATATGTTGCTGAGGCCATTTCTGTCGATGAAGACATAATGTTAATAGCATCCACAATATCATTCTTCATATCTTCTACAGTCTGAGTTGTAGACATTACACCATCCATTTTATCAACAAGTACATTTAAAGAAACACTGATATCTCTAAAAACATCCATAACTTCTTTTAAAGCACCATTCTGACGTACTGACAATTTTTTTACTTGACCAGCTTCTCCTACTGATAAAGCTACCTTTTGCTTTACATTTTGAATAAGATTGCTTATTTGCTCAGAGATAGCCTTTATTGTATCTATAAAGTTAATCATATCCTCAATTGCATGATCCACTTCAATAACACCATTTTCGATTTTTATAGCCACATCATTTGTTTCTACAGTCACGACTTCAAGCTTTGTAATTCTATCTTGACCTAAATCAGATAAACCACTCGCTTCTCCAACTGAATCATTTGCATGTTCAATCAATAATTTAGAAGTATCAATATTCTGACCAAGAACACTTGAGTTCTGAGATATGACTTCTGCATTATGAGCTTGCTCATTTGATGTAGTTGCAATCTGTTCAATTGCCTGTGCATTTTCACCAACAGAAATACTCGTTTCCTCCATAATGCGAGATAAAGTTTCTGTAGATTCAGATAGCTCCATTGCATTATTTTTTACAGAACCAATAAGACTACTAAGTTGTCGTCTCATGGTATCTAAGGACTTACTTATTGCACCTATTTCATCTTTATTATTCGCTATCTTCTCATCAACTCGAACAGTGAAATCACCATCAGACATATCTGACATAATATTCTGTAAATCATGTAATGGTCTTACCAATTTTCTACTCATTATAAGAACAATAATCGTCGCAATTACAACTACAACTAAAGTTATAATTATAGATTTAATTAGCGAATCTAGAATAGTTTTCAAGGCATCCTCAAGAGAAAGTCCAATTGCCAAAGTACCTATCACTGTATCCCCATCATAAACTGGCACCTGAATATCATAAGACAGTTCTCCTGTTTCTGGATTTTTCCACTTAGCTGCCCCTCGATGTCCTTTTAAAGCATTTAGTGTAACATCATCAGAATAGGTCATACCAACCATCGATGGCATACCATGAATGGCAGTACCAGTTTCATCTAGCAAAATTGCGTATGTAATGTTTTCTCTTTCCATTGCATTCTCAAGTAATTTTTCTATACTAAACTCTTCTTTTAAATCATCAATTTCCTTTGCAGAAATACCAACTTGAACATAATACCCATTATCTAATTTGATACCACCATATTTATACAACAGATTATCTACAGGATTAATTCTAACATCTTCCATGTATTCACGTTCATTTCCTTCAAAAACAACATCCATAGCATGACCTTTAGGATACTCCCAATCCATATACGCTTCAATATTTGAATAGTCTATTCTTCTATCTCTACCAATGACATTAATTTCAGTCACACCTAAACGATTAACCATTTCCTTAAAATAAGCATTACTCCAACTGATTTCATCAGTATAATTCAAAATATTGGACGCCATCAATATCTTACTTGATAATTGTTCATCAATCTCATTTTCAAATTTTTCAGCCTCTTCAATACTTAACAACACATCATTGGCCAATATAAATCCTTCATTTTTCATCTCTTCAAATAGCAAGTTTTTACTTGATAACATATTGGTAGCCGTTAGCGCAATATTGGATGCAATAATAATCAGTACTGTCATAATTAAAATTTTAAATCCAAAAGTTCCCCTTTTCATAATAATCCTACTTTCTATAATCCTGTATACAATATAATCACGATTAGTTTATATTATAAACTAAAGCCTTGTAAATATAAATAGTATTATTAGAAAATTCGGTAAATTCACAACAAAGAAAAACACTTGAGCATTATCTCAAGTGTTCAATCATTCTATTTCTTATAAAACCAAAGTCTATTTCTCCGAATAAGACAAATTCTTAACTACGTATAAATAAATAATTCAAAGGCAACAACTAGCATTTTACTCAGCCGTTGAAAATCATTTTTCATGAAGTCCTCACTAACTTTATCCAACTCTTTATTAGAAGAATCTACATATTCAGTTTTAATTGGCGACAGGTGATCATCCTCTGATTTCTCATCAGTTTTTTTAGATGCAACAATAAAGACTCTCTTTACTTGATTTTCTATTTCTACTTCTTCATCACTGATTGTCAATGTATAAACGCAGCTAATGATTAACAGAATTATTATAATAAAAACAGTCTTTTTCATGTTCCCTCCGTACTACAAAACATGATGTCATAAACCAAAAGGTTCATTAATCGTAACTTCCTAATATTAGATTAATTATAATCGTTGAAAATTACAACCGACAAAAATGTAGGTTTCATTATAAATCTATCCCATATCGTTCTTTCGTAATTTGCTTATATTTAACCAATAAATCCTCAGAGCCCTGAATTTCCAGCAACATGAAAGACTTTTGATAATAAGGTATATACTCACTCTCTTCTTTACCCAGTTTTAAAAGAGCTGTAGCTTTTCTGTAAAATAAAGCATACATAAGATAATAACTCTTTATTTCAAGACATTTTTCTAATCCCCTATCTGCATAAATCAAAGATTTTTCAAGTTCATTTAAGCAAAAGTGATTATAGGATATATTCAATAAAGCCTTTATGAGTAGCTTATACTTATCGCTAGAAAAACACTTGGCAATATCTCCTATTTCTAAATCAGCAATAAATTCCAATATTTCGTTTGATTCATGGTATTTTTCTTCATCACAATAGTTTAAAGCTAAAATATATAATGCCTTTAACTCAATATGATTGTAGTCATATTTCATATAATTCTTCAAATCATATTCTTCAAACCGTAGTTTCAATGCTTTTAAGTAATATTCATTCGCTTCTTTTACATTTGATCTATCTTTGAAATATGTTTCTAAACCTTTTAACACCAACTTATACTGCTCTTGTTCTTTTAAATCAAAGTATTCTTCATGATTTTCTTTGATGAATTTGGTAAATGAACTGTAAACTTCCTGAAGTTTATGAACATCGTTATTAATAATTAAATCATCCAACTTCTCATAAAACACTTCATATGCATTGACTGCTCTAAGATCTGTATAAATTTTTAGAATATCCACTTTATAGGCATTTGTTAAGCTTTCAATAGTCGCTAGCGAAGGTAGATTTTCGCCATTCTCTATGCGTCTAAGTGTCGCCTCGGATATACCAACAAGTTTTTTTACATCCGATTGTGTAAGATTTTTAGTTTCTCGAATACCTCTTAATAGATTTCCTAAGGTATATCTATTTACTCCATTTATCATCTTTTCTCCCATTTACTTCCTTATATTCAATATAAATATTAATATTAGAATATCACATTTAGGAGTATTCATTAATGATTTATTCAAAATTCATTATATAAACTCAAAAAACCCGTCATTACGACGGGCTTCAAGCATATTATCTAAATATTTCTAACGAAGGTTCTAATATATCATTGATGTAGGCTAGTACAATACCATAATTAGTAATAGGTACACCTATTTCATCACACATCGTAATTCTATTTAACATTGTTTTTTTATTAAGCATACAAGATCCACAGTGAATTACCATATCAAAATGTTTGATGTCATTTGGAAAATCATGACCCATTTTAAAGCGATAATCCAATTCAAAACCAAGTTTCTTGTTTAAAAGCTTTGGTATTTTAACTCTACCTATATCTTCATGTGAATGATTATGAGTACAACTTTCAGAAATCAAAACTTTTGAACCAGGCTTAAGGTTTTCTATAGCCTTAATGCCTCTTTCAAAAGACCACAAATCACCTTTATGTCTTGCAAACACAATCGAAAATGATGTTAGAGGTATATGATCTGGAACCATTTGATTCACTTCTTTAAAAGCTTGCGAATCTGTTATAACTAGATCAACATCTGGCATTTCCTTCAAAGCTTCTTCAAGTTCCGTATCTCTCACAACAAACGATTTTATACCATGATCAAGTGCATCTCTAATAATTTGAACTTGTGGTAAAATAATTCTTCCCTTTGGTGCTTCAGAGTCAATTGGAACTACCAAAATCACTTTACCACCATAAGGTACCAAGTCACCGATAAGAGTTTCTTCTTCTTTACCATCTTCTAGTCGTTTGATTAATTTATCTTTTAGCTCTAAAATATTTTTTTCTTCTAGTGCTGATACGAACAATGCTTCTGGGTATTCCGACTCATACTTGTTAATAAGGGATTCATCAGCCTCATCTATTTTGTTAAAAACAATCATATAAGGGATGCTAAATCTCTTAAACTCTTTTAAGAAGTGTTTAAAAGAAAGTTCATCCACATCGTTGATATCATGGGTATAAATAGCAAAATCTGTTCTTTGCAAGATTTTCTTACTTCTTTCGACCCTTAACTCACCAAGTTCACCACTGTCATCTAAACCTGCAGTATCAATAAATACAACTGGTCCAAATGGAATGAGTTCCATCGTTTTAGTTACTGGATCTGTTGTTGTGCCTTTTACATTTGATACCAATGAGATTTCCTGACCAATGATAGAATTCAGAAGCGAGGACTTACCAGCATTCCTATTACCATAGATTGCGATATGAGGTCTATTTGCTCTTGGGGTTCCTTGCATATTGTTCTCCTATACGTATAAGTCTCTTTCACCTTTTTTTATCTTTTCAAGATTTGCTTGAGTTAATTCTTTAATGTTATCTTTGCCAATATTTATAACTTCATGACCAATTACACTATCAACTAATTCCTTTAATTCAGTATCGCCATAATCAAGAGCAAACTCTTGCAATGTCATTAATGCATTTGGCTGACACACATTATGAATTTGACCCGATTTAGCTAGTCTCATAAATCTATCACCAGTACGACCACTTCTGTAACAAGCTGTACAATAACTTGGAATAAAACCATCTCTAAGTAGTTCTTTAATTATTTCTAATGGTGTTCTATGATCAGCTACTTCAAACTGGTCAACTTTTTTTCCAAATTCAGCTTCTTCTTTGTAACCACCAACACCTGTACATGAGCCTGCACTAACCTGTGAAACACCATAGTTAAGTACTTCTTTTCTCATAACCGCAGATTCTCTTGTAGAAAGAATAATACCTGTAAATGGTACCGCAAGTCTTATTATTGCAACAATTCTCTTAAATTCTTCATCAGTTACTAAATTAGGGTAATCCGATAGATTCATTCCCTCAGCCTTCTGAAGTCTTGGCACTGAAATAGTATGGAATCCTACACCAAATTCTTCTTCTAAATGATCATTATGAAGCATCAAACCCATTAGTTCGAATTTGTAATCTGCTAGACCAAATAAAACACCACCACCAACATCATCAATGTCTGCCTGCATAGCTCTATCAAAAGCTGTTAAGTGATAGTTGTAATCTCCTTTTAAGCACTTTGGATGTACTCTTTCATATGTTGGTTGATGATAAGTCTCTTGGAATAAGATATATGTACCAATCTCACGCTCTTTTAACATCTTATACTCTTCAACTGTTGTAGCAGCAATATTTACATTAATTCTTCTGATATTACCATTTTTATTTTCAGTAGCGTAGATTGTGTCAATAGCATGACATACATAATCAATGTCACAGTTTACAGGATCCTCTCCTACTTCAAGAGCGATTCTTTTATGACCCATGCTTTCAAGAAGCTTTACTTCTTCTTGGATCTCAGCATCTGTTAATTTTCTTCTCTTAAAATCATTATCTCTACCATAACCACAATATGTGCAACTGTTTACACAGTAATTTGATACATACAGTGGTGCGAAAATAACCACTCTATTGCCATATATTTCTCTTTTAATTTCACCTGCAATTTTAAAAATTGCTTCATTGGCTTCTGGTGTATCTGTCTGAATAAGTTTAGCTACTTCTAAATGCGTTAAACCTTGTTTTGCTCTAGCTTTCTTTAAAATCTCATGGATTTCATCCATGTTTGCTTGTTTACCTTGTGCTAGTACATCTTCTATATATTCATGATTAATAAACATTATTGCCTCCATCCATCATAGTCACCACGTCCCATATCGACTTGGAATCCAACTGAGTTAATACGACCTTCTATACATTGTCTACAATGTGCAGCTTCATCACCAGTACAAATTTTATCCTGATAAAGCTCATACTTCTCTCTTACATTGGTTGGTGATAAATTTGGCATAACCACATTTGCACCAACTTTTAGAGCTTTTTCACGCCCTTTGTTGTCCAGAGTTCCTAGTGCAGTTGTAGAAGGTAATAGTACCTTTGGAAGCATCAATCTCGTTAATGCCAACATCAACAATGTATCTTCTACAGTACCACCTTTAAATCCTCCTAAAGGTGTTTTCTCATGAGGTATAAACGGACCAATACCTACCATATGTGGATCCAATTCTTTGATAAACCTTAAGTCCTCAGCAAGGATCGTATTGGTCTGTCCTGGTATACCTACCATAAATCCAGCACCCACTTGGAAACCAATATCTCTTAAGGTGTATAGACAGGACTTTCTTGACTCTAATGCCATCTCTTCATGAATAGATGCATACAAATCTGCATTAGCAGTTTCATGTCTAAGCAAGTATCTATCAGCACCTGCTGCTTTTATTTTTTTATAACTTTCTTCAGAACGTTCACCGATAGAAACTGTTACAGCAACATCATTCCATCTCTTTTTAATTGATGAAATTATGTCTACTAGAACATCATCAGTAAAAAATGGGTCTTCTCCACCTTGTAATACAAAGGTTCTATAACCTAACCAGTAACCTTGATCACAGCACTGCATGATTTGCTCTTTTGATAATCTATAACGTTCTGCATCACTTTGTTCAGCTCTAATACCACAATATTTACAATTTCTATAACAGTAATTTGTAAATTCTATTAGACCTCTCATATACACTGTATCACCATAGTACTCTTCTTTAGTTTCCAGTGAATACTTATAAAGGACTTGTTTTTCTTCTTCCGTAATATTATCCAGTAAAAAAACAAGTTCTTCTTTCCTTAAATCGTTGTCTCGATTTAATTTCTCAATTAAGTCAAGGACTTTCAAATGGCACCTCCATTATATTGTTTTCTTTGAAATAGCCGTCTTAACAGTTACACCGCTAATATTGCCTAATTTACCTGTCAGTTCATTTATTTCATCCAGGGTGCCACAAACAGTTATGGAAACAACTGAAATATGTTCTTCAGCAAAAGGTATGCCCATACGCCCTCTAATGATATGTTGAAACTCTGATATCATATCATTAAACTTTTGACTCGTTCTAATAGGATCATCTAATACCGCAGAAATTACACCAATTTTTTTCATAAAGTCCCCCTTGAAAATAAAAAAACTTCCCCAACATAATGAGAAAGAAGCACACAAAAATAACATAAACCGATGGTTTATATATCTTATAAGGCTTTCCTTTTGAATAAGAATCAACTTTCTTCATTAGGTTTGCTTTGTTGAAACCACGGATAAAAGATCGCTCTCATATCAATGGTTACTTATATCATACTAAAAGATTGTTAAAAAATCAACAATAATTTATACTTATATTGTATAAAATAAAATAATGAGAAGAAGTTTTGCCTTCTTCTCAAAATATAATGGTGATATTAGATCATAATACCCAGAGTAATCTTTATTTGAGTTGCATCATGAGAAACATTGATATAACCATCATTTTCTTCCATTATACTCTTGCAAATAGATAGACCCAAACCATGTCCTTGAGTCAGTGTCCTTGAAGAATCAGCTCTGTAAAAACGATCAGTAAATCTTTTAACTTGTTCTCCCAAAAGTTCATGACTTGAATTCGAAATAGATAGTTCTAGGTATAAATCATTTCTGTTTACAATAAGCTCAATACTCTCATCTACTAGAGCATATTTTTGTATATTAGAAATTAGATTATCTATAACTCTATCAAGACTGGAAAACTCAAACGGAATAAATTCATCTACTTCCCAATGAACATTAACCTCAAACTCTGACTTTAAGGCGTCAGTGATTCTATTAATTGTTGCAATAGTGAACAATTCTTGATTGTAATGTTTTTTTTCATTATTAACATAAAGTTCTCTTGCATCATCCAGTAGTGCATCTGTAAGTTCTTTCAAATCGTACACTTTATTCAAAATGATATTCATGTAGTTTTCTCTTTCATCATCAGTTTGATATTGATGGTCCTTAATAACATGGAGATAACCTATAATTGATGTCAGTGGAGATCTGATATCATGGGAAATTCCAACAATAAAATCTTTTTCCTTCTCACTTTGAGCTTTTTCTTTTTCAATCATAGTTTTAAATGCAACAGACAACTCATTGATACTTCCGGCTAACTCAGTTAACTCATTATGTTCTCTCAATGGTACTTCATAGTCTAAATTACCTTCACCAATGTATATTAATGAGTCTGATAATTCCTTAATATACTTTGTCTTCTTTTTTATGAACACCCATAGCAATAGTCCACATATACAAATTGATATTAAGTTAATAATCATACTTCTGTTGAACTCAAGGTCATCCATTTGTTCAATAACTCTTCTATCTATGGATTCCCCTTTTTCAATCACTCTCATGATATAATCATCTACTTCATCATCAAAGAACCTATCACTAATATACTGAATAGATAGATTAAGGATAACTGTAACAACAAGACTAAGGAGTATAATAAGTAGAACTTCTCTCTTTAATTTATTTTTCAATTTTATACCCCACTCCCCATATATTTCGAATGATTTTTGGATTATCTTTATCATCCTCAATCTTATTGCGTAAATTTCTTATATGAACAGCTACAGAATTACTGCCAATAACAGTTGTAGAATCATCAAACACATAATCCAAAATTGCTTCCGAATTAAATACTCTTCCTTTATTTTTTGCAAGTAGCGTTAGAATTTCAAACTCAGTTTTTGTCAATTTGATTGTTCTACCATCTTTTGTTACTTCATGTCCAGCAATATCTATCACAAGATTATCTACATGAATCTTTTTACTCGGTACATTTTCAGATATTGAATTTTTACTCCCTAATATTTTATATCTTCGAATACTCGCCTTTACTCTTACAACTAAATCCATAGGTGTAAAAGGTTTCACAATATAATCATCTGCACCGGTCATTATACCTTGAATCTTATCCATTTCACTGCCCTTAGCAGATAAGAAGATAACTGGCGTGTTATACGTCTTTCTAATAATAGGCAAAGCTTTCATACCATCCATTACTGGCATCATAATATCAAGAACAATCAAATCAAAACTTTCATCGACCTTGTTAATTGCTTCTTCTCCATTACATGCAAACTCGACTTCACATCCATTGTTTTTTAAGTATATACCAATTATATTTCTGATTTCTTGATCATCATCTACAACTAATACTCTATCCATCTAAACTCCCCCCTATACAAGTGCAATAATAGATGTTGCTGACATAGCAAGTCCAGCTATCATCGAAATGTATCTATATTTCTCTTTCAAATCAATCTGTACTTTTTTCGAAACCAATCCTGCAACTAGATTCTGTATGATACTAGGTGTAAGACAGGTTACTAAACCAAAGAAGGCTAGCAAACATACTCCACCTAAAACAGATAGTCCAACCGACATTGAAAGCATCGTTAAAAGCGGAACGCATGGTGTAATTCCATATATCATACCAGCAACAAAAAGTAATGTAAACTCCTTACAAGAGTATCTGCTAGACGATACATTCAATTGACTTTTGTTTTGATTCTTCGAACAACTCTTACATGAGGATCCTCGAATTCCCTTATATATAAAATATATACCAATAATTAGGGTCATGTAACTAAATAAATCAACTATTTCTATTCCAAGGAAAGTAATTCCTTTATCTATGAGTTCTGTACCTAAAAAAGCTGTCAGCCCACCAAGTAGAGCCATAATGAATATCTTTCCAAATGAAAAAATCATTGTAGTAATCAAACTACTACGCAAGTTCTTTCCTTTCCCCAAGACATAGGCTGTCAGAAATGGTGTTGAGACGCTTCCACATCCAGCACCACAACTCAATCCAATAGCTAATGCAATACTATACATCGTCTTTCTCCTTTTTGAGAGTTTGCATATATACCGCTGCTCCAATGGCACCATTATACTGAGGATGTAAAGCTACAAACACATCCGTCATCAACTCATCTTCTAAAGCAGCTACAAGTCCAATATTCTTTGCACCTCCACCAGTCATAATGATATCACCTGCAGAAGCGTGTTTTCTTCCCATCTTAGCCAATCTTTTTGCCATAGAAATGTGGAGCCCAGCTAAAATATCTACACGGTCTTTCTTTTGAGCAATCAATGATATAACTTCAGTTTGTGCGAATACAACACAAGTAGAATTGATATCACAGGGTGATAAACTCTCTATCGATAGTGGACCAACTTTATCAAGAGTAGTATCCAAAATAGTTGCTATTACTTCTATGAATTTTCCTGTTCCTGCTGCGCATTTATCATTCATCAAGAAGTTACTAACTTTTCCATCATCATTTATGCATATAATTTTACTATCTTGTCCCCCAACATCAATTAATAATCTTGGCTTTAATCCATCTTCAACATTGATACGTATACCAAATGCATGAGCTGTGATTTCTGATACTGTATCATCAGCAATATCTAAGCTTCTACGCGAATAACCTGTAGCCATAACCCCTAAAACCTCTGTTCTATCAATATTATTGTTACTACAAAAATACTCTACAATCTTATTTGCATTATCATTATTTGTGATACCTGATCTTTCAACTTTAACATCTATTACTTGTCCATCTTTAATCAAAGCACCTTTTAAATATGTCGATCCTGCATCTAATCCTATATAATACATTTTTCACCTCTATTTCATTCTAAGCATTTCTACAAATGCTTCTAGTCTAATTTTAATTTGTTCCATATCCTCTGTATTGTAATCCGTTTCAACTCTTATAACAGGTATGCCTAATGTTTCAGATAGTTTTTCAACGTTCCTAACTTCAAAATCATATGGTAAACAACCTCTCAAAACATTGTACACAATACCATCTACTTGATATTCGGAAATCATTTGCTTCAATCTAAATATCCGATCTTCATTGTATGCAAATGTTGGACAAGAACATGGCAATATACTTTTCATAGCAATACCTTTAACCATTGCTTCAATGGTATTTTCACGACAATTTATCGGATCTGCTAACATTCTATCACCAGCACAAGTCTCATCCGCTACAACAATTGCACCTAAGTCCTCAAGAATAATTGGCATCTTCAAATTCGGAAATACCATTGGGGAACCTGTCATCAATATTCTACAAGAGGCTTTTCTTAAGTATTCCTCATTCTTTACTTTTGATTTCAAATGTTTATTAAGAGCTTTAATCTCTTTAAAATAGATTTCTCTATCAGAATATTGATAAGCGTTAACAACTGCCATCGCGTGAGTACCACTTATTACTGGTGGTGTCATCTTCTTAAACTCATTCAGCATATATACTTCCTTATTGATTCTTGTTGTCAAATTAATTGCTTTTTTTAAGCTTGATCGAGTTAATTTCGTTCCTGTTTTCTTTTCAATCTCATCTATTAATCCAAAGTACATTCCAGTCATTTCATCAAAATTATCACCATCTTTAATTGCCGGTATATGAAGCAAACTTGTGGGAACATATTTGGAGATTAGCTCTGCCATCTTCTTTTTACCATCACACGATGTTGGCACAATAGCTAATTTACATTGCTCATAGATAGGCATCAACTTCATATCAAAACATCCGACAGTCGATTTTACAACTGGACAACTATCTCTTGGCGATTTTTCATCTCCAGCTATTTGGGCAATATAGTTTCCACCACAAAGTTTAACAGGCTGCCCACCACAAGCTAAGATTAACTCATCCGGCACCATCGCACAAAAGGTTCCAACAATTGGTTTATTAGAAAGATACTCTAATGACTGGAGTACAAACATACTTTCTAAGCAGTCATAAAAATAGGTCATATGGTAATCTAAATTTGTATCTTTCAGTTGATTCAAAGTTTTGTTTGATACTCTTTTAAAATTTCTATCAAATCTATCTTTTCTCTTTTGGAATCTTATATCCATCATTATCTCCTATAAGTTATTGTTGTAATAATTTTTTCTGCTTGCTTTGTAAACCTTCACAGGTCCAACTGCCAAAGACAGAGCTTCCTTTTCAGGACAATTATCAATACATTTATTACAAAAAATACAATCAGAGTCCGTAACATCTTCATTTTCTCTCTCTGTGTAGATTTCTTTTATATCCATCGGACAAACTTCATAACAAATACCGCAAGCAGTACAGGAAGTACAGTCTTTTTTAATTCTCCAAGGTGTGATTTTATGAAATAAGCCAATAAATGCTCCCATGGGACAAATCCTACAGAAGAATCTCTCACTAAATAACGCCATGGTAACAACTATGACACTCGCAACAATACCTATACTTAAATTAGTAGCAACCCCATTCAAAGGTGGTATGACGAATCTTACAGGACATATTTCACAGAAACCCAATCCGATAATGAATATGGCTAACAACCCGTACTTTACAACTTTAAAATAGCTCTTATGTTTCTGATTGAATGTTATAACCTTTAAACCAAAGAATGCTCGGATTTTGTATAAAACCTCTTGTATAAATCCGAAAGGACAGACAAAACCACACCATAGTTTACCCAAAGCAAGTATAGCTATAAATGTACTTCCGTAGATCAAAAACAACCTACCTAAATCGCTAAGAATATTCGAGCCTATCAAATAGTCACTCCACTCGGTAATGTAAAGACAGGAGCCTTCAACAACAGTATCTAAATTATACGGGCAATTAAAAACAGGTAATGCCATTTTTACAGATGGTGTTATAAAACGACCACCAAAGACCAATAAAATGAAAGATCCTATCATTATCATCCATCTAATTTTGCTACTAAATCTATTCATCTGAATGATCTCCCTTCTCATCTCCTAACACATACTGCTTAACTTTCGAAATGCCTTTTGGTTTCATAAAAATTGCTGCTATAAAGGCTCCTATACCTATTATTCCTAGTTGAAACACACTTGCTAAGGTATCTTTCTTAGCACCTTCCTTACCATCTCCGCCACCATCTTCACCAGAGAAACCATCTCCATCTCGACTAAGCTGACCATTTCTAAATCCTTCATCACCATGACCACCTTCTCCTACAAACATCTCTATTGCACCAAAACCAATTAATGTAATAGCTATAATAACTACCATCATTACACGAGTCGGTTTACTCAGTCCAAAGAAACGTCGACGTATCTCCTCTAACACTTTCTGTAATTCAACCATAATCCCTCCATTAAACAGCTTTCAATCCTGACACCATTTCAATAAATGCTTCTAACCTAATTTTTATTTGCTCCACATCTTCTTTGTAATAGTCTGTTTCCAGTCTTATAATCGGTAATTCCAATGCTTCTTCTAATTTTATATAGTCATAATCATAGCTAATCTGTCCTTTTAACACATGGTAGATAACACCGTCTAAATGACTCAAATACTTTTGATAACTGACATCTTCTCTTATATTATGCGGTATCAAGTTATAGTTAAAATAATATCCTACTATACATCCAATCATGGCTTTCACATCATTGCATTCAGTCAAATCATAGCCACTCAAAAACATATTATTCTCATTAAACATAAAATCAATTTCTACACCTAAATCTTTGGTTATTTTAAATATTTTGTTGTTTGGGAAATATAAAGGTGAGCCAACTATACCAAGAGATATACGTTTATCATACGTACACCATGTTTGATTAAGAACAGACTCCAAGTTTCTCCCATACTCTACTAAATCATTTGTACAATAATATGACGATAGGATAAAATGCAGCAACTGACTACTGAATATACCTTTTGATGTTTGCAGTTCTATGAGTTTTTTCATTAAGTTTCTGGAATGTTGAATATCATGGTGAGCCTTAAATAATTTATAAGGTAGTAACTGTCGTTTATATCTTTTCTCTAAATCCTTCATTAGAGTCAATACATTTTGCTTGTATATCTCTGAACTTTCGTTCATATCTTTAATTGCTGGCATATCCAACGTGAATATTTCACATTCTTGTTCTTTAATCAACCATGCTAATTTTCTAAAACTATCACTTTGAAATGCTATAATCCCCGGAATTTCTTTTTCCATATACATCCCATATGACGAGAGTACCACTGGATCAACATCCCTTGGGAAGAGATCAAAGTACTTATCACCAATATCAAGGCTCCCACCTAGACACCAAATTGGATTTAAACCTAATCCTCTTATAATCTCCTCAGGAATCATGTTACTAAAAATTGCAATATCATCTTCTGACGATTCATAATTCATATGTCTATCCTCAATCAATTGGATGAAGTATTCTATATTATCTGGTAAGTTCTTTTCATTACGGATATCATTTATTAGCGATTTAACAGTTTCAATATATTTATTATTCATTTTATTACCTCCTCTATACTAAACACTATACAGATGATTAATGAACATAATCTCCTAACTTGATGAAGACTTTATGAAGATTAATTAAATAAGATTTAAATACTGATTGTTATATCTATTTACAATGAAGTCGATAAAAAAATCCCTTATGAGATTTTGATAAATCAAATAAGGGATTACTTCTAATACTATTTACTTTATATACCTTAACAAAATCTTACTTGACTACTCATAACCCAAATGAACATATCCACTATGTCCCCATACATCTCATAACCAAAGTTCATTGTAGATCCAACAACACCTTCAGTTAATGTTATTCGTTGTTGACTGAAATAATTAATCAATCGAACTTGCTTTTGAGTAACAATATTTTTATCTAGATATTTCTTGATTCAATTTATCCTCGAGAGTTCTATCATCATTGCAACTTCTACAACCACAACCATATTTTTCAGCTAAAACTCAATAACAACCATTTCCTTTGTATAATCTTCACTAGTCTAAATTTTAATTTCTTTACTCAACTTTGATTTCATTCACATAAAAAATACCCCCAAGTAAACAATCTAATTTTAGTTAATTAAACTATCTACTTTGGAAGCATCATATCACAGAGAGTTATTTCATATACCTTTTTTAATCAATTGTATATATTATCTTCTTTATCGTTACATTACTATTCGCTAATAAATCAAGTAACACTGTATTTTTACCAGTGTAAGAACATTTACCAAAAGTTCTTATAATAGGTCTCAAAGGGAATGATATATTATTCTCAGTAATAATTCCCTTTTGATTATTTGAAAGAAGTACATAGGTGCCTATTGGATAAGGTATAATCTTTCGAGAAAATAAATTAACCAATTTGAAGTCAAATGCTTTTCCGGCATTAGCCATAATATATTCAAGGGCTTCATGCTGGCTATACGCCCTTCTATAAGGTCTATCTGAAGTTAAAGCGTCATAAACATCAGCTATCATAACAATTTTTGCTAATGGATGAATTTCTTTATCTGTTAAACCTTTTGGATAACCACTCCCATCAATTCTTTCGTGATGATGCATTATAATACTTTTAACATGAGCATTCAGTATCGTATTTTCGTTGATCTTGGTATAGCCAAATACTACATGTTTCTTGACTTCATCATAATCCTTACAGGTATATTTATCTTGCTTCAGTAAAAGTTTTTTATCAATCCACTGATATCCACAATCGATTAGTAAAGCTCCAAATGCAAGGTTTTCAAGCTCATAAGAGGATAAGCCTAACTCAACTCCTAGAACCAATGATAATACTGCAACATTTACAGAATGCTGATAATTATACTCTGTCAAACTCTTGATATCCTGCATAGCAATTTCAATATTTTTAGATGAAAGAATAGCATCAATCAAATTTCCGCTAATATTTTTAATTGCAGAATGTAATGAACTTCCAGTATCACTGTATTTCGATTCCAATTTTTGTCGCTTAATTTTATGTTCAAAAACTTCGAAATTTCTCTTGACTTCATATATAGAGTTATTTCTTATTACTGGTGCAATTGTATCAGAGACTGAATTATTAGGTAACCCGTGATACTCATCTTGAATATACACCGATTGTATACCATGATTTCTTATCCTATTAATATAAGAGTCTGTTAGCTTTGTTCCTTCTTGCATTAACACTTGATTATTAGCATTAATAATACTAACTCCCAGAATTTCATCACCTTTAAGCATATCTATTGGTATGAATCTCATAAATTTCCCTTTCGTTATAAAAACTCGAACTAATCTAGAAAACCTATTAAGACGAGTGCAATTTATATTCTATGTAAAAGATTGTATAATTAATAATTTGCATCATGTTTTAGAGCTGCACATAAGTTTTCTGACAATTCATAGAAAATCAAATATACTATCACCTAATACGTAACACTATCGAGTAACCTCTATAGTCTATTCTCCTTTTATTAAGACATTATTAAGAAAAAATAAATGATATATGATTTTTTAGAATTCAGTAGTATTTATACTATTATATTGCTGAGTTAAAGCTCAATCGTAATTCATTAGAGTTAACTCTATGATCTATCTAAACATTAGACTATTAATTCATATTCTATAACCCCCATTAACTTCAGACAATTATAACGACTTATCAAGTTTCAGAAAGAACAGAAAACTCCTCATACTTACATAAAGAATCAAAAACAACATCATAATTATGAAGTGATTACTGAACTTCTATCATTAACATATCATTCCTCTCACTCCTAATAACCTCTAATACTACAAAGGCAAAGTCTTCTCGATTACTCTGGACTCTAATGATAACGTTCCCAAAACTTCACCACACTTTGTGAACTATAGCAATTTTCATTCTCACCATCAACCCAATAAATTAATATTTGTGGAATAATCCACACTTTCCATCATTTTGTTGACTTTCTTTTCCTGAATATTTGCAATATATCATTTGCAGAACATAAATTAAATATTAGATTTTCACTCTTAGATTTATGAAGAAAAGACTAGATGTAATGACGGTAAAACAGATAAAGAATCATAATAAATCAATTAATCACATCTAGATTTACTCACTCAATGTAATTGTGATAAAACAACCGTATCTTTTAATACGTACAGTTCAAATTAATTGAATAAGCTTTTATATACATTACTCGAATACAAAATGCTCCTATAAAACACAACTTTATGTTTCATCCATTTATACAGATACTTGAATCTACAAAGAAGTGATTTCCGTTGAACAAAAAAAATTGACTCCTGTTTAATACAGAAATCTGCCTTTATTGTTTAAGTCTCTTTTATTGTTACCTCGACAAAGGTGACATTATAAATCAAGCACCTTATATAATTATCTATTATCTTTAAAAGCAGTCACTTATACCAGATCCGAAGAAGCTTTTACTCATCTACAAAATAAAAACTCCTAAATCATATAATGACCTAGGAGTTAAGAATTTATCTTTGTGCTTCGTATTGCTTCAGAAGCTTTACAAATAATTCTGGAATTTGAGCTAACTTTTCTGGAGTCTCTACAAATGAAATTCTGAATTGAGTACTACCAGGATTATCTGCTCCTGCTTCAATATCATAGAAACCATTCATTGGAGCAACAAGTAATGTTGTCTCAACACCATTAATATCAACAGCACCTTCACCTGCACAGTAAAGTACAAAGTCTTGTGCTACGAAACCTGGTTTAACAACGTTTCTTACATCAACTACAGTGTAAATAGATGCATCTGGACTTGAAACAATTAATCCTGGCTCTTGTTCCTTAAGGCCATTGTAAACCATCATTATTTGCTCTTTGTAATAAGATCTGATATTTGCACACCATCCAAGAATTTCATGTTTACTTTCTTGAGCTAATGCACCGAAGATATATTGACCAATTGCATTTGCACATAAATTAGCTGTGTACTCTGCAACCGAACGGTTATTAAACTCTGGACTATCAGTGATTAAAGCACCAATTCTTAAACCACATGCATTCCAAACTTTCGAAGCTGTTTCAATACTAATTCTTCTACCTTCAATACCTGGTACTTCTTCATCAGAAAGACCCCAAATACTTACAAGTGGCTTTTCAGCTTCATAATATAGTTCTCTATAAGCTTCATCACTTACCATCCACATATTATACTTTACACAAAGCTTTGCAAGTTCAACCATATGCTCGTGATCGTATAATTGTCCTGTTGGGTTATCATAAGGAATTACTAATAACGCACCTGGATTATTTTCTTTTATAACTTCTTCAATTTCAGAAAACTCAGGTAAAGTAAACTTACCATTTTCATTTAAATGACGTTTAACAGTTATTGTATTTCTACCTGTTCTTTGAGCAAACGAAATATAATTTGTATATGCAGGATCAATCATTAATAATGGCTTTTCACCAGAACCAGCAGGTCCACAAGCACCAATTAATAATAACTCCATACCAGCAGAACCACCATCAGTCACCTGAATATGTAATTTACTTGTATCAAAACCTTCACACTTTAAAATATTTCTAAATGCATCTTGACATTCCTCTGTACCAGCAGTAGTCGTATATCTGATAACACCTTTATTAAATGGACTGTCTGGTGCATTCAACTCAAACATTCTCTTTTGCATCGCAGGATTTGCAGGAAGCGACACATTACCGATACCAACATTGATAACAGCTTCTGGTTTAACTTTACGCTCTTCGTACTTCATTTGAGCCAAACGAACCGCAGATGGTTTTCTAGACTCGAAGTGAGCTGATAAAACTGGTTTATTCATGATCATTCTCCTTTATTTAAATAGTCACTTACGATGTCATTTTAACATCAATGTTATGATAAATCACCCTTTTTTTTATAACTTTTTTGATATTTTTTTTATTTCCTCTAAGACTGACAAACACTTTATGAAAACGCTTCCCAATCACTCAAGAAAAATCACAATTATTCATGGCTAAGTTCCATCATTATTTTGGAAATTTCCAATACCACATCGGTTGGTAGTAGACCATATGGCCCAATTCTGTTTCTAACATTATCCCCTGATAAGCCATGAAGATAAACTCCTAATATAGATGCATCACCAATAGATAAACCTTGACCGATTAGCGAGGTAATAAGACCTGTTAAAACATCTCCCATACCTGCAACAGCCATACCAGAATTACCAGTAGTATTGATAAAAGTTTCTCCTGTTGGTAAAGCGACAACTGTACGAGCAGACTTTAGTACAACCACAATTTGATGTTCTTTGGCAAATGATTTTGCAATACCAATAGTGTCTTCTAAAATAGCTTCTACAGTCATACCTGTTAAACGTGACATTTCTTTTATATGAGGCGTAATAACAATTTCACCTTTTAACCACTCCATATGATGACTCAAGACATTAATTCCATCTGCATCAATAACAAGCGGTTTTCTAGTCTCAGCTATGACCTCACCTAGCACCTTACTAAACTCCTCAGACATACCACATCCAGAACCAATAGCAACAACATCGGAATCAATTACCTTATTCAATTGATAGTCAGTGGTTAAAATTTCAGGTACAGCAGGTTTTATAACATCATTGATGTCATCAATCATATGAAGCTCTAATAGCCCTAAACCCGATTTCATTGCAGCTGAACAAAGCAAAATTGCTGCACCCTCCATTCCCTTTGAACCTGCAATAACCGATGCTTTTCCAAAACTACCTTTATGAGTGTTGGCTTTTCTAACAGGCATATTTTTCCTAACATAATCTTCCGTTATTTCCAAGCAATTAAAATCATAATTTACATAGCTTTCTTTTGGAATACCTATTGGTCTTAAAATAAGTTCACCACAATACTCTGCCCCAGGATACAACTTATGACCAACTTTAAAAGCTTCAAGGCAAATAGTAACATCAGCCTTTATCGCTTTTCCCATGATATGACCTGTACTGCCATTAACACCCGATGGTATATCTACAGCTACAACTCTACTAGCACTTGAATTAATTTTATTGATTGCCTTTAAATAATCACCTTTAATATCTCGGTCTAAACCTATACCAAAAATAGCATCCACAATGACATCAGCATCATTTAAATCAATCCTATCTATGTCATCATAAATCTGGCACATTCTTTCTAGTATTTTATAATTAGTTAACGCATCTCCTTTTATTTCTGAGGAACCCAAAACAACGACTTTCACATCTACCGACTTCAAAAGTAACTGCCTAGCAATAACAAAACCATCACCACCATTGTTACCTCTTCCACATACCACAATACATGATGACAGCTTTTCTTTTAACAATATCTCTGCAATTGCAGAACCAGCATGTTCCATCAATAACAGTCCAGGAATCTTATAAGTATCCATTACTAGATGTTCTAGCGCTCTCATTTCATCACTTTTTAAAATATACATACCAACTCCTATTTCGACTTTAATCTCCTATTTATATTATAGCTTTTATTCACATATAATTAACAAAAAATTCAAATCAAATCAATATTCATTCATTATACTATAGACAAAAGGAGGCATTATGATTAAAGCAGTAATATTTGATTTTGATGGTACACTCATTAACACCAATCAATTAGTTAAAGATGGCTTGAATAATTTAGCGCAGATTCACTTAGGAAGACCACTAACCCATATGGAACTTTGTCAATTAAATGGTAAACATCTAAACGATCAAATTGGTTATATTACAAAAAATGATATAGAAAAAAAAGTCATTCACTTTAAGAAGTGGTATGCTGAAAACCATAACAAGTTAGCAAAAACTTTTAAAGGGATACCCGAATTGCTCGAAATCTTAAAATACGAAAAAATTCAACTTGGAATTGTGTCAAATAATAGTACGCTTCCAGTTCAACAAGGTCTAAATCTTTTAAACTTCAATCAATACTTTCAACATATCATTACATCAGATGACGTAATTAAACCTAAACCAGATCCTGAAGGTATAAACAGTATGTTAAAGAAAATGAATCTACACTCTAAGGAAGTCTTGTATGTCGGTGACAGCCCGAGTGATATTCTTGCAGCTAAAAATGCAAATGTTGAATCTTGTTTAGTCGACTGGACTGTACTAAGTGAAACTGAAAAAAAAAGTATATCTGCGGATTATCGCATAAATCATCCCCTAGAAATTATATGTTTGATAAAAAAATTCAATGTTCACAGAATTACACATGAATCTCAGGTTGTGCTTTCTATTAGATGAGCTTAACTCAGATTCATTTGTCATATGAATTTCTTTCCGATTATGATAGAATAGTACATGTTATTTTAGATTGGAGAGAACATGAAATTATATTTAGCGCCTATTCAAGGCATGACAAATGCTTTTTATAGAAATATGTACAAAGAACTTTTTGGTGGAATAGATGTATACTATGCCCCTTTTGTTTCTACATCAAGTGTTAGAAAAGTAGGCAAGTCTATATTCAAAGATTTAATGCCTGAAAACAATAAAGACATCGAAGTCGTACCTCAATTATTAGGAAACAATGGTGATGACTTTAGACACTATGCAGATATTATTACTCAATTAGGTTACAAAGAAATTAACTGGAATATAGGATGTCCTTATGCAACTGTAGCCAAGAAAAAGAAAGGCTCAGGTATTTTACCATATCCAGAAATTGTTGATAGTGTTCTTAATGAAGCTTGTAAAGGCGATTATGATATTACAGTTAAAATGCGTCTCGGATATGATGACCTAGATGAAGGCTTTGAGGTTATGGATATTCTCAATAAGTATCCTTTAAAAGGTGTTATGATTCACGGTAGAACAGGTATCCAAAAATATGAAGGAACTGTTGATTTAGATGCATTTGAAGCACTCTATAAAGAATGTAATCATAAGATGACTTATAATGGTGATATATTCACCGTTGAGGATTTCAACAAAATGCAAGAAAGATTTCCAGATATAGATCAGTTTATGTTAGGTCGCGGTGCCTTAAGAGATCCTTTTTTACCAGCAGCTATAAAAGGAAATATCATTAATAGTGATGAAAAAGCAACAATCATCAAAACGTTCCACGATTCGGTATTAGAACAATATAAGTCTATCCTTTCAGGAGACAAACATTTATGTGATAAGATGAAAGAGTTTTGGACATATTTATTGGTCCATACCGATCCAGATGGTAAATTTACTAAAAAGCTAAGAAAAGTTAGAACTGAAGCTGATTACTTAAAAATTGTCCATCAAATATTTAATCAACCAACTGTTTGGCATGAATAGCCCTGAGTTTACACTCAGGCTTTTTTATTTCATGATAACCTTTCTATGATTCTTAACTTTATAAATCAATAAAAAAGGATGTTCATAAGAACACCCTTAACCAAATACGGATTTTAAGTTTTCAAGTACCTTCCAAGATAACCTTTCCTTTGCCTGTTCAGTCCATCCTGACACCTTATTACTATAAATAAGTCTTGGTAATTTTGTAAACTCATCTCTATAAACACCCATCGCTTCATAATCCATAATCGAAAAATTATCATCATGCGCTAGCCATTCTTTAAAGTCTTCCACATCATAAGTTGGTCCCAAAGAAGTATTAATAAAGATTTTTCCATTTCCGAAAGTTTTAAAGTCTCCCTTATGAAGCGCTTGAGTATTTCTAGGTAAATGCGTAGAAATTATATCAACTGTTGTAAGCAATTCTTCTAATGGCAAGTATAAATATGGTACATCTTTTTTTGTTCTACTGTAGTAAAACACTTCCATTCCAAAAGCTTTAGCTCGTTCAGCAACCATCATACCAGTTGCACCCATTCCAATGATGCCAAGCTTCTGTTTGGTTACTTCGTTAACGCCATCTTTCCATTGATAATCTCCAAAACCATGAGTTAATCGAATCAATTCAGCTATAATAAATTCTGCAACCCCTTCATCACCATAATCCCTTACACCCAATACTGATATGTTCCTATCTCTACAAGCTTTAATATCAACATTTGCACTAGATTCATCGATTAAACTACAACACATACCAATATATTTTAGTGACTTGCAAGCATCAATCATTTTCTTTGTAATCTTTGTATTCCAAGAAACTAAAACCACTTCTGCATCTTTTATACGATCTATTATAACAGCTTCATCAGTGGGATAATCATCATAATAAACTACATCATCGGCACATTCACTTAAAGCTTTTTTAACGCCAGGCACCATACCTGTATAATCTACTGATACTATTTGTTTTATCATTTTACTCTCCATAAACCACATATCTATCTTTTCCTTGTTGCTTTGCCAGATACATCGCTTCATCACTATTAGATATCATCTTATTTAATGTTACTTCGCTAGGTATATTTGAATACAAACCTATACTTATACTATAAGAAAAATCTTCAATTGACAACCTTGATGTTCTTATATGATTTTGAATATGTTTAATAACTGTTATAGCTCCTACTTGATCGGTTTCAAATAACATGATTACAAATTCTTCACCACCATATCTACCGACAAGATCATCACCTCTAACAGCACCTTTTAAGACCGATGCTAAATGCACTAACACTTCATCCCCAAACTGATGTCCATATTCATCATTGACTTTTTTAAAGTCATCTATATCTATAAATAGTATAGCCAATGATTGTTTTCTTTTTCGATGGTCCTCAATAAGTCTTTCAGCTTTGTCCAAGAAATATCTTCTATTGTAAATTCGTGTTAAACCATCTAAGTAGGCTAAATCTTTTAATATTGCATCAGAACGTTCTTTAAGCAACAATAAGAAACCAGGTCCACTTAAACTTGATAATAAAATCAAAACTATTATGGCCATATTTTGAAGCAAATTTGTAGTAAATAAATGTGTATTAATATTATCATAAGCATAAATAATCCTTACAATTAAACTAACAAGAAATAGAACATATAAATAGCCAAAAAACTTTTGAAATTTTGAACTAGATTGTTTGAAAGTATATAAATAAGTCGGGTAAATGAAAATGATAAAAGCTGCTAATGAAGAAGTGATAACAAAAACATAGTGCTCCAAAGAGTTTGGCATCGCATTAAAAAGAACGCAACTGAAAATCAAAAGAATCAATTGAAAGTAATCAATAAATCGAGCTTTACTTTTAGAAATATTTAACATTACCAAGGTTTCATAATAGAATCCAATAAAAAGTAAAGTATTCCCCATGTTTCTAGATAAAAGAATACTGATTACACCCCGATAAAACATTAATAGCCATGCTGCCCCTTGAAATAATTTTGCCAATGTATAGTGTGACAAGACCCGTTTTTCTTGTATGTTTTCACTATTTATCCGGTAGCCCCAAGTTAAAAGTCCCAACGATAAATTTATAAAAAATAATAAACCAATCATCGTTTTACTGTCTAGCTCAAATAGGTTATATAACATAGAATCACCTCTATATATATTTACCCATAATTAAAAATAGTAAGCAAAAGAGCCGTCATCGACGGCTCTCCTACTAGAAAGATTCATAATTTATATTAAACCCGAAGGTACACAGACTACATCAAACTTTTCTGAAGCACTTCATTTATAATGCTTACATTAACAGGACTAGATATAAGTTGATTTAATGCTAAGATTAAAACAATAAGTATGATAAAACTCCCTATAGCAATCAAGGTTCCCATTTTAAAATGCGTTGATTGATTCTTGTTTGCTGGCATATTGTATCCCATCAATATTAAAATTCCAACAATTGCTGCTATTATAAATATAACTATATACAACATCTCATCACCCCTCATCCTTTTTATACATTAATTATATTATGATATGGTGTAAGTTTGAACTTCAAAAAAGCGACAATCCGTAGAATGTCGCCTCAACAATGATAGATTTCAAATAGAAATATCGCTTTTGTGTTAATCGTTAATATCATGCTTTAATGAATGTTTTTCAATTTCAATCTCAATATCATTTAAAAGTTTCTGTACCGTTTTAATCTGTGGAATCATATCTCGTAGTTTTACAATCTCTGTTTCATCTACAACACCATCAGATAAAATATCAAATAATTCCGTCTTAAACACATCTAATATTTTATTAGCATTAATAAGGCCGTAACCTGATTCGAACAATGTTTTAGGTTCACTATAATGATGATCCTCCTGTCCAATTTGACAACATTCAGAACAATACATACGTCTTAAATCAGGATTCTCATAAACTTTTGACATATTAAAAACAACATCTGAAGTAGGTTCGCTTTCATCATTTTCATAACGACCTAGAGAAGCCACACTAATATGTAAAAGATCTGCTGCCTCTTCTCGGTTAAGACCTTTATCATGTTCTTGATTGTATTTTTCTCTAGCTTCCCTATATATGTTTAATTTTTTCATATTCTTCCCCTAATTATCTTTGATCTCTTCAACTATAATTATATTCAATTCATAAAAAAAGTACAAATGAATTTTATATTAACTTTAAACAGAAAAAACTTACCAAGTTGATAAGCTTTTAAGTATGAATCAGTTTTAATTTCACATCTTCACACATTTCTTTTGTTTCTAAATTCATATGAGGCATTTCCATTTCCTCTTCTGGAGAAAAATCACTCCAATATGCAGGTACTTGATGAACAAACCCACATGTTTCACATTTATAATAAGTACAATCCATAGTCCCTCCTAAAGACATATTATATCATACTTCTTTAACTATTTGTCCAGTATCTCCATTAAGTGTTATCAAATCCCCTGTTTTAAAATGATCAATGACATCAGGGACTCCGACCACAGCAGGAATACCATATTCTCTAGAAACAATTGCACCATGAGTCATCATACCACCAACTTCTGTAATGATGCCTCCTGCTTTTGCAAGTACAGGAGTCCATCCTGGATCAGTAAATTTAGTCACAAGAATCTCACCCTCAAGTAATACATCATCGTTCATATGCTCTATAACTCGAACTGTTGCAGTGACAATCCCAGATGATACTCCAAAACCTTGGATATATCCTTCCTTTATTTTTGATGTAGGATTTAAAATCAAACCATTTGAAAGCATTGCTAAGGGAATATTCTTACCCATTGCAAGTTCATATTTTGCTTTTCTAGAAGCAATAACTTCTTCATTACATTCACCTACTATTTGATCAGATAAAGACTCATAAGGCGAATTCAACAAATTACGATAGAGCTCAAAAATTCTCATAACTGTATACTTAGGATGTTCTCTATAAATGTAAAAGTTCCTTACCAGCTTAACTTGATGATACAATTTATTGAATTTACTTCTACTCAATATACTTCTCAAACGATTAACAACTTCATCTGCTTCTTTAACTCGTATCGAATGTTGTACTCTAAGTGATGTACCATTATGGTATTTTGAGGATTCTGCGATTTGTTTTCTAAAACTTTCTATGTCATCTTTTGGACGCGGTCGCCCTAAGTCTATTTCACCATCTACTCGCATACCAAATTTATCTAAATAGTTTTCTATGATTTTTTCACCTTGATCAGTGCCATAGTGTAATAACATATCATCATATAGCAGCCCCATCTCAGTGGTAATATTACCTTCTAAACCAGATATGAGTTTTTTATAATCCTCCATATCTAACTGCCACTTTTCAAACAACCTTTTTAGTCTAAAAAAACCGATTATACCTGCTAATATATAAGGCAAGCAATTTATAAATACAGGAATGATTGATTCATTTCTGAGATTCAATAATTCCTCTTCACTGTATCCTTTAAAACGCTCTAAGTGATCTTCCATATAGTCACCAACTGAATTAGTGGGTTGAGCGTTCTTTTTAACTATACGCATGATTCTAAATGCAGTCATCATCTGAAGTTTAATAAGAGAAAATGGCAACATCTTTCTTGATTTGTTTTTTTCACGGTATATCTTGGCAAGTTCAGGTAAATCGAAATTAATATTTGAAAGAATATTAATTACATTCTTAAAAATAAAATTCGGTGTCAACAAAAGCTCAGTAATATCTATAAACATATACTCACCATTATAAAGCATACGATTATGAAAAAATGGTTGCTTCTCTACAAAGAATATACTTTGAATCATATCTGCACCTGCTGGTGTCATAGGATAGGTCATATTTTGAATATGAGCAAATGATAAAAAAAATCTCAAGCCATCTCTATTTGTCTTAGGTACAAGAATTATTGTCGTAATCGGCCTTGCTTGCAAAATATAAATAACATTATCTCTAATTGCAAACTCTATATCTTGTGGGACTTCATATACATCTTCTATTTTTTTTGCATAATCAATCAACTCTTTTATAAGATCAGTTGTTAAAATACATTCACCTTTAACATCATATTTATCGGGTATATTTCTATTAACAGTGTAGGTAGTAGGTGTTAAATAACCTGATACAAGGTCCTCTCCCAATCCTGCAATCACTTCTATGACAACTTGATCTATACGGTTATTTTGAGGATTTTGAGTAAAAATCACCCCCGCATAATCAGCATTCACCATTTTTTGAACTACAACCGTCATTCCCTTTGATGCTTCAATACCAAAGTTCTTTCTATACTCAGTTGCACGTTCATTAAATTGTGATTGATAACAGGACTCCACTTTTTCAACAACCTGATCATAAGTTACATTTAAATACGTATCCTGAAGACCAGCAAATGAATACTTGCTGCCATCCTCATCTAAAGCGCTAGATCTAACAGCATATAATTTTTGCTTGTCAATAAAAGTAGAAATCTCTTCTTTATCAGACGATTTAAAATAGTCATCTTCGACGATTATACCATCAGGAACAGGAAAACCTCTTTGTTTTAAATCATTTAAGTAAAAAGCTTTTCCACCAACCTTTTCTTTGTATAAGTACGCTTTACCAATCGCTTTAATCATTTTATCACCAGACCTTTTTAGTCTTTGTAAATAATACCTGTTCTAATCACTTTATTTAAGCGTTTAGATAGTAGCTTCATTATAATCTTTTTATAGAGGGGAATAGAAACACTTGTGAAAAAATCTTTTTCAATCCAATTTCTTTCTTCCCAATATATATAATCATTAGGATACAACTCCTTACCGACGATTGCCCTTGTTTTCCAGACAGTAAATCTCATTAATTGCTTCAATGTTGGAATCACATCCATATCATTTTCTAGCGTCTTCTCAAATTGCCTACTTATCTGAATTACATGATTTTCAATTTTAGATTTATATGTCTCATTATTATAATACATACCCATTTTTACAGCTAAACTACCTATAACATTAGCCCCCATACTCGAACCAATAACAGATAAATAATTTGCAACATTTTTTGCCATTCCAATATCTGTACTTGCAATAGTCACCAAAGGAATATTTATTAATCGTGGTCTATGTAATGCAAAATTGGTTCTATCAATAAAATTTTTCAACTGACCAGTCACAGTTCTTGAGTAAGTTGGACTTAGAAAAATAATTCCATCAGCCTGTTCCAATTTTACTAATAAATCATGTACATCATCTTTAAAAGGGCATGCTCGTTCATCCTTTTTTATACACGCTTTACAACCAATACATCCATGAATCTTATAATCATACAAATAAACATATTCAAATATATTATACGGCATATTTGCTTCAATTTTTTTTGCAATTTGAACTGTATGACCATTCTTTCTGGGACTCCCTGAGAACACAACAATTTTCTTCATACCTTCTCCTTCGTCTATATCATAATTTTACGCTTGAATAACATGAATCTCAACTGTACATTTCATAATAGACAAAAAAAATCTAACAAACAATGTTTGCTAGACTCTAAATTTACTCATCTTCATCTAAAACTTCAAGGATTACTATATTCCATTTTTCATCATATTCTACAGAAAATTTAATATCTAAGGCATTACCTAGATTTCCTAAAGGCAATGTATTTAACATCTGTTTCTCTCCATCAAGATCGTAGTACTTCACCTTTTCAAATCCTTCTAAAGCCGTTGATCCAATATTCCATTTATCTACGACTCTGGATTTATAATCAGTCTTATCTAGTGTAACAATTGTTTCTTCACCGATTTTATCTACACCTTTGTATAAAATATTTACTTTCATATTTAACTTTTTATAATCATATTCCTCCAAAACCCCTTTTGTATTTGGATTAGATGATGGTAAAAATGAAAGCTTTCTATTCTCTAATAATAGTAAATTAACAAAAGTATTTATATCATCAAAAGTCTTAAAAAAGATTTCAGTATCCTCATCATTTCTGTAGATCAACATATTATCTTTTAAGTTCACTTGATAAAGTGCATCATTGTGTTTTAAATAAAACCGATCCCCTTCATATTCTTCAAACCATTTAATTGAACCATATTTAGTAAGAATTTTATGTGTTAGTGTTAAAACCTGTTCGTTTGTTGCTAAATCTTTAGCCTCAAATTTATTGTCGCCAACACCACCTAAAATATCATTTTCTTTTGCTAGATATATTGCAGTCTTTGCCCATTCACTGATTAGTTCATCATCAGAAAAGATTTCATAGTCTTCATCATTGTTTAACTCAATACCTGCAAGTTGCAATGTCTTTATTAACATTGTAGTCATTTGTTCTCTATCAAGAATCAAGTCAGGTCCAAACATATTTTCACCTACACCAGAAGTAATCCCTAACGATGCAGCTTTCATCACATATATCTCTTGAGAATCCTCAAAATGAATACTGAAATCTAGATCAATACTTTTATCCGCTAAAGTTTCATACATTTCAACCATTAAGTAAACAAACTGCTTTCTTGTGATGCCATTTTGGAAATCAGAAAAAGCATCATCTCTAAAAATGTTTTCACATTTTAACTCTTCAATATTCTTCTTAGCCCAAGATGATGGTTCAGCGCTCATTATAATATCAAATTGATTGTTTTCAATCTCATACCCTAGTTTCATTTCGTCTGATAAAGGTAGTCTAACATCCAGTTCATTGAGTTTGAAAAACACTGATATATTAGTATCATAACTGTAATGTTCAATATCATAAAGAAAAACTGTTATCAAATTGTCTTCTGATTTATCTGCTTTAACAGCCTCAATCCATTCCTTTTTTACTGTATATTGAACTACACCTGGTTTAGAACTAATAAACTCATTATTGACACCATTATTAATGCTGATAATAGTGCCAGAAGGTGGATTGAAAAATGATGTATCTACTACTTGTTTGCCATTCTGATCTTCAGTCGCCAGAATACCTCCAGAGTAAAGAATTGTGAAAATATATAATTCTTTATTTTGATGAACATAGAGTCCATCAATAGAAACATCTCCTGGGTAGTCAGAACTTGTTTGAAAATTTATTTTTTTACCATATTGCTCTTCATCAGGTAGTAAATCATTACCATAGCATAGACCTGCAGACATTGCTAATACTACCAATAGTACAAGACACATTAATTTCTTCATAAATTCCTCCATCTAATCTAAAAATCTTCATCAACCTAATTGTATCAATAAAAGTTATTTAATGTAAATAGGAAACGCAATATTACGTTTCCAATAGATTTATAAATGATTATTTTTTAATTATATTATTTAGATTAGAGAGTTCTTGATTATTCTTGTTTAGGGCTATTTGACTGTCTGACAATTTACCTTTAATCTCTGAAGATAATTTTCTAGTATATTTTAAATGGTGATTTAAATCATTCACCTTACTATTCAGCTCATCAATATGATTTACATTTCTTTGAAAACTCTTTACTAGCTGAAGGATATTGTTCCTAGAACCATCAAAGGCATCAGTCAATTCAGTACCTTGTTTAATGGATAACATAGTCTTTGTTTCAAGGTCCTTCATATTGTTTCCTATAGATTTAATATTATCGGTTAGGCTACTGATAATATTCTCTATATTGCTAGTTGCAACAGCAGTTTCTTCAGAAAGTTTCTTTATCTCATCAGCAACAACTGCAAAACCTCTACCCGCTTCTCCAGCTCGCGATGCTTCTATTGCAGCATTTAAACTCAGTAAACTGACCTGATCAGATATATCATCTATTGTACCAATAAGATCAAAAGCCTTATTAATCTGTAAGTCCAAATCTTTCAATCCACTACTGTTATTCTCTAAAGTTATCGCTATATTCGTATTCAATTCACCTTGTGTATTGAAGAACTTAGATATTTGATTTGATTGAGTCACAATCTTCATCAGCTCTTCTTTATTGTGGTTCGTTTCATCAGTTAGAACATCAAATTTTTCATGGACAAAATGAAAATCCTCATCACATCCAACCATTAAGTTCTCAAGATTATCCTCATGTCTCGCTATTTGAGTCATAGTATCATTTAATACAAGCTTATTTTTAGATAAAACATCATTGGTTTGACGTACTGCATTAATTATACTGTCAAGGTCATCATGTTGCTCTCTTGCTTGTTTATACAAAACTGTATTCTTCTCTAGCTCCTCATGAAGTGAAACTAATGTTGATTGCAATTCAGAGTTTGCTTTTTTTGCTCTGTTTTGATTTATACCACCCAACATTGCAAAAAGTCCTAAAAAAACTGGAGCTGTATCTATCATATAGTGAAGCGGATTAATCATGTGTACCTGCCTTATCGAACCAAAAGAAAAAGGTAGCTCATGTATGAGACTGTCCACTATCCAAGCGCCAATAGGAAAACAAGTCCCAAATAATAGACCTATAATTGTATATATTATAATTGAATTTACTTTTTTCATTTAATCTCCTTAAGCTAAACGTCTCTTCCAACATAATAATACCCATTTAGTGACTATTAAATCATTAGAAAACCGAGATGAAAATCATCTCGGCTAATCTTATTTTTTCTCTTCAGGTTTCTTTTCTTCTTTAGTCGTTTTCTTTGTTTTTCTTTGATCTTTACCATCAGAAGATCGTTTCATAATCGGTGTCGCAAGTTCTGCTAATTTCTTATCTGCCAAGTAGTGAATGGTACCACGTTTAAACTTACCATTCTTTTGCTTTTCACCAGCTGGTGTTTTCATAAGAAGTTCGATACCTTGGTCAATGTGATTAATGGCATAAATATGGAATTTCCCATCCTCTACCGCTTGTACGACTTCACCTCTTAACATCAAGTTCTTTACATTCTGATGAGGAATTATAACTCCCTGAGTACCAGTTAATCCTTTTAGTTTACATACCTCATAGAAACCTTCTATTTTTTCATTAACACCACCAATTGGTTGAATCTCACCACGTTGGTTAACAGAACCTGTAACAGCTAAACTTTGATCAATTGGAACACCTGATAAGCTAGATAAAATTGCATATAATTCAGTACTTGATGCAGAATCACCATCAACACCCGAATACAGTTGTTCAAATACAATAGAAGCACTTAGTGTTAGTGGTTTATCTTGAGCATATTTATATCCCATATAACCATTTAGAATCATCACTCCTTTGTCATGACTCGGTCCTGATTGATTGGCTTCTCTTTCGATATTAATTAATCCAGCCTTACCTCTATAAGTTGATACTGTAATCTTACTTGGTTTACCAAAAGATTGTATCCCTGTACCAAGAACAGCAAGACCATTAATCTCACCAACTTTAGCACCATCAACATCTAATAAGTATGTACCATCTTCAAAGTTCTCAAGAAGTTTTCTTTCAAAACGATTCATACGATTCTTCTGCTCTTCTAACGCTTTCATAACATGATCTTTACCTACAATCTCATCTCCATAAATTGATGCCCAACTATCTGCTTCATAGATTAGATCTACAATTACGTTTAAATGAGCAGATAGCTTATCTTTGTTATCAGCCAGTCTTGTGGTGTAATTCACAATTTCTGCAACAGCAAACTTATCAAAATACTTAATATTGCTTTTTTCAGCATAACTAGAAATTAATCTAGCCATCTTAACAATAGATTCACGGTTTCTCTCAACTACATCGTCAAAGTCAACCAAGACTTTAAATAGTTTTCTAAATTCTTCATCATAATTATACAACATATTATAGGTGTAGAAATCACCAACAATAATCACTTTTACATCTAAAGGAATTGGCTGTGGTCTAAGAGTTTGAGCTGCATTAACCCCTGTTTGCTTACCAATATTCTCAATATTAACTTCCTTGTTAATTAAAGCACGCTTTAGGCCTTTCCAAGCATATGGTGCTGTAAGTAAATCACGTGTTTGAATAATTAAAAAACCACCATTAGATAAGTGAAGTGCTCCTGGTTTTATCTGGGTAAAATCTGTTTTCCAAGCACCATAATCATTTTTGTATTCAATGTTACCAATTAAATTATAGAATGTTGGATTGATTTCAAACTCAACTGGAGCTGAATCTTTTTCACTATTATCTACAAATAAATTCACAGAGTATCTGATAAAGAAATCTTCTTTTCTTGCAGCTTGTTGTTGAAGCATTGCAAGCGGATTCTTTTCCTGACTAGGCTCTTCTTCTTTAAACTCATCAATGTTTTCAACAATATCATCAATAACTGATATCAAGTAATTCTTAATGGCTTCATTATCACTATATTTTTTTGATAAATTTCCAAAATGGAATTCAACAATTTTTCTACCCATCTTAGCATCAAGATCATCTAATTTATTTAAATAAATTTCCTCTTCTGAACGAAGTTGATTAAATAGATCAACAGTCTCAAGAGTTAATTTGTTTGAGTTTCTAGAGAGTTCCTCATATTCAGATTCAGAAATCTGTCTATATTCCTCTTCACTCATCGGTTTATTATCTTTTAACGGAATACTCACTAAACCACGTTCTGTTTGAGTAAATGCAAAATTATACTTCTCGCCTATAACATTTAACTCATCAATAATTGTGGCATTCTTTTGAGAATACTCTTGTCGAAGAATGGCTTTGGTATTTTCATATTCTTTACTTATGAAAGCTTCTGCAATTTCATTTTGAATAAATTCAATGGTTCTAGACATACTTTTTTGAAACTTCTTACCCATACCATTTTTCATTGAGATTGCTATAGGTGCCCTTGGATTCTTAAAATTATTTACATAAATCCAATCATCAGGTGCATCTGTTTCAAGAATTTTTTTGTCAGTGATATAACGTACATAAGTATTTCTACCTGTTCCCCAACCACCTGCGACATATATATTGTAACCTCTTTGTTTAATATTCAATCCGAATTCCATCGCTTTAGCAGCTCTTTCTTGGCCAATCATCTCATATAATGGCGTCAAGTCTTCTGTTGTTTCGAATCTTAGTTCTTCAATTGGTATTCTGCATGTTAATTGATCTGCGTGTAAACGATATTTTTCCATAACACCCTCCTTCTCATCTATATCTACTCTATACCCAAGTTTGGGGATTAAAACATATAAATATAATATTTTATAAATAAATAAGATTTGTAAAGTAATAGAAATCATAATTTAGTTACTTATATTATTATAAGCTCACATAAATAGGAATAATGATAAATAAGATAATTATTCAATTATTAGGCAATACTCATGTAGTTCATAAAACTAAGAGCGATGTCTACTTAAAAAAAAAGACTCATTCTTTCGAATGAATCTTTCATATATTAATCTTGTAATAAGATTGCTCTTGTTTCTATTTCTTCAACAAGATCTTTAATAAAGTCTTTGATGTCCATTGCACCTAACTCACCTTTATCTCTTGATCTTACAGAAATATTCTTGTTTTCTACTTCATTATCGCCGATAACAAGCATATATGGATTTCTTTCAAGTCTTGCTTCTCTGATTTTATAGCCTACAGACTCAAGTCTTGCATCAATTTCTACTCTGATACCATGCTTTTCAAACTCTTTTTTTAGTTCATAAGTATAATCTAAATGTCTATCTGCAATTGGAAGCATTTTCACCTGTACTGGTGCTAACCAAGCTGGGAACTTACCAGCATACTTTTCAATCAACATAGCTAAAGTTCTTTCATAGCAACCAATAGAAGTTCTATGGATAATATATGGGTTTTTCTTTTCGCCATTAGAATCAATATATGTCATATCAAATTTCTCAGCTAAAGCAAAATCAATTTGAACTGTAATAATTGTATCTTCTTTACCATGAACATTCTTAAATTGAATATCTAACTTTGGACCATAGAATGCTGCTTCACCTTCAGCCTCTACATAATCAATTTCCAAATGATCTAAAATTGTTCTCATTTGATTTTGAGAAGATTCCCATTGCTCTGCAGTACCAATGTACTTTTCAGACTTATTAGGATCCCACTTAGAGAATTGGTAAGTAATATCGTCATGAATACCAAGTGTATCCATAAAATAGTTAATCAGAGAAACTACACCTTTAAACTCATCTTCAAGTTGCTCAGGTGTTACCATTAAATGACCTTCAGAAATTGTGAACTGTCTTACTCTAATAAGTCCGTGCATTTCACCAGATGATTCATTTCTAAATAAAGTCGATGTCTCATTGTAACGCTTTGGTAAATCTCTGTAAGACTTTTGTGTATTCTTATACACCATGATTTGGAAAGGACAAGTCATTGGTCTTAAACCAAATACTTCTTTATCTACTTCTTCATCACCTAATACAAACATACCATCTTTGTACAATTGCCAGTGACCAGAGATCTTGTATAAATCACTCTTAGCCATTAAAGGCGTTTTAGTTAACTCATAGCCACGTCTTTCCTCTTCATCCTCAACGAATCTTTGAAGAATTTGGACGATTTTTGCACCCTTTGGTAATAAAAGTGGTAAACCTTGACCAACATTCTCATTTGTATTAAAGATTTGAAGTTCTCTACCTAATTTATTATGATCTCTCTTCTTAGCATCTTCTAACTTGGCTAAATGAGTCTCTAACATATTCGCTTTTGGGAAACAAGTACCATAGATTCTTTGAAGCATCTTATTGTTCTCATCACCTCTCCAATAAGCGCCTGTAGCGCTAAGAAGTTTAAATGCTTTAATGAACTTAATGTCATATACATGAGGTCCAGCACAAAGATCTACAAAATCACCGTGTCTATAGAAAGAAATAATCGCATCTTCAGGAAGATCATTGATTAGTTCCTCTTTATAGTCTTCTTTCATTTCTTTTACTAGCTTTAGAGCTTCAGCTCTAGGTAACTCAAATCTTTCAAATTTTTCTTTTGCAGAAATGATATTTTTCATTTCTTTTTCGATTTTCTCTAAATCTTCTAATGTAAAGTTCTTCTCTACTTCGAAGTCATAGTAAAACCCATTCTCTATAGATGGACCAATTGCTAGCTTAGTATTTGGGTACAGATTTTTTACAGCTCTAGCCATAATGTGCGCTGTAGAGTGTCTAAAAGTATCTCTACCTTGTTCATCATCAAATTTAAGAATACTTAAGGAAACATCTTCATTCAACTCAAATGATAAATCAACTATTTCACCATTAACTTCACCTACAACTGCCTCTTTTGCAAGTCTACCTGATATCGCCTTTGCAACATCGTATACCGACGAGCCTTTTTCTACTTCCCTTACGGAACCATCTTTTAAAGTAATCTTAATCATTCTTTTCTCCTCTTTTTAAAACTATTTCATCAAGTAAATTATCTGTAAAGTCTTCTATAGACATACTTCCAAGTTCACCTTCATCTCTTGATCTCACAGCAATATTTCTTTCTTCAACTTCTTTGTCACCTATAACAAGCATATATGGATTTCTCTCAAGTCTCGCTTCACGAATCTTATAGCCTACTGATTCTTTTCTACCATCTAACTCAACTCTAATACCATATGATACTAATATATTCTTAATATAATTTGCATAATCCTCATGTCTATCAGCAACTGTAATCAGCTTCACCTGTACTGGTGATAACCATGTAGGGAATTTGCCTGCATAATGTTCTATCAAAATACCTAAGAATCTTTCAATAGAACCAAATGCCACTCTATGAATAACTACAGGTCGATGTTTCTCACCATCTTCTCCGATATACGTTAAATCAAATCTTTCAGGCAGTTGCATATCAAGTTGAATAGTTCCACATTGCCAAGTTCTTCCGATACAATCCTCTAAATGAAAATCTATCTTAGGACCATAGAATGCTCCATCACCAGGATTCAATTTATAATCTAGATTCATTTCTTCTAATGCTTCTTGTAATGAACTTTCAGCATGCTGCCACTGTTCTTCTGATCCAATAGATTTTTCTGGACGCGTCGATAATTCCACATGATACTTAAATCCAAAAGTTTCATAAATTGAATCAATCACTCGACAAACCTCTTTAATTTCGTCTTTTATCTGAGATGGCAACATAAAAATATGTGCATCATCTTGGGTAAAAGCACGTACTCTCATAAGTCCATGTAAGGCCCCAGATAACTCATGACGATGAACTTTCCCTAGTTCACCAACTCTCATTGGAAAATCTCTGTATGATCGAAGCTCTGTCTTATAAACCAACATACCACCAGGGCAGTTCATTGGTTTAATTGCATAATCCTCATCATCAATTTTCAAAGAGTACATATTCTCAGAATAATGATGCCAGTGACCTGAAGTTTCCCAGAGTTCCCTATTTAGGATTTGAGGTGTTTCTATCTCTACATAACCTGCTTCATCATGTACCTCTCTCCAGTATTCTAATAGCTTATTTTTGACTACCATACCTTTTGGTAAAAAGAATGGAAAACCGGGACCTTGCTCCATTATACTAAAAAGTTTTAGCTCTTTTCCCAATTTTCTATGATCGCGTTTCTTAGCTTCTTCAAGTCTATGAAGATAAGCTTCTAATTGAGAGGCTTTCGGGAAAGATGTTGCATAAATTCTTTGTAACATCTTCTTATCTGCATCACCACGCCAGTAGGCACCAGCGATCGAAAGTAGTTTGAAAGCTTTTATTTGCTTAAGTCCTAACAGATGAGGACCTGCGCATAAATCAACAAATTCACCATGTTTATAAAAAGATAATTCTGCGTCTTCTGGTAAATCATTAATCAGTTCAACTTTATAATCAGCACCCTTTTCAGACATAAAAGAAACAGCTTCTGATCTATTCAAAATGAATCGTTCAGGTCTGAAATTTTCTTTAATTATACGTTTCATTTCTTTTTCTATTTTTTCTAAGTCTTCTGGTACAAAAATATGTTCTGTATCAAAATCATAGTAAAATCCGTTTTCAATAGGAGGTCCTATAGCCAACTTAGTACCTGGAAATAAATTTTGTACTGCCATTGCCATAACATGAGCACTGGTATGTCTAAAAACATCCAATCCTTCTTCATCGTTGATGGTTAGAATATTTAAAGCCACGTCTTCAGTTAATACATAACTTAAGTCAACGGTTATACCATTAACCACTCCAGCTACCGCTTCTTTAGCGAGTCGTCCACTAATTGATTTTGCAATTTCAATGATAGACATACCAGATTCGACTTGCTTAATTGAACCATCTTTTAATGTTATTTGAATCATGACTTCCTCCTTTTTTTATCCCTATACATTTCCTCATCTACTTCTGACAGTATTTGAGCAAGTGACTTTCTACTTTCTATAAATAAATGACCTTCACTGAATCTCAGTTTGTAAGGTTTAATGTCTTTATCATTATAACTATTTACTGACTGTCTAATACGATTGACTACTTTATTAGAAACATCTTCTTCTGTTTCTAATAGAATAATAAACTCATCTCCACCATAACGGCAAATACTATCAATAGTTTTAACCTCATGTTTAATAATAGCAGCGAATGTTCTTAAAGCTTTATCGCCCTCATCATGACCATAGGTATCATTTATATATTTAAATTCATCCATATCGATCATAATAATTGAAAATGGTTTTCCCAGTCTTATCTTATATTTCAGATGTTGTTCTAACTGATCTCTTGATAAAAAACCAGTAAGTGAATCTTTTAAAATTTCACCATACTCAACATATAAAAATGAATACAATACGACTAATGACATGGATGGCCATAAGAGATTAACCCCATATAATATGACCTGTATAAACCCCATAATAATTGGTATTATCGAAAATATAATAACAACATTGGCCATACGTCCCATTAAGTGTTTTCTATACCTATTTATATAGACTAAAAATACGAAAAAGGATAAAAACATACTCAGTGCGGCTAAATAGACCAATGGTCCTCGAACATAAGTATAGTTTACGATTTTAAATACATTCCCACTATATAATTGAAAAATTGCAAGAATCATTAATGAAACCATGGGGAACATAAATATGATTTTTCTTAACTTTATGCCACTTTCTTTTCTTGCTTTGTAATCCAAGTAGAAAAACCAAGCTGTTAATGGTATACCGTTAAAAAATATCAACATCCAACTGATTATATAATTAAAACCAACATTTTTTCCATCAATAATCCAAGAAATTGTTGAAATAATCAAAACCAATAATGTAGTCAAAATCACTACTTTGAAGTAAAACAAATCCTTCGATAGTATCTTTTCTTTTAGTATTGCACCCAATACAAGTAAAACCATTGCCGAGGCAAATAAATTTATATCTACAACATTTAATATTTCCATAAAAACTCCTTTAGAGACTCTTTACAGTAATATACCCATATTATTCAAAAATAAAAAAATCTCCTCCCTATGGTAAGGGACGAGATGATATCACGCGGTTCCACCCTAATTGAATAAACACTCAATTATCGAAAGATAACAGCTATATCGCGCTTAAACGTTGACCTTTCCATCTACTCAGTCAAATGCTCCAGATTAGTTTTCATTTAGTCTTACTAGTTCATTTTCACCAACAGAACCTCTCTTAAAGCAGTTACTAAATTACTCTTTCCTTCATAGCATAATATATTAAACTAATTTTAACACTTTAAGATAAATTGTCAAGCATAGACGGACAATAAACTGAAACATCTTCTTTTATATCGTTTATGAGTGGCGATTAATTAAGCTTTACAATTATCCCGATAATATATCTACACAAATAAAAACACCAAACTTAATTGGTGTTAATAATCTCTATTCTCTAGATATCTAGGATATTTTAGGGCAACTTCTGACCAGTCTCTTCTATGAGTTCCTGGTAGTGGCAAACCATTAGGCATCATATTACTTGGCACTTGGACATTCCCGAACTTTTCTGCAAGCTTAAATCTGATACACTCATTTGATTCTCCCTCACAATACTTTGTCTTGTACAATATCATTGATGACAACACCTTATACCTTTTCTCACAATGTGCAAATGCACATTTTTCTTCTTTCGAGCAAATTTTCATGAATAACCTCCCTATATATAATAGGTATCATACATTAATTTCAGAATATTTTGAATATTATCCTCTAACTTTTTTTAGGAAAACGTTGCCTATTTTTTAGTCTTCACTTTAGATATCTTCGTCTAAATGTATGAAAAAGTAGACGCAAATCATTTGGTCTACTAAAATCGACTATTTACTTGTAATCTAATGGTTCAGGTTTAGCATAATAATATCCTTGAATATGATAACATCCTAGTTCATTCAAGACATCTAATTGTTCTATTGTCTCTACACCTTCAGCTATTATATCTAATTTAAACTGATCTGAAAGTCTGATTATGTTTTCAAGCAAATACTTAATACCTTCCTTTTTACCAATTTGATCAACAAAAGTTTTATCTATTTTTAACTCATCTAATGACAACTGTGTTAAATAGTTCAACGATGAATAGCCAGTTCCAAAATCATCTAGTGAAATTTTAACGTTTTTTGATCTTAAGATATCAACTATTGGTAAAACCTTATCAATTCCTTCAATCATAATTTCTTCTGTTATCTCTACTATAAACTTCCTAGTAGGAATATGATATTCTTTAAGTGAATCTAAAATAGTTTTTATAATGCTATCCTCAACTATATGAGATGGTGATATATTTACAGATAAACTAAGAGATTCATTGTATTTTTCTTTTAATTGCTTATACTCTAAGCAAGCCTTTTTTATAATAAATTCACCAAATTCTTTCGACATATTTAAGGATTCTATAATTGGTATAAACTCAGTTGGCGATATAAACCCCAAATCCTTGTGAAGCCATCTAGCTAAAGCTTCAACTCCAATAACTTTCTGTGTTCGCGAATCATATTTAGCCTGATAATACAATTTGAACTCATCATTATTCAAAGCATCTCCTACCAAATCTTTTAGAAGTTCTTTTCGCCTTAATTCTACATCTAATGCATCTTTATAGGATGACGGTTCTAAGATATTGTGATCTTTCGAATAAGCTAAGGTCAAGGTCGCTTTCTGCAAACAAGTATCATAATTATCGATGCCATAAATAAAATCAGCATATGAAATATAGAATTCAAGCTTCTTCTTTATCGTGAAACTTTGCATTTTTATATTCTTCATCATATCTGATAACATAATTTGAATGTCAACTTCATTGTTGCTATCTATCCAAAGTGCAAACTCATTGCCAGACGTTCTAGCAACAATTGATTTTTCTAACTTTAAATTACTTAGAATATCTGCTACAGATTTCAATGCTTGATTACCAAAAGCTTGGCCCAAAGTTGAATTAATTGATCTTAGATTCTTTAAATTTATCAATACAATAAAACCATTATGTTTATGAGTTTGAATTTGGTTCTGAACAACCTTCTTAAATTGGTGAGCATTAGGTAAACCTGTTAGTTGGTCATAATAAGCGAGCTGATTAGAGTGTGATATAGCATTCTCTAAACCCTCGATATTCTCCATTAAATAACGTTTTGTGGCATATACAGAAATTTGAAGGACAAGAATAAATAATACATAAGCAACAATTTGTAATCCCCAAGTTAATACTGGATCTAGTAAGTCTTCATTGCCATGAGTTATCACTGAATAAACACACAAAGACAACATTAAACCAATAGAGCCTAATGATATTACTATACTTTGATTTCTTCTTAAAAACAGAACAGCAATAACATTCGAAAGTGCCAACAAAGTGATAAATGCACTTGTAAATGCACCACCTACATATGAGGCTACTGCAATAACACTCGTAACTAGTATCATACCAATAATCTTATAGGATGTTGGAATTCTGTCCGCTAGTACTGAAAACACTAACATCGTTAAGGCTGTTAGCAGATTCAAAACACCATATATAATTGGCAAATCTGCTATAAATAAGATTACTGAGGCAATAGAAGCAACAAACGATGTGGCCATCAGAACAATGTTAAATTTCTTATCTACTCGTGCTTGAAGTAAATGATTATAATCTTTCATAGTTATCTCCTACACTAATCCTAATACCCCAAATTTCATTTTATCAATCCACTCTACTTGAAATCATTCAACTTGAATCTAATACAAAAAGAAAAAAGCGTAAATTACGCTTTATTTTAAGACTGTTAAATTAGATTTTTTCATTTCCTTTAGTATTTCTGAGACTATCATACATTCACAGGGTTCATCTTCAATGTCATTGTATTCATAATCAATTATCTCAAAATACCCATCATCATCTGCAAAAGACTTTCTGATAATGTATATAGTATCCTCTAAAGAAATTACATTATCATTGATATCTTCTTCAATTTCCTCAATTAATTCCTTATAGTTATATGTCATATTATCTCCTTAGGTCATAAAAATATTGTACAATAGGGTGCTTTAAATAAATTTCTCGCTCCATTGATTTTAAACGTTTTTTACCAACACGTCTATCAATGATAGCCAATATGTTTAGAATAATATCATCACTTTTTAGACACTCATCAACAGAGCCTGATAAAAATTCATTGGCAAGCACCTTAAAATCTGATTTAAGCAAGTTATTTTGAGCACTCATTATTTTCTTGGCATACGTACTCTTCTTATTCTTCTTAGCAATGATTTGAAGTCTTTCTTCTGGAACGCCATCTCCCATTGATTTTCTTGTCAACTCAAGATCCTCAGATGTTATAAAAACAAGCACAGCATCATCTTTAATGATTTCTTGTTCATTTTCATACCACTTTATAATACCTTTATTCATATTGAAAATTTCTTGTTTATCAACTGTTATCAAGGCTTGTGTTTTCTTATCATTTCTAAAACGATATCCAGAGGCCAAGTAATCTATTCGTTTTTCTAATGACGGATTAATAAATCCCTCTAATTGCTTTCTTAATTTATTCCAATTCATAGGCCCTCTATATATCTATTTCGTTTAAAATCTTCTTTAAAATCCTTAACTCTTCAATCGACAAAGTTACACCTTTACCCATTTTTTCGTGTTCAGGTGCCCAATCTCTAATATCGTATTTTTCAGGTCGATCATTCCAGCTAATAAGATTTAACTCCTTTGACCACGATTTATCATTTTCTGATAAAACACCAATAGTTTCCTTTATTTCATATTTAATTGCCATAACTGCTCCTTAATCTATTATCATCCATTATATCAGTAAAAGCAAACCCGTCCCAGTGAAAGTACTCTAAAATGCTATTCAACGATTTACTATATCATCATACCTCATTTTCCTATATAATAAAGGGGACATATTATTACTTAAAAAGTAGGAGGAGAATTAAATGGAAACATGGATTATTGTTATTGGAATCATCATAGTGGTATTTGCCCTTACCGTATTAGGACTTAACTTTTATCGGAAGCGTCAAGTAGAAAAATTATTTAATGAACTTAAAAACAGTTCTAGACAAGTACCAAAATCAAAAAGAAACAACTTCATCCTTCTAATGCTTTCTGAATCTATGTCGGCTTCACCAAGAAAATCAAAACGTACAAATCATATGGCTAAACTAAATAATCCTAAATATTTAGAAATCCAAATGATAAAGATGGGCAAACTGTTAAAAGATCCATCTTCAGCTGATAACAAAACTTCACAGCAAGCCTTAAAGCTTTTTAGAGATTATCAAGCTTGGGAAGAAAAATTAATTAGTGAACAAAGTAAAATTGCATAGAATAGTCTAAAACCTCAATTCCTTGAGGTTTTTTTTTATTAAATTACTTTAATGAATAAATCTTTTGTTTTAAAAAAGTCTTAATACAGCTTTTAAATACTTTTATATAAATTTTTACATTCCATTAAAGCATTTTCATTTTTTTCAATATCACCAATATTATAAGCACTGTATGATTTATCAAAAACAATCTCCCACTTCAAGAAATTACTTATACATCTAAATTGACTCGATATTAAATCATATTGCTCATCTCCAACAGCAGCACCCCCGACAGTAATAACACCTATTTTTTTATTGGGTACCTTATAACTTAGATTATGCCACGTATAAAACTTGTCAATTAGTAATTTCATTTGAGCTGTTATGCCCCACCAATATACTGGCGTACCAAATACAATCATATCTGCTTCTGTTATCAAAGGCATCAATTCATTGCTATTATCCTTATGTTTACAACGTCCTGTTTGTCCACATGCATTGCATGCTTCACATGGTAAAATTGACTTTTCACCTAAATCGATGAACTCAAGAGTTGCTTCAGTATTTTCTTCAACACCTTTTCGGAACTCTTCCAATAATCTTCTTGTATTCCCCATCGTCCTTGGACTACCATTTAATACAACTATTTTCATAATAATTCCTTTCTCTACTTCTCTATTATAACAAAAAAATCCCATATGGGATTCTAAAGTATAACAAATATTAAACCTTGTGTGATGCCAATAAGAAAACCTAAAACACCACCCAAATATTCGATGTGTTTTAATTCATTTTTAGCAATCTTCAAAATCATCGTTTCAATTTCCTCAAGCTCAAACATACTGATCTTTTCTTCAATCATTTTTGAAATACTAATTGAAGAAGTCGCTTTATGTACCAAGACTTCTGTCATTTCATCTAGAAGTTCTTCGCCTTTTGAGTCAATGATATCTTCAATGTATTTATTAATAGTACCAGAAAAAGCTGACAACAAACCAGGTAATTTACCTTCAGTCATAGAGATAATCTTCTTTTTAAGCATCTCCAAAATATCTTTTTTATCTGTACCTTCAATAAGCTGATCCATAATTTCATCTACTGATAAAAGTTCATCTTCAACTGTTTCTGCAATAGATTTTGCTATTTCATCTCTTCTTTTAGGAATAACTCCTTGTATTTTAAATCCTAAAATATTCACAGGTAACAATGGTCTAAATAACAGTTTGATCGCGACTACATTGGTGGTATAACCAATTAACGCACCTACTACAGCTAATAAAGCAATCTTCATAATTGTATCCATTTTATTCACTTCTTTCTACTATAACAAATGATCCTATATCCATTAATGGATGTTTAAGATATTCAATTTTCATATTCTGTTTTTCAATAAGTCCTTTAATTCTTGCATAATCAGGGTGCTTTTCTATATCACCATTAAAAAAAACTGTATCATCAAAGGAAACACAAGTACCTCCAATAAAACCATGATCGAGTCCTGGAAGCTCAATGTGTCCCGATTGAATCAACAAACTATCTATCTGACTCCTACAAGCTTCATAGATGCCCTTATCACTCGTAATTATGCTATGACCCACAATTGCGGTAGAACACTTTGAATAACCTTGTTTAACATTTATTACTGAGTATCCTGCACTCTCAATATGAGCCCTTACAGTATCAGAAATATCTTCATATTTACAAATAACACTATTTGCTACTTTAGCTATGTTGTACTTAATCGTTTGTGGATACTTTTCTCCAAGGAGTTCGCATTTTACTCCTGATACACCACAGCTTGGCTCAACAAAAAGTTTTTCATCATAAAACATGAACATATCAGGATGATGACAGACTGCTTCATAAGGCTTATTTTGACGAGGAAACTTGATTACTTCCATCCCTTTCTTTGTAAAATACTCAACAGTTTCAGGATAAGCTTCCTCACTCATTATAATCTTACGACTCAAGAGCTTTTACCATATTTTCAAGAGCTTCTTTATCAAAATGATACTCCTTATTACAAAAATGGCACTTAAGTTCTGCTTTTTGATCTACTGCAATGATTTCCTTTAATTCCTCTGGACCTACTGATATTAACGCTTTCGTAATTCTTTCTTCTGAACAATCACATTTAAATGCTACATCAAATTCACCAGTCATTTTAACTTCTAAATCAAAGTACGACTTAATAATTTCTTCAGCAGTTAAACCTTGCTGTAATTTTTCTACAACATCAGATATTGCTTCACCAGCTTTATCAAAAGCTTCTTTTTCACTATCCGTTGCATCTGGCATCGGTTGTATTAAAATTCCACCAGCACAGACTACACCATCTTCAATAATAGTTCCTAACTTCAATACTGTCGGTTGTTGTTCTGAATTTTTATAATAGAATGCAATATCCTCATCTATTTCAGCTGATATCATATGTGAAATACCTACATAAGGCTCTTTCAAACCAAAATCTCTGATAATTGTGATATTACCACCTTTTCCAATAGCATCTCCAATACGATCAGTGCCTGATAAATACGGAATTTCGGCATCTGTATTGGATATATAACCCTTTACTCGACCTGTAAAATCAGTAGTCGCCAAAATAGTTTTAATCTGATTTGTTCCACCCACTTTTAAAGTTAATACATCTTTTTCATTTTTTAGTAGTTTACCTAATAAGCTTGTTGCAGTAAGTGTTCTTGAAAAAGCTTCTGTAGATATTGGAGATGTTTTATGAATTTCTACAGCTTCTTTTACAAGCTCAGTTGTATCTCCCAAATAAACTCTAATATTATTTCCTACAATTGCTGAATATATTTTACTCATTAATTTTCCTTCCTATAAATAGCCATCTTTCGCTCTTTGAAACAACGGCCTCACCAGTATCAGTATCTCGTACTTCTAAACATTCAAAGCCACAACGCTTCATGTTCTCTTTAATTTCTTCAATACTATAAGCCCTCTGCTTATGTACTTCATCGTATCTTTGATATAAGGCCCCCTGTTTTTCGAATAATGTTAAATCAAATTCTAATACCTTTGTTGTGGCATCATAATAGTTTTCCCATATATAGCAAGCTTCATCAGAAGTTTCTGTAAAAACATTTTGTCCTAAAACATACTCTAGCTTATAGTCAGAACTCATATCAAATAAAAGATAACCATCTTTTTTTAGATATTCATTACACGACTTAAGAGCTGCTGTTAATTGCCCCTCTTCAATCAAGTAATTGAATCCATCACAGAAACTAACAATCATATCATATTTGTGAAAGAGTTCTAGCGACGTCATATCTTGTTGTATATATTGAATTTTTAAGTTCCTATCATAGGACTTCTCTAAAGCGATTTCCAACATTTCTTGCGATAAATCAGTACCCAAAACCTTGTATCCTGACTTGTAAAGTCTCCGTGTCATTGCACCTGTACCGCATGCCAATTCCAATACATCTTTACCAGCTATATCATATGACTTCATAGCATCTAATAAATTATTAAACCATATATCATAAGGTGTATCTTTCATAAAATAGTCATACACTCTTGCAAATCCTTGATAAATCATTGTTACTCACCTCTTTCTGAAACGTTCTTATTCTATCATATTCCATCTGTTAATTCAATAAATCTAATAAAACGCTAATAATTGAAAAAAAGGACGGTTGCCCATCCTTAGAATTTTTTCGGTATACTTATTGTGAATTCTGTACCTTTATCGACTTCACTTACTACTCGGATATCACCTTCCATACTTAATGCAATATGCTTTACTATAGCAAGACCTAAACCCGTCCCGCCTTCTTTTTTTGATCTTGCCTTATCAACTCTATAAAAACGTTCAAATAAACGATCTAAATGTTCTTGAGCAATACCAATTCCATTATCTTTAACAATAATTAAATTACGATCAATCAGATCTACAAATTGTACTTCAACGTGTCCACCTTCAAGTGTGTACTTAATTCCGTTATCAATCAAATTAATCAACATTTGTTTCAGCCAAACTTTATTAGCGATAATCGGCGCTATATTTGCAGGCAACTTATAATCAATACTTATATCTTTTTTCTTTGCAATTTGATCCATCATACCAGAAATTTCATCAATTACTTCATTAGGACTGATTTCCATAACATGATGATCTCCTGTCGACTTTTCTATATCTGACAAAACCAAAATGTCATCAATAAGATATCTAAGACGTTTTGACTCAATGTCTATAATATCAATAAATTTGTCTCGTACTTCCTTTTTCTCAGCTGCACCTTCTTTTAAAGTTTCTATAAATCCTTGAATAGATGTTAGTGGTGTTTTTAACTCATGTGAAACATTTGCAACAAACTCTTTTCTCATGTTTTCAAGTTGCCTCATCTGAGTAATATCAACAAAACTGAGCAGCAATCCAATGTTATTTTTATAGTCTCTATCTCGAATAACATTCGAGAATACTCTAAAGACTTTGTGTTGATCAATATCTAGTTCAAGTTCTGTTTTAATAACACCATAAATATCAAAATCTGTATCAAATAAATCGGATAATAAATGATCGTTAAATGATTCTACAACATCCATTCCCTTTAAAGCACTTTCATCTACTGAAAACATTTCTTGAGCAGCTCTATTTATAAACATAATTCTATTTTCATTATCAATAGCTATAACACCGTTAATCATACTTTTTAATATTGCATGATTGGTATTATTAGATTCATTCAACTCAACAATTCTTTTATCTAATTCTGTACTCATCATATTGAAAGATTTTGCAAGTTGACCAATCTCATCATCTGAACTTACAAATACTTGCTCACCATAATTTCCCTTTGATATGTTTTCTGTAGCTTCTGTCAAAGCGTATAATGGTCCTGTGAACATATTTAGAAATCTAACACCAACTAAAGTTGCTAATATCACACCAACAAGTGCAGCAATAACAATATTACCAACAATTTGATCAGTGTACTCTGTAAGATTTCTAAGAGGAATCGACAAACGAATGACTGCGAAATCTTTTGAAGATACAGGCATAGCGACATAATACATATCTTTGTCAACTGAATCTGAATACCTTTTGCTAACTCCAATCAATCCATTAAAGGCCTCTACGATTTCAGGACGTTGACTATGATTGTTTAACTCCGCCTCACTAATGGCTGTATCTACTATAACCACACCTTCTCGATTGATTAATGTGATTCTAGTTTCCATATTATTATTCATAACTTCAGCATCTAAATGACGGAGAAATTCATCTATAACAATCATGTCATTTTCTGACTCAATAAAATACTTAATAATGGTCGCATTTTCAATGAGGTTTTCTTTAACGCCTTCCTCATAATTAGATTTTAATAGACCAATTGATAAAATCCCTGATATTACGACTCCTAGACTTACCAACAAAACAAATATTAATATAAATTTTTGCCTAATTTTCGTCACCTACCTTATCTTATAACCCACGCCGCGTATAGTTTCAATCAACTCAGCATTATCATCTTCTATTTTTTTTCTCAAATGTCTTATATGAACATCAACAGTTCGTGTTTCACCAAAATAGTCATAACCCCAGACACGATCAAGAAGAGCATTCCTTGAGAGTACTTTTCCTCTATTTTCAGCTAAATACTCTAACAACTGATATTCTTTAAGTGTTAGCTTAATTAGATCTCCTTGACGTTTTACTTCATGTTTTTCATGATCTATCTCTAAATCACCAATAACAATTTTCTCAACATCAGACTTTTGAACATCTTTTGCATATCTTCTAAAAATAACCTTAACACGCGTCATTAATTCCCTAACCGAGAATGGTTTTGTAATATAATCATCTGCACCAATTTCAAGTCCTAAAATTTTATCTGTTTCATGTCCCTTTGCTGTCAGCATAATTATTGGAATATCTTTTGTTCGATCTTTATTTTTTAGTTTCTTACAGATATCAATTCCATCAATACTTGGTAACATCAAGTCTAACAAGATTAAATCAGGTAAGTCATTAACAGCTTTATTTAAACCTTCACGCCCATCCATTGCAACATCAACTTCATAACCATTATTTTCTACATTAAATTTCAATAATTCGATGATATGATCATCATCTTCAATAATAAGGATTTTTTTCATAATGCCTCCTACAACAATTCTTAATTTCAACTTAACTTTACAGGTAAAAGTTATAAAATAAGTTAAGTTCATGTTAAAACTGTGTTAACTCATTTTACCATATAAATATTACTTTTGAAGTTGAGTACTCAGTTTCATAGAAAATAACAAAAAAAAACTTATCCTATAGATAAGTTAAAGTATCATTGATTTTATTTCTATATGAAGTTCTTTATCTAAATCAACTAAGTTATCCTCAATTTTAATTATCGGACGGTCTGGTGTTGATGTTCTTATTTCATGAACTACCCCAACATCACCACTACTTAGTAAAACCTTTTCTCCTAGATAGGATGTCTTTAATCTTTCTAAAAACACTTTGCCCATATATGGATCAATTGAACCTTGACTACCGTTTTTCATGATATCCATAACTTTGAATGGATTCATTTTTTCTCTATAGACTCTATTAGATGTCATAGCATCAAAAATATCTACCACAGAAACAATTCTAGCGTATTCTGGGATATTCTCACCAGATAACCGTGATGGGTATCCTGTACCGTCATATCGTTCATGATGATGCAAAACACCTTTAACAACATCTCTGCTTAAACTCTTCGTTGAACTCAAAAGGACATATCCAAGAGTTGAATGAGTTTTCATAACATTAAACTCTTCTTGAGTTAATACATCTGGTTTATTAAGAATATCATTTGGGATATTGCACTTACCAATATCATGCAAAAGACCAACTCTACCTATTTCCTCTTGATAAACTTTTGGTTTTCCCAACCATTTGGATAGTAATATTGCTAACATACTTACTTTTACAGAGTGCTCATAAGTATAGTAATCAGATGTATGCATTTGCCATAATTTTAGAGCCATTTCAGGATTTGATTCCAATTCCTCTATTAAGGGGTTCAAACAATCCTGAATCTCATTAAATAAGACCATACTTCCAATGGTTACACCATGACAAATTTTTTTAAAACTGTTCACAGCAGCTTTATACTTCTCATCATACTTAATATTATTCGAAAAAGAGATATTTCTTTTTTTTATGATTTCAACTATTTTAACTTCTACTATTTTCAATCGCTTAATCATGTCGATATGTCTTGACGTTAAAGGCACACCTTCTGTAATCACCAATTGATCATGTCGATAGATATTTTCACCTAATGTCATACCGACCCGGAGTTTATCTGTATTTATAACATTCATCGTTACTCCTTTATTTCCAAGTTAATCATAACATTTAACTGGATAAATTTCCACAATGAGAAGTTAATTGTCAAAAAAAAATAAATGAACTTAACGTTCATTTACTTTCGTCTAATGTAAACTGCTTTCGCTGGAGAATTATCTGACATTCGTTCATCAATTGTAAATAATCCCAAGTATTTAATCAGCTCCCCTAGCTTCTTAAACCCATAGTTTCTTGGGTCAAATTCTGGTGATTTGTTTGCAATCGTCTGACCAACAGTACCAAGATGAGACCAACCATTTTCATTTGCAGCATCTTCTACAGCATTGTATAACATATCAATGAGTTTCTTATCTGCTAATAGTTGTTTCTTGGTCATTCTTGTTTGCTTATAATTTTGACTGTTTTCTCTTAGAATCTCAGTATAAACAAATTTGTCACAAGCTCCTACAAATGCCTTTGGTGTTTTCTTTTCACCAAAACCATATACGAATAATCCTTCTTCTCTAAGTCTCGAAGCTAATTTAGTAAAATCACTGTCACTCGATACAATACAGAAACCATCTAATTTTCCAGTATATAAAAGATCCATAGCATCGATTATCATCGCACTATCAGTAGAGTTTTTACCTACTGTATACTCAAATTGCTGTATTGGCTGAAGTGCATGTTTTAATAAAACTTCCTTCCAACTTCCTAAAGAAGGACTGGTCCAGTTTCCATAGATTCGCTTAACGCTAGCAATACCATATGTGGCAATTTCCTCTAAAAGACCATTAATAATCTTTGGAGATGCATTGTCCGCATCTATTAATACCGCCAATCTCTTATGGAGATTATTCTCTATCATCCCGACTCCAATCTTAATTTGTAATATCCATTACTTTACTATCATACAATAAGATAGATAAAATTGAAAGTACTATCCTAAAGCTTCTCCCTGCTCATGTCGACTTCTTTTGAAAAAACTAAGAGATCCAATCATTCTAAAAAATGCGGCTGCCCCAAGTGCAACATAAATACCATATGTTTCCTTGATAAAACTACCTACTAAAGGCGATACTGCCAAGCTGATATTTGTAAACAAAGTGTATAATCCAATATATAAAACACTTTTTTCTTGTGGAATAACTTCTAGTAAATCTGACAATAAAACAGAGATTGTTCCAGCTGTAAAAAAACCACTTACTGATGCTGAAATCAGTAGAACTGATAAATTGGGTGATAATATATAAAATACTGGCGTAAGTGCCATACCCATGGTACATACTGCTGTAATAACATGATTGCCATACTTGTTAATCTTTTTAGACCAAAACATATAACCAAAGAACATTGCTAGAGACTGACCTATACTTAAGTAGCCTAACCATGCTTCATGTGCATTTAACACAGATATTGTATAAATCGTAAATAGTGGCCAAGCCATCTGCCATCCAAAATGGAATAATAGTGAACTCTTTAAGAAACGTGTAAACTTTTTATTGCTCATAAATTCTTTGAAGTTAAACTTAATGAACTTCTTAGTCATATGTGTTTCTGATATTCTAAACTTCTTAAAGATATTTAGTTCTACCATACCAAATACAAAAGCCACTACATAAAACATTTGATATAATTGAATTCGTTCTGCTTCAGTACCTGGTAGATGATTTAGAGCAAGCCCAGTAAAAAATGTTAATACAACAGTCGCTGGAACTGTAAACATATTCCTTCTTCCAATTGCATCAGCTCTTGCTTCAGGCTCAAATAAATCACCAATAAATGATTGATAACTTGTAAGGTATATAGAATTTGGTACACTCATCATAACAACAAATGTTACAAATAAAATAGGTTGAATGTTGATAGGTAAAAATGGTATGGCTGCAAAAAGTAAAAGAAAAAATCGACTGATAAATATGAGTCTACCTGTTGCCTTATGCTTGTCCTCTAAACGATTCAAATAAATCGCACCTGGCAGGACAATAAAAGCCATTACGAATCCCGGCATAGAGCTCATAAGTGCTATATGTACATCTGTACCCCCTAATCTTTGTAGAAATTTTGCTTGAAAGGGTTGATATAATCTCATCATCAGTTCATACATAATGCCATACGCTATGAACAATTTGTAATTAATCTTATAACTAGGATCATCACTTTGAAACATGGTACCTCCTAAAAGTATTTAGTGTAACGAAGTATTACAACATGCTCATTGTACTTTGCTTCAGTCTAAATGTCAATAATATCATTAACAAAAAAACAGAAAGATCGATAAGGACAATCGATCTTTCTTGAGGATATATAATGTTATTAAAGTACCTAGATACTTATAACCTCTTTAAGTGGCTTTCGCCTACATACATTCTAACCTATCTTAAGCACTCTTTCAAGTTTAATAACCTAAAATATTAAAGCCACAATCTACGTGTAATATTTCGCCAGTTACACCAGAACCCATATCACTCAATAAGAATACAGCTGAATTACCGACTTCCTTTGGATCTACCATTCTCTTTAGTGGTGCTTTATCTTCATAACCCGCACATAATTTATCAAAATCAGAAACACCTTTAGCTGAAATTGTTTTAATTGGACCCGCTGAGATAGCATTTACTCTAATTTGATCTACTCCTAAATCGTGCGCTAAATAACGTACACTCATCTCTAAAGCAGCTTTTGCTACTCCCATTACATTGTAATTCTTAACAACTCTTTCTCCACCCAAATAAGACATAGTTACAATTCCGCCTCCTTCAGTCATATAGTCTGAAGCGTGTTTCGAAACTGCTACTAGTGAGAACGATGAAACATCTTGCGCTAATGCATAACCATCGCGTGATGTATCACAATATCTACCAGTCAGTTCATCTTTATTTGAAAATGCAATTGAATGAATCACACCGTGAATCACACCACATTCATTATGAATAGCTTTAAAAGCATTTTCAATATCCTCATCACTCGTTACATCACAAGATACATGGTATTTACCTTCAACACCTTCTGACTTAGCTAATTTTTGAAGACTTCTAAGCGATCGATCACCATAATAAGTAAAGATTAAGTTTGCACCCGCTTTATGAAGCTGTTGAGCACACGCCCATGCTATACTCCATTTATTAGTAACCCCCATCACGACAATATTTTTATTATTAAGATTTAACATAACTTCTCCTCCCGATTATCACCTGGTACTAATACATAGTATAAATGAATCTCATATCTTTTTCAAGTCTTGTTTAATTCATCACAATCTAAAGTAATTTTCAACACTTATATAAAGAAAAGACACCGATAGGTGTCTAAATAAGTACTTTCATTGTATCAATTGTATAGTCTATGTTTTCTTTGGAAACATCATTATTCGTAACGAAGCGCCATTCTCCATCTTCAATACCATTAATCTTAATGCCTTTGTCAAACATTGCAGAAATAAATTTGTCTTCATCTACACCTGTCATTTTAAAGAATACCATATTAATATCTAAGCGTTCTTTTATAACGTCAATGTTAGAAAACTTATCTAGTTCGCTAGCTAAATACTTGGCCAAATCATGATCCTCTTTCAATCTAGGTACCATTTCTTTTAAAGCAATTAATCCTGCTGAAGCTAAAAACCCTGCTTGTCTAAGACCACCGCCCATTAGCTTTCTATATTTTTTTGCTCTTATAATGAAGCTTTCTGTACCTACGACCATAGATCCAATTGGCGCACAAAGACCTTTTGATAAGCAAAATGTTACTGAATCAGCATACTTAGCAACTTCAGAAGCTTCCACTCCCAATGCCGTTGCAGCATTAAATAATCTTGCACCATCTAAATGAACTGGAATATTATGTTTCTTTGCAACATCAGAAATTTTCTTCATATGGTCAAGAGGCATTACAGAACCGTCTCCATGAGCCTGTTCCATGCAAATTAAACCAGTATCAGGGTAATGGATATCCTCTTCTCTTATATATCCTTCTAAAGTCTCTATATCAAATCTTCCACCTTGAGATTCTATTTGTCTAAGTTGTACACCAGCAATAACAGCAGCTGCTCCAACTTCGTGTGCCATAATATGAGAATCGTGACCTACAATAACTTCATCGCCTCGTTTGGTATGTGTCATTAAACATAGTTGATTCCCAAAAGTACCACTTGGAACAAATAATGCAGCCTCTTTGTCAAGTAAAGCAGCTACATAACTTTCCAATTCTCTAATGGTAGGATCATCATCATAAACATCATCACCAACAACAGCAGTCATCATTGCCTTACGCATCTCTTCAGTCGGTTGAGTAACAGTATCACTTCTTAAATCTATCATTATATTTTCCCCCTCCTCATTAATATATCATATGGCTACTAAATACTTAAACCTTTCTTACATTTTTGAAAAAAAGATTAAATCAGCCATAATAATGGTAGAATCTAAATAAGGAGGCATTATGGGACATTTTACTTCAAAACTCGTTCTACTACTAATTGTTCTATTAGCCATTGTTGGTATCGCATATTATGGTTTTAAGCTTATTTTATTGTGGATGCCATTTATCTTCGCGTGGTGGATATCGAATTTACTTTCTCCAGTTGTAGAACTTTTACACAAAAAGACTCATATTCATAAAGGACTAATAACTTTCATTATTCTAATAATATTTATTAGCATCCTTTTATTAATCGTGTCATTTTTAGGATTTACAATTATTAATCAAGCAAGGATTATTCTAGACAAAATACCTGAAATAAGTGATATTCTAGAGGATAATATCATTACTATTTCGCAAAATTTGATTACTTTCAAAACTTATATTCCAGCACTTCTTGCTCAGAATTTAGATTTGGATATTCCAGGTATATTACAAAACATTAATCTTTCTGTTTCAACTATTCTAGCATCATTGGTAGGTACAGTTGCATTTATCCCAAATCTACTGGTTGGTATCATTGTAACGTTTGTTGCATCATTCTTTATGACTAAAGATAAAATGAAACTAAAGGAAATGCAAATGCAATTGCTCTCTCATAAATTTTTTAGAGAGTCTATTGTAAAGATCTTTAAAGAAGATGTTGTCATGGTTCTGTTGGGTTATTTAAGAGCCCAGCTAATTATGATGTCACTGACTTTCATAGAAGTTGCTATTGGATTAACTATTTTAAAAATACCTTACGCTATACTCATTGGTCTAGGAATTGGAATTCTTGATGCCTTACCTGTTTTTGGTACAGGTACAGTTTTTATTCCCTGGGTAATCATTTTATTATTCTATAAGAATTATTCTTTAGCAATTGGCATCTTTGTTGTATATCTTGTGGCTACACTTGGTAGACAATCATTAGAACCTAAAATAATTAGTACTCAAATTGGTATTCATCCATTGATTACATTACTGATTATTTATTCAGGAATAAAAATATTTGGTGTTGCAGGAATTATAATTGCACCATTAATTGCGATTACTTTGCTCGCAATAAAAAAAGCTGAGTTGCTAAAATTAAACTAACTGATAGTCGATTTGATTACAGTAAACCGAATCTATAGTTAGGTTCGGTTTTTTAGATAGGAATATTCAGTCTATTAAACTTATAAACATATTTGGTTAATCGACAAACATTAGTATTTGCAATGGTTTTCACATATTATTTTCATGAAAACTGTTGAAATCAAATCTCTATCTGTTATAATCATGTACATATGAAAAACAAATAAATACGAACGTTGTAGTTGTATTCTTAAAAAACGTAAGGAGGATATATGTTGTATGTAATCAAATCAGAAGGAAGAACACTTGAGAAAATAAAGAGAGAGCTCAAGGCAAACCAACAAATTAAATTTGTTTCTTTAGTAGCAGTAGACTTAGGTAATAACCATACAGACGAACGCATTCCAATGCATGTATTTTTGAATGATGTAGAAAAATTTCTTGAAGAAGGTGTTCAAACTGATGGTTCTTCGGTTGTCCTCCCAATTATTGCTGAAATCAACGATGCAAAAGTTGATTTAATCCCAGACACAGAAGTAAATTGGTTAATAGATTATAACTACGGTCATATCGATGAGAAAACAGGATTGCCTATAGGTACTCTTCTTATTCCAGCAACACTTATTCATAGTAGACAATACTGTGACTCTAGATCAATTTTAAAAGCTGCTACAACACATTTCGAAGAAACAGTTATGTCACTTCTTACAAAACATGAAGATTTCTGCGAAGAACTTGGATTAAAACTAGAAGATATCTCCGGTGTTGAGTTAACGGCAGCTACAGAATTAGAGTTTTGGGTTAAATCACCTGATTCTAGAGCAGAAGAAAAACTCTTATCAGTATCTCAAGTATTAAAAGAGCAATACTGGAAAAGAACAGTCGGAAATGTACGATCAGCTATGGAAGAATCACTACTTCTTTTAGATCACTATGGTTTTGATGCGGAAATGGCCCATAAAGAAGTAGGGGGTGTACCATCTAAACTAGAAGGTAGTAATAAGTTTTCACACGTTATGGAACAACTTGAAATTGATTGGAAGTTTTCAACAGCTATACAAACTGCGGATAACGAATTATTTGCTAGAGATATCATCACTGATTGTTTTAGTAGATATGGCTTAGAAGTAACCTTTAAAGCGAAGCCAATTGAAGGAGTTGCTGGTAGTGGTGAGCATCACCATGTTGGAGCTGCACTAAGACTATCAAACGGAAAAACAGTTAACTTATTCTCACCACTTAAAATGGATGAGCACTTTGTTAACAGAGCTGGTTATGGTGCTATTATGGGATTACTTAGAAACTATGATATCATCAACCCATTTGTAACAGCAACTAATGATGCTTTTAACAGATTGAAGCCAGGTTTTGAAGCTCCTGTTTGTACCGTCACAAGTTTAGGACATACACCTGCATCACCATCTAGAAATAGAACTGTTCTTGCAGGTCTTGTAAGAGATATGAAAACGCCACACGCAACAAGATTCGAGTTAAGATCACCTAATCCATTAACTAATACATATTTGTGTACTGCGGCTGTTTATCAGTGTATGTTAGATGGTATCAAGGCAGTTATTGAATCTGGTCATGATATTGGATTTATTGAAAAGAATTTTGATAAAAAAGCTGGTGAAGAAGCTTTCTATTTAGAAACAGATCGCGCTTATCGTTCTGAAGAAGATGTATTTGAAGACTATACTGAAGACGAAAGAAATAACTTATTTGGTACACCTCCAAAAACAGTTTGGGAAAACATTCAAAAACTCAAAGCTGCTAATGGTAAACTGTCAGCATTAAAATCAGGTGAAGTCTTTACTGATAGAATCATTAACTCGTATATTGCAGCAATAGAAAGCAATTGGACATTTGAACTCGAAAATAGAATCATCATAGAAAATATGGAAGTCATCAGGAATACTAAGAAACTTCACGATACTGATGCTAGTGATTTAGATGTAATTCATTGGGAAGAACTTCAAAATCTTAGACTAAAACTAATGAAGGATAGCCTTTCAAGTAAATCACTATTCTCAAGAATTGTTGAAGCGATAAAAATTGAAAACTATGCAAATGTTTCTGAACTTCAAGTAGAAATGCATGGTGAAATAAAGAAGTTAAGAGATCTATATCATGTGTATAAAAGAAATCTGTTCTAATAATTGTCATAATTGAAGATACAATTCCAAGTATACAAAATTCAATATTTACAAGTTCAAGAATACTGTTTATAATATTCTCAAGAAATGTTCATTAACCTTAGATTTTCGTTAATTAATAGGAGGGTATAAAATGGAAGTCTTAAACAAAAAAGAACTTAAAAATATTGTAAGAAGTGTTGATGGTTACAACGATTATGACTTAGACACTTTTTCTGAAAACCTGACTGATTATTGTGATGAAGTCACTTATAATGCTATGGATCAAATCATAGCATTTGTAGAGGATGATTTAGATATTTCTACTGATGCAGAAATAAAATTCATTCCCGATGAAGTCATCGATGACTTATGCGAACATATAAATAGCTTATTTTAAAAAACCGCCTTATAATTAAGGCGGTTTCTCTTAATCTTAATCAATATGATGGATAACATTATGTACCCATTTTTCACTTTTAAAACGATGTCTGCAAATCACAGCTTTTACAACTTCTTCAGTAAGAATCATCCATACAACATAAAATACAGATAAATGAAGTACTCTTGAACCAATAAGGGCCATTGGCACACCAATCAACCATACACATCCCATTTCTGTAAACATCGCGAATTTTGTGTCCCCACCACCTCTAAAAACACCAACAATCTTCATAAGATTATACATTCTAAATACACCATAAACACAGTATAAATTAAATAATTTCAACGAGTCAATCATAACAATTTCTGAGACATTGAAGAATCTAAGTATAATCGGAGCCAACATGAACATAATCAAACTAACTCCAAAAGAAAAGATAATTGATCGAGTAGAAATATTCTTTGCATAGTATTTGGCTAATTCTTCATCTCCTGCCCCAATACTGTTTCCTACCATCACTGATGCTGCGCTAGCAAAACCAACAAAGGCAACTTCATAGAAACGATAAGCCGATAAAGTAATCTGATAACTAGCCACAGCTTCAGCACCAATTTGTCCAATGCTCCACATATATACAATTGTACCTAATGACCAAAATATTTCATTCATTAATACGGGACCAGCTTTAATAAATATCTTCTTAAAAAACTCTGTATCAAATGACAATAGGTCTTTTATACTAGCTGCTAAAAGCGATTTTGATCCATAAATAATTGTAATCATCAAAACAAACTCAATTATTCTAGCAATTAAGGTTGCAATGGCAGCACCTTCTACACCCAACTCTGGCAATCCAAAATTACCAAATATCAAACCGTAATTTAAAGTTGTATTCACGCTTAATGCTACTGCTGTTACTGCCATTGGAACAACAGTCTTACCTACACCTCTTGAAGCTACACCAAAAGACAGTGAAACCGCCATAAAAATGTAACTGTACGCAACAATTCGCAAGTAAGATACACCGAGTTCAACAACATGTACATCATCAATAAACAGACTCATGAGCTGTCTTGGGATTGAAATTGCAATGATACAAAAAACTACCCCTACAATAACACCTGAAACCAGACTAACCCCCATCGTCTTTTTGATATTTTTGTGGTCATCACGACCATAAAACTGGGCTATAAATACAGATACTCCACTATTAATACCAAAAATAATCAACATGACAAAGAAGAAAACTTGATTCGCGATACCTACTGCAGCAATCTCGTCCGAACCAAGTCGCCCTATCATCACAGTATCAACCATATTTAAAGCAGCTTGTATAAACTGCTGTATAATAATCGGAACCGATAAAATCAGTAACCGTTTTAAGAATTTCTTTTTATCCATATAGCCTCCATAATCTCTAAGGCTAACTATATCAGAAACTAACTATTATTTCTATATCCGAAATACAAATATATTGTCATATTCTTGTCTGTTTTGCAATCTTACATACTACAGTCAAAAGAAAAAGATCAACACGTTTAAGTTGATCTTTTTTCAAACTAATTAATTACTTTCAGATTTATTCTCAAGTACCTCAATTAATCCTTCACACAATTGATAAAGATTGTTTATGTCACCTCTAGGATTTGAATCTATTATGATTCCAATTCCATCTACTTCTACCACCAAAATGTAATTACCATCTGCACGTTTAGAAAGCATCGCTTGTCTTTCATCAATTGTGATAGTCTCATAATCAACCCCTTTTGTAGTAGATGAATGTATAACCCCATTTTCAGATAAAGACACTGATGTATTGTAATACTTATCCATATCCCTTGATAATAAAGATATATTTATGTTAAACAATTCTCTTTCAACAGAGACAACATCTGTATAAACTTCACCAAAGGTGCTTTCTCTTTCACACTCAGCTTTAAGTTTTTCTTGTGTCTCTATGTTGGCTGAGTAAAAATAGTCCAATCTATCTATTTCGAATTTTTTATTTAGTTCCATTATCACATCAGATAAGTATTCAGGTGTATCCTTATGATCTTTTAAGGTTTCCATAGTTTCTTCATCATAAGAATAAGTATCATGAGCTGGTAAAACACAAAATAAAGCTTCTTCCTCGCTGTATTTAAAATAGCCAACTTTAGCTTCATCACCTTCAACCTCAATTTGAACCAATTGCTCCATTAACTTATTAAACATTCTTTTTCTATCATAAGTGAAATTCTCTTTGGGGTCTTCTGAATGTACTGTCCATGATTTGTCTCCTGATTCACTAACCAGCGTGTGTGATCCATCTAAGTTATGTATTATTTCAGAGATTGCGAAAGCAATTGTGGATGTCGCCACAATAACCATACATAAAATCAATACCGTTCTAAAATTCATTTTGAAATTAAATTTATCTTCTGCTCTAATTTTTTCTATAACTTTCGACTCTAAATCAACTTTGGGTATTTCAGCTGATTTGTAAGAATCTATTACTTTTTTTTCGTCGTTATTCATGTTATACCTCCTCGAAATTTTCTTTAAGTTTACTAATAAGTCGTTCATACCTCTTTCGAAGTACAGCTGGTGATTTCCCCATAATTTGACTTATCTCTAAGTAACTCATTTCTTCGATCACTCTTAGAGTTAACAAGGTATGTTCCTTATAACTTAATGTAGAAAATATTTCTGTAACCCTTTCACCATATTCACTATCATTTATCTCATAACTTATCTCATTGATGCTATCAGGATTTGAAAATAGAATAAATGACTTAACCTTTTGTTTATTAAGATGATTTACCGTTGTTCTATAAGCAATTTGATAAAGCCAACTCTTAAACACAGACTTATCCTGAAGCGAATTCAGTTTTTTATAAGCCTTTATAAAAGTATCCTGAGTAAGATCCTCTGCATCTTGACGGTTTTTTACAATCCTATAGATATACGAAAATATCTGCTGTTGATAAGTATGAATAATTATATTAAACTCCTCCTCATTTCCTTCAAGAATATTTGTAATTGTATTTTCTAGTACCATGTTGTGAGCTCCTCATATTAGATATCTAAAATATGTATTTGCCTTTCACTAGTTAAGACAATCCAAAACAGTATTTTGTGACATTATCAAAAAAATATTTATTAAGTCATCATTCAAATGTAAATATATTGTATCATGAATATCAAAAGGAAATGATAGACTACTAAGGATACCTATCATGTAGGAGTCCAGCAAATCCGTTATGATATAACCTAATATCTCTCCATAAAAAAACCACACTCATGTAATGTGTGGTTTTAGTGCTTGTTTAGTTTCTGTTTCCGCCTCTGTGACCTTGACCATTTAAAGGTCTTTCACCTGTATGATTACCTGCATTTTTATGTGGCATAATACCTTCTAAGTCATCTGCATATTCTGAATCTCTTAGCCATATTCCAAAGCCTAAACCCCTCATAGCATTGTTTTGTGCTTGATTTTCAAGATCTGTTCGAATTCTATCGTAAACTTCTTGATCAATTTCATCAGCATCTAACTTCTCAGCTAAGAATATATTCTTTACGTTCAGTACTTTCTCTTGATCTTCTTCTGATAACTCACAAGTTGTATCAGCGAATGCAAATACAGATACGCTCATTACCATAACACCTGCCATTAATAAAACCAACATTTTTTTCATTTTACTTCCTCCATTTTCTTGTAGGTTGCTTTCTTATAATTACATAATAGTCTCATTATATGGCATTTTTATGGCATTATTTCTACAATTTAATGAAAAAAAAGAACAGCTCCGAAGAACTGTTCTAGCCTCATAAAAATATGAGGACAGTCGACTAATCACTAAGCTTATGAGTTAAGATTCCTGATCTTAACTTAGGCTCAAACCATGTAGACTTAGGAGGCATTACTTCACCTGCATCAGCAATTGAAAGTAAATCATCCATAGTTGTAGGGAACATAGAGAAAGCAACTTTCATATCTGTGTTAACTCTTGTCTCTAATGCTTCTAAACCTCTGATACCACCAACGAAATCAATTCTTGTATTCGTTCTTGGGTTATCAATACCTAAGATTGGATCTAATAAATTCTTTTGAAGAATAGATACATCTAATCTGTCTACTGGATCATTCTCATCACAAATACCGTCATGAGCTTTTAATTCATACCATTTACCTTCAATAAACATACCGAAATGCTTCTTAGACATTGGTCTATAGATTTCATTTACTTCAGTAATAGTAAATTTCTCTTCAACTTTCTTGAAGAACTCCTCAGTTGTGTTACCGTTTAAATCAGCAACAACTCTATTGTAATCCATAATAAATAAATCTTCATCAGGGAAAATTACTGACATAAAGAAGTTAAACTCCTCATCGCCTGTGTAATTTGGATTTGCTTCTCTTCTCTTGTTACCAACGTTAACAGAAGAAGCTGATCTATGGTGACCATCTGCAATATAAAGATAATCAATACCAGCAAATAAATCAGTTAATCTAGCCACAACATCATCAGCATCAATAACCCATACAATATGAGTAATATCATCTTCTGAAACGAAGTTGTATACAGGCATATGGAACTTGATCCAGTCATTAACGATTGCATTGATTGTATCATTCTTTCTATAAGTCAAGAAGATAGGTGCAGTGTTTGCATCACAATGATCAAAGTTATTGATTCTATCTTGCTCTTTTTGTGGTCTTGTAAACTCATGTTTCTTGATGATATCATTCATATAGTCATCAATAGAAGTACAACCTACAATACCTGTTTGAACTCTACCGTTCATTAATTGACGGTAAATATATAATTTTGGCTTTTCGTCTTGAATTAAAGTACCCTCTTCTTGGAACTTATCAAGATTTGTTCTTGCCATTTTGTAAACTGATTCATCATATGGACTTACCTCAGCAGGTACATCCATTTCTGATCTTACAACATGAAGAAATGAAAGGTCATTCCCCTTAGCCATCTCTTTTGCTTCTTCACGGTTCATAACGTCATATGGTAAAGACGCTACTTTTTCAACTAAGTCTTCTTTAGGTCTAAGACCTTTAAAACCTCTTACTATTGCCATTTTGTTCCCCCAATTACTTTTCCCAAGCTAATTCCTCTAAAATAACAGTATATGTCTCTACACCAATTCTCTTTTGTGCTTCAGAAGTTGACGCACCAATGTGAGGTGTAACAGATACATTTGGATGATTAACAAGCATTTCATTCTTAGTAGGTTCTTCTTCAAATACATCAATACCAGCACCTGCAACCTTACCAGAATTTAACGCTTCTAATAAACCATCTTCACAAACAGTACCACCACGTGCACAGTTAATGATATATACACCGTCTTTCATCATGTCAAATTTCTTCTTGTGTAAAGTAGGTCCCATTTCTTTAATGAAAGGAATGTGTAATGAAATATAATCTGAAGCTTTAATTAGTTCTTCTTCTGATACAAACTTACAACCGTCCATACCAACACCAGCACCCATTAAGTCAGTATAAACAACATCCATACCAAGTGCTAAACCTCTTTTTGCAACTTCTCTAGCAATTCTACCGAAACCAATTAAACCTAAAGTCTTACCTGCAATTTCAGTACCTTTATATGCTTTTTTGTTCCATTCACTATTTCTCATTGTTGCATTTGATACACCAATGAATCTAGCTACTGCAAACATATGACCAATTGCAAGCTCTGCTACAGAAGCTGAACTTGAATTAGGAGTATTTCTTACTTTAATACCTTTGTCTTCAGCGTATTTAACATCGATGTTATCTACACCAACACCCGCTCTTACAATTAACTTAAGTCTAGAATCAGCAACAGCATCAATTAATTCTTCTCTAATCTTCGTAGCTGATCTGATAACGATACCATCAAAATTCTTCAATTCAGTCTTTAATTCTTCAATTGAATAAGAGTTTGTACAAACTTCATGACCTAGGTACTCTAAATGCTCAACAGCAGCTTTGTCCATACCGTCATTTGCTAATATTCTTAACATAGTTCCTCCTATAGTCCTAGGATATCTTCAATTACAGATAAAATTTCGTTAACTTCTTCCATTGTTGTATCAGCCATATGTGCAATTCTAAAAGTCTTCTCTTTTAATGCACCATAACCATTAGAAATCATGAAACCTCTTTCAGCTAATTTTTTATTTAAATCAGCAACAGAAATTTCTTTAGTGTTTTTAATAGTAGTTAATGTGTTAGAAGCATATTTTTCTTCTGCTAACATATCAAAGTGTTTCTTAGCCCAAGCTCTTACAACTTTTGCTTGCTCTAAGTGTTTGTTAAATCTATTTTCCATACCTTCTTCCATGATTCTATCTAATTGATAGTCAAGTGCAAACATATGCGATAATGAAGGTGTAGAAGGATATTGGTAATCTTTCTTTTGAATAGTATCGTATAAAGATACTAAGTCAAAGTAAAGACCTCTATTTTCTACTGTCTTAGCTTTTTCATAAGCTTTCTGTGATAATGAACAAAGTGCTAAACCAGCTGGTAAACCTAAACATTTTTGAGTTGAAGCGATACAAATATCAACGCCCCACTTGTCTACTTCAATCTTAGCACCACCTAAAGAAGATACTGTATCTAAACAGAAAATTACATCAGGGTATTTCTTAACTACTTCAGCAATTTCATCTAATGGATTCATAATACCAGTAGAAGTTTCATTATGAGTAATTGTTATAACATCATACTCACCAGTAGATAGAGCTTTTTCTACCATCTCAGGAGTTGTTGGTTGACCCCACTCAGAATCAAAACGATCTGCTGGAATACCATTAGCTGTTGCCATCTTATGCCATCTTTCACCAAAAGCACCAACTGCAAATGCAGCTACTTTTTTCTTAGTACAAGACTTTACTGCAGCTTCCATTAAACCACTACCTGATGATGTAGAAAGAATAATTTCTTCCTTTGTGTACATCAATTTTCTTAACTTGTCAGAAATACTTCTTTGTAGAACTGAAGCTTCCTTCGTTCTGTGACCAATCATCGGTGTTGCCATCTTTTCTAAGACATCAGGTCTTACATTAACCGGTCCTGGAATAAATAAACTCTTATGCATACTTGCCTCCATCTTTTCTATAATCCACACAGGGTTATCCTGCTATATTTAGCCGAATCGTCTTTATAATATCATAAATGCATTAAATTAAATAGCATTTAATTATAATTAAATTAATTTAATATCATTTAATTATATATTCAGTAAACAGTGGGAATTTAACATCCCAAGTTAAATATAGCACACACAATTTAAGTTCATTCTATCATAGAATTTCTTTTATACAACCGTTTTCAAAAGATTTGAATAAAACGTAGTAAAGTGTTCTCCCTGCACACGCATTTTAAAAGATTGAAGTCAATTAATTCATGGTATATAAAGAATAGGAGATGATCAAATGAAAGCAATAATTACAGGTATGAATGGCACATTAGCACCTTATGTTTATGACTATTTTAAAAGTAAGATGTCAGAATTAATTATCTGGGAAAGACAACATATCCCTATTGATGATTTAGAAAAGATTGAAGAGTTTATTTCAGAACATCAACCAGATGTCTTTCTTCATATTGCCACAGGACCAGTAGATTGGATTAAGAACATCATCGAATGTATCTCTCCATACAGCATCCCTCTTGTTTTTATTTCAAGTGAATCTGTATTTAATGGAACTGATGGTCCGCATACTATAAACGACTCGTTGAAATCTAAAGACGATTATGGTCATTACAAAATACATTGTGAATCTATTGTAAAGAAATATTATCAAGAAAATAGTTACATCATAAGGCTAGGTTGGCAAATTGCATATCATACACACAAAAACAATATGTTGGCTTATTTAATCAACGAGCAACATATTAGAGCATCAGATGATTGGATACTTTCAACATCATTTATGCCTGATACTGCACGAGCAATTTATAAAATTGTAAAATATCAACCTGTTGGTATCTATCACTTAGATAGTAATCACACAAACATGACTTTTTTTGATTTGGTCACTCTATTAAAAGAGACCTTCAAACTACCAATATCCATTGAAAAAACACATACTTTCAAACATAATGACCGCTTATTAAGCGATGAACCTTATATTTGTTCTTTAAAGGAAAGTATTGAAAACTACTTAAAATTACACAGTGAAATAAACTTGTAATCTCATACCTCCACTTTATGTATTATGATATAAGTGGAGGTGATTTTATGTATAATCAATTAATAGAAACACTAAAGAAAGAAAACTATTCTGGTGTCATTACCATCAGAAAAAATAATAATCTTATCATGAACGAAGCCATGGGCTATCGTGATATTGCCAATAAAATCGAAAATAATACATCAACAATATTTGGTATTGCATCAGGTACGAAGTTGTATACTGCTATAGGTATTATGAAACTCATTGAAAAAAAGAAGCTTGAACTTGATAGTAAACTATTCGATATTATCGATGCACCTTATCCATCATATGATAAAACAGTAACAATTAAGCAACTTCTATCACATACTTCTGGACTTCCAGATTACTATGATGAGGACTTAATAGAGGATTTTGATAATTTCACTATTGATACACCTTGGCATTTACTTGAAAAACCTTCTGATTACTTTTCTAGTATGCCAGATCGTTCTATGAAATTTACACCCGGCGAAGGCTTCCATTATAACAATGGTGCTTATGTCTTTCTTGCTATGGTTATAGAAAAGCTCACAGGTAGTTATCACAAATGGTTAGAAGATGAAATCTTTACGCCGCTTAATTTGAACAGTACTGGTTTTTACAGATTAGATGCATTACCTGCTAATACGGCAAATGGTTACATTGAAACAAAACATGGTTGGAAAACCAACATATATAATCTACCAATTGTAGGCGCTGGTGATGGTGGTCTGTTTACAAACTCAGAAGATCTTACGAAACTATGGGATGCTTTACTAAACAAAACTATTCTCACAAGTGAGCTAACAGAAATTCTTTTAACACCTCATATCAAAACAAATGAAGGTGATTATTATGGTCTTGGGATTTGGCTTGATAAAGAGGATGATGGAATTAAGAAGACAATTATGGGATCTGATGCAGGTGTATCATTCATATCTTCAACTTTCAAAAATGACTCAATTACTATAAATATGCTTTCTAACACAAGTGAAGGTGTTTGGAGTGTTATTAAATCAGTTAAAGAATATGTTAACTCTCTATAAGAGACATAAACTCTATTAAAATACAAGACTGATACTTCTAATATATGCTGATATAATATTATTGGAAGGAGCAAACATGAATAAAATTAAACTTACACCACAAATAAAAGAAAAAATAATTGAATCATTACAGCAGTATTTTCATAATGAAAGAGATGAGGACTTAGGTAATTTAGGTGCCGATTTGATGTTGGATTTCATCTTAAAAGAAGTTGGACCTATGATTTACAATCAAGCACTTATTGATGTTCATGAAATGATGGAAGACAAACTAGAGGACATTTTCCTTCTAGAGCTAGATGATGACTACAAATATTAAACATATCAATTATGATATGTTTTTTCTTTCTATTATAGTTGGTATTTTAACTCTATACCTCAAAAAAAGTCAAAAAAAACAGCCTACAGGCTGTAAATTTCATTTCGTCTATGTTTTAGTAGCGGTAATTCATTTCTAACTTTATCTAAATACTTCAAATCTAAATTGGCTACAATTAATTCTTCTTCTATACCAGCTTCAGAAATAATTTTTCCCCAAGGATCTACAATCAATGAGTGTCCATATGCTTTGTAAGATAGCTCCTTACTTCTTGCAGGAGATGCTACAACAAAAAAAACTTGATTATCTATAGCCCTTGCACGAGCAGTAATATGCCAATGAGCAGGACCGGTAATCGTATTAAAAGCTGCTGGGATAATGATTAGTTCCGCACCTTTATTAACCATGGTTCTCATAAGTTCTGGGAATCTCATATCATAGCAAATTGCTACACCAATTGTAATATCACCAGCCTTAAAGACAGTTGCTTTTTCACCTGGTGATAACACACTTGATTCTTTAAAAGTAATGCCATCTTTAATATCAACATCAAACAAATGAGTTTTTCTATGTTTACCAACAAGTTCACCGCAGTGGTAAGTATATGAGGTATTGTACATTTTTCCATCACAGAGTTCAGGTATAGAACCACCAACAAGGGTAATTTCCAATTCTTTCGAAAGAGACTGTAACCAAATCGTTGTTTCCGAATACTCTTTTTCTGCATATTTTGAAAATGTGTTTGCATTGTATGGACAATTAAACATTTCAGGCAAGACAACTATTTCAGCATTTGATTCTCTAATCATCTTTTCTGCATGTTCCAAGTTCCTCTTCTTATCTCGAGTAATATCGAGTTGACATACAGCTAATCTCATTAAAATGCTAAGATGATGCCCTGATCATCACAGTATAAACTCGTAAGACCATGAGTAGGAACAATTATTATTTCTTGAAAATCACATAACTCTTGAATACGCGATTTTAAAGACTTTGCACGCTCAGGATTATTTACATGACTAATTGCAAGGCGCTTGCTACCACTTTCATGAGCCATTTCACATACAGTTTGAGCTAACTTTTCAAAAGCTTTATTAGAGCCACGTACTCTCTCATGAACAAGAATATCTCCCTCAATAGCTTTCATAATCGGACGTATCTTTAAAGCCATAGCAAGCTTACCCTTCCAGCTTGGAATACGACCATTTTTTATTAGATTATCTAAGTTTTCAGAGATAAAGAATGTTTTCATATTAGCAATATATTTTTCTACTTCATCTACAATTTTTTCAAATGAAAATTCTTGTTTAATCATTTCATCTATTTTTATGCCTATTAAAGTCTGACCAACTGATGCAGACTTAGAATCAAATACATGAATCTTCTTTTTAACTTCCTCTAAAACCAAGTTTTTTGCTAAAATAGCACTATTGTATGTACCACTTAGCTTTGAAGATATCGTAACAGCAAACACTTCCTCAACACCTTCAAATAACTGCTTGAAGTCATCTGGTGATGGACAAGCTGTTCGAGGTAGTTTAGCCGATTTCTTCATTTTTTCTATAAACTCAATTACATTCAAATCAGCATTATCAACAATTTCTTCCTCTTCTATATAAAGCTTGAACGGTACCTTTTCTACATCAATTTGATTCTCTAATGTTTCATTAAGATCCATACTACTATCAGAAACTATTTTAAACATAACAACCTCTTTTCTATTTATAATACCTCAACAATTTAATTATAAACTGAAATAATTAAGAATGCAAAAGCTGAGTACTTTAAAACTATTTTCAACGCATATCTGAATCTTATATCACTCTTCCATTAGAAGACCATGTAAATGAAGTTGCGAATATTTAGCTAACTTAGTATAAAAGAAAAAGGTCCATGATAAATCATGAACCCTTTAACTATAGATAGTGATCTTTAGCAGCTAATGCTGCACCGATGATTCCAGCATCATTCCCTAACTCTGAAATGACTAGTTCAACATCTGAAAAATCAGATAAGAAATATTGTTTTTCAACTTCCTTTGATAATCTATTAAGTAAATAGTCACCAGCACCAGAAACACCACCGCCAATAGCAATACGTTCTGGATCTAAAAGTAACAATACGTTAACAATACCTCTGGCCAAGTATTTAATGAATCTTTCATAAGTCTGAGTTGCTATCACATCTTCTTCTTTCGACAAATCAATTACATCCTTAGCAGTAATTTTTTCATACTCTCTTAACTTAGAAGGTAATTCTGTTGTTTCAATTAAATGTTCTGCATATTTAATGATTGCTGTTGCTGATGCAAAAGTTTCTAAACAACCATTACTACCACAATTACAATCATAGAAATTATCACCAATAATCATATGTCCTAGTTCTGTACCAATACCATGACCACCACGAACTTCGCGATCATCAATAATGATACCACCACCAACACCAGTACCCAGTGTAATCATGATGCCATTAGAGACACCTTTTAATGAACCAATTTTGTATTCAGCGTAAGCTGCTACATTTGCATCATTATCTATTGCAATTGGTAAATTCAAGTTCTTTAGACCATCCATCAAACGAACGTGATCCCAGTGTAAATTCGCACAAGTCAAAACAACACTCATATCTTTATTAGAAAGACCTGGGATGCCAATACCAACAGCTTCTATTGTTTCTTCAGTACTGTTTCTTAACTCATCAATCAACATATAAATATCTTTGATTAATTCTTCTGAAGGACGTTCAGCCATTGTTGGAATACTTTTTTTGAATACCAATGTTCCATCAGCAGCTACTAATCCTGCAGCAATATTTGTACCACCTAAATCGATTCCAATTAACATTTCATCTCCTATTTCTTAAGTAGTTCTTCTCTCAACGCTTCAAATCCTGGTTTACCTAACAATGCGAACATATTCTTCTTGTAATCTTCTACACCTGGTTGATTGAATGGATTAACATCCACCATATAACAACTCATTGCACAAGACTTCATGAAGAAGTATAAAAGCTTACCATAGTTAAATGGTGTTAATGATTCAATGTTTAAAATAACATTCGGTACACCACCATCAACGTGAGCTAAGATAGTACCTTTACAAGCATTCTTATTTACAAAGTCCATAGTCTCGCCAACAAGATAGTTTAAGTTATCAAGATTTTGAGCATCTTCTTCAATTTTTATGTCACAAGCTACATTTTCAACATTTAAAATTGTTTCAAATAAAATTCTTTGTCCATCTTGAACATATTGACCTAGTGAGTGAAGATCTGTAGAGTAATCTACTGCCGCTGGGAATAATCCCTTACCATCTTTACCTTCTGATTCACCAAATAATTGCTTCCACCATTCAGCTGTAAAGTGAAGTTGTGGCTCATAATCAACAAAAATTTCAATGTCTTTACCATTGTTCAACTGGTAATTTCTTAATGAAGCATATTGATAACATGCATTTTTATTTAAATCTAGCTCCTGATATTCTTCGTAACCTGCAACAGCACCAGCCATTAATGCATCTACATCAATACCAGAAACAGCAATAGGTAACATACCTACACTTGTAAGCACAGAGAATCTGCCACCGATATCATCTTTAATACCAAACGTCTCATAGCCTTCTTGATCAGCAAGTTGACGAAGTGCGCCTCTTTCATAATCCGTTGTTGCTATAATTCTCTCTTTAGAACCCTCTTTACCGTACTTCTCTTCCATGTACTTTCTAATAATTCTAAATGCTAAAGCAGGCTCTGTTGTTGTACCTGACTTTGAAATTACATTTACAGAAATATCTTTACCTTCAATAGCCTCTAAGAAATGAGTCATGTATACCGGACTGATGTTATTCCCCAAGAACATCACTTTTGGAAACTTTCTTTTCTCATCACTTAAATCGTTAAAGAAAGAATGATTTAGAGCTTCAATAACTGCTCTCGCTCCTAAGTAAGATCCACCAATACCTACTACAACAAGGATATCTGAATTACCCTGAATCTTTTTAGCACAAGCTTTCATTCTATCAAATTCTTCTTTATCATATGTAACAGGATAATCTAACCACCCTAAAAAATCGTTACCTGCACCTGTTTTCTCGTGAATAACTTTATGAAGTTCGTTCACTTGATTCTGATAATCTAACAACTGATCTGTTGTTATGTTTGCTTTTGAATAATCAACTCTGATACTCATTGTTACCTCCATATATAAATTTTAGTTATTCCCCCAATTTCTTAATACCCAATGGTATTAAACACTATCACTTATTATACAATAAATTCGGTATCGTTTCCATGACATTATTAGGAATAAGAAAAGATTCCATCATATGATGAAATCTTTACTAGTAAACTGTAATTATTCACAAAATTATCTTTGAGTTCTACCCTTTCCCAAAACTCTAGTGCTTCTTTCAAGTTGTTTTTCAAATGCTGATAGATGCTTTTCTGATCCTTTAATCAAATACTCAAATACATCTTTCACGTCTTCTGGAATATCTTCTTTTAAAAATGTATTATAGAGTGCTATATTATCTATTTCTGCTTGCACACCAGCTTCATAACTTTCTTCTAAAGAGATAGGTAAAGTGATATAATCACTTGCATCAACTTCAGGCACATCCATACCATAATCATTCATTAATGCAATTATTGCTTCTTGATGTCTAAGTTCTGCTTTCATAATGTTGGTAAATGGTTTGCTCACATCAAATACTTCTACGATTTCATTGTATGTAGAATATGCAAGTACTTCATCCTCTAACGCAAATGTAAGCATTTCCTCAATCGATGGATTTTCAACATCCACACCTTCGTGACCAAAATCATCTGCAAATGCTACTGTACTCATACTAAGTAGTAAAACCAATAATAAAACTAACTTATTCATATGTCATCCTTTCTGTCATTTTGATTGATATAAGTGTAACTAATCTAGATGACAAACTAATGACATTACAAAGTCAATAAAGTGAACTTTTAAACTACTCAATAAAGTCAACTGTTTCAAGCCAGTATAAATATCCTTCACTCAGTTGTTCTTTTGAGATTTCTAAAACTGTCATAATTACTTCCTCAGCTGTTTTTTGATTGTTAATTTCAAAGCTATCATTCAAAGTACTGTCATGAAATGGCTTATTACCAGCTTCATAAAATAAATCCATTAACTTATCATGTCCATAAGTCTCTGTGATATACCTAACATACATATAACTGGTATTATAATAATTTCTAATTTCCTCACTAGAAAGATCAGAATACAAATCTCTAAGTTCGATATCTTTGATCGTTTGTTCAACACCCTTTTTAGTCATTCTACTTAAGAGACCAGAGTTCTCAAAACCATATGCAGCAGAACCATCATACATAGCAATTCCCTCAAGTAGCCACATCGGCAAGTTATTGTTACACATTCTAATAGTTATATGGTGAACAACTTCATGTTGAACAACACCTGGATAGCCATTATAACTTAACGGATGACCTGTATACAACTTTAGTGATTCATCTGGCTCAGACCAGCCTGTAAACAACCATGAGTTTGCAGGAATACATCTTTGTCTAAGCATCTCCTGATCAGTGAATAACTTAAGTTCAAAGTACGGATGTGGCTTTTCCTTGTATACCTTTCTCAAATTATCAAATGATAACTCAAGCATCTCAATAAACTCATCTACTCTGGTTTCATCTTTCATGTATTTTACTTCAAAATGTTCAGTCCTTATAGTTTCAAAGTGATAACCGTAATCCTTCCATAAACCATTCTCATACTTAAATATTAGAGGATAGTTAAGTTCATACTTCTTATCCATATAGTGAGTTTGTTTCAAGTTTACTACTGCAGTATGTTCATTAATAATTTTAGTCGATTCAATCTCTAAAGAAAGATTCGAGATACTTTCATCGATCATCCCCATATACCATCGTTCTTGTTCATTGAAGAAATATGGATTTCTCTTAGTAATTGAAGACATATACATTTCATAGTCTTCATTTTTTATGGATAACAGACGTGAATCAATAATATCTTTAATCGCTTCTTCAAATGGAACAAATGGTTTGGATAAGTCCTCAAGTATAATAGATTCACCAGGCTTTATAAGCAAACTTCCATCATAATTGAATTTATTAGCTTGATTAATATTGAAACTACCATCTGCAGATGTATGTATTGGTATCACTATTTGAGCTTCAATGTCATTTGAGACCATTTTAGCTTCTTCTGGTCCCATATTGTAGAATCCATCTGTACATAACAATGCATAATCTATACTATAATCCTTCAGTTCTATCATTTGATCTGTTAAGGATGTATCACCTGAGTGATAAATTATAAGATCACCTGATTCAATAATAAAGCCACAACTCGAACTTTTACTGTGATTACTGTTATAAGCATCAACAGCGGTTATCTTTAAACCAGCTATTTCTATAACACCACCAGTTTTAATATCATATGGACATTGAATAATTGAACCCGTTTCTTTCAGTGTAACCTTACTGACAACATTATGATCTGTATGTTGATGTGTTACTAAAACAAGATCAGCTTCTTTTTTGTACTCTTTATACGAGCCATAAGCAGGATCAATATAGACTACTCTCCCATCACTAAAATCCAATCTTACACTCGCTCTTCCGAGTACTGTAAGTGTAACTTCAACATATTTTTGCTCTTCTATGACCAATTGAGCAGGTTCATTAACTTCAGAAATGACATTATCATTTTGTTGACATGAAAATGTTAACAACAAAAAAAGTAGTAACAATAAATACTTCCACCATTTTTTCATAGTCTCCCCTTTTTTAGAACATTCCGATAATTCGTTTTGGCAAGCTTTACTTGTCTAATGACTGATGCCACCTAAGTGTTTTTATACACTCTTCCTGCCACTTTATCCTAGCCTCATTCAAGTAAATACCTTTTTTAGTAGCTAGATATGTGTTCAACTCCTGTCTTGTTGGTTGCTTAACTTCTTCCATCTGCTGAATATTCTTTGAGTACTTCTCCATAATCGACTTATTGTACTCAAGCGAGTATTCCATCATTTCAACAACTTTTTCTATTGGAAGCATTGAACTAAAGTAAAATTTTAGAAGTGCTTCATCTTTAGAATTAAAATCCTCTACGTCTTCATTCAACCAATCCAGTAGAGCTACCTCACCATCATTTGTTAATGTATACAACTTACTTGAAGGTCCTTTATCATTTTCAAGTTTTTCAACAGTTACATAACCCAAATCTACAAACTTAGACATCGTTGGATAGATTTGACCATAACTTGTTTTCCAAAAATGAGAAAGTGCATTTTCTACCCATTTTTTCATTTCATAGCCTGTCATTGGACTGATACTCAATAAACCTAGTAAAGCATATGCATTTGTACTTTTCATGTAACCTCCACTATATCAATTAGATATATATCATACTTTTATAGTATCACCTTAAATAAAACAAGACAAGCAAAAAAAATACTCCATATACACATCATGTATTTGGAGTATTTAATTATTGATAGCTTTTTATTTAATCAAGATCTATTATTAACAGTTATTAGGATGTCAATTTCCTTTTATCCCGCTTTCACACCATTCGGCACTTCTTTCTCTGGTATCGAAAGAACTGGAACTATACCATCATCATAACCAATATCAAATAACATACCTTCTGAAACTTCACCAAACATTTTTCTAGGGGCTAGGTTCACAACAAATAAAGCCTGCATTCCCTCAATTTCTTTTGGATTTTCTCTTTCATTTTTCATACCAACCAAAATTGTTCTATGAAAATCACCAAAATCAACTGATAGTTTAACCATCTTATCTGACTTTTCAATATCCTCTACAGTTAGAATTGTACCAACTCTAATATCTACTTTATTCAAATCATCTATCGTAATAACATCTTTTATGTTTGACATATCTTCCCTCCTTAAATAAATCGTACCCAATTAATTGATTTCAAAGCAAAAGGTTCGATAAATTCGAACCTTAATTTAAGTTTGCTCTTTTATGTACAAATTTTTCCCAATCGTTTCGTAACGAAAACTTATTTGGATCAATATCCCTTTGACTTTTTCCTGATAAAATAACGTAGAACAATAATAATCCACCTATAAAAGAAGTAAATAAACAACATACTGCTGTGAAAAATCCTAAGAAAAAACCATTAAATCTAGTAAATAATAATAACATCGCTAAAGTTATGGCTGTAACTGTCATCCCAAAATAAACAGCAAATTCATTTCCAATAAACAACTCTTCACCACTCTCGATTAGCTCTCTTACAGCGGTATCTCTAGAAACATTATGGTCACCCATATATTGAACGATTATTTCGGTGGTTTCATTAATTCTGTGAATATTGTATCCATGAGTTCCAAGTAATATTAGTGTTATGATCAAATTTATGATGATAATCACTTTTGCCATCTTCGTAAATCTAAGATTCATATGCCCCTCCTTTGTAATGTAATCATACCCCTAAATATTTACAAAAAAACATTTACTTCATGGAAGTGCTTTTTTTTTACATAAAAATGCAAAAAAACTACCTGTTGGTTAGGTAGTCTTTGGGGCTAGTATTAGAGAGGCTTTCTCTTATACGAAGTATGAAGGGGTCATTCATAACTTGTTTATATCATAACACCCTCTATATAAAAATTCATAAATCTATCCATTATTTTATTTTTTCTTGATAGGTATTAAGAAAGTCTAATGCATTCATCTAATACTGAATCTTATTGTCAACATAATCCTCAATATAGAATGTTTCACCACAACGTTTACACTTTATAATATGATCTGATAACTTTAAACGTACCAATAACTGACAACTAGGGCACTGTACATCAACAGTCTCATCAGAACTTATGTCATCATGTAACATGATTTCTGCATATCTATCCATCTTAATTCCTCATTTCATTTGATTATCATCCATCATACTAAAAACATATCTATCAACCATTATAGATTAATTTTTATATTTCTCAAGTACTATAAACTAAAGCAAACATTCTATTTTCTCTTATTTACTGGTATCAATAAATCTAATTGACTACATTCAACAAAATATTGGAGTACTCTTTGGTAAGCTAATTTCCTCGTTTTAAGAAAGGATTCTCGTGACCGATCATATTTTTAGATACTTCACTAATAGTTTTTTGCTCCATTTCCACTTCTTAAGTTAAATATAAATGTGAAAATACTAAAACTCCGTTCTATTTCGACCTAGCTCTTTTGCTAAATATAATTTTTTATCAGCTTGTTTATACAACTCATCTTTCTTCCAAGTAGTTGAATGAACAACACCACAACTGATGGTCACATGACCATCAATAGAACTAATATAAAATGATTCTATATTGGTTCTTATTTTTTCAGCAACATCAACAGTTTCTTCTAGAGTTACATCTTCAATAACTGCAATAAATTCTTCGCCACCAAGTCGTCCAACCGAACCAATATCTTCTGTCGTACTTCTTAATAAGTTCGCAATAACCATCAGTGTTTCATCACCTACATCGTGACCAAACTGATCATTAACATTTTTGAAATGATCGATATCCATTAAGATAATCCCCACATCTTTAGGTGAGTTCTTTATGGCAACATCAAATATTTCCTTGATGTATCTCCTATTGTAAATCCCCGTCAACTCATCGTAGTTTAATAGGTGATTAATTCGTTCAGTCATAGAATTCGTCACATCTGCTAATTCTGAAAAATCAACATAGTCAAGTGAGGCTACATCAATTGGAATCAACTTCTTGTTTGCTGAAATCATGTAATCTCTAAAAACAGTGAAGTTTCTTTTCATTTTTGTTGAAAACATTTTAACATAGAACATAGATACAGCAATTAATAATCCCAAAACAAATAAAATAATTAAGATACGTATCAATATAAAAACTCTTAACTCCTCTTCCTTTTGCTCAATTAATTCTTCTAATTCTGTGAGATCTAAGCCTGTTCCAATAATCCATTTCCATTTTGGAAGTGGTGCAACATAAGTTAACTTCTTATGCTCTCCATCGTCTTCTGTATTGGGCCAGTAATGTGTTAAGTATCCCCCGTTTTCCTCAATACATAATTTTATCTGTTCTTGATAAACTTTTGAACCATGGACGTCTTCTAACTCATAGTTGTTTACACCTATCATTTCAGGATAAACACCATTTGCTAACTCAACTCCAGAATAATCATGAAGAAAAACATATTGAGAATTATCTTCACCATATTGAATACTATCAACATAGGCAATAACTTCACCTTGAATCTCTTTAGTGATTTCATCAAGGTAATCACCACATCCTAAATACCAACCATAGGGTTCAAAAGCCTTTACAAATGTAATCTTTTTATATGTTCCATTGTCTTCGGTATTTGGATTTTTCCAATATCCTTCTAAGTAACCTTCTCCCATTGACTCTACTAGTTTTATTTCTTTCTGAATCTCATAATTTCCCATATCATCCTGAAGATTAATCAAATTTTTACCTTCATTTTCTGGATATACAGGATATAGAATTACATCTCCTTCTAAAGTATCTATAAAGAAGTATCCTCTACCATCGTTAAATCTAATTTCTCTAAGAGCATCTTTTATAATTAAAGTAATTTCCTCTTCTGATTTTGTATCTTTATTATTCTCATAAATACTATTCATTAATGCATAGGCTTCATAAGTTCGACTATATAACTCATCTCTGAGTACTTTTTCAGTTTCCTGACTTCGATAATCTGAATAATCTATAACAGCAGCCACACGTTCCTTAAGTTGTGCTTTAATAAAATCAGTTTGTATTTGATTCATATCCTCTACATCTGACTTAAATAAGTAAATACTATCAGCCAACCATATAAGACCTTGAATCAAGATTGCACTGGTAACTATCAAGAAAATTATCCGATTAATCGAAGCTGTATTATATGTTTTATCATTTTGCTTAATCTTCTTTTGCATCTATCATAAACCTCTTTATAGATTTGGGTCATTAAACTCAAATCACCTCTCTAGGATTGAAGGACCTCGTAATTATATAAAATATATACACCCATAAGGGAAACAGTACTCATAAATTATACTATACTAAACTTGTAAAACATACATTATTTAACTAATAATAGACCTAAAAGAATGTTTTTTCTACTCATCACGAAAAAAGTCTTCTATTCATTACAAATAAAAGACCTTAGAATTCAATTATTTTTGCTTAGCTTTCTTAGACAGCTCTCCAAATAAGAGAGGTAGAAAACCGAGACCCGCAGCTATACTTAACTGAACTAAACTTAATGAAGCAGTTGTAAAAATCGGTTGTAAAAATGGTACATAAACTACTATCAAAAGTAATACAATTGCTCCAGCAACAGAATAATTCAGATATTTATTATCAAATATATTCATTTTAAATACTGATTTATATTCAGATTTGGCTGAAAATGCTCTCAACATTTCACCGATAATAAGCGTTGTGAAACTAAACGTTCTTGCAATCGTCAATTGTAATTCTGGTGCAATATCTCCTGCCATCACAAATCCCAATCTATATGATCCCAATACCGCAATTGTTAAACCTATACTTTGAAAAGCTAAGGCAATCTTCATCGTTTTATCAACAATAGCTTCCGATGGATCTCTTGGTCGTTTCTTCATAATATCTTTCTCACCTTTTTCGAGTCCAAGTGCAAATGCTGGGAACGAATCTGTGATTAAATTAATCCATAATAATTGTATAGGCACTAGAGGTACTGGCCATCCTGCTAACATGGCAATAAAAATAATCATAATTTCACCAATATTACAAGATAACAAAAATCCAACAAACTTACGTATATTACTATAGATAATACGTCCTTCTTCTACAGCATCAACAATACTCGCAAAATTGTCATCTGTTAAGATCATATCTGCCGCTTCTTTAGATACATCTGTACCTGTTATCCCCATAGCAATACCAATATCTGCACGTTTCAAAGCGGGTGCATCATTTACACCATCTCCAGTCATAGCAGCAACATCACCATTAGATTTGATTGTTTCAACAATTCTTACCTTATGTTCAGGAGAAACTCTTGCGAAAACATTGGTAGTTTTAGCCTTTTCTTTAAAATCTTCATCACTAAAATCATTTATCTTAACACCTTCTAAAGTCTCATCAAGACTTTCAATGATACCAAGTTTTTTTGCAATCGCACTAGCAGTTGTAATATGATCACCAGTTATCATAACTACACGAATTCCTGCTTTTTTACATAACTTAACAGCATGAATCGCTTCTTCTCTTGGAGGATCGATCATACAACTTAGACCGAGGAATACTAAGTCCTCTTCCTCATTAAAAAGATTAGCGTCTTCATCAATAAGCTTATAAGTATATGCTAAGACTCTAAGTGCTTGTTCAGCATAATTGCTATTCTTATCTAGAATCCTTTTTCTATCATCATTGGTAATGTCTCTAACTTCATTATTGATACAAATTTTTGTACATCTTGAAAGAGCAACGTCTGGCGCCCCTTTTGTAAACATATAAAAACTATCATCAATTTGATGTTTTGTGGACATTAACTTTCTCACTGAGTCAAATGGAAATTCTGAAAGCCTTGGATAAGATCGATTCATCACTTTCTGATCTTTATCACCTTTGGCTGCTAAAACAACAAGTGCACCTTCTGTCGGATCACCTATCACTTCTTCCTCTTTTATTTTTGCATCATTACATAATACAGCAGCGTTTAACAACTTGTCTATTGCTGATATATTCTTATTAGAGTCGGAAACAATGTCACCTTTAAAACTATAACCAGTGCCCGATACTTGCCATTCATCTTCACCATCATATATTTTTAGAACTGTCATTTTATTTTGAGTTAATGTCCCAGTTTTATCCGTACAAATAACAGTTGTTGAACCAAGTGTTTCAACAGCAGCTATGTTCTTCATAATAGCATGTCTTGAAACCATTCTTGTCACACCCATCGCTAGAACCACTGTTACAACAGCTGGTAATCCTTCTGGTATAGCTGCTACAGCTAAACTTATTGCTGTCATAAAAACTTCTAATAACGGTTCCCCTCTATATAGACCCAAACCAAAAATGACTATACAAACTGCAATACAAATAAATCCAAGAAGTTTACCAAAACTAGCTAACTTTTCTTGAAGTGGCGTTTTACCATCTTCTGTTTCATTTAACATTGTCGCAATTTTTCCGATTTCAGAGTCCATACCGGTACCTATTACAACCCCTTTACCTCTACCATAAGTTACTATCGTACTCATGAAGGCTGAGTTGGTGCGATCACCAATAGGAGCATCAGATTCTATAACACCCACTTTTTTCTCAACAGCTACAGATTCACCAGTTAAAGCAGATTCATCGATTTTAATATTTATCGATTCAAATAATACTAAATCCGCTGGTACATAATCCCCAGACTCCAACTCAACAATATCTCCTGGTACAAGATCTTTCGAATCAATAACATCTATTTTACCATCACGTATTACCTTAGCTTTTGGCGCCGCCATACTTTTTAGTGCAGCTAATGCATCGCTGGCCTTTCTTTCTTGAGTAATACCTAGGACTGCATTTAATATCACAATTCCAAGAATAACAGCACCATCAATGTATTCACCTGCTACCATAGATAACACTGCAGCAACAATCAAAATAATAATCATAAAATCACTTATTTGCTCAAGAATCATTTTCCATATAGTTTTTCCTGCTTTTTCTTGTAAAGCATTCTCACCATATTCTTCTCTAGCTGTTATTACTCCACTTGAACTCAAACCGTTATTTATACTCGTATGTAGTGATTTCTCAATATCCTCAACAGACTTATTATAGTATTTTGTCTTCACATTTCCTCCTATCTCTTTTTCATATTCTATTATAACCACTTTATGCTTAAACATATATAGTCTGCAATAAAACATCATAAACCTTAAGTAATTTCTAATATATCATTTAATGAACTAATAACTACTGAACGTCAATAAGCTTTTTTCTGATAATTTTATATGATAGTATTTATTAAAAGGATAATACTGGAGGATCTTTATGAAGTCAAACTTTGATGTTAAGCAATTTCTCAAGAAATACTTATTACAAATATTTTTTTCTATTATGATTATTTTCGGTCTTATGTTCACCAAAGAACAACCTCTAACCATATTGACTAGTCTCTCAAATATGATGATTGCATTTTTGCTAATAACAATTGCTTTGATCATTCCAATCAAAGCAGGTCTTGGTTTTAACTTTGGTATCATAATTGGAACTATTGCAGGCCAAAGTAGTGTAATATTCATTGTTAACTTTGGCTTTAAGAGCATTTTAGGAATAATTCTCGCAATACTATTAGCGAGTGTATTTTCTTTAATTTTAGGTTTCATCACCGGATTCATCTTAGCTAAAGCTGATAAATATGCTATGATTAGCTCTTATTTCCTAGGAGCCTCATGCAGAGTTTTCTATCAGTTCGTATTCTTTGTATTAGCCGGTTCAATCATCCCACTATCCTCAGAATTATTATTCAGTGATGGTAAAGGTATCAGACAATCAATCAGTTTATCCAATATATTTTCGAGTACTAATGAACTACCATTTTTAATTATTATTATAGCTATAATTGTACTTGTCCATTTCTTATTAAAATCAAAATTCATTAAGCAATGGATAAAAAATACGACAACATCAACCGAAAAAATCACAGCCGTTATCGTCTCCACTTTTTTAGCTGCTTTAGGTCAGATCCTATTCATATACCATTCTGACTACATTTTTACTTCAAATCCTAGTATGAACGCATGGCATTTTGGTATTATCGCTTTGATTATCGGTGGCGCAACCTATAAAGAAGCCAATATTAAAAATGCACTTATAGGCACTTTTTTATCAATATCTTATTCAGTCATCACACTACCTGTTTTGAGAGTACTCATAACGTCTCAAATAATAGAGCCTATAAACTATACTTTTTTTAATATTATTCTAATAAGCGCATTTATATTTAGAGAAAAACATCCTGTTGATGAAAAAAAGATATTTGTACTTAACAACACGACTACTTAGTTAAAAACAATAAGCCCTAGAAAAATATGATGTTCTTTCACATATATTCTAGGGCTCTATTTAAATGAATTATTCAACTCTTAATGAATCAATATACAACCTGATTTGACACTTAAACATTTCAGTTGGTTCTACTGATGAATCCATTCTTATATGTTCTTCTCTAAGTGCAATTCCTTGACCAAATATCCACAATACATTTGTAATTGTTGCAACCAATAGGTCAATATCCTCTTTAATTCGTATAGAACCATCATTTAGTCCTATTTCAATAATTTCACGGAAAATACTGTCCGAACCATGAAATGATCGGTTTAAATTTTCTCCAAGTTCCTCTTCTACTACATAATCAAATGAATCTCTGAAATAATAATCAAAATCACCCATAAAACGAATCATATGTCGATTCTCTATCATATAATCCAATAAAGCATATAAATGACTTTCTAACTTCTCAATCCCCAGCCCTTCTAATTGACTATACATATCCTCTTGAGCTCGATTCCATTCATTCATATACTTGAGTAATACTTTGTAAGCAAGATCCTCTTTTGACTCAAAGTATCTGTACATAGTTCGACGTGAGATGCCAGATGCATCTGCTATAATATGCATAGTAGCAGCTCCAATACCTACTTCATCAAATACTTGTTTGGAAGCTTCTATTATTTTTGTTCTTTTGGGATTTTCATTCATTATGATCCTACCTTCTGTTCATTCGTTCTTTTTTCTATTATCTTTAGCAACTCATCGTATTTTTCTTCTGTAACAACATATTTCCGTTTAAGCAAGAGATAACCTGATACAAGACATAACATTGGAATAAGTCCCATACCAAGACGTAATGTTAACAACATCTGTGGTGTTGCCAATGATAAAATATTATTTGCTTCAACAGTTATCTGTTCCATCGTACCTGTTGCCTTTGCAATCTCCAAAGCTGCGACCTTCTGAGAATAGGTGTATACACCCGAAACAATAAGAATAAGTGTTAGAATTAATTGTTGAAAAGCTGCACCTAACTTAGTCATGAAAGGTCTCACTGAAAAAATGATAGCTTCATTTCTCTCACCAGTCTTCACCTGATTGTACTCAATTGTATTAGCAGTTAATATCACTACTATAACAAAAAACATACTATGTCCAAAGAATATCATAAAAGCAGCTGAATATAAAAGAATCTCATTCATCGGAATTAAATAACCTAGGGATAAAAATATAAAATAACCGATAATTGAAATCATCACACCAAATCTCAATATAGTAAATCTATTGTATTTCTTATTAAGTATCGGGAATAAGGCGAGTGCTGTAAGTGTCCCTAGTCCAAAGAATACAGTAAAAATAGTTAATTGTATACCACCATAACCAAACTCAAAATAAAAGAAGTTAAGACCAAACGCAACGAAAAGTTCTGATGCAATTGTATGTAGCAAAATAGCCACAGTTACAATTACGATTTGATCATTCCTAAAAAGAATCCTAAACATTTGTATCAGCCCAACTTTTTTTTCCTTATTGATATAATTGTTCTCAGTTACACCAAAGTAGGTAATCAGTGTAAAGCAAAAGAATAATACAGAAACTCCAACTCCAATTACACGATACATTGTAACAGCATTACCTGTTACAAGTACAGGAATCAAACCACCTGCTAAAAACTGTCCAATACTTGCAAAAACGACCACAAGGTTCGTCAAATTGTTTCTATCCTCATTATTCTTAGCAAGATTAGGTAGAAGTGACCAATAAGCAATGTCATTCATGGTAAAAGTCATTCCCCAAGTAATATAGACAACTCCAAAGAATACAACAAACAACCATCCACTGGGCCTAATAGTAAACAACATAATCGTCACAAAAGTATTTAAAGTACCACCGATAAGAATCCACGGTTTAAATTTCCCGCTTTTAAATCTAGAATTCTCAATAATCATTCCCATCATAGGATCGTTAAAAGCATCCCAGACTCTTGCTAAAATCATAATAGCAGATATCGCAGAAAATTGAGCAACAGTGAGTGTCATTGTGTATTGAATATATGCAAGTGTAAACATAGAGACTAAAATGAACATCATATCTCTACCTACATTACCAATACTGTAACTCCATTTGGTTCTCTTAGAAATCATCATGTTTATTCTCCTCCATCAACTAATATCTTTAAGAATGTGATTCTTTCATCATACTCTATCGCTCCATTTTCAAATATAAGATAGAGATTATGATCTTCAGCAACTCCTAGGTCTGAATAACCTGATGGACCCTGATAAATCAACATTTTTTCCGAATTTTTCATACTTATATCCTCTGAATAAGCAATGGTCATCTGACCACGACTGTAGTAATCATCAGGATGTGAGTAATAAAGTCTACCATTGTCTTCTACAATTGATGACATACAAATAGGTTCTTTAATCTCCTCCATAATCATCAAATCTGACCACGTTGTGCCACCATCTTCTGATAAAGCATACAATTTATTAAGCGGATCATGTTTCGAAGCAACTCCCACATCCGTTCTAACGATCATAATCAATTGCTCATCTTTTTGAGCAATTTCTGCTTCATTACCATCAGGAAGACTTTCACTCACAGTCCATGTTTTGCCTCGATCATCACTATATACAGATCTAGATCCTCCATCATAATAACCAGGTGCAATTAAACGACCATCGTATGAAGTCCCCTCAATTATGATACCATGTCCAGGTCCAACAATCCCCTCTGAAACAAATGTAGCCTCTGTATAGGTTTCACCACCATCGTAACTCATCATATTGTATGTCTTATAATTTTTAGGCTCTGAACCAGCTAAATGTAGTAAATGTATTGTTCCATCCGTCTTATCAAAAATAGGTGTTGAATTCCCTATTTTACCAATACCCTTCTCATATCTTCTTATAACCATTAAGTCAGACCAAGTCTTTCCTCCATCATGGCTTATTTTTTGTACAAGATCAATATCACCATGATCCAAGGAACCATTTCTTCTAGCTTCTGCCATTACAACAATTCGATCAGATTCAAGGAGTTCTCCATTTGATAGCCTTGATCCTTTATTCATTACCAGCAGTGTCGGTATTCTAAATATGTCGTAGCCACCTTCACCACTTTCAAAAATATGTATCGGTTCATTTGCAATATGCTGGTATTCGAAATCATCTTGTATTATTGCCATTAATTGAAACTGGAATACAAAAGCAAATAATAATAGTATCACGACAATATTATTTTTATTCATGTTTCCCTTGAAGATACTGTATATTGCTTGTACAAGAATATATCCTAGTAGCATGACAAGTCCTGTAACAACTAAGTAAATAACTTCATCATAGAGAGCCAATGGTTGGAAGAAATCAAATAATACTGAGTTCAACATTAGCACAACAATATAAATTGTTATGATTAATGATAGAAACTGATTAAACCACCTGTTCTTTTCGAAATTATTTTTCATACTCATAACAAAAAGGCTGATTAATATTATCCCTGATATTAGACCCATTAATAGGTCTTGTTTAATGATTGGTTCATTATAGTCAAAGAATAACCATGTACCATACCCTAACAATAAAATAGCAACAAAGAACCATATTCTCTTAAAAATACTTGTAAATTTCTCCATAATTTAACCCCCTATATATTTATCTATCATATCCTCTGTAATGGCTTTATGCTTACATATTTCTGCATAGAATAAACCGCTCTCTCGAACCGATCTGTCCAAAGTCTTATAGTCAATCTCTATCAGTCCAAAACGTGGTCCATAACCATCGTTCCACTCTAAATTATCCATCAACGACCAATGATAATAGCGTTGAACATCTATACCATCATTAATTAATTTTTGCACTTGCTTAAGATGATCATATATGAATCTTGCTCTTTTTTTATCTTTAGCATCTGGAATACCATTCTCAGTAATATATATTGGCAACCCGTACTTCTCATAGTTAGTTTTGATTGTATGGTACAAGCCTTCAGGATAAATCTCCCAGCCCAAATCATTGACTCTTTCATCCGGTAAGTTTTCTTCTACTCTAACTTCACCAAATAAGGTTGCAGGATTTGAGGTTGGATGAATCAAATGTCTAGAATAATAATTAATCCCCATAAAATCACAATATACCTTATCTCTTTTTAACGATAAACCTAACGGGAAAGTCAATCGCCCTTCAACCATTCCATTCAAAAATAGAGTATGGAATGAGTAATTCAACAGATTTCTGCCCAGTTTGTTCAGTAAATTATTATGTTTAGGTTCCATATGAGCAATGTGTATTGCAATACCAACTTTTGTATCGGTATATCCTCTTTCTTTTCTCATCATATGAATCAAATCATAGCACTCTAAATGTGCTTTGATTAAATGCTTAGAAGCCTTAAAATAACCATAGGTATTGTCTTTATCACCAGGTGGATATTTTCCATCCATAAAACTATCATTTACAAAGACATTAGGTTCATTAATGGTACAATACTCACTTACATCATCACCTAAAACTTCAACTACTTTTCTCACAAATCTTTTAAAGTAAAAAACTGATTTTTTATTTTTCCACTGGCCCTTTTCTTCAAACCATTGAGGATGGGAAAAGTGATGAAGTGTCAGTAATACTTGAATACCGCTTTTATTTAAAGCTCTGATTTCATTTTGATAATGCTCAATACCCTCTTCTGACCAAATCCCCTCTCTTGGTTCAATACGACTCCATTCAATACTCATTCTATATATTTCATGATTCATTTCTTTCATCAAGTCAATGTCTTCTAAATATCGATTATAGTGGTCTGCTGCTAGGATTGAGCTTTCGTTATTTGCAATTTTCCCATCTAGTGACCACTTATACCAGTTGCTGTTTAAATCACCACCTTCTACTTGTGTGGCTGCAGTAGCACTGCCTAGTAGTAAGTCATCTGATAACTTCATTGATTTCATAGATCCTCCTTTTGTCACACTGTGTGTCAATTTAATATTACTTCATGTCACACGATGTGTCAAATATATTTCAGAGGCTTCTTTATATCAGTATGATTCATTGTTTTATATAAAATGAAAATGGAGACCTCCACCAGTCAGAAGTCTCCATGATATGTTTCTATTTATTTGATTTTCTCTTTCTTCTATTCATAAAACTAGAAGCAATATTCATGGCACCTCTTACTAGAGGCATATCCATGTCCTTATGAGCATTTTTTAACTCATCTCTGATTTTAATATTTTGAGGACAATGTTTTTCGCATAATCCACAATCTGTACAAAGGTCTGCACCCGTTTTAACACCGCTTGTAAGTCCTGTGACTCGTGTTAAATACATTATTTGAGTTTGCCTACTACCAAAAAAATACTTATCATTATAACTAGCGAATGTACCAGGTATATCTACTCCAAATGGACAAGGCATACAGTAATTGCAGCCAGTACATGGTACTTTCATCAAACTCTTATAGATCTCTTTGACTTCATCAACGACTTTTAGTTCTTCTTCACTCATACTTCTAGCTAATGTCGTATTCGCAACTTCAATATTCTCTCTTATATGCTCATCAACGTTCATACCACTTAATACTACTGATACTTCTGGATGATTCCAGATCCATCTCAAAGCCCAATGCGCCGGTGATCTTGTTTTATCATACTTAGAAAACTTTTCAATAACTTTATCTGGGGCTTTTGCAGCTAAATTCCCTCCTCTTAAAGGTTCCATAACTACAACACCAATACCGAGTTCATCTGCCCTTTTTAATCCAGCCAATCCAGCCTGATTGTATTCATCTAAATAATTAAATTGAATCTGACAGAAATCCCAAGGATAATCCTCAAGTATCTTAATAAATTCCTGTTGTTTACCATGAAAAGAGAATCCTATATGCTTTATTTCTCCCTTTTTCTTTTTCTCATCAATAAACTCAACTATACCAAAACCCTTAAGTTTTTCCCATGATTCCATTGTTTCCAACATATGCATCAGATAATAATCAATGTAATCTGTATCCAGTCTTTCAAGTTGTGTGTTAAAGTATTTTTCAATTTGCTCTTGCTTAGTAACTAAGAAGGCTGGCAATTTATCTGCTATATATACCTTGTCACGAATATTATTCTTTTTTATAAACTTACCTAAAACAACTTCACTTTTCCCAGCATGATAAGGATAGGCTGTATCATAATAATTAACACCTTCATTAAAGGCATAAAGCATTTGCTCTAATGTTTTCTCCTCATCAATTCGATTGCCTTTCACAGGCAACCTCATACATCCATATCCTAATGTTGATATTTCTTCACTGCCCTTAACCAAACTTCTATATTGCATACAGACCTCTCTTTTTTAATTAACACTGTGTTTCTTAATTCATTCTATTACTTAATTAACACTCTGTCAATTATTTGTTTGCATTTTTATACTTTCATAAGGTGCATTACCTTATAGTATATATAACTTCAAACATATAATCTAAACATAATATGAAGTTTTTTACACAACAATGCTCCAATACCTTGAAAGTCCATACAATCTATGATACAGTATGGAAAAATGATGCTTTGAAGAGGCCATAATAAAGTCACTTTGTTTAGAGAGTCAGCAATTGGTGAAAGCTGTCCAAATACTTTATGATCTACCTCCGAGCTTGTAACTAATCTTACACGTTTCACATACGTTATCATGTGACAAGAGTGGATACATTGTATCAATTTGGGTGGCAACACGGAATCTTTCGTCCCATTGTGGGAGAGGGATTTTTTTGATTTTTGAAAGGAGCATGACATGATTGATATTAATTTGATTAGACATGAAGCTGATCGCGTTAAAGAAAATATGAAAAAGAAATTTCAGGAGAATAAACTACCTCTAGTAGATGAAATCCTTGAACTTGATGTAAAAAGAAGAGAGACGATTACACAAGTAGATGAATTAAGAGCTAATAGAAATACGCTTTCAAAGCAAATTGGAAAGCTTATGGGACAAGGTAAAAAAGAAGAAGCTGAAGAAGTAAAAGCTCAGGTTGCTGCTAATGCAAAAAAACTTGCTGAACTAGAAGCAGTAGGAAAAGAATATGATGAAAAAGTAAATGAAATCATGATGAAAATACCTAACATTATTGATGATTCTGTACCTATCGGTAAAGATGATTCAGAGAACGTTGAATTAGAGAAATATGGTGAACCTGTTGTACCAGAATATGAAATTCCTTACCACATTGACATTATGAAATCATTTGATGGTGTTGATTTAGAAGCAGCTGGTAAAGTATCTGGTAATGGTTTCTATTACCTTATGGGTGATATTGCTAGACTTCATAGTGGATTATTATCTTATGCAAGAGACTTTATGATTGATAAAGGTTTTACTTATGTTATTCCACCATACATGATTAGAAGTGATGTTGTTAAGGGTGTTATGAGTTTTGCTGAAATGGATGCTATGATGTATAAAGTTGAAGGTGAAGATCTTTACTTAATCGGTACAAGTGAACATTCAATGATTGGTAAATACATCGATTCTATTGTTCAAGAAGAAACATTACCTCATACAATGACTTCATACTCTCCTTGTTTCAGAAAAGAAAAAGGTGCACATGGTATTGAAGAAAGAGGTGTATATAGAATTCACCAATTTGAAAAGCAAGAAATGGTTGTTCTTTGTATGCCTGAAGAGTCAATGGATTGGTATCATAAACTTTGGAGAAACACTGTTGATTTCTTTGTAACACTAGATGTACCAGTAAGAACTCTTGAGTGTTGTTCTGGTGATTTAGCAGATTTAAAAGTTAAGTCAGTTGATATTGAAGCATGGTCTCCTAGACAAAATAAATACTTTGAAGTTGGAAGTTGTTCTAACTTAGGTGATGCTCAAGCAAGAAGACTTAAGATTCGTCGTAAAGGCGATAGTGGCAAAGGCTTTGTTCATACACTTAATAACACAGTTGTAGCACCACCAAGAATGTTGATTGCATTCTTAGAGAATAATCTACAAGCTGATGGTTCTGTTGCAATTCCAAAAGCATTACAACCATATATGGGCTTTAAAGAATCAATTTTACCTAAAAAATAATACTGGGACCTTCGGGTCCTTTTTTACTACAAAAAAAAGCAAAGTCCTTAGACCTTACTTATATTATCCAAATCGTGCAATATCCTTCTTTATATCACCAATATTCTTCCAAGATATAACGTGATGATTACCATCAAAGTATACTGATGCATTTCCATAATGCCATGTATTGGGTTCTCTTTCAAATATACTCGTTGGCGAACCTATACGATTCAATACCACATCTTCATCTGAACCTATCACTACATCTTCTGCAATGTCACTACCTCGTTTCATCCCATTATCTAAATCATGAAACATATTTCTCCATTCAACGACTTTGTCACTTTTGAAAGTAATATGAGAAGACTTATAATGCCATACATCAGGTGCTAATTCCGATATTGAATCCGGACTACCAAGAATCTCTAAAACAGTTGTCTTATTCATATTAATTCTGACAATATCATTGCATAAAGGTTTTTTCATAGCAATGTCTAATTGTCCAAACATATTCTTCCATTCTACAACTTTATGATTCTTAAACTTAATATGTGATGATTCATACTTCCAAATATTATGGTTAGACGCCAGTATGGATGTTGGTGACCCTAGTAATTCTAAAACAAGTCCCTCTGTGGCAGCAATGTCTAAGTATTCTATTGAGTTTTCGGGCTTTTTCATTCCATGATCTAACTGATTGTATTGATTTTTCCATTCAATAACACAATTCTCTCTAAATTTCACATGAGACGCCTGATAAAGCCAAACATCTGGATTAATTGCAAGAACCATAGTAGGTGAACCAAGTGCATTAACCACATTTTCCTTGGTCATTCCAATACTCAAGTAATTTGCACCTTCTACAGGTTTAATCATTCCCCTGTCAAGTTGATTGTATAAGTTTTTCCATTCAACAACTTTATTGTCTCGAAATTTAATATGAGATGCTTCATACCGCCATTCAGGTTCTCTACTGCTTATCACCGTTGTTGGGGAACCCATAGATTCTAATACATCTTCCATCGAAGATCCTATAAAGAATGTTCTATCATTTGGTATATAAAGTTTCATACCAGCATTCAATTCATTGAACATATTTTTCCAAGCAACTACTTTCCCTTCAGAATCAAATTTTATATACGAAGTCTTATAAGTCCACATATTTGCATCGATTCTAGAGGGCTCACCTAAGAGCTTACACACTTGGGATTTATCCGAACCTATATGAATATAGTCAAACATAGTATCCCTCCTCATTTACTATATACCCAGATTTTTAAAATCAAATATTAAAGCGTATCTTCCCGAATAGTATTTCAGCAGCAATATAAGAAAAAATGGGCAAAATAAAAACTACCTGTTGGTTAGGTAGTCTTTGGGGCTAGTATTAGAGAGGCTTTCTCTAATGAGGTATGAAGGGGTCATTCATAACTTGTTTATATTCTAACACTGTCATAACAATAAAACACAATATCATTGTTTATTTTATTTATTCTTGATATATTATGAAAATCTAAAGCATTACATTAAAATATAAAGAAAATATAAATCACGAAATATTCAGATAAGTCTTGTCATATCATACATTTTCTACTATGATTATTAAAAAGCCAAGGAGGTAGATATGACTAGAGAACAAGGCTTAGAACTACTAAAACAATATGTTGAAACCGATCGTGTAATGAGACATTCATTAGCTGTAGAAGCAGCTATGAGAGCATATGCAAAGAAATTTGATGAAGATGTAGAACGTTGGGGACTGCTTGGTCTTTTGCATGATATAGATTTTGAAAAATATCCAGAAGTCCATCCTAAAAAAGCTCCTGAACTTTTAAAAGATTTCACAGATGATCAAAGTTTTGTAGATACCATTTTATCACATGGAGATGATATGGATATTCCTAGAGACACAAATGAAAAGAAATGTCTTCATGCTGTAGATGAAATGGCAAGTTTTATTATTGCAATTGCACTAATGCGTCCAACGCGTTTGGAAGGCTTAAAAGGTAAATCTGTAAAGAAAAAAATGAAAGACAAAGCATTTGCTAAAGCTGTAAACAGAGATGAACTCACCTCTTCTAGAGAAGAACTTGGCATCGAATTTAATGAACATATTGATATCATCGTGAGCGGATTAACGGAACATGAAACTTATTTGAATGAATTTGGTATCACAATGCTTAACTAATAGAAATCCTATTGTTCTTTGACAATAGGATTTTTCAATACTTGAATAGTATAGTATTGATAATTACTATTTCTCTACTAAAAGTGTCTAGTATATACTTTCTGTAGGAGGAAGATATGAAGAAAATATTATTATTATTATTACTAACTATGGCTCTTATTGGTTGTCAACCAAAAGAGGAAGCAACTTTAATTATTGGTGGCATACCAGATCAAAATACATCAACTCTAACAGAGCGTTTTGATGAACTTGCAAAGTATATTGAAGAAGAAACAGGTATCAAAACTAAATATGTACCATCAACTGATTATGCAGCTTTGGTAACTGGTTTTAGTCGAGAAGAAGTTCATTTAGGATGGTTTGGTGGCTTGACAGGCGTTCAGGCAAGATCTGCTGTAGAAGGTTCTGAGGCAATTGCTCATAGACCTAGAGATGCTAAATTTGAATCTGTATTTATCTACAACACTGCTAATGAAATTGAATCTTTAGATGACTTGAAAGGCAAATCATTTACATTCGGTAGCGAAAGTTCAACATCTGGGCATTTAATGCCAAGATTCTTTTTAATGGAAGCCAATCTGAATCCAGAAGATGCTTTCTCAGATGTTCCTAATTATTCTGGTTCTCATGATAAAACATGGAAGCTCGTTGAATCAGGTACATATGATGCCGGTGCACTTAATATCGCGGTATGGGAAAGTGCTGTTGATGAAGGTAAAGTTGATACAGACAAAGTCAAAGTATTCTATACTACACCAACATACTTTGACTACAACTGGTCAATAACTGATGTCGATAAAACATTTGGTGAAGGTTCAAAAGAAAAAATACAAGCTGCACTTCTTAGTTTTGGTGATGATAATCCAGAAATCATGGACTTATTCCAAGACGATAGTTTTGTAGAAACAAATAATGCTAATTATCAGGCAATCTTAGATGTTGCTAAATCATTAAAGATTATAGAATAGTGGAGTATTTATGATAAGAGTCGAACAATTGAATTGTACAAAAAACAACAAGGCAATTCTAAAAGACATTAACATAAACATTGAAAAAGGTGAAAAGATAGCAATTATTGGACCGAGTGGTGCTGGAAAGACCACTCTTTTCAATATTCTTTCAAAGTTAGAAGTTGAGTATACTGGGAAAATAATCATCAATCATAAGTCTATTTTAGCTTATCAAGACAATAAATCCTTTGCAAATGAAGTGGGTATCATATCACAAGGTATTCATTTGATAGATAATTTAAAGGTAATACATAATGTATTGTCTGGAAGACTAAAAGATTGGTCATTCTTTAAGTCGCTGATTTCTTTAGTAAAACCTATAGACAAGCAGATTGCCTTAGATGCTTTAGGTAAAGTTTCTATGAATACTAATGTAAACAAAAGAACAGCTCTTCTTTCGGGTGGAGAAAAACAACGAGTTGCTATAGCAAAACTAATTGTTCAAAATCCCAACATCGTTCTAGCAGATGAACCTATTGCAGCACTTGATCCTAAACTAGCAAAAGAGGCCATTGAGCTACTTATCAATCATTTGAATGAAAAAACGATCGTTGCCATTCTACATCAAGTTGAGTATGCTAGAACTTATTTTGATAGAATTATCGCAATAAAAGACGGAGAGATATTCTATGATGTAACTTCTGATATGTTAACAGATGATATGATTGGAGCCCTTTATGAATAAACACTTTCTATCAGTGATGATTCTATTTCTAATAATCCTCTCTGTTTTGTTAACTCCAATAGAAGTTAATGGTAATGGATTAAATAATGCAATTGAAATGCTACAAGCAGCAATCAATCCCTCTATTAGTGAACTACCTCATGCCTTTGAAGCTGCACTTATTACTTTAAGTTATGCTTTTTCTGCTATTGGTATTGCTCTTATCGCGAGTTTTATATTAAGCTTATTTGCCTCTGGGTTACTGAATTCAAATAGAACTGCAGTTATAGCTATTCATCACCTCTTCTCTGCTTCAAGAGCGGTTCACGAGTTAATATGGGCTCTTTTTTTTGTAACCATCTTCGGTTTGAAACCAATGTCAGGAATATTGGCTCTTACAATACCTTATACAGGAATGTTAGGCAAAGTATTCACAGATATATTTAAACAGCTTTCAGACTCATCAATTCCTCGCTTAAAGCAAGCAGGTGCAAGCAATGGTCAACTTATTCTGTACGGATATTTACCTCAGGCGATGCCTCAATTAATGAGTTATACATTTTATCGTTTAGAATGCGCTTTCAGATCCTCAGCAATACTTGGTTTTGTTGGTATTGCAGGTATTGGTATGAAAATTGGATTGATGCTAAATGATCTCAGATTCAACGAAATGTTCACTTACATCTATGTCCTAATTTTATTTATTATTTTAATTGAGATATGGACCTCTCAGTACAGGAAAAGAAAACATGAAGTATTCAGTTTTGTTGCATTTATTTTTATGATTCTTATATCATGGCTTTATATTGCATTTATTAAAGGAGCTTACTATGACCAATTATTAACTAGTAAAAATCTTCAATATGGACTTAATTTTCTAAAGAATCTACTTGGATTTAACAACAGTAGTCCTGCTTTTACAGATCTTATAGAGATACAAAAGGTATTGCTTTTGACACTAAAAACAATACAAATGAGTCTTGTTGCTATCTTTATAGCAGGAATTGGTATGCTGATGACCGTTATCCTAGGTACAAAGAAGTATAGTCACCCAATTGTATATAATATCACTCGATTCATTTTTATTGTTACAAGAGCTATTCCAGAACTTATTTGGGCAATGATTTTAGTTTTTATTTTCAAACCTGGCATTTGGGTAGGTGCATTAGCTTTAGGCATTCATAACTATGGGATACTTTCAAAACTCTGTGCTGATGTCATTGAGAGTATCTCTAATAAACCTTTAGAACATTTAAGAAGTACTGGAGCAAATCGTTCACAAATACTTATATATGGAGTCATACCTACTGTCATCAACAGATTTATTAGCTATACAATTTACAGATGGGAAATCATTCTAAGAACGACTATTGTTGTAGGAATTGCCGGTGCTGGTGGTCTTGGATATTATTTCAAGTATCATTTCAGCCTATTCCATTATACCAATGTTACTTTAGTCATAATAATTTTTATGATACTCGTAAAAATTGCAGATGTGTTATCTGAAAAATTTCAAAAATATCTGATATAACAAAAGATGAAGTCCTCACTTCATCTTTTAATATGTTCAAAAACAAAAAAATCACATCAAATGATGTGATTTTAAGAATTATAGTTTCACTAATGAAAGGATTTCACCTTCGGCTTTAATTGCAGCAGCTTCAAGTTCATTCACTTCTACCGTCATATCTTCAACGAATTTCTCATCTTTAATTGATCCTAGGTTAATCTTTACATTCATCAAAGCTGATAATACAGCAGTTCTTGCCATCATTGCTGATACAGCACCATCTGTTACTGCATTTGTATTACCCTTTTCAACAACGATTTTTGAATACTCCATGATTGAGTAAGCTATTTTAGCTGTTTGAAGTGGTACGCTTGCAGCATATTTTGTACCTTCTTGAATCGCATTTGATCTAGCTGCTTTTTCTTCATCAGTTTCTTTTGGTAATTTGAAAGCTTTCATAACTTCGTCGAATGATGAAGCATCTTTGTCAATTAACTCAATAAGCTCTTGACGCTTTACTTCTAAAGCTTCTACAATGCCTTTCATTTCAGATTCTACTTCAACGTATTTCTTTTTACCAATTGTAAGATTTGCAACCATTTCTGCCAATGCAGCAGCTAAAGCACCTGAAAGTGCTGCGATACTACCACCACCTGGAACAGGTTCATTTGAAGCAGTTGTTGCAACAAAATCTACTATATCTTTATTAACTAACATTTGTCCTCCTATTTAACGAACGCTACTTGTCCATTTTTAATTACAACTTCAACTGTACTCACACCAATATGATATGGTAAGAACTTATATGAAGGGAATTCATGAATAATAATATCAGCTTTTTTCCCAACATCTAGAGAACCAACAGTATCAGCTCTCCCAACTGCTGCAGCACCATTAATCGTAAGTGCAGTAATAGTTTCTTCAGTTGTTAATCCCATATAAAGAGTTGATAAAGCAATTGCAAGTGGTACTGACTCTGTATGACAGCTACCAGGGTTGAAGTCTGTTGCTACAGCAACTGCACAACCTTGATCTACCATATATCTTGCTCTAGCATAGTGTTCTTTTAAAGAAAATGCTGTACATGGTAAACATGTCGCAACAACACCTGCTTCAGCCATAGCTTTAATACCTTCATCAGACGCTTGTAATAAGTGATCTGCAGATGTAGCACCTAATTCAGCTGCTAACTCAGCTCCACCTAGTTGAACAATTTCATCTGCATGGATTTTTGACTTTAAGCCCATCTTTTGAGCTGTTGAAAGAAGTTTTCTTGACTCTTCTACAGAAAATACTTTATCTTCGCAGAATATATCGCAAAACTCTGCTAAGTTATTCTCAGCAACAACAGGTAAAACTTCATCAATCGTATAATCAATGAACTCCATACCTCTACCCTTGTACTCTTTAGGTACTGAGTGAGCACCTAAGAATGTTTTAACAACATCAAGTTCATGTCTTTCATCACAAATCTTTAAAGCCTCTAATTGCTTTAATTCCGTATCTTTATAAAGACCATATCCAGATTTACCTTCTACAGTTGTTACACCAAAGCTTAACATACTATCTAGTCTTTTAAGACCTAAATTGACAAGTTCCTCTAGTGAAGCTTCTTCTGTTCCTTTTACAGAATTGATGATTCCACCACCACGTTCCATAATCTCCACATAAGAAAGACCTCTTAGTCTCCAATCATACTCATCAGCTCTGTAACCACCAAAGATAAAGTGTGTATGTGAATCAACAAAACCTGGTGTTACAGCTTTACCAGCAGCATCTATGACAGCATACTCATCAATATCAATTTCCTTTAATACATTTTCGGTTGTACCAACATATGCGATAATCCCATCATGAACAGCAATTGCACCGTTTTCTATCACACCTAAATCATTCATAGCTTCTACACCAAACTTAGCAGCGTGACCTGAGCACGTTACCAATTCATTGGCATTTATTATTAGTAATTTATCCATAATTACTCCATTAAACTAGTTTCAAGAACTTTATCCATATCAAAACCGTAAAGTCCTAAGTAATATGCTGCAGCATCAATCAGTGCTTCCATTGGTACAAGGCCAACCACTTCTGATCCTGTTACATTAACACCATATCTTTTTGCTTCCATCTTTACAGCTTCAAAAGCTCTGTAAATTGAAGTTTTCGTGTAATCTGTTAAGTTCATTGTTACTTGGCAAATATTTCTTTCTGGAATTTCAACACCACCAGCTTTAATAAATCTATAACCGCCACCTGAGTGACGAATTGCTTTTGCAATTTTGTTTGCAATCTCAACATTTGTTGTATCTAAATCAATGTTATAAGCAACTAATGGCTTTCTAGCAGCAACAGCAGTTACACCAGCAGTAGGGTGAATTTCTGGCTTACCAAAGTCAGGCGCCCAATTTGGATCTTTCAATTTTTCAGGCATGCCTTCGAACTGACCTTTTCTTACTTTTGCTAAGTTCTTTCTATCTGCTTTAGTAGCAGCATCTTCATATAAAAATACAGGAATATCATAAGCTTCGTTAATTGCTTTACCCATTTCAGCAGCAAGTTCTACAGCTTCATCCATAGTTACATTTCTAATTGGAATAAATGGTACTACATCTGTTGCACCCATTCTTGAATGTTGACCTTCATGCTTAGTCATATCAATTAATTCTCTAGCAACACCAATAGCCTCTAAAACAGCATTTTTAACAGCTTGTGGTTCACCTATTACAGTTACAACCATTCTGTTATAATCTTTATCTGGTTCATAGCTTAATAAGTTAACGCCTTCTTTACCTCTTAAAGGTGCAACAATCTTTTCAACAACGTCTAAATCTCTACCTTCACTAAAGTTTGGTACACATTGAACGATTTTTCTTTTTTGAGTCATAACATCCTCCATAGTAATTTATTATATGACAATATCCTGAACCGAAGTTCAGGATATATGTTTATTATTTTTTGTAAGTCTTATTAACTAAATTCTTAACTAAATCAGCATCTGCAACAAATGGAATTGTAATATGATCTTCTGTACGAGTATCATTGTATTCAGCACAAGTTGTAATTGCATTTTCATTTCTAGCCCATGCTCTTCTTGCAACACCAACCATAGTATCCCATGGAATTGCTCTTTTTAAGATAGTATCAACTCTATCAGTACCATCAAGAACCATACCGAAACCACCATTGATTGATTTACCAATACCAACACCACCACCATTGTGAAGTGCTACCATAGTCATACCTCTAGAAGTATTACCAGCAAAACATTGTGTTGCCATCTCAGCCATCACATTCGAACCATCTTTGATATTAGATGTTTCTCTAAATGGCGAGTCAGTACCACCTGTATCATGGTGATCTCTACCTAACATAACAGGACCAATTTCACCTTTTCTAACCATATCATTAAACTTAAGTGCAATATCTCTTCTACCTAAAGCATCTTGGTATAAAATTCTTGCCTGTGTACCTACTACTAATTTATTTTCTTCAGCATCTCTAACCCATACGTAGTTGTCTCTATCTTGACCTCTTCTGTTAGGATCTATAACACCCATTGCTGCTTTATCTGTTTTTCTCAAGTCTTCTGGGTCTCCTGATAAACAAACCCATCTAAATGGTCCATAACCATAATCAAATAACATTGGACCCATAATATCTTCTACATATGATGGCCAGATAAAACCATCTGTTTCATCATTACCATTCGCACAAATTTCTTGAACACCAGCATCAAAGATAGCTTTCATAAATGAGTTACCATAGTCAAAGAAATAAGAACCATTTGCAACTAATTTTTTAATAACTTCATAATGCTTAATTAAAGAAGCATCTACTAATTTTCTAAAGGCAGCTTTATCTGTACCTAAAAGCTCAGTTCTTTCATCAAATGTTATACCCGCTGGGCAATATCCACCTGAATAAGGTGCATGACATGAAGTTTGATCTGATAATAAATGGATATCAATATTCTTATCAGCAGCATATTCCAGTAAATCAACAACATTACCATGGAATGCAATTGCACGACCTTCTTTTTTATCCATATATTTTTTTGCAGAATCAAAACATTTTGCAGGATCATCTGAATACTCATCTACCCAACCTTGTTCATATCTAGTCATTACTCTAGAATGATCAACTTCTGCAATAATACCAACACCATTTGCAATTTTTACTGCTTTACCTTGAGCACCTGACATACCACCAAGTCCAGAAGTTACATATAGCAAACCACCTAGGTCTCCATCAGCAGGTACATTGTACTTAATTCTACCAGCATTCATAACAGTATTAAATGTTCCATGAACAATCCCTTGTGGTCCAATATACATCCAACCACCAGCAGTCATCTGACCATAGTTAGCAACACCAAGTGCAGCTGCTTTATGCCACGCTTCAGGATTATCATACATACCGATCATTAAGGCATTTGTCATAACCGCTCTAGGCGCTTCTGGATGTGATTTAAATAATCCAAGTGGATGACCTGACATAACAGCAAGTGTTTGCTCTTCTGTCATTTCCTCTAAATACTTCATAATTAATTTATACTGCATCCAGTTTTGACATACTTGACCTGTCTCACCATAAGTAACCAGTTCATATGGATAAAGTGCAATATCAAAATCCAAGTTGTTATCAATCATAACTTGGATAGCCTGTGCTGCAACGCACTTGCCTTTATACTCACTAATTGGTCTACCTTTAATATTACCTTCTGGTCTAAATCTATAACCATAGATTCTACCATGTGTATATAGTTCATCTAAAAATTCTGGTGCAAGCACTTCATGAAATTCTTCGTCAACATATCTTAATGCATTTTTTAAAGCAAGTTCTGTTTGCTCTTGAGTTAAAGTAAACTCTCTTTTTGGTGCTCTACGAATGCCCTCTTCGAACTTTGGATATTCAGGCAAAACCTTATCCAATTTAATTGTCATTGTTTCTCCAATGTTTAAGTTATCTAACATATGTTTCCCCTTTCTTATTTTACTAATGTTAGTCTATCCTCTGGACGTCACAAAAACGTCAAATTAAACTTTTTTCAGAATTTGACGATATATATTTAAAGAATGTACATAACGAAGGAGGTATTGCTATGAGAATTGTCGACACAGCGCAAATTGAAGCATATAAGTCTCAAATCAAAGTACAAACAAAAAAAGATGGTTCTACAAAGGTTCAAGTAAAAGAACAAGCAAAATATGCAAAAGTTAAAGTAAATAATCCAGTTGCGGAATACAATAAAACCAAACACCTAGAAGAACCTAAAGATGAAATTGATATTTCACTTCTTAGAGAAGAAGCAGAGAAAGCGCATGCTCATTTAAGACAAATCGTTGAAGATTTATTAAGAAGACAGGGTATTGAAATTGAAAAACTACCCGATTTGAAACCTGAAGATGTAAAAGTTGATCAACAGGCTAGAGATGAAGCTCAACAAATGATCGAGGATGGTGGCCCACTAAGTCCTGAGGCTGTAAGTAATAGAATTGTTGATTTTGCAAAAAGTATATCAGGTGGTGACAAAAGTAAGCTCGCATTAATAAGAGATGCCATTGATGAAGGTTTCGAACAGGCAAAAGAGTTTATGGGCGGCAAATTACCAGAAATTACAGATACAACATACGAACTAATTCAAGAAAAATTAGATGCATGGGAAGAAGAACAGTGATGTTCTTTTTTTCTTTTAGGTGTATACTATTATAAAGCAAACAATCAAAGGAGAATTTATGACAACACACACACTCGAAACTTTATTTAAAATATTCATTGCCTGTGTTTTAGGTGGCATAATTGGCTTAGAAAGAGAAAGCGTCAATCGTCCAGCAGGATTCAGAACTCACATTCTTGTAAGTGTAGGTGCAACAATCGTAATGATAACAAACATTGATTTAGTTCAAATTATGATAGGTTCTGCCGATGTTCAACCAGGTCGATTTGGTGCTGCTGTAATAAGTGGTATTGGTTTTCTTGGAGCAGGAACCATTATAAAAAATAAAAACACAGTGAAGGGTCTAACTACTGCTGCTTCTTTATGGACAACAGCTTGTATAGGACTTGCACTCGGAAGCGGACTCTATGAAATTGCAATTCCTGCAACTATCTTCGTTTTTTTAGCCTTAGAGGTTTTTCCTATAATAGAAAGAAAACTCTCTTCTAGTAAATACTCTAAACTAAAAATAACGACCGTTAACTCAGTTGGTCAACTTAGTATGATCAGTAAAACATTCGAAGAAATGCATGTAAATGTTATCGGGATTAAAACTGCTCATGATGTTTCAGAAGATGAAGATATTATTCTTACCTTTAAGATAAAGTGCCCAGACAACCATAAAAAACTGATTGTTGTAGATAGAATTAGCGCACTGAATGGCGTCTTAGAAGTAGAACTCAATCCAGAATAGAGGACTTATGTTAAAGAACTTCATTAAACTTTTTATAGGATTTTTCCTAATAGCATTAGGTGTTATTCTAATGAGATATGCTTCACTTGGTTTAAATCCATGGAGTACCTTTCATGATGGACTTTCAAAAGTTTTAAACATAAAATTTGGTACTGCTAGCCAAATAACAGGACTCATTATTATTTTGGTATCCTTAATTCTTAAGATTTATCCAGGTGTAGCTACTATTTTAAATATGTATTTCTGTGGCTTCTTTATTAATGTCATTGATACTCTTAACATCGTGCCTATACCTAAAAATATTATTTTTAAGAGTTTGTACCTCTTTTTAGGTATATGGATACTATCATACGGAATATATGTTTATCTTAGTGTCGGATACGGTGCTGGACCAAGAGATGGATTAATGGTGGGATTAATTAGGTTAACAGGTCTAAAAACATCAATCATTAGAACTGTTATTGAAACAAGTGCTCTACTACTTGGTTTTTTAATGGGCGGAACAGTAGGAATTGGTACTATTTTTTCTGCATTTGCTATTGGACATACTATCCAATATATCTTTAAAGTTAACCATTTTGATCCGAAATCAGTAAATCACTTATCTTTATTTGATTTCTTTTCAGTAATATTTAAATAGTATTAGCTATCACAATATGGTAAACTGATATAGTGACTATTAAAAGGTGGTAAAATGGAAAATAAAAAAAGAAGGATCTATATCATGTTATCCTTTACAGGTACCATTTTAAGTCGAATTGTAAAAGTTGTAACATTAAGAGAATATTCTCATGTTTCTATAGCACTCGATTTAGAATTTAACTCCTTGTACAGTTTTGGCAGAATTAATCCAAGAAACCCGTTTTCGGGAGGCTTTGTTAAAGAAGAAATAGATAGTGGAACATATAAGGTATTTAAAAATACAGTCTGTAAAGTTTACTCATTAGATGTAACAGAAAAGCAATACACCGATTTAAAAGCATTCATTGATAATTTTTATAAGTATAAAGAACGATATGGTTTCAATGTTATTGGCCTTTTCGGTCCAATGATAAATATTCCTATGAATCGACAACACAAATATTTTTGCTCTCAATTTGTTGGAAAAGCTCTTCTAAAATCAAATATTTATGATTTTCAGAAGGATGTTGGTCTGATTAAACCAATTGAATTCGCAACTATTCCCAATTTAAAAGTTGTATACGAAGGTAAACTTCAGGACTATCCTAAGTATTTAACTTCATTCAAAAATGACTAAAAAACTCCATTAGGAGTTTTTTTTAGCTTATCATCTCATCCAAATTTGTACTCTCTCAAATACTTGAAAGAGCTATCTCTCCACCATAAAAACTAGTTAACAGAACCACTAGAATTCCTACTAGAGCAACTGCTATAACACATTTCATCAAGTGTTTGGTTTCATAACTCATATCACCCTCCGGCAGCCTGGCGATCATAGTTAACCGTAGACCCATAGCTTTGCGACCTCCTGTTTCCAAGAGTTTGCTTTTGACACATTTACTATATCATATGTCTACTAGAGCAGTGTTCTATTTTGTCTATTTAGCCATATAAGTAACTATTTAGCCAAAAAAAATCCTGCTAATGCAGGATATTCTTAGAAATCAGCTTGTTTAGTTGTTCTTGGGAATGGAATAACGTCTCTGATGTTTTTCATACCTGTTAAGTACATAATTGCTCTTTCGAAACCTAATCCAAAACCAGCATGCTTTGTACCACCGTATCTTCTCATATCAAGATACCACCAGTAATCTTCCTCGTTTAATCCCATTTCCTTAATTCTTTCAATTAAAACATCATATCTCTCTTCTCTTTGAGAACCACCAATTAATTCACCAACACCAGGTACTAGTAAATCAGTTGCAGCTACAGTCTTACCATCATCATTCATTCTCATATAGAAAGCTTTAATTTCTTTTGGATAATCTGTAACAAATACTGGGCGCTTGTATACTTCTTCTGTTAAATAACGTTCATGTTCTGTTTGAAGATCAACACCCCAAGACACTGGGTATTCAAATTCTTTATCACATTTTTCTAAGATTTCTACAGCTTCAGTATACGTTACTCTAGCAAAATCAGAAGAAGCAACTAGCTTAAGTCTCTCTAATAAACCCTTATCAATTCTTTGGTCAAAGAACTCAAGTTCTGCTGGACACTCTTGCATAACATAGTTGATTAAATACTTTAACATATCCTCAGCTAAGTTCATATCGTCTTCTAAATCAGCGAATGCAATTTCTGGTTCTACCATCCAAAACTCAGCAGCATGTCGTCCTGTGTTTGAGTTTTCAGCTCTAAATGTAGGACCAAACGTATAAACATTTCTAAATGCCATACAGTGCGTCTCTACAGCTAATTGACCAGAAACAGTTAAGTTAGTCTCTTTACCAAAGAAATCTTTCTTGTAATCAATCTCGCCTTCTTTTGTCATAGGTACTTTATCTAAATCAAAAGTAGTTACTTTAAACATTTCACCAGCACCCTCACAGTCAGCTCCTGTAATGATTGGTGTATGTGTATAAACAAAACCTCTGTCGTTAAAGAACTTATGAAGTGCAAATGCAGCTACAGATCTAACTCTAAATACTGCATTAAAAGTGTTTGCTCTTGGTCTAAGGTGAGCAATACTTCTCATATATTCAAATGTATGGCGTTTCTTTTGTAAAGGATAATCTGGATCAGATGCCCCTTCTAATACAATAGATTTTGCCTTAATTTCAAATGGTTGTTTAGCATCAGGTGTCATAACAAGCTCACCTTCTACAATAATAGATGAAGCGATTGAATACTTTGCTACTTCAGCAAAGTTTTCCATATCTTGCTCAAATACAATCTGAATGTTTCTATAATGTGTTCCATCGTTTAACTCGATAAAACCAAATGCCTTTGAAGCTCTTAATGTACGAATCCAACCAGCAACTTTGATTGTTTTACCAGTAAACGATTCTGGAGATTTATAAATATCTCTAAATAATGCATAACTCATTTTCTTTCCTCCTTCAAAAAAATAAAAAACCCTTCGATATAGGGACGAATAACCGCGGTACCACCCTACTTATCAAAAGATTGATCTCTCACTATGAGCAAACACTCAACATTGATGTAACGGTCAATACCCGTCTAAGCCTACTCTTTACATTTCGGTTAGAAGCTCTGAGATGTTATTCACTACTATTATCTTGTCAGGCTCACACCATCCCTAACTCGCTTTAAGCATCATAATAGTTACTTCTTCTCTTCTTTGCTTATCTTCTTTGATTATTTGTATTATAATACATGATAAAACACTTGTAAAGTATAAATTTTACTTTTAAAAGTTGTCATTATTGGGTAGTATTAATTATAGTGACTAAAGGAGTACAATATGGTAACACAAATCATCCAATTAGAATTGTTTATTTTAACTATTATGCTTTCTGCGATAGTTTTTGTAGGAGCATACTTTAAAAAAGAAAAAGATGTTGTACAACGTATTTTTGTAAACTTTTCTATTTTCCTAATTATGATTATATTAAATAACAGTTTGAAAACATCAGATAGCAATCTGTATTGGCAACTTAGCTATTTTGTTTTTGCAATAATAAGCTTCATTATTATACAAACACCTGTGAAACCAATTGGATTAATTATAACCAATCTTGTCATCAGTATCGTTTTCTTGTTTATTCCATTTGAAGAGAATTTTGCTGTTAATATGAGCTTTGTTCTGTTAATATTCAATGCAATATTATATTTAACAATGATTATTCAATTCAAAAAAAATCAGCCTAAGTTGGTCAATTTAACAATTATTGTTGCTATCGGTGTTTTAACATCATACTTTTTAGACCCTATCTATCATATCTCTTTGATGACGATAACTATATCTATTATTGCATGGTATATTTTAGATCAAGTTATCTTGGAAAATACAAAACACGATAAACTACTTAAAGAAAAACTTAGTAAATTAGAAAAGGAATTCAATTACGAACTTAGAAAAGAAGTTAACAAACATACTTTCCATTTAAAAGAAGTACAAGAAAAAATGTCTCATATCAATAAAATCGATAGTTTAACAAAAGCATATAATAAAAAAGCTATCTTCAATATTGTTGAAGAAATGACATTAGACCGAAGAATAGAAAAGTTTTCTATTATAATGTTTGATCTTGATGATTTTAAAACACTCAATGATACACTCGGTCATGTACAAGGGGATATATGTCTAAAAACTTTAGCTGCAATAGCTAAGGAATCAATACGTGATAGCGACTCTTTAGGACGTTATGGTGGTGATGAATTCCTAATTGTTTTGCCCGAAGCTAGTTTAAGTACAACTATATCTATTGCAGAAAGATTTAGGAAAAAAATAGATACAGAAACTCAACCTCATTTTACAGTATCATCTGGATTAGCCTCATATCCTGAAGATGGAAAAACTTTAAAAGACCTCTTAGATATTGCTGATAAGGGGCTTTATAGATCAAAAGAAAAAGGCAGAAATGCTGTATCATATGAAAACACAAAGAGAGAAAAAAAATATTAGCGATCACATTGTGATCGCTATATTAATTCTCGTTTGATGGCAAGTTCATTTAATCGTCTCATTTCGTAACAATCTTTGAAGTTTCTTAAATGATATATACCTTTGTCAATATAATCCTCTCCTCCACTTTCAATGAACTTAGCAAGTTTCATAGAGAAAATATTCCCCTCTAACAAGATATTCTCAAGTTCTGCCTTGATTCTACATACTACTGCTTGCTCATATGGATTATTCATTTTTGCAGAATACAAATCTGCCATTTTAAATAAATCTAAAGCCTTTTCATCATTACCTTTTTTTACATGTAATAGACCTAAAAATCCATAAGCAATGCTTCTTCTCCAAGGAAAATCTAATTGTTCATACAGTTTGATAGCACTTTCAAAATATCTTTGCGCTAAAATAAAATCACCCAAATTGTAAGCCGAATGACCTGCATTGGTATAAAAAACTGTTAAACGTCCTAATAGGTCATTATTTTCACAGATTTCAATGGCTTTTTCATAGTATCTAATCGACTCCTCAAAATCTCCTTTGAACCTATTACTGTCACCCATATAGTAATATGCAGCTGCAATATTTAAAGTATATTTATCTTTTTCCTTAAACTTCTTCATAATGTCAATTGATCTTAAAAGAAGTTCCTCACCTTTTTTGAACTGAGACTTTAAAACAAAGTACAATCCTTTTAATCTTAATAGGATTCCTATTTCAAAACGCATTTCTTCTTTATGAGCAATTCTTAAAGCAGTACTTAGATTTTCTGCCATAAAGGACATATTATGTGTGTTGATCGAATAAAAAATATTTTGTAAATAGCCTTTGATCAGATACTTTTGATTATCTATTTCAGTAGAAATATCAATAACGTCTCGAATAGCTTGAAGACCTTTTTCATACAGGCCATTATTGATGTAATGTCTTCCAATCATGTGTTTAAATTTCAGTTTTAAATCAATTAAATGATCATGAACATAATCTCTTCTTAACTCTTCAAAGAGTTCTTCAATCTTTTCAAACTCCTCTTCTATTTCATGTTCAGTAAAAAATATGCTTTCATGATTAAATACATCTCTTTCTTTAATTAATGGGAATACCTCATGGCTAGATTGAAGATACTCATAAAGATTTTTAATCCTATACTCTAATACCTTAATATGATTGTTGGCTTGGTTATAGTGAAATACCAATTTAGAATATCCATTACGATCATATTTAAATTGCATCTGCTCTTCAATGCGTTTTGCAATCCGAGTATGCAGTATTTTCTGTTTTGATAAAGATAGATCATTATAGATGTATTCCTTAATCTTACTATGTGTAAATGCATAAACAGCATCCCCTTGATCATTCAGTTCTTCTTTGATAAGGTACATACTCTCTAATTCTTCAATTAAATCAAGAACCACAAACTCATTTTTTTCACTTATTTTAATAATATCTTCAACGGAAAAACGTTTCAAATAAACAGAAGCTAGCTGAATAACTTGAAGACTTTCCTTTGAAATATTCAAGAGTCTATGCTTAAGAGCGTCTTGAATTTTGGGACTTAATGCGCTGTAATCCTCATGTTCTAAACTACTCAACAACTCCGTTATAAATAACGCATTCCCCTCTGTTTCAGGATAAACCATCGCTTGGAGTTTCTCATCAGTATGACCCAAGTATGCTTCAACAAATGATAAAGTATCTTCTTTGCTAAATCTTTCAAGCTGTATTCTTCTAATTATCTCTCTAGAACTAAACTCTGAGATGAATCTTTCAATTGTATCATTATGGGCATTTCTGCACGTAATATATACTACTGGATTATCAGAATATCTTTCATTCAATAATTTCTTTAGCATAATTTGACTTGGCTCATCCAGCCATTGGATATCTTCAAATATCAAAAGAAGTTTAACCGATTTAGTAATTATTTTAATCAATTCGTAGATTGCATTTTCAACCGTGCGTTTTCTAAATACATGCTCATCTGTTTTTCTATTATTTGGTGCACTTCCTCGTTTTTCGAATGAAGGAAACGTCGAAACAATCGCTAGCTTAACAAATTCCGGTATAAAAATATTATGTGAGTCTACTATACCACCTAATTTTTCAATCAAATCATCCCATGCTTTTAAATTGAATCCCTCTATTGCCTGATAGCAAAATACACGTACAACTTCTACATCGTCACTTTTAAGATGATGTATCAGCATATTCATTAAGGCCGTCTTCCCAACTCCTAACTCACCTTGAATTAAAAAATGGGTGTACTCCCTATTCTGTAAGTAATTGTGATAATTCTTAATCAATCTATCAAGCTCATTTGTCCGACCATAAAAGAAAACTTCTGTTTCCTTCTTAGCCTTTTTCTTTGCCTGAGATCTTTTTTGAACAATCAAATCATATAAATCCGTTGTTTGATTATCTGGACTGATTGATAACTCTTCATCTAACAGTTTAACCAAATCATCATACAAGGTCATACTTTTATCATAACGCCCTGACTCAAAATAACTCTTCATTAACATACGGTAAATTTCTTCATCAAAAGGGTCGATTTTTATCAGCTTTTTACAGTATTTAGCAACAAGATTAAATTGATTTTCTTCAAAATGCTTATGAGCTAAATCTAGAGTTTTTTGAATATACAAGCCTTCATAAAACTGTCTTTGTGATAATAACCAGTTCTCAAAATTTTCACAACCTTTTAAGTTGAGTCCATCTATCAAGGCTCCTTGATAAGCATCTACTTCACTTGGTTCAGACATAAAATTTTCAACATCTAAATCCAAATCTAAATTGCTGTTTAACTCTATCATAGAACGCTGAGGTGAAATAAACACCTCAACGTTTAATGTTTTCTTTATGATGTAAATGGCATTTCTTAAATTTTTCTTAGCTACATTTTCTTCTGAATCCGACCAAAATAAATTGACTAAATGATCCCTTGTAGTTCTTTTAGCAAGAAGCAAGTAGTAAAATAGTGCATCCGCTTTTTTAAAGGGAAATTTAACCTCTTTACCATCAAACCTGACTTCTGGTATACCGAATAATTTAACTTCTAGTTTTGCCATTCAACACCTACTTATTGTTTTGAGTAACCATCAATTAACCACTTACCATCAATTTTCTTTAAGTTATAAATCCAATTGTATTTAGCGACAGTTGTATTTCCATCTTTCGTCTTTTGAATTTCCTCATAGACTTTTGCAGTTGCATAACTTCCAGAGATACTTACTTGATTTATCTTCATCACTAAGAATTTTTCAGTTAAACCAGTACGATTGAATTTCTTTGCATTCCTATATGCAACACCATCTGTAGTTATTAGGTTGAAATAATCTTGATCATCATTGTTTACATATTCAATCCAAGCATCATTAAATTCTACTAAAGCATTTCTAACCTCTTGCTCTTCATCCTTGTCATCATCTTCAGTAGTAGTATCAGTCGATGTATCTTCATCAGTCTCAGTTGTACCTGAATCAGTTTCTGTAGCATCAGAGTCAGTGTCTGTGTCTGTGTCTGAATCTGTATCTGTTTCTGCGTCAGTATCCGTATCTGTTATCAACTCTTCTGACGCATCAGAATCATTGTTTGATTTCAAATATCCTGAACCCGAACCAAAAAGACCATAACCTTGTGAATATTTCTGACCTTCAAGTTCAACTAATTTTGTAAATGCAATAACGCCTAAGTTCTCCATTATCTTACGAGTTTCTGAGTAACCTGTCTTTTTATCAACATATGTTACTTTATAAATATTACCTCGATCATCAGCTGTCACTTGAATTATTTCAGCTTCAAGTGTAACTTTTTTACCATCTTGATTTTTGACTTGCTCAGTCCATTTTGTACCCTTTTCCAAAGGTGCTTTTATGATTGTCAATTCATCATATTCAGAGTCTAACATCATAGGAGCAACTTTTGTTTGAATCATAGAATCTCCCACAATTTTATAGAACAGTTCTATGCTATAGTCTTTGGCTTGCTCACCACTAACTACATCCTCAACTTCACCTTCAACTTTATATATAATTTCTTTTTCGTCTTCAGTTATAGACTTTAAATCCATCTCATGATAGTACTCAGCAGCTCCTCTATGAGCCCATCTAAAACCTTCATCAGGCATGAGTTTCATTAACTCTTTGTTCAATGGTAAATCCTCAGCTGCTTTGTCTTTGGAACATGCTGCAAATGAGAACAGTACCAATGACATAATCAACAGTAAAATTACTTTTTTCTTCATAAGTCCTCCCCTTAATCTCTGACTATATCATACCGTTTATCTACAAAACAAACAACTGTTCTAAATAAAAAAGTCAATAAATTTAGAACAGTTGATTTTTTTTTTGACTTTACTTGATTGCCTTTAAAACATTCTGTAAAAATACCCATGTTCTTTCTACTGAAGCAATATCTAATTGCTCATATGGTGTATGAACATTAGCCATATTAGGTCCCAAAGAAATCATGTCTAAATCACTACCGTCAGTGTCTGTTAGTTTTTCTGAGAAGAATCCACATTCTAAACCAGCATGAATAGCTGCTATTTCTGCTTCTTCTCCAGTCGTTTCTTTATATACACGCTTAAATAAATCTTGTAGCATAGAATTATTATTATAGGCCCATTCTGGATAATCAGAAACTGTTTCTAAATGTCCTCTAACTAATTTCGAAAGTACTTCTACACGATTTAATATCTCATATTTAAGTGATTTAACAGACGATCTTATAGCTGATTCAAATACAAGACAACCCTCTTTTTCTGATAACACACCAATATTTAAACTACTTTCTACAAGACCTTCAATAGCAAAACTCATAGTTTGAATACCACAAGGGATCATAATTAATGTTTGGATGATACGCTCTTTTAACTCATTACTGTAACACGAAGGATCTTGATCTACTGATGAAATCTCAATATTTAAATGGTCTGTTTGAACCATTTCTTTATTAAATACTCCTTCTAGTTCTTTAACTTGTGTAGTTAAAGACTCTAAGTCTTTTGTTGAAACGATTGCATAAGCCTCTCTTGGAATAGCGTTTGGCTTTGAACCACCAAAGATCTCTACTAAATTATAATTCGTTAACCCATCAAGTAGTCTCCCAAGTAATTTAATAGCATTCCCTCTACCATCTTTGATGTTTAGTCCTGAATGTCCACCTTTTAAATCTTTTATCATTAACTTATAACACGGCATTTCATTGGCTTCTTTTTCAATATCTAGTAATATATTTGCTCTTATACCACCAGCACACGAAGCAAAGAATACACCTTCTTCTTCCGAATCTATGTTTACAAGTAATTTACCTGTAACATTCTCCTTTTTAAAGCCAATAACACCGCCCATACCAGTTTCTTCCTCAACAGTCACAATGACTTCAAGTGGAGGATGTTGGATATCATCGGAATCTAATATGGCCATAGCATAAGCTACTGCAATACCGTTATCTGCACCAAGTGTCGTTCCTCTTGCTTTTAGTAATTCTCCGTCTATGTAAAGTTTTAGTGGATCTTTTGTAAAATCATGAACTGTATCCTCATTTTTTTCGCACACCATATCCATATGTCCCTGTAAAATCACAACAGGGGCATTTTCATAACCTTTGGTCCCAGGCTTCTTAATAATGATATTCATCACATCATCTTGTACTGTATCAAGTCCTAAGGACTTACCAAACTCATACAAGTAATCAGAAACTTCCTTTTCATTGCCTGAACCTCTTGGAATCTGACTTAGTTCCTCAAAATAACGAAATACCTTTGCTGGCTTTAAGCCTTTTGTAACGTAATCTAAATTTTCAAATCTATTCATTAGGATACTCCTTTCTTTTCCTCCTTTATTTTAACATAATTTAATCATAAAATCGTAAATAAAAAAAGATTTGAAATGCTATTGACATACGGAATTTAAATTGTTAGAATATTTAAATAATACAGCGTTGATAGAGACACGTTTATTCTAAAATTGATCCAAGAGAGCTGATGTTTGGTGGAAATCAGTATCATTTGAATGAATTAATCCCTCTTGAGCTTTTGCTCTGAAACAAGTAAGAGCAAACGATTAGCCTCGTTATAGGCTTAGGTTTGATAGAACTGAAGTGAGTGATTTGTTTTTTTACAAATAATTAAGGTGGTAACGCGGGTAAACTCGTCCTTTTATAAGGAGGAGTTTTTTTATTGCTAAATAGCTCCTACAATGGACATTTACATCAATTTGTACAACCTCATTTCTTTTCTATGTATATAGAAGGAGGAGCTATGAAGCACTTAGAACAACTAGAAAAAGCACAACACGTACTAAAAGATGTCCTATTAGACACATCCCTTATTTACAGTCAATCATTTAGTGAAGAGTATCATAATGAAATTTATCTAAAACCAGAATGTCTTCAGAAGACAGGTGCATTTAAGATACGAGGTGCCTTCAACAAAATTAGTAATCTATCCGAGCAAGAAAAGAAAAATGGTTTAATTTGCTCATCTGCTGGCAATCACGCACAAGGCGTTGCTTATGCTGCAAGAGAACTTGGAGTAAAGGCAACCATCGTCATGCCTAAAACAACCCCTCTCATTAAAGTTGAGGCTACAAAAAAATATGGTGCCAGTGTTGTATTACATGGTGACGTTTATGATGATGCCTACCAAGAAGCAAGGAGACTCGAAAAGGAAAACAAATTAACATTTATTCACCCATTTGATGATTTAGATATTATTTATGGACAAGGAACCATCGGTCTTGAAATTCTCGACCAACTCGATGAAGTTGACTATGTACTTGTACCAGTTGGTGGTGGTGGACTCATCTCCGGAATTGCAATGGCAATCAAAGAAAAAAAACCAAGTGTAAAGGTTGTAGGTGTTGAGCCAAGAGGTGCAATGGCTATGAAACAATCTATTAGAATGAATGAACGTGTTTGTTTAAACAAAGTGGACACCATAGCAGATGGTGTTGCTGTCAAAGAACCGGGAAAACTCACTTTCGAATTAATCAAGAAGTACGTTGATGATATCATCGTTGTAGATGATTATGATTTGATGGAAGCTTTCTTAATGCTTGTAGAAAAACATAAAATCGTTGCAGAAAATGCCGGTCTACTCTCTTTAGCTGGTCTTAAAAAGCTCAAAGTAAAAAATAAGAATGTGGTTTCGTTGTTAAGTGGTGGTAATATTGATGTTTTAACAATTTCATCACTCATTAACAAAGGTCTTGTTTCAAGAGGTCGTATATATTGCTTCTCTGTTGATCTTCCAGATACACCAGGACAACTATTGCAAATATCAAAGATTCTTAGCGATAACAAAGCTAATGTTGTAAAATTAGATCACAATCAATTTAGAACAACTGATCGATTTCATCATGTAAATCTTCAAGTTACAATTGAAACTAATGGCCATGAACATTTAAAGGTTATTGTAGATGATTTAGATAAACATGGATTCCATGTTGAAGAAGTTAACTAAAAAAAATCTCTAGATATTTATATCTAGAGATTTTATTTAATATGGATTCACATGAACCATACAATGTTTAACTAACGGTACTTCATCTTCCACAATAAGATGAGCCTTTTCAGCAATCGCATGAGCTTTCCAAAGTGTTAAATCACCATCAACACCAATTTCAAGATCCACATATATCACTGAAGCATGTTGTCTTGTTAAAAGCATATCTATCGCAATAACACCTTCTACAGATTGAACAGCTTGTCTTATCTTCTGAATCGTTTCCTCATCAGCGGATTTATCCATAACCTCATCAATAGATTTCAAATAAATCTCAACACCAACTTTAATGATAATTAATGCAATCACAACTGCAGCTAGTGGATCAAAAAACTTAAATCCTAACAAAGCACCTGCAACACCTATCAAACTACCTATTGAAGAAAATGCGTCTGTTCTATGATGCCAAGCATCTGCTTTTAAAGCTGAACTATTAATTTTATCAGCAGCTTTTTTTGTATACCTATACATCCACTCTTTAACAACAATCGACAATCCTGCTGCAAGTAAGTTAAGTTGACTTGGTGTTTCAAGATTCCCACTAAACATACTCTTAATACCATTATACCCAATCATCAAAGCAGTGACGATTAATACTGTAGCCAGTATTTTACTCATAATTGGTTCAAACTTTTCATGTCCATATTGGTGGTCATCGTCTGCTTTTTTAGCAGATAAATTCACACCTACATAGGCAATAATGGTTGTAAATACATCTGACATTGAATGTATACCATCGGCTACAATGGCACTTGAATGTCCAAAAAACCCAACCACGATTTTAACTACAGATAATATTGTATTCCATATAACTGTAATTATACTTACTCTTTTTGCTATTTGTACTCTTTCCATAATCGTTTCCTTATAAAAACTGTAGTGCTGTACTCACAATGATGTACAGAAAACTTATGATACCACAAATAGCCCCAAACAACATCACTTTTTCTTTTTTTTGATGTTTTCTATATTCTTCTATTTCATATGCCCATACAGATTTGCTTTCTTCCTCAGGTGATCTCTTTTGGGACAAAGCAAGAATTTCTTGTTTATTTTTCTCGAACTCATACTCTTCTTTCGAATACTTTCCCATATACCCTCGCTATAATCGATACATCTTCACCTTATCTAATGACTGCATTGCTTCAGCAAACCATTCGTGACAAGTGAAGACAAAAACTTGCCTTTCCTTACTTATGGTTTCAATAATCTTAAGTGTTTGAGTTAAACGCCCTTCATCCCAATTCACTAAAAGTTCATCAAAGCATACAGGTAATTTCTCTCTTCCTTTGTCTAAATGGTCAATTAATGACAATCTTAATGACAAATAGATTTGATTAAGAGTACCCATACTGAACGTTTCGTCCACCATAATTTTTTGGCCTTCTTTACTGACCATGATACCATATTTAGCCTTAGATTTGTCAATTTGTTCAACAACTTCTAAATCGCAATATTTCCCATCTGTAATTTCATTTAGATATTGACTCGCTTGTAGATATACTTTGGGTTGATTTTCTGTTCTAAACTTCTCATCTGTTTCACGAATCAGATGATGCATCAACTGCAATCTATCATACTTAAGTTTCTCCTCATGTATTCTTGATACTACAAATTTATGTTCACTTTCAATAGATGCAATATCCGATTGTTCTAATAAAACTTCCCTATCTTTCTCTAATCCTGCTTTATTAATTGCCAGTTCATTATAAACATTATTGTGACCATCTATACTTTCGCGAATATAATTAAGATCATGATAATTGTCTTCTACATAATCATTTCTAAATGCAAGTAATGTTTCTTCTACGTAATCAATAGTACTTAATCTTCTAATGATTTCATCTCGTCTCATCAAATCCCCAGTTTTAGAATTTAACTGTTTGAGTCCGCTATCAATATCACCACCAATAGCTTTTAAATCATCTTCTGTGACTTTTATCCAATTTTCAGTTTCATTAAGTTCCTTTTCTTGATTTTGAAGTTGCTGATTCATGATATCTAGTTGACCATTGATAACTTCTATTCTATTTTGCATTTTATTCTGTTCTTTGATACGATCCATTAACTCATCAAAGTGTTTTACCTTGTTTTCAATTTCTCCTACGTGTTCTTTCAAATATAGATTAACGGTCTCTTTTAGTTCAATTAATTTCTTATACTTACCATCATATACAATTTTATCAGTTGTAAATTGCTCAGCTAAATGCTTCAAATTGGTTACTTGAGATAAAAATTCTTGACCAATATATTCCTCAGTTATTTTGGATAAACGTATGCCATTTAACTCGCCAATCAGACGCGATTTTAACTCATCTTTTTCCATAAAAAGATCATCTTCGTCAAGTCTCTTATTCTTACCTTTAATAAGTATATGAATGCCATTTGTAATAGCAAAACCAATAACCGCTGCAGAAACATAATTAAGTACTTGATGTACATTGAAATATATTCCAACTCCGCCTAGAATTGCTAATACAATCATAAAAGTAATCTGCCCCTTTATGCTTGTTCCAGTTGTTGATCGTTTACTTCTTTTAACAATTTTAATTTCCTCGTAGATTTCTTCTAATTCACCTACAAGAGATTTTATGTTCAAATAATTTAGATTTAGAACCTCATCATAATGTTTTGTAGCATATGACTCATCAAAAGTTTCTTCAAAAGCTTTTTTGAAAGCTGCTTCTTTAACTGTTAATGATTTTTCAAGATCATCTTTTTCTAATGCCAGTTCCTCAGCCTGCATATGCTTTTGTATCATGTCTTTAAGTTCATTTTCTGAAACATTGATACCTTGTAATCTTTCTGAAAGTCTACGTTTCTCTGAAACGAATTTTGATACCTCACTGGATATATCTTCAAGTCTTATATAAAGTTTTTTTAGCTGTGATTTTTTTTCTTTATATTGCGACTCATCTACATCTTTTAAATTCTTAAACTTCTCAAGTTTTTCATCTAAAATATATTTTTCATCAATAAGTTTCATAACTGGTAGATAAACTTCAATTTGCTGTCGCAATTGTTCCAATGTTAATTTCTGCTCTCTAACATCTTCTATCTTTCTTTCTATAATTAATATTTTCTCATAAAGTTCATCACTTCTAGACAGGTTGGCTTGTACATCCTTCTTTTGCTTAAACAACTTTCGCCTTTGTTCTTCTAGAGATTTGATGATTGAATTACCCCTGTCACTTTGCTTTTTAATTTTTTTCATTTCAACTTCTAATGATTCCAATACACTTTGCGGAGAATTAAAAACATCACCTGAGTATTGTTGCATTAAAAGTTCTTCAATATCTTTCCATGCTTGATCTTTAAAAGCAGTCAGACCATTTAAGTCTAAAGCATAAACACCCTCATAAGTATTTCTATCAATGTGATTACAAAATGGTAAGGTTTCATTCTGCTGGTTGCTTAGTGAACCCTTATGAGTTAAAGATAGTTTTGCCTTTGAACCCAATGCTCTTTCAGCATGATAAATACCACCTAAACATTCTATTTCTGCACCGATTTGCAATTTTCCACTTTCCTGATTAACATGATAATTTTTTTCTTTGTTTAATACTTTAAATCCAAATAACACCCTAGAGACCATTTTAAAAATTGTCGATTTACCAGCCTCATTATTTCCTACAAATACATTTATAGAAGGACTAAGTTCATCCCATTTAGCACTCTTAAATTTTCCGAATCCATCTGTAAACAGGCTATTAATCCTCATCATAACCCTCCAAAAAATAATCCATAATTTGATCCTTCAATCCCTCTTTGATACTTAAAAGCATTTCATCATCACTTAAATAATCAAGATTGGGTAATTGTGTTATTGAATCTATTCTTCTAAGCACTTCACCCAAAACACTATTCTGCTTTTCATACTCATCTATATCAAAATGTGTTTTAACACAATTTTTAATTTTTAAGTCAAATAAGTGATGGTAGTCCAGTAGTAAAGCTTTTAAATCGCTGAGTTCATGTTGGTCACTTAGCTTCCTAAACAGCTTTGTTCTACCTTCTAAAACAAGTTCCAAGCTAATATTCTCGAGATCACCTTCATAGGTATTTAAGACTATATGTAGCTGTTCAAGTAGCTTTTCCAATTGATCAAGACCTGTAATATCTACGACTAGCTTATCAAAAAGAACTTGTGCTAAAGGAACAAACTGAACATCTACAGTCCCATTATTAATAGTGACCAAATTCCCACCTTTTAGTCCAGTCTCATTACTATGTAAACCTTGTAATGACCCAGAATAATAGATGCTTTCATACTTATCAATTGGACCATTCTGATGAATATGTCCTAAAGCAAAATACAAGTAGCCTTTAGATAGAATAGTTTCAATAGTACTTGGCAAATAATCACCTTCATCACCAATAGTTAAAGAAGATTGAACCATACTATGACATAATCCTATATGTTTACCTGGAGGAAAAGTCTCTATCAAATTTCTAGTTTCATGTTGAATCATATGTCCACAACCCACGACCTTGTATACTTCATTTGTTACTAAGTCGTTTATCTCGTAACTCTCTATGTGATCATCAAAAAAAGTCATTACATTGTCTGGATATTTCATATGTCTAATTTTCGAATCATAATGAGTATAATCATGATTCCCTGAAGCGTAAAATACTTTTATACCCTGTTTTTTTAGTTGCTCAAAACCATCACGAACAATCTCTCCATCTTTCAAGGAGATATGTTGTCCATCAAATAAGTCACCTGCAATCATCAAAGCATCCAATTTTTGAGTAATACAATAGTGTATTGCATTTTGAAAAGACTTAATCACTGCTCGTTGAAGCTTGTGACGAAGGACTTCATCCTTAGTAGCAAAACTCTTATTAATATGTACATCACCTATATGCAAAAATCTTATCATTAGCCACCTCATTACTATTTATAACTTATAAATATTTTATCAGTTACATACCAAAAAAGGTAGTAAATCTATAGGATTGTAATCTCATATTCATGTATTCTAAAAAAAACGAACATTTTCTTTGAAGTTTGCAGTTTTTTTCGTCTTCTCTATTCTTAATTGATACATTATATAGTATAATTATCTTGTGAAAGTGTAGATTTCTACATATATGTAGTAGATGATGAAATTTTCGCTTTAAAACAGATAATACTTAATTAGTGCACTTTCACACATTTATAACGCAAACAATACTTAACATAGATATTCCATCCGTAGGAGGTTACGAATGAACCCATCTTATAATCAGTTATTTGATGAAAAAGACCTACTCGAAGAAAATAAATTTCAAACGATTTATAAAGGTTGTTTTAAGGAACAACCTCAAAAGCGTGTCCTCATCCATAAGTTTAAAATTGATAACCGCTTTGATGAAGGCTTTAAAGACTTTATAGATAGCACCCTTCAAAATAAATTACATATTGAAATTATAAATGACGAGATCGTACTAGTATCAAATTACATAGAAGGCGACAATATTAGCTTACATTTGAACTTTTCAGATGTCTCTGACCAAGAAAGAGTTGATTACTTATATGAATATTTGCAACAAGCAACAGCTTACATAGGTTATGATAATTATTTATTTAATATCTTAATTGGCTCACGTCAAGTTGTATTTAAAGATAATCAACTTTATCTTAAAGAACATATTAACTTAGATAGACATATTAATGAAGATATGCCTTTCTCCATGGTAGCAAAAAATATTGGTCAAGTTATGCAACGAATCTTAATCACAAATTACAATGAACTTAAAACTTCTGTTGTTTATGATGAATTACATAAATTTACTGAGTCTCTAATCCAGAGAGAAAAGGACTACAAATGTTTCGATGATTTGTATACTGATTTCAAAGCTGTATACTTTAAAAAGCATCATAGTAAAACGCAATCATTAATGGGTAATGCACATCCAAATAATATTTTTATGGAATTTGTTGATGTTAACGAATTTGACGAACGAAAGAAAAGTGATACTTCAACTAAAGCTGTCACTGACGAGGAACGTGCGATTTTAATGGGATCACCTGTATCTGAAGTAACTCCTCCTCCTATAACTGAGGAGTTACCAGTTCCGGAGGCAGATGATCTTGAGCCTGAAATCGATGATTACGAACCTGAATCAATTGATTGGTCGAATGGTCCAATCGAGGAAAGTATTGATTTAAGTAAATTAGAAGATGCATCTTCTCTCGAAGAATTGTTCGTTAAAGAAAAAGAAAATAAGAAAAAAGAACCTAAGAAAGTAATTCCAGAAGAACCAAAAGAAAAGAAAAAAATAGATTTGGATGAACCAGTTTATGGTATTCCTAAGTATTTTAAAGAAGAAGCGACGATCGAAGAAGAAGAAGAAGAGGAAGAAGAAGAAAAGAAAGCATTCAATTTTTTAATTCCAGCAACGATCTTCGGCGCATTATTATTAGTAATTCTAGGTTTTATGTGGCTACCTTCACTTTTTAACAAGGAAGTTCTTTCACAACCACCAGAAGCAAATTTCGAAGTTGAAATTAAAGGAGACACCTTATTATGTACCAATACTAGCAAGGCTTTCGGCGAAGGCACAATTGTAGAAAGTTATTGGGAAGTCAGTAAAGAAGACAAAGTATTGGCGAGTGACACTGGTGAAAAGAAAGCAAATTTTGAAGCTACAGGTTTAACACCTGGCACATATAAAATTAAGTTAACCGTCATTGACTCTAACAATCTGTTTAGCGATCCATTTGTGATTGAAAAGGAATATCAAAGCCCTGAGAGCAAAGCATTAGAAAACCAAATACAAACACAAAATGAATTGGCTTCTAACCAAATTTTTAAATCAGCTTCTTCGGATGAAGAACAATTAGATCAGTTTGAAATGAGTACCACTATAAATGTTATTGAAGATACCTCTATATTTAACAAAGGTACTAAATCGATGAAAATGGAATTTGAAGGCAGTGAAAACTCTGCCTCTCTCTCATTCGATTCTGTAGTAATTCCTATGGACTCAACAGTATCATTTATGATTATGTCCAATAAGCCTGTTCCAATTAAAATACAAGTACTTGGTTACAATAACAGTACCAATGTATATAATAAAGAGATTACTTCCAATAAAGGTACGGTTTTAGATTGGAGTATTGTTTCTCTGCAAATGAATAGTGAAACTAATTTAGATAAGCTTGTTATTAGATTAGAAGCTGAAGATACTATTGTATGGTTTGATGAGTTGTCTATTAGAACATTCAAATAAGCGTATAGCGCTTATTTTTTTACATAGAAAAAGCCACAATAACAGTTGTATTCAACTCCTAATGCGGCTTATGTTTCTAATTGAATTTCTTCTATAACTAGTATGGTGGAATCTCCTCCTTAATCGTTAAGTGACATCCTTAAGTAATATCTAACTAAATTGGTGGAATCATCTCCTTTACAAGCTAGTAAGTGACATCCTTAAGTAAACTTTATCTTTCTGGCGGAATCATCTCCTTAATTATTAAGTTACATCCTATAAGTAATTAACTAACTTTGTAATTACTTTATGTCTTATATAAGATTAATTAATTATACCATCAATTTTCAGAAAATTCAATCTTTTATTTTGCATTTCGACAAAAAGTGCTTATATTACTTGCCATCACTTTTGCATTCTCTTCAATTCCCTCAATCTCAAGCACTTTTAAAGGGTCGTTTGCAGTAGCCATTATCACAAAATTAGGCGGTAATTGAAAGCCCTTATTAATATTTAAAGCACCGATTAATTGTTTTGCCACCGTATCAGAACCCGAGTTTCCAGATACGATCACTGCATAGAAAGCTTTATCATGAAAAGACATTTGTCTATATAGCACTGTTAAACGATTAATAACAGCCATCATATTAGCTGAAATCGCATCATTATAATTTGGACACACCCAAACTATAGCATCACCTGTTTCAATCGCTGGTAAGACCTCTTCTACCATGATTCCACCATAAAAACAGCTATGATGTTTACCAAAGTGAATACAAGTTGAAAATGGACAACCAATGCAATCAACAACAGTTCCGTTCTCTATGTGAATTTCCTGTATTTCAAGTTCGTTAATATTCTTCATAACTAAATGCCATAAACCAAGTGTGTTACTCGTCTGACGAGAACTTGCATGAAGTGCAATCAAATTACTTAAACGTCTTCGTTTAAATTTTTTCAACCTATTTATCAGATCAACACCTTGATTATAGGCAATTTTTTCTAGTGGTAAATCCACAGTTTTTTGCCACGTTTTAAAGTTCTCATAGTTCTCAACAATTTCCAAAACAGAATGACCAATAAAAGTCATTCCTCTACGATTGGCATGAAGCAGAATATCTTGTGCAAAAGATTTTGTATAATAAGCCGTTTTACTGGTTACAATCATACTCCCCACAGAACCCTTAAAAGCGTCGTCAGGTAAATTCTTTAACCAGCTTAATAAGTTTAAATCATAACCAATCTCATCTAAATGAATCACAAATAATATATGTCTGTTCTGCAATGAGTGATCTTTTATGTAACTTTCAGTACCTATTAATATCTCACGAATCAAAGACTGATAGGTCTTTGATTCGCTCATTTGTACTACCAAAATATTAGAACTCAAATGATTTCAACTCCTTATATGTTGCTGATAATCTTTCCAAAAGTTGTTCAGGCAGATCATTCTTTTCTGTATGAACATAAACTAAATTCTCTACTTTATTTTTACAGCCAAAGTAAACACCATCGATATAGACAGTCGAATAATGAGGCTTTTCCTCAAGGTATGCAAGAATTGACATAGCTGCTGATGATAATGCGGGTGCTATAAAAGGTTTATAACCAACTGCACGGACATCTAAGTTTGCTTTCACTGTCTTATCTGTTAACAAGAGGGCCTTTTCTTGATTGTAATTGGTTATTGAGTCTGCAATTATTAAGTGCTTACCATGCGGTCCATATGCACGACCTTCCTCTTTATAATATGCCATATCATGATATTCACTATAATAACAAGCTCTAGCATGCATCACACCTAAACCAAATCCTTTTATTTGCTCAGGCCTTAAGCCATGTGACAATACTGCTCTACATAACAAATCAACAGGATCTGAAACAACAATAAATTGACCTTCAAAACTTCGTTCCTTAGCCATCTTTGCGTAAATGGAAATGATTTTGGTATTTGCCTCTAATTGAAACATCCTAACATCTTTAACACCAGAACCGACTTCAGGAATTCTAGAAGAGGCAGTAAATATAAAAGCATCACAATCAAATAAGTCATCCATTGAAACCCCATATACCGGTGGATATGGACCTCTATCAATAGTCATGATTTGATTGAGTTCATAACACCATCTCTTCACTTTGTTTTCATCTAGGTCAAATATACCAATGGCTTCTAAAGTATCCCCACCAATAAGTCTAAGTGCAGAAAGCATCATGCCACCTACATCACCAAGGCCTAATACATGAACTTTATAAGGTTTTTTCTTTTTGTTCAATGATAATGGCATCTTCTTTAAGTTAACTGCAATAACTTCTCTCTCTACATCATCACACAGTTTTCCTTTTAATGTTTCTCTATGAGATTGAAAAAATGTTTTGTCTTCAACACGATGAACCCCCATCGCTTCAATATCATCATCTTCATATAAGTAATAAACAACCTTATGGCTTAATTCACTTATAGGTTTATAGCTTTCATCTAATTCTAGATGAGTCATTACTTGAAATTGATCTTTAATATAATATTTCATAGTTCTCCTAAAGTGTAATAGATTCTTTGTTGACATATTTCTTCAAACGTCTTAACTGCTCTAAATCATTTTTAAGATAATCAGATGATTTTTGAGACATATCATAACTAATACGTTCACCCCTATCAGGAAATCTCGGTGAAATTAATACTTCACCCAAATGAGATAGTGTCAAACTATTCTCATTTAGAAACTGATACTCATCCTCTAATGTTCTTACAATATCAATGGCATTTTCTATACAAATTTCAGAAAGTTCATAAATGGCCTTCATCGAACTACCCGAAATAAAATTAGGTGATGTATAAGGCAATATCTGATTAATTGATGGAATAATGTTCCTCGTTGGAATAACTCCTCGCCATAAAGTATCTCCTCCCAAGAATGGGTACATTAGGCTCTCATTAAACCAAACTTTCATTCTAGGAATGAAATAAGCAGAGTCTACGCTGATGTTCTGGTTTTCAAGTATCGACTTCCCTCTTCCAGACATAATACCAACAAGTACTTTTTCTATTTCAATATCCTCATTACTAATCAATGGTTCAATAGCTCTAATTCTGTAACCTTTATTCAACAAGTCATCAACAAGAATGACAGGTCTATCAAAGGATTTAATCCTCTTCACCTGATTTTTTATATCTAAGTAATAAGGATATGCTTGAATATCATAATTCTCAACATCTGGACTAAAAAAGCGTTCTGTATGCAATGATTTTGTTACAGTGTTAGGCAAAATCCATCTTTTAAATATAGCACCGAATGGTACGCACATCGCATCACCTAATTTTCTAGGTGTTGTTGGTATTGTTGGAACACCATTACAATCAGCAATCTTCTTAATTAAGTTTTCGTAGAGCATCGTCCTATCAAAAGATAAAACTAAATGACCTGGATACAACCTTGAAATTGCCTTTTGTAGTTTTTTTCTAGAACGAATCACCGCGTCATGAACATTTGCATTTGAACGAAGTGGTTCTTTTATTACCGTTCTAGCATCTAAATTTAATGTACATGGTGACGACATTTCTACAGCATAAATAATATGTCCTGAGACCTCTTCATCTACCTTAATGTAACCATGTAAATCTAATAAATCATGCATTGATTCTGCTAAAGAACATCCTTTAATAACATTTACAACAGAATAACTATAATCCTTGGCTAAACAAAATGCTAGAGTTTCTGTCAAGATCATCTGTTCAGGATCAGAAAAACTATAGCGTTTGTTGACACATAAGGCATCAATTATAAGGATTCGTCCTACTGAATTCTTTAAAATATATTCTGCAACATGTTCATCTTCAAATTCCACATATACATTTGAACTTCTTAACCAGTGGAAGATGGAAAACGCAATAATTCGATTGTGGTCGTTAATTGATCTTAAAATAATCGCTCTTGGATTTCTTTTCTTGATTAGTGTTTCTAAAGTTTCTTTATCCGGTCTAATCGATTCATCTACTTCATAAACAAGTTCATGAAAGAGTTCACTTGAAATGGTATCTACAATTTCAACTTTTACCGATTTGGTTGTTATCATTTCTTTGAACTGTGGTTCTCTTTGATACAAACCTCTTGCATATATATATTTTTGAGCAAGTGGATCAATCAAATCAGATATATCTCTATTTTGATCAATATAATTTCTGATCTGAGTAGATGATATCTGTTCAAACTGTGGTGGTAAAACAAGTCTAACCACTTCCTTTTGTAAAGAAGCAACATTTTCTGCAAGTCTATTCTTCTCAATATTACTATATACCTGAGCATGTCTTTCGAAAATAACATGTGATAAATTATGAATTGAATAGTCCTCTAAAGGTTTCTTATACGCTGAAGCATTTAAAATTACATCACTACCAATAACGATATGTACATCGCATCCTTCAAAAGTATCACATAATACCTTCAAATCTATAGGATTGGCAATATTAATAGAAACATCTCTTGGGAATACATATAGATCGAATTCATCCGCAATTGACATTTTCATAATATCACGACGAATTAAGTTTGGCTGTGTACGCTTTGACCAAGAAAACTCATCTACCGATAAGTACACTTCAAATCCTAAATCACGAATACCTTTTGCAATTTCTTTATGGCTTAATGAGAAAGGATCAAATGCTCCTGGGAAGAACGCAATTTTTCTTCTTTCATCTAATATTAAATCGCCTTTTTCAAAGGTATACTCCGATATAAAGTTATATATATGATTAAGTCCTGCACAGTTATTAAGATAAACTAGTTCTTTAGATTCATCTGTATTCACCATCAAAGACAAAATCTTTTTAATCATCTTCTTAAAGATAATGGCCTGTTCATCTATATCTAATTTTTTTGAATCAAAAAGGTGTTTACCAATCACATTGATTGCCATATGGTTCACTTTAGTATCAAAGTTCACAAATCCTTTAAGCAATATACCTAAAAGTTTGTCTCTCATCCATGCAAAGTGTTCCTCACCAATCATATCCATACGCATATGTTCAATGACATGACCTACTGTTGACAATACAAGCTTAACAATTTGTGCATTTGCACGCTCCACTTTTTCTGAGAAGCTATCTACAATCTCTAAGAATTCCTGTACTTCAAGTTTTGTCATCAATGTACCTAAATACTCACATATGTATTTAGTATACTGATAATTTTCCATCTCAAGTGCTCTTAAAAGTTCTATCACAATATCATTAATTTGTCCTTTAGACAGATAATCGGACAGTTCAATAAGACCTCTACCAGCAGCATTTCTAACACTTTCATGCGATGATACCTTTAAAAGATTACATAGATGCATAGATAAATAAAAACTATCTTCTCGTTTATACTTCACTACAAACCTAAGCAACAGTTCAATCTGTAGCTTCTTGCAAACCCATGATGTTGCTGATTTCAAATTGGACAAATAGACTTCAGAATGACCATCTACCTTATCAATACAACTCATTCTATAGCTTTCAAGTTCAGCATTCTTATATCCAGTCCACTTTAGTAATTTAAAACGCACATAGGTTTCAGCTGATGATATTTCATTGATATCATCGGTATGATGTACAGTACGTATATATTTCACTTGATAAGGAGTTAATGATGGGATCATATCACAAAGTACGTCGTAGCTTTGAATTCTTAAGATCGGTTCCTCTGTATACGCCACATTATTAACATATGTAATAATTTTTACCACTAAGTCATCATCGATTTTCTGAAATGGTAAAACTCTTATCGCTTCTAACATATATGGTGCTAATTCAGTTTTTACAACATTTCTTTTAAATGTCTGAATTAATATTTTCAAGTATATTTGACATTTATCATCAGGAGCGTGTTCTAATAAAGCCTCAATCATATTGGCCATACTTAAGCGAATCCACTCTTTATGTTTACCTATAATTCTTAGATTTGGAAACATACATTTTGACAAATAATTTTCAAATAGCTTAAAGGAATCTATTTCAACGACTTTCTTTCGAGCACCCTTTGGCAACTCTTTTCTCTCTATTTCATCAAAGTTAGCAATCAAAAGACCAATCAAAGCTGCAGTATGCTTTCTGATATCCTCAGCAGGTAACATCAATCTTTCATATAAGAATTTAAGCGTAATCAACTTCTGTTTTTGAGTTAAGTAATCAGAATACTCCTCAAGAATATATTGATAACTTCTCAAAGAATCTACATTATCTAGACCTCTAGCCTTTTCAAGCATTGCATTTAAGGAGTTTTCATCTCTCAATCGATTCATAATGCCAATGTTATGGACAATAGATAAAAACTTCGCATTTTCAACAATATCTTCACCCTGCATAATGGAATAATGTTTACGTTCACCAATGTGACCTTCACAAATACATTCCTGTGAATCCGGATCTAGACTAACACCTTTTTCTATCATGTAGTTTTCAAAGTCTTTTAAGCGATTATAAACACGACGGTATCTTTTTTCCTTAGCAAGATCCACATTATCAAGCTTACTTAGGATAACATCAAAAGCATCATCTAAGCTGTAATATCTCATTGGATATCTACTTGAACGATCCTCATTGGCTTTTACTCTAAAATCGCAGTAAATCAAAACCAAAGACTCCAACGATAAGTTTGCAATCTCTAAGTCCCACGTAGAATGGTTAAATGCCACATTTCTAATATAAACAATATCTCGATCATTAAACCACTCAGCAGTATAATAATAATGATAATAAGCCACTTTTCGACTTTCTTCTGGTTTACAACCATACTTACCGATATCGTGTCCATATGCTGCACCAGATACTCTACCTAAATCTATTGGCAATCCTAAATAATTTAATTGTCTTCCTATTTTTACAGCTAAATGGTGTACACCACAAATATGATCTAGTGTACTATAACCAATTAAATCTTGGTTCATCTTCATCATTTCATAGACGTACTCGTCTTTTAGATAATTTGAAAACCTTAAATACTCATCATCCTCTAAAACAGATGTCTCATCTTCAGTTAATAAGTCAAGTGAATATTTCGATACCCATGACTCATGATCAAACTCTTTTTGCAGTATGAAAAACTCTCTCAAAATGTCTAATGTCATTTTAGCTAGTTCATTACGCGTTGCATCCAATTTGATTTGAGCTGCCTCAACAAAAGACAATGATAAAGCATATTGATAAGTATATTCTTCTACAGCTTCCAAAGTTTCAAAAGTCATAAAATTATTTGTAACGACTTTATAGCAATCATAAAACAGTTGCAGAATTTCCTGAGTTTTAAAGTGCTTTTCCTCAATCAAAACCATCATTTCAGATTCAAAATTGTCACTTATTAGACATTCCTCGATTTTTCCTATCAAGTGATCCTTTGACTGACTGAGCAGATATTCTACAAACATTTGATGTATTTCTTCACGGATTTTAATCATTCTTACATACATAATAACCTCACAATTCTCTCTAATCTCATTATACTATAGCTACATTGACTTGTAAGCTTAATTAAGAAATATCACAATACTTAAAGCAGAAAAAGAAGGCATCAGCCTTCTAATTAATCTCAAATATTTTTTTCTGAAATATAACAATCTTCTAGCAACTATTTCTACGATACCATAAACTGTGTTGTATACATATCATGATACTGTCCCTGTAAATTCATAAGTTCCAAATGATTGCCTTTTTCTACAATTCGACCTTCTTCCATAACATAAATCTGATCAGCTGATTTTATCGTTGATAATCTATGAGCAATAACAAATGACGTCCTACCCTTCATTAGATTTTGTAACCCTTCTTGAATATGCTTTTCAGTACGTGTATCAACACTAGATGTAGCTTCATCTAAAATGAGAATTTTCGGATCCGCAAGTATAGCTCTAGCTATCGAAATCAATTGTCTCTGACCTTGAGATATACCAAATCCTTCGCCACTTAAAATCGTTAAGTAGCCTTCGGGCAATCTATGAATAAACTTATGTGCATTGGCTAACTTTGCAGCTTTATAAACATCCTCATCCGATGCATTTGGATTACCATAACGAATATTATCCATCACGGAACCTTTAAACAGATAAGTATCTTGTAAAACAATTCCTAGTTGTTTCCTCAATTCATTTAGACCAATATCACATATTTGCTTGTCGTCAATTTTAATAAGCCCTTCATCAACGTCATAAAATCTAGTTAGTAAGTTTATAATTGTTGTTTTCCCAGCACCTGTCGGACCGACAATTGCTATCATTTCACCTTTATCGGCTTTCATGTGGACATTCTTTAAAATAGGTTTGTTTTCCTCATAAGAAAAGTTCAATTGCTTGATATTTACATTCCCTTCAATTAAACCACTTGTACCACCATAGTTCTCCTCTTCTTTATCAAGGATCTCAAAAACACGTTCTGCACCTGCAATTGCACTTTGAATAGTATTATAGAGTGTTGCTATTTGATTAATGGGCCTTGAAAACTGTCTTGAATAATTAATGAATATCACCACAATACCCACTGTTGTCATTTCATTTATCACCATATAACCACCAATCAAGGCTATTAAAGCATAGACAATGTTATTTGTGAAATTCATAATAGGTCCCATGATCGACGTCAAGGTCTCTGCTTTAATAGCGGATGTCTTGTAATTTTCATTTTTAATTTGAAAATCTTCAAGAACATTCTCTTCTTGACCATAAGCTATGATAACTTTCTGACCAGAAATATTTTCCTCCGTAAAAGCATTTAATGCCCCTAAATCTTTCATCTTATCTTTAAAGTATCGTCTAGTGAACTTAGCTATAGTTTGTGTAAGAAGTATTACAAATGGGACACTTAGAACAGATACAAGAGTTAGTCTAATATCTAGTAACACCATCATGACAAAAACTGCCACAAGTGTTACGACACTTGAAATTAATTGTGTTAAACTCTGATTGAGTGTGTTAGAAACATTATCAACATCATTTGTAAGTCTCGAAACTAGATCACCATCATTATGTTTGTCAAAAAACTTAACCGGTAGGAGTTGTAATTTAGAAAACAAATCTTTTCTAATATCTTTAACTGTTTTCTGTGAAACACCAACTACCAAATAGGATGTAATCCAACTTAATAAAGCACCCATAACATATACACTCGCCAACATAACTAAAAGTCTAGGAAAGCCCTCTAGATTTTTCACATATAAAAACTCATCCACTGCACGCCCTATAAAATACGGACCTAATACATTGAATATCGATGAAAAAACGACTAAAACTGTTACAACCATCATTGTATATTTTGTACGTTTCATATAACTTAATAATCTCTTAAGTGTCGCTTTAATATTGGTTGCCTTTTGAGCCTTTTTTTCAAAGCGACCTCTTCCAACACCTACCTTCATGAAATCACCTGTCCCATCTGAGATTCATAAATATCTCTATAAATAAGATTATTCTTTAGTAAGTCTTGATGATTACCAGAACCAACAATCTTTCCATCATCCATAATAAGAATTTTATCAGCATTCATCACTGAAGTTATTTTCTGTGCGACTAGCACAATAGTAGTATCCTTATAATGTGTTTCTAATGCAGATTTCAAGTTCCTTTCAGTTCTTACATCTAGTGCACTTGTTGAATCATCTAACAACAGAATCCTTGGTTTGATTGCAAGACCTCTAGCTATGGTCAATCTTTGCTTCTGACCACCTGACAGATTACTACCTCTTTGCATAATCTCAGATTCTAGACCTTCCTTTTGTATCATAATATTATCTGCTTGAGCATGAGAAATAACATCTTCATTCACATCACTATTAAAAAACACATTCGATCTTAAGGTACCTGAGAACAAAAATGAGTTCTGCTGAACATACGCAATATACTTCCTTAAACTTTTCTTTGAATACGATTTAATATCTATACCATCGATTAAAATATTTCCTTCACTCACTTCATAGAATCTTGCAATCAATTGAAGTAAACTTGATTTTCCTGCTCCTGTTGCACCAACAATTGCCAGAGTTTCACCTTTATTTACTGAAAAGTTGATATTCTCTAATACACAATCATCAGAATCATCATTGTATTTAAACGAAACATTATTAAACTCTAAATCACCTTTTATTTTATCGTCACTTCCATCAAATACAATCTCAGAAGATTGATTTAAAACCTCATTAATTCTATCAGCCGAAGCCATTGATTTTGACACACGAAAGAAAATCATACCGGTCATCATCAAAGCAAACAGAAGTCTTGTTGTATAGTTAATTACAGCTACAATTTGACCAACAGTCATGGTTCCTTCAACAACTTCTATACCACCAAACCACAACACTGCTACAATAACCAAATTAATTGTTAGCATTATCATAGGCATCACAATCGCAAACTTTCTAGAGGCCTTCATTTGAATTGTCATCAAGGATTCATTTTCTACTTTAAAACGATTGTTCTCATAATCTTGTCTTACAAATGCTTTTATTACTCTTATTCCTTTAACATTCTCTAATAAAACACCATTAACAGAGTCTACAGATGTTTGAACTTCTTTAAATAGTGGTTTGGCTTGTTTCATCACAATTAAAACAACTATCAAGAGTAAACTAATAAATCCCATTAAAATAATTCCAAACTTCATACTGATATAAAAGGTAAGTACCACAGATCCAATAAGCATAAAGGGGGCTCTTACCATAATTCTCATCAGTTGCTGAAAAAATTGTTGGATCTGAACAACATCATTTGTTAATCGAGTAATCAAAGATTCTGGTTTTAGAGAATCTAGATTTTTAAAAGAAAGTGTTTGTACCTTTGAAAATAATTCGCTCCGAATATCTGCTCCTGCACTTTGTGATGCATATACCGATACAATACCACTAATAACAGCGCCTGTCATACCTACAAATGATAAACCTATCATATAGAGTGCATACTCTCTTATAAATGCAAGATTTGACTCTTTAATACCTACATCAATAATTTTTTGCATAAGCATTGGCTGATACAAATCAATTATAACTTCAATTAACATTAATGCTGGGGATAACAATGCTATCTTCCAATATTTCATTAAATATTTAATCATTCTTTTCATGAGGATACTCCAATACATTTGACTTTACTTTTTCTAAAACAGCTTTCATCTGAGACAATTCCTCATGGCTAATCCCCTCAAATATCGTCTCAGAGTATGATCTCTTAAACTCAATCAACTCACGATGTATAGACTGACCTTTTTCAGTTAATCTAACGAGAGTTCGCCTTTTGTCTGTTGAATCCTGAAATGTTGATACAAATCCATTCTTTTCTAGTCTCTCTATTGTTTTCGTTACCGTCGGCATAGCCAACTTAAACTTCTCTGCAATTTCTTTTTTTGATAAACTCTCATGATGAGATAACAGTCCTAATATTTTAGGTTGACCTTTATAAAGACCATATGGTTCTAGATTCTTATGCATTAGCTTATGAGAATGTCTCATTACTTCTTGCATCAACACAAACACATCGTACATAACTCCTCCTTTGTTAGTCGGCTAACTAAAATATATCACAGAAAATTTACTTAGTCAACTAAGTATTGCTACTAATAACGACCTGGTTTACACCAAGTCGTTTTCATTGATAACTTCTATATTCTCATCCAAGAGTCTTTTAGCCATAATACCAGCACCCTTTATTAAGGTTCTAGTAAATGTGCCATCATAGATTTCATAACGGCCACAAGTCGGACTCTTTGATTTTAAAATAGCTTGATCCACCTTTTGAAGCTTAACCAGCTTCATCACTTCTTCTACACCATTTACAAAATACTCAGTTACATCATCATCTTCCGTGCATATCTTTAATGGATCTAATGAAATAATTTCAGCAGGTGGTCTCGGTGTTGTAAGCCCACCCATTTGCTCAGGACATATTGGCATAAAAGGTTTGTCCTTTAAATACTCAAGAACTTTCTCATTGGCTTTTTCCTTAGCATCATAACGACTACATAGCCCTAATAAACAACTGCTTACAAGTATCATTTCGCCACCTTTATAATCGTTACTCCAGCACCACCTTCACCATATTCGCCCTCTCTAAAGCTAGATACATGAGGATGTTTTGAGAAATAACCTTTTAACTTACTCTTTAGGACACCAGTACCCACACCATGAATAATTGTCACTTGATCAAGTCCAGACATAGAGACATCATCTAAATAACCATCTAACTCATAGATAGCATCTTCATAATTTGATCCTCTTAAATCAATTGATGTCGAAATTGATGCCGATCTTGATTTAAATGATTTGCTAGAAGCAAAAGTTTTCTTCTTTTCAGCGTTAGTTCTTCGAACCTGCTTTACGTTAACTTTCATCTTCATAATACCAACACGAACAGTTAAGTCACCTTTATTATCTGGTTTAGAAGCAACTTCACCTTTTTGATCTAGATTAACTATATATACTGGTTCTCCAACCTTTAAATTTTTTGGAATCTCGGACTCATCAACAATCACTTGATTAATCTTACCACCAGTTTTATCAATACCATCTTTGAGTTTTTTACGCATTTCTTCAATCTGCTTATTTTGCTCTTTAGAGCTTTTTGTCTTTAAACCACGTAATTCTTTAATGATCTCATCTGCTTCTTGTTTAGCCTTTTTAAGTATTGTATTGGCTTCTTCTTTTGCTTTTGTGATCATCTTATCTTGACGATTTTCTATATGATTACGTTTATCTTGTAGTTGATTCTTTAGTTTTTCAGCATCAAGTCTTAACTTAATAGCTTCATCTCGCTCAGTTTCTGCATCCTTACGACTCGTTTCAATACTTGATAAAATATCCTCAAACTCTATATTGTTATTGTCAACAAGTGCTCTTGCATTGTTAATCACATACTCATTAAGTCCAAGTTTTTTAGATATTTCAAAGGCATTAGACTTTCCTGGTACACCAATTAAAAGTTTATAAGTCGGTGATAGAGTTTCTACATCAAACTCCACACAAGCATTTTCAATGCCTGGTTTAGTAAAAGCATAGTGTTTAAGTTCACTATAATGCGTTGTGGCAAGCGTTCTAATCTGTCTGTTATATAATTCTGATAAGATTGCCATTGCAAGTGCAGCACCTTCAGTCGGATCTGTACCAGCACCAAGTTCATCGAATAATACCAATGCATCTTCGTCAACTTCATCTAAAATCGTTACAATATTGGTCATATGACTTGAAAATGTACTTAAACTCTGTTCAATACTCTGTTCATCACCAATATCTGCAAATACATTTGAAAACACTGACATTTCAGTGCCATGATCAGCTGGAATATGAAGACCTGATTGTGTCATTAATACTAAAAGACCAACTGTTTTTAGAGTAACGGTCTTACCACCTGTGTTAGGACCTGTAATTAATAATGTCGTAAAGTCTTTACCTAACCACACATTTGATGGCACCACTTCTTTCGGATCTATAAATGGATGACGTGCATTTCTTAACTTAATACGCCTTTCATTTATCAAAGCTGGGGCCATACCTCGCATATCAACAGAAAGTTTACCTTTAGCAACAGCAAAGTCAATTTTCTCAAGAAGCTTTTGATTAAGTTTAATCCCTTCTTCACAGACAAATACTTGAGCTGTTATTTCAGTTAAAATCTTCTCAATTTCAGCTTTTTCCTTTAATCGCAACTCTTTTAAGTCGTTGTTTAATTCTACAACTGCCATAGGCTCTATATAAAGCGTATTACCACTTCCAGAACGATCATGTACAATCCCTTTTAAATGAGTTTTATGTTCTGCTCTTACAGGTACAACAAAGCGATCATCTCTAATCGTTACCAAGCTATCTTGTAAAAACTTCTGCATAGTATCAGAGGTAATGATACTATTTAACTTATTTCTAATTGCCTGATTTTTTTTATCAATTTGTCTTCTGATACTCGCTAAAGTAGAACTCGCTTGATCTGAAAGCTCGTTCTCACCAATAATAGAGATATTAATTCTATCCTCAAGATCCTTATAAGCACTGATCTGCTCACCATATCCTGCAAATATTGGATATCTAATATCAGGTGTATTACTCTTCTTTATATGTTGCTTTACACGTCTTGCGGTTCTAAGTGTATCTGATACTTCTATTAGCTCACCAGGATAAAGAAAAGACCCAATAGCTGCTCTTTTTAGATAGATGTCCATCTCTATAAATGGCCCTATTGGAAAAGAGCCATTTGCAATAATCATACTATTTATTTCACTGGTTTCATTCAACCATTCTTTTATCTCATCATAAGACGTTGACGGCTCCAAAGCTTCTACTAACTTCTTACCTAGTGTAGAAGATGCTTTTTCCTTCAACAAATCCTTTATCTTGTTAAATTCTAATACTCTTAATGCTTTATTGTTCATTTCGAACTCCTTTCACATTAATTATAACATCTTTTTTTGATTGTTATTTTACAATCATATTTCACTCTACACCTTTACCATAATGACCACGTGTTTCGTTATCAAAATGAAGTCGTCCTTTATTTCCTTTTATCACTCTTAAATAAGCTTCCGTAATTTCTCTTACCTCATCCGGTGACTCAATTGTAAAGTCAAGTCTGAAATATCTGATGTTCATTCGAACTAGCTCATCTAATTCAGAGATCAAGTTTAAGCGCTTACTATTTAAGATTTCTAAACGCTCGCCATTTCTTATCATAGAATAATTTTCATTAAAACGATCCGTTAAAACTGGATGATCTTTGCATGGTTCTGAACAAGTCTTACAATGAGTTGGGGCCTTTGTAATAGGACAATAAGCCATAATCATCACAGGTGTATAGCCGTAGACAATATACTCTAAAGCTTGATTTAAGTTTGGTTTTAATTCAGCAATTTCATTCTTATTCAACTCATACGAAAGTGTTACTCGATTAACATTTAAATCATGATAAGTATTGATGGTATTTTGATTAAGTACATTTAAACTATAATCAGCATAAACTTCTTTGAAATAGTTTATGTGACCATACGCGCCTGCTAGAACAGTTTGATTCTCATCAAAATCTCCATACATTTCAGTAGTTGAAATTCTTGGTATATGATTATAAATCTCCACTTCTAGGTCTTTAATTGCTTCATATTGTTCAGGATATCTAACCGATACTGTGATCTCTGAAAACTTTTCTTCTATAAGATCATATTCTTTATTGCTTGAATGTGATTCACGGTTATATCTCTTACTTCTTATACTATCTAGCTCGTCCGTACAATGTCTTCTGAGGTCATTGATTACACTTGTTGGTAAAGATAAGCCATCATCTAAGAACACATCAATATGTCCCAGTTCATACGCAGTAGACCCTAGTTTCTTTAGCTGCTTAATAAGACGTTCATGATTAATCGCTACTTTTAGTGCTTTTTCTGGTAAAACATCACTCGAATGAACAACTTCATTTATTCCATCGGTTACTTTTAACACAACTTCATCAAGTGTACACAAAAGGGCCATTTCAATAGATATTCTCTTCTTTTGCTTATGATAGCTATCTTTTGCTTGTTGCATCATTTCTGTATCATAGGTTCTATAAACAACCTCACCTGGTTGTGCATCATATTTAAACTCAACTGCGATACCATCTTGGTAATCATAGTTTTTTACACGCTGGTTGCCAATATAGAACAAATCACATCTTGCTCCAATACTAGAATCTTTACGTCTTATTTGAATCTCATCACCTTTATTTAAAGGCTTTTCAAGACTCAGGTGAAGCTTCTTATTTGAAGCATCATAAGATGCAACAGTCCCTACGCGTTCGCCACGATTACCAGGTGCATCACTTCTAATAATATTTTCTTCATATAAATAACCTTTTGTATAACTTCGATTAAATAAACGATTTAAATCACTCTCGTGTTTCTTGAAATCGATCATTTGTCTATAACTACCAACTATAGATGCTGCATATTCAGGTCCCTTCATACGACCTTCAATTTTTAACGAATCCACACCTATTTCAACTAAATCATTAATCGTATCAATAGTATTTAAATCACCTGGACTTATGGCATAAGATGTTTCATCTAACACTGTATAAGTTTGTCTACAGGGTTGCGCACAACGTCCTCTATTACCACTACGTCCACCAATCATACTTGACATCAAACATTGACCTGAATAGCTTACACATAAAGCACCATGAATAAAGACTTCTAATTCAACGTCAATTTCTGATTTAATAAGTTGTATTTCTTTTAATGACATTTCTCTAGCAACAACAACTCTAGTAAAACCAAACTCTTTTAAAAATTTAACATCTTGTAATGAGTGCGCAGACATCTGAGTACTGGCATGCATCTCAAGATCTGGATACGTTGTTCTTATATAGTCAGCTAAACCTAAATCCTGTACAATAATAGCATCTACATCATTGGTATATAAAAAATCTATGTATCTCTTAACTGCCTCAAACTCAGTGTCTTTTATCAATGTATTAACAGTTACATATACATTAACATCTCTAATATGTGCATATTTTATAGCTTCAATTAAAGCCTCATCATCAAAATTCTTAGCAAAGGCTCTTGCACCAAAGTTTCCACCTGATAAATACACTGCATCTGCACCATTTTGAATGGTCGCTATTAGAGACTCTTCTCCACCAACTGGAGCTAATAATTCCGTCATAATTCCTCCTATATAGTAATGTTAAATAGTAACATTCTATTCAAACTTTGCTTTATATGTCAATATAATTCTTCGCAATAAATAAAACAGAGAAGTATGATTACTCCTCTAAGTCTTCTTCATATATGATTTCTTCTTCAAAACTGTAATCATCGATTTCAGAAATAGATTCCTGAAGTTTTTCATTCTCTAGTTCGTCAAACACCTTTATATATTCTGCAATTTCACCTTCACGCAAAAGCAATTTTTCTTCTAAATCCGCAATTCTTGTAGTCGCTCTTGATAAAGCTTCATCACTATCTACCATTTCACCACACATCATCTCAAGCTTTTCAGCAAGTTCTCTCAATTGAGCTTCTTGCTGATCTCTCGAACTCCTTACAAGTTCAAACTCATTTAGAATACTGTCATATAAACCCTCTGCTTCTGACACATGCTTCGTCAAAGAACTTATTTGCTTTTTTGTATCTTCTATATCATCACTTGATGTTATTTGACTAGGTAAAACTTCCTCTAATTGATGCCTTGCTTTTGTTAAATCATCTGCTAGATTTAATGCCGTTAAAATTGCAATTTTTGTGTAACTCAATGATGAGTTCGACTTTAATATGGCTTGCATTCTGTCATCTACCAATTGTGCTACTTTTGCTACATATTTTGGATCATCTGTACTTACCAAATAATGATCCTGATCTAATATCCTTACTGAAATCTTATTTCTATTTGCCATATCAACACCCCACTCTTATTAATACATTAATCATACTATAAATATAACCAACAAGAAAGCTTTCAAACTAAGAAGTCCACAACTTTTTATAAAGAGCTTCAAATTCATCGAGATGGTGCATCAAACGGTTAACAATCACTTCATCAAAATGTGTATTCGAATCCTTATTTATGATTTTTATAGCTTCATCAAAAGTAAATGCTTTTTTATATGGTCTCTCACTCGTCAATGCATCAAACACATCTACCAAAGCTACGATTCTTGCAGATAAAGGAATCTCATCATGTTTTAATCCCTCTGGGTATCCTTCACCATTTACTTTTTCATGATGATATTTTGCAATTTCCACTGCCATTTCAAATTCGACAGCGCCTACTGATACTAGAAGTTCTTCTAGTACTTCAGAACCATGCATACTATGAGTTTTCATGATTCTCATTTCTTCATCATCCAATCGACCAGGCTTATTGAGGATATGATCAGGAATACTTACTTTTCCAATATCATGAAGTGGACTTAACCTTTTAATTCTTCTAATAAAGTCATCATCGATTACATCAAAATCATTCTTTAATTTTTTTGCAATAAACTCACTGTAAAAACTAATTCTATCAATATGATTACCAGTTATATTGTCCTTAGATTCTACCATTTTTGCAAAACTTCTTACAGTAGAAATCATGAGATTTTCAAAAATAAAACTCTTATCCATTGAAGTACCCAAAGCATTTGCAATGTTAATTAAAAATCTTTCATGATTTTTAGAATAAGCTGATTTTGTTGTCGATGAAAAGAATACAACACCAACCACCCTTTCTTCTTGAAAAATCGGTAATGTCATACTGGATTGCATACCTTCTTCAATCATAAGTTTTGTAGATTCACTTTTAGGATGTTCGATTAAATACTTGTCTAAGTCATTAATAGTACGTATCTCATGATTATCAATAACTTTCTTCAAACTTGTGTTTTCTATCGGAAATCTTTGTCCTCTACCTAAAATAATCTTTAATCTGGATTTAGCTCTTAATGTTTCAATATATTTACCATCCGAGGTAACAACAGCAATTCCAATTCTATCATATGGAATAAATGGTCTTAAATTATCATAAATATAATTAAAAATCTCATCAAATCTTTGTCTCGAATAGATTTTATCATTAATAGTAGAAATCAACTGATTCTTTTTCACCAAACGATTATAACTGTCTATTAGGTACTTGAACTCATTTCGTGAATTAATAGACTCAATTTCATTAAAAACCAAGTTTTCACGTTGTGTATCAATCGCATTTGTCACATACTTTAATGGTGTAATAATTTCTCTATAAACAACAGTAGCAGTAACTACAACAATTATTATAATCATTGTTATCATCAAGCTAAAAATACTTTTTGATATTGAACCATGTTCACGTATTTCTTCAACTAACGCTTGCTTAACAGCTGTATTTTTCATTAACAAACTAGAATAATCATAGTTCAACTGTTCTTGATTGTTGATTGCTTTATGCAATAAATTTAATTGATATCCATAATCGTCCATGATTTTTATATCCATATAATCTACAAAAACCAGAGTATACTCATCATAATACTCATTGAGTTTATCTAAACTCTCATAAAGATTTGTTGAATCTTCCACTTCGTTTAATGCATTGTAATAACTTTGTTTTTCAATACTTTCTATCAAGCGTTCTGACTTAAGTGTTAAACTGATTTGCTCGTTAACATATAACTCTTTACTCTCTAACTTTTGATAACTAAGAAATGCAGAGGCAAAGCCTAAAATTAAAATCATAACCAAAAAAAGCATTCTATATCGAATGGAATGATAATTTTTCATAATTGCTCCTTATTTTTTCTTTATTATAACACACTAGAAACAATAAGTTGTGCATTTTCTGTGTTGATAACACTTTTCCATACTTCTTAAACACGATTATATTCTCTGACGATTTTCAAAAAAAATCCCTTCAAATGAAGGGATGTAGTATATTATCTAAGTTCAGCTTCTAGTTTTTCTTCTAAATTCTTTAGAATTTTATCCATAGCTTTGTTTACTTCTTCATCAACTAAAGTTCTATCCTTAGCTCTAAATACCAAAGCGTATGCCATACTCTTATAACCATCTTGGATTTGCGAACCCTTATAAACATCAAATATCTCTACTGACTCTAAAAGTTTTCCGCCTTTATCATGAATGATATCTAGTACCATTTGATTAGATACTTCATCTTTCACTAAGATTGCTAAGTCTCTAGTACTAGCAGGATATCTTGGAACACCTTGATATTTCTTATCAATAGCTGTAATTTGAATTAACATATTAAAGTCGATTTCTGCAGTTAACACAGGCACTTCAATGTCATAGTTATCTAATACCTTTGGATGAATCTCACCTAATGTTCCTAAAATGTGATTTTCTCCAAATACAATGTTAGCACATCTACCTGGGTGATAAGTACCATGTTGAGTTTCAGCTTCATATTTATAGCCAGAAACACCTAGTGATTCAAATAATTCTTCAACAACACCTTTAATTGTAAAGAAATCATTTCCTTCACCGTACATACCCATTACTAGAGATTGCTTTTCAATTGGCAATTCTACAATTGGTTGTTGCTTAGGGAAGAATAAATTTCCTACTTCAAATGCAGAAGCTTCCTTTACACTTCTCTTAAAGTTTCTACCTAATACCTCAAGTAGATTAGGTAAAAGAGTTGTTCTCATCATTGAGTATTCTTCACCAAGAGGATTCATAAGTTTAACAGCATTTCTTAAAATAGAGTTCTCTGAAATATTGATTAAATCCAAGCTCTTAGGACTTACAAATGAATATGTTGTAATTTCGTTTAATCCTGTAGCAACAAGTGTTTCTCTAGTTAATTTCTTAATATTTTGCCCATTTGTTAATGCGCCCCACTCATTACCTCTAAATAATGTTGATGGAATCACGTCATAACCATAAAGTCTTGCTACTTCTTCTATAAAATCAACTTCTTTTAATAGATCAAGTCTTTGATAAGGTGGCGTACACACTAAGTTTTCACCATCAATAGTTACTTCAATTTCAAGTCTATTAAGCAATGTCTTTATTGCCTCTAACGTTAGATCTAATCCTAGTAATCCATTAACTTTAGATGCTCTTACCGTCACTGGTTCTACAATACGTTTTTTAGGATAGACATCTACAATACCGCCAACAACTTTACCAGCACCTAACTTTTCAATTAAGTGACAAACTCTATTTGTAGCAGCTATGACTAAATCTTCAGAAACACCTTTTTCAAATCTAGAAGATGCTTCCGATCTTAGCATTAATTCTCTCGAAGTCTTTCTGATCGACTTCTTGTTGAAGTTAGCAACTTCAATCAACAATGTTGTTGTTTTATCAGATACTTCTGTTTCAGCACCACCCATAACACCTGCAAGAGCAATTGCACCACTAGGATCTGCAATTACTAACATTTCCTCAGTTAACTCACGTTCTTGGTCATCAAGCGTTACCAGCTTCTCACCTTTATGCGCAGGTCTAACAACAATTTTCTTTTCTTTAATTGTATCTAGATCAAAAGCATGAATCGGCTGACCATACTCTAATAGAACATAATTTGTAATGTCTACAATATTAGAAATTGGCTTCATACCAGCTTTCATAAGTCTAGTCTGCATCCATAATGGTGATGGCTCAATTTTCACATCTGTTATCACACGACCAGAATATCTTGGACAAAGGTTCTCATCTTCAATTTCAATTGAAATGTAATCATTTACATCACCAGATTCATTAGTAATTGTTTCATCTGGATAGTCAATTTGAATATCTAATGTTGCAGCAGTTTCTCTTGCCATACCTAGAATAGATAAACAATCAGGTCTATTAGGAGTAATTTCAAACTCAATTACAGCATCCTTTAAGTCTTCTATTTCACCAATCGGTGTACCTAATGGGTACTCTTTAGGTAACAACCATACACCATCAATAAATTTCTTAGGAATTACTGAGTTTTCAAATCCTAATTCTTGGAAAGAACATAACATACCAAATGATTCAACACCACGTAGTTTACCCTTTTTTATTTTAGTCTTATCCGCTAAAACAGAGTTTACTTTACATACTGGTAAGTAAGCTTGTTCAACAACATTTGTTGCACCTGTAACAATTTGAACTGTTTCATCACCTAAATCAACTTCCAATACTTTTAATTTATCAGCATCTGGATGTTGCTCAATTTTTAATATTTTACCTACCACAATGTTTTTTACATTTGGCAGTGTCTCTTCAACAGTTTCAGTATTAGAACCTGACATGATCAACTTATCTTCTAATACTTTAACGTCAATGTCTTTTATATCTACATATTCAGATAACCATTTAACTGGTACTAACATAACTTCCTCCTTAGAATTGGTCGATCATTCTCATATCATTTTCGAATAAATATCTGATATCCTCAATTTCATATTTAAGCATTGTAATTCTGTCCACACCCATACCGAATGCAAAACCAGAATACTTTTCAGAATCGATACCACATTCCTCTAATACATCTGGATGAACCATACCACAACCTAGAATTTCAATCCAACCTGTACCACCACAAACTTTACATCCAACACCACCACACTTAAAGCATGTTACATCTACTTCTGCACTTGGCTCAGTAAACGGGAAATGATGTGGTCTAAATTTAGTTCTAATATTTGATCCAAAAAATCTTTTAACAAATAAATCAAGTGCACCTTTTAAATCAGCCATTGTTACATTTTCATCAACAACTAAACCTTCTAATTGATGGAACATTGGTGAGTGCGTTGCATCTAACTCATCAAATCTAAAACATCTACCTGGAGAGATAATTTTGATTGGTGGTTTCTGGTTCTGCATTGTTCTAATTTGAACGCTTGAAGTATGTGGTCTTAAACATATATCAGGTGCAAAGTAGAACGTATCAGATGTACTTCTTGACGGATGATCATCAGGTGAGTTTAAGGCATCAAATGCATTATAAACAGTCTCAACTTCCGGACCTTCTGCAATTTTGTAACCCATACCAAGAAAAATATCTTGCAATTCATCAAATACTTTCATCAATGGATGCTTGTTACCTACATTTACTTTTTCAGCAGGTAAAGTAACATCTATTACTTCACTATTTAATTTTTTGTTCAACGCTTCTTGCTCTAATGATTCCTTAATTTTACTAAGAATTGACTCAATGTGGTTTCTAACTTCATTTGAAACCTTACCCATCTCAGGTCTTTCTTCTTTCGAAAGTTTACCCATACCTTTTAGGATGTCGGTTAATTCACCTTTTTTACCTAAAAACTTAATACGCAAATCTTCCAATTCTTTTAAAGACGATGATGATTCAATCATTTCAGTTGCCGTTTCTCGAATTTTCAGCAAACGTTCTTTCATGACTTTTCTCCTCTCATACTTACGTAATTCTATTATTTAAGAATGACACACAGAATACTCTATTTCATTTTTTATTAAATCACTAACCAATTATTCAACTATAATTTTCAACAATAAAAAAACTTCCTCCCTATAAAAGGGACGAAGTTGTATCCGTGGTACCACCCAAATTGCCAAAAGGCCACTCGTTATCCGTAACGTGGATGAAACGTTAGAACTTACTAATTTCAGCTCTACAGCTCGAAAGTGAACTTCATAGATCTCATCATAAGAATTTACAGCAACCATTCTCTCTCTTTAAATCTTCAATCTACTACTCTCTTTGTCTTTGCTTTTAATGCTAGTATTATATCATATGCCTTTAAGATAAACAAGCTGCAATTTCAAACATCAAAATTCCGCCTGCAATACTGGCATTTAACGATTCTACATCACCTTTCATTGGGATATAAACCCTCTCATGAACAATATCTAAAACTTCTTTTGTAATCCCTCCAGCTTCATTACCAATAATCAACACCGATTCTAACGGATAAATGACTTCTTTATATGGTCTTCCACCTTCAAGTGCTGCTCCATAAATTCTATAATCTAAATCGATTAAATCATCAATTTCTTGTCCTGTTAAAATCGGAATAGATACTATAGATCCCATCGAAGAACGAATAGATTTCTGGCTATATGGATCTGTACAACCTTTTCTGAGCATTACACCTCCAAAACCAGCAGCTTCAGCCGTCCTAATCAATGTTCCAAGATTACCTGGATCTTGTATTTGATCTAAAAATAGAATCGGACCATTCCCTAAAGGCAACTCTTTTATTTTAGCAATAGCTATTATACCTTGTGGCGACTCAGTTTCTACTAAAGTTTTCATTATACTCTCAGAAGTGATAATTTTATTCATAAAATCAATGTCATGTGAATTACTAAACTCTTCAGTCATAATAATAGCTGTTAGTTCAATGTTGTTTGCAATGGCATGCATCACAATTCTATAACCATCTAGTATAAACTCACCCGTTTTTTGGCGACCTTTCTTAGTTTTAAGTTTTAGAACTGACTTTATAAATGCATTGTCTTTCGACGTTATAAGTTTCATTATCGAGCGCCGCCTTCAACTTTTCTAATATCGTCATTATGACCAATAACCACTAATATATCATGTTCACTAATACTTTCTTCAGGTCCAACATTGATATTAATGCTCTCATTACTCTTCAAGGCAATAACATTGATACCATATTGTGCTCTAAGGTTTAATTCAATTAAAGACTTACCAATCCATGCTTTTAAAGGTGTGACTTCTGAAATCGTGTATTCCTCTGATAATTCAATATAGTCAAGGATTTTATTAGATACTAAGTTTTTAGCAACTCTAACACCCATTTCACGCTCTGGGAATACTACTCTATCCGCACCTATTTTATAAAGTACTTTTGCATGCATTTCATTCTGCGCTTTTGCAACAATATGCTTAATGCCTAACTCTTTAACCATTAAAGTTACCATGATTGATGCTTGAATATTAGCACCTATTGTAATAACTGCAACATCGAAGTTTCTAATGCCAATCGCTTTCAATGCATTTTCGTCCGTTGCATCTGCTTGTACTGCGTGTGTAACAGAATCTGCTATATTTTGAATGGTTTCTTCAGATGAATCTACAGCCATAACTTCACTGCCTAATTCATGTAACTTTTGAGCGACACTTGATCCAAATCTTCCGCAACCAATGATTACAAATTGCTTATTCATATTGCCTCCTATCCAACACTGACTTTAGATTCTGGGTATCTAATCAATGCTTTGTTTTCTGATTGTGCTGCAAGTGCAAATACAATTGTTAATGCACCTACACGTCCTGCGAACATTGTAAATATTATTATAATCTGACCGAGTACTGATAGACTCGATGTATAACCTAACGATAAACCAACTGTTCCCAACGCAGAGATTGCCTCAAACAATAATGTTATGAAATCAGCACCTTTCTCTGTGATTGTCAACATGAAAGTAACTACAAATCCTATACTTAATCCCACACCAACAACTGTTAAGGCTCTATTTACGTTATCTCTAGAAATACGTCTCTTAGAGAATTCTACATCCTGACGTCCCTTTACCACTGATATTATCAGAAGTACCACAAGCGCTATGGTTGTGGTTTTCATACCACCAGCTGTAGATCCCGGCGAACCGCCTATAAACATTAATATAATTGTTAACAGTTTTGAACTATCATACATTTGATCTAATGCAATTGTGTTAAAACCAGCAGTCCTTGTTGTTACAGACTGGAACATGGATGCCGTTAATTTTCCTTTCAAAGATAAATCCTTCATCGTATTAGGATTATTGAATTCCATTACAAAGAATAATACAAATCCTAATAAAATTAAAGTTAACGTCATCATTACTACTATCTTTGAGTGAAGTGTTAACTTTTTATAACTTCTAGATCTAACCAAGTCAATAATAACTGTAAATCCTAAACCACCTAAAATAATCAAACACATAATAATAAAGTTAACAGATAAATTTTCTGTATAAGGTGTTAAACTTCTGCCTCCGCCTATAATATCAAAACCTGCATTACAGAAAGCAGATACAGAGTGAAAAATACCATAGAAAATACTATCCGGGAGCCCATATTGAGGAATAAAATTCATGGTTAAGAAAAATGCCCCTATCCCCTCAATTACAAAGGTAGTGATGATGATGTATTTAGTTAATCTCACAACACCTTGAATTGTAAATTGATTCAAAGCTTCTTGCATAATCAAACGACTTCTTAGAGATATCTTTCTACCTATAATTAATGCAACAGAAGTAGCCATAGTCATAATACCTAATCCACCAATCTGTATTAGAATTAGAATAATGATTTGACCAGCCATATTCCAATGCGTCCCTGTATCAACAACGACAAGACCTGTAACACAAACAGCTGACGTTGATGTAAACAATGCTTTCAGAAAACCTGTACTCTCACCAGTTTGTGTAACAAACGGTGTTGATAATAAAATGCCTCCAACTAAAATAATCAAAGCAAAGCCAAGTACTAAGATCTGCGCGGGGTTTAAATTTTGATGTTTTAATTTGTCTTTTAGCATATTGCCTCCATTTACTCTTTACTATTATAACACATTTAATGTAAAAACAAACTCAAAAAAAATAGCCCTTATGGGCTATTTATACTTTGAAAAATTCTATCTTTTCATTCAATTCACTTGATAGTGTATTCAGGCGATCCGCACTTTCAGCAACTTGCTCAACAGCACGCGTCTGTTCCTCCATAGAACCTTCGACTTCTTCAGTAGCAGCTGCTGTTTCTTCAGAAATAGCAGAAATATTATTCACTGCAGATACCAATTGGTTCTTACTATCATTTAGCGACTCTAACTCCATTGTAACAGTTTCAATTTGAGTTGATATACCATCTACAGAACTAAAGATCTTATCAAAAGCAACATTTACGTCACCAAGTGCAAGATTCTGTTGTTCATTCATTTCAGAGACTTCATTCATAACTGTTACAGTTTCTTGACTAACACCTTGAATATCTACAATAATCGTTCTTATCTCTTCTGCCGCTTCACTAGATGATTCGGCTAATTTTCTAATTTCATCAGCAACAACCGCAAAACCTCTACCAGCTTCGCCAGCACGAGCTGCTTCTATCGAAGCATTCAGAGCAAGTAAATTAGTTTGCTCAGCAATAGATGTAATAGCTTGAATAATATCTGTAATTTCATTAGCTTTCTTATCCAAATTATCTACAGCATTTTTTACTCTCTCATTCGAATTATTAGCTTGAGCAGATTTATCTTTTAAAGTATCTAAAGCATTTAAACCTGTCTTATTCATTTCAATTGCAACTTCAGCATTTTCTTTCATAGCAGTTGAATTATCCATCAAAGTAATAAACTGATCGTTTATATTTGCGGCAATTTCCGCACCAGTTTCAGCATCACCTGCTGTTTCTTGTGTTCCTTTTGCAATTTCTTGTATGGTTACAGCAACTTGATCTACAGTTGCATTTGTCTCTTCACTCATAGCAGCTAAATTAGAAGCTGAATCCACCATATCTCTTGAAACATGTCGTGTCTCTGTAATTAGATCTCTTACCGCTTCAGACATATCATTTATACCATCAGCTAGCAGTTTGGTTTCATCTTTTGACTTAACACTTACAGTAGTTGTAAAATCTCCATTTTTAATTTTTTCAATTGAGTGTACTATTGTTTTTATTGGTCTAGTAATTGAACTTCCCATCCAGAGCGATACTCCAACTGCAACTGCAACAAATACTATAAGCGCAACTACAATAACAACTAACATAAAGTACACAACTGCCATAACTTCTTTTTCTGGGATACTCGATGCCACTATCCAGCCATTGTTCAAATGACCAAATGCTGCTATAACTTTTTCACCGTCATCCCCTTTATAAACTGAAAAACCAGAATCTTTTGCAGCCATTTCATCAAGCAAAAACTGAGAATCACCTAAATCTAAAACATTAACAGCTGTATCAGGCGAACCATCATTATCAGAATCTATCCATGGTAACTTCGAATTTATAATCATTCTACCATCAGGATGCATCAGATATAAATATCCACTATCGTATAGTTTTGTTTGTGCAAGTAACGCTTCAATATCATCTAAATATAAATCCATACCAACCATTGCTATAGCTTCACCATCCACAACAACAGGCGTTACATAAGAAGTAATCAATCCACCCGTCGCTGATACATAAGGGAAAGTCCACATTGTATTTAGATTATCTATCGGTTCAGAATACCAAGCATTATAATCAAGGTAGTAATCAAAACCAAAAGAATCTTGTAAATCATATGAATTATCATCTTGTCTTAACATCCATACATCTACCTCTTGATCAAACTTAACAGTATTAAAATATGCATAAATCGATCTAGATAAATCGGTGTTTTCTCCAAGAGCTTTCAGTCTCTTTGTCATTTCCTTTTTATAGTCTTGAAGGTACTGTTTATCACTTAGAGCTTTATTAACATCAACATCTGCTTTAATGTCATTTGCAATAACACTCACCGCTGACTCAATATCTGAAAAATAGGTTTCATAAGCATTAATGCTTTCTGATATTTGAGTTTCAGCACCTTCTCTCGATTGCTCACCTACTCGATTATTAACAACCACACCAATTAAACCGCCTGTTATCAACAGTGAGAAAACATTAACAAGCAGGATGGCTCTCATAATCTTCGCTGAAATTTTCTTATGTTTTATAGTTTTCATAGCATACCTCCTATATAAATTTTTACCCCGTATTCATAAAAACATTCAAAAAAAATGAATGACAAAATATATTTATCATTCACCTCAGGTCTTTTTTTATAACTTCACTGTTATTTGGGTTTATTTCCATCGTTCTAACTTAGGTATACTTCTTGTCGCTAACCATGCAACAAAAGCATTCATACCACTTTTTTTCATCTGTTCAATGCAAAATTTTTGCATTTTCTCAGCAGTATCAACTTCTATCGGTGTTAAAAACTCACCATCTTTGTAACACATATAACAATACTTTTGATTTATAGAACCATCCTTCTCAGTCCCTCCACCTTGTGGATCCTTCTTCATAGGGTATCCGCAACTTTGACAAAACTTATTTTCTTTCATTCAATCACCTCCAACCACTGTTAAGTGTTAGTATACTAATACCACAAATAAACATTATTATAGAGTCCGATTAAACTTTTCTCGTATATCTTGCACTATAGCGATTCTATAATTGCATTGAGTTGTTTATTAAATGACTTTTCAACTTTTCTGTAAGCTTTTGAAGAAAAGTGACTTCCCAAACATACATTTTTATACACCTTCGATGAAATATATCTTTTACTTCTCATTAATGCTTCAAAAATAAGAAGTTGAATACTCTCTAAAGTTAATTCTCTTAAAGCTATTTGAGCATCCGTATCTTGTTCATAATGATGTTCTATAAAATAATCTATTAGATTCAGCATCTTATGTAAAATAGAATCTAAATGTCCGAACGTCCCTTGTACGTTCATGATAGTAAAATGATTTTCACTCAAATCAGATTCTACATCCTGTAAATCATCCGCTAATTGTAAGATAACTCCATACATGAACGCAAACAACTCTTGTTCTTTTGTTAATGTACCATTGATTAAATAAGCATCAGCTAATACAGAAGATCCACCTTTGTAAAATGTTAGTGCTAGGAGATCTTTATCAAATAGACTATTCATATTATGTTGATGCAAAGAACCATGTTGTCCATCTAAAATTGCGATTAAACTCTCAAAGACCTTTGGATGATCATTTCGATTCCATTCACGACCTATTATATCGATCATTTCAAAACTCTTTTTTTCACAATCCGTTTTACCTTCTCCATGACCAGTTTTGATTTTTTCTCTAAATCTTATATTAAAATCCCTTTTTTCCTCATTCGTAACATCAGGATCATCTAAATAATTGTCAGTTAAGGGATATAACATACTATAAGCAAATACTGAATCTGTTATTTTAACTTCTGCTCCTAAATACATTTGCATACTATGCATCACCCAAACATTTCTAAGTGCTTGAAATATACCTTCTCTTTTAATATTGGGATCAACTTTTCTAGCTCTTTCAATGAACTCCTGGCTAAATTCAAAGTAATCTTTTTTGAACACTTCATTGACAGCAAAGTTTGACATACCAATGGTTGAAACTGCAAAATTCTGAATCTCATTAATTAAAGCGTCTATAGTCTCATCTTCCATATTATCCATATCAATGCGTTTCAAACCTGATTTTAAGACTCGATTTAGTCTTTTTAAAGCAACATCTTTGTCTCTGCTATAACGCCTTTTATAACTATCATAAGTATTAGGCATCGAGTACCAAATCTTCAACAGACATTCATTAATTTCATCAAAATACTTTTTCTCCATAATATACACCTCACAAATATAATAATACATAATTGGAGATGATACATTAGAAAAAGATTAAAGATACTGTTTCACCATACTAAAGAAGAAACTCAAATCATCACTATAATCAAGAATCTATAGAGCAATAGAAAAGGATGCATAAAAGCATCCTAATTTAAATCAAATATTTAAATAAAAAAATCAGAGGTTACCCTCTGATTGATATATTAGATATTAGCTTTAGCTAATGCTACTAATTTAGCAAAACCTTCAGCGTCATGAATAGCGATTTCAGATAACATTTTTCTGTTAATCTGAATATCAGCTTTCTTAAGACCATTGATGAATCTGCTGTAAGACATATTGTGCATTCTTGTTGCAGCGTTGATTCTAGCGATCCATAACTTTCTGAAATCTCTTTTTCTAGTCTTTCTACCTACGTAAGAAGATCTAAGAGCTCTCATTACAGCTGGGTTAGCAGCCTTAAAGATCTTTGATTTCATTCCGTAATAACCTTTAGCTAATTTTAATACTTTTTTATGCTTTTTCTTAGCGTTTACCGCGCCTTTTACTCTAGCCATTATTCAAACCTCCTCTTAAACCTTACTTGTAAGGTAGTAATTGCTTAACTCTCTTCATATCACCACTCGAAATCAAAGCTGCTTTTCTAAGATTTCTTTTTCTCTTTGGTGACTTCTTAGTAAGAATATGACTTGTGTAAGCTTTATGTCTTCTCCATTTGCCAGTGCCTGTCACCTTAATTCTTTTAGCAGCACCTCTATGTGTCTTCATTTTAGGCATGATTACGCCCTCCTTTCACTACTTTTTAGTTGGCGTGAACATGGTAGTCATACTTCGACCTTCCATCTTTGGACGTGAATCCATTGTGCCAAATTCTTCTATTTCTTTTGCAAATTTCTCAAATACAGCATAACCTAAACTAGTGTGACCTAATTGTCTTCCTCTGAAACGAAGGCTAACTTTTAACTTGTCGCCACCAGATAAAAATTTAACTGCATTTTTAGCCTTAGTCTTTATATCGTTTTCTTCGATATTTAAACTCAAACGAATTTCTTTCACTTGTTGAGTTTTTTGCTTCTTACGAGCATCTTTATCACGTTTAGCTTGTTCATATTTATGCTTCCCGTAATCCATAATCTTGCAAACTGGTGGTTTAGCACCTGGCGCAATCTTAACTAAATCTTTCTCACGTTGATCAGCAAGTTCCATTGCCTTCTCGATTGGTACAACTCCTAATTGATCACCATTTTCATCAATTAATCTTACTTCACGGTCTCTGATATCTTCATTGATTTCTGTCTTCTTGATAACGCTACACCTCCTGATTTGTTGTTTTTGCTTTTCATTATGGATCCATAGAACTAAAAAAATAGCGGATATTAATATCCGCTATAAAAGTCATAGTTTAATCTCTGATTTTTCGCTACCAGGCTAGCGCAAGCTGCCGTGGTGAGAAGCGGATACTTCTACTCGGAAAAGCAATATTCATTTCTAACATAACTATCCTACCACGCGGTTGCTTCCATGTCAACTAAAAATTATACTTTTAGTAAATTAAAATCAAATTCTTCGATTGGCCCTTTAAATCGTGGATATTTTTTCAAATCTCTAGAAGCATCGGTAATCTGTATTGAGGATGTTGGACAACTTTGATAACATCTCATGCATGCAATACAGTGACTTGCAAATTCAATTTTACTGGATAAGTGTATGTTCTTAACAGGACACAGTTTAACACACTTACCGCACTTTGTGCAACTCTCATCAGCAAATAAATTTTCATTTACTTTAGTAATGTAAGTATCCATATGTTTTCTCTGAGTATCACCAAGCAATGTATGTAGACTATTTATAGATTTAATCGACTTCTCACTTTGCCTAATTAAACCAGCGAACTCAATGATTTTTTTATGAGCCTTTGTATTTCGTTTTAAAACCTGCTCATCATCTCCTACTTTGAATGCCCTAATAAATACAGGTACATAAAAATTATTTGACATTTTAAGTTCCAGAGTTTGTGTCAACTGATATCCCTTTTTAAGAAGAACATCTACCAAGTAGTTTGCCCCGTCACCAGACATAAATGCCTGAGTACAAAATACAGCAATAGGTTTAGTTACTTTGAGAGTTGGCATTTCATTAATAAAAGTCTGCATAACTCTAGGTGCTTCAGAACCGTATATTGGATAGCCCAATATAATCTGATCTGCTTCTCTAATCAAATCATTCATATTCTCTTTGACATAATCATTCTCAATTGAATAACATTTAGATTGTTCTATTCCAAGAGCTTCATTCAATTTTGTTGCAGCAAACCATGTATTACCTGTACCACTAAAATAAAAAATTACGTATTTCATCACTCCTCCTGTCCAATCGGTCAGTTTGTTTCTTAAAAAAATAATTACTTATTTTTTTCTTAACGTCTCAAGTTTCATCAGGAGCATTTCAACCTGTAATGCCCACACTCGAGTATAATACTCACTATTCAAATCTGTTAGATAATGACATCCAAAACCATCAGCAACAATAGCTATTAGGTGACAGTAATCCTCCAGCTCTTCAAAGTTATCGCCTTCTAAACTAATAATTATCTCTTTCAGGATAGATGCAAACTCAAACTTAATATCATGTATAACTTCTGCATATCTTACATCATGAAATGATTCATTATAAAGAACAAAGAATGCTCTGTACAATTTAGTATGTTGCTCATCTAAATCAAACATACTATGTCCTATTTCTTCTAAAAGTTCTTTAAAGGAATTGCAATTTTTCATCTTATTAATAGAAATCACATCACATATCAAAAGCTTCATCGCTTCTACTGGAAGTTTCTCAATTGATTCAAAATGATGAAAGACATTACTTTTAGATACACCAGCAAGTTTAGCAACCTTACTAGCGCTTAGATTTTTGAGTCCAAACTCTGCAATATACTCTAAAGTCGCAAACATAATTTTTACTTTTGTTTCTTGTCCTTTTAAAATTCTTCCATCCATATTGGTCTCCTCAATATAATCATACAACAAACTGTCCAATCGGTCAATAATAATATAAAAGCCATATAAATTCATATAGCTTTTAGACTTAACACTTTATACTTTTATACTAACAGATCCCCTTTTATGTCCCATTTCCACATAGTCATGGGCTTTATCAATATCCTTTAATGAATAGATTTTGTCTACAATGGGTTTGATCTCTCCGTTTTCTATTCTCGTTTTTAGAAAGGCAAGTCCTTCCAATGTTTCTGTACTAATAGTACAAACAATTTTTCTTTTAGAAAATACATTGGTTAATATCATTTGAAAGATTTTTTTGAAACCAAATACAGTTTGAAGATAAACACCATTCTCAGTCAAAAGGTGCTTTACTTTACTATATTTTGTTTTACCAACTGTATCAAAAACAATATCATACGATTTATTTAGTTTACTATAGTCTTCTTGAGTATAATCCAATACATGATCCGCACCTAACTGTATCATAAACTCTTGATTTTTACTCCCTGCTACAGCTGTCACCTCTTTACCGAAAAACTTAGCTATTTGAACAACCATTACCCCAACTGCACCTGAAGCACCATACACCAAAACTTTTTTTGCGTTTTCTATATTACCTTTCTGTAGAAAGAACATAGCAGTAGTCGATCCAAATAGAATTGATGCTGCTTCTTCATGAGTTAAATTATCTGGTTTAATAGACATAATACCTCTTTCATTTTTTTGAATATACTCAGTATATGTTCCTTTACTATGTAATCCAAAAACCTCATCACCAACTTGATATCGTGTCACCTTATTGCCAATAGCTTCTATGGTTCCAGAAAACTCAAATCCCAGTAGATTTTTTTTTGGTTTAAACAGCCCAATCGCAAGTTTTGATACTGGCCACATTGGAAGCGAATGCCTATTGCCTCTTCTCATCCTTACATCGCCTGATGTAACAGAGGTTGCATGAATTTTAATCAACACCTCATTTTCTTCAATCTCAGGTTTACTTATCTCAACTTCGTGAAGTACTTCTGGTTCACCATAATTTGTGTAGTACATTGCTTTCATATGTCCTCCTTTTATCTTCTATACTTATATATACACCACTAATTTAGGAAAGTTTCAAAAAAGTATCATTTTCTTTTAAAATACGATTTGACCTTACCATGAAAGCATGATATATTTACGATGAATTAAATATACAGGGGAGCTGATATCTTGGCTGAGAGGAAGTTTGAACTTCGACCCTTTAACCTGATTTGGATAATGCCAACGTAGGAAGTCGACACGTTAACTTTTTGGAATGTTCTTATTGGACATTCCATTTTTTTACACAAAACTCAATACATAAGAAAGACGGTGATCTAATGAATTTTACAGAATTACTTAACAATGTGAAAGCAACCCCTCCACTTATACATAACATCACGAATTATGTAACTGTTAATGACTGTGCTAACATTCTTCTTGCAATTGGTGCAGCTCCAATTATGGCCGATGACATTGAGGAAGTTGAAGAAATTACTACTATATGTTCTGCACTTAATATCAATATAGGTACACTTAACACTCGAACAATCAAATCCATGATATATGCAGGTATCAAAAGTAATGAACTCAATCATCCAGTTATTTTAGATCCTGTTGGAGCCGGTGCATCAAAACTTCGAACTCAAACTACGAAAGAACTTTTAAATAAGATTAACTTCACTGTTATAAGAGGTAACATTTCTGAAATAAAAACACTTGCAATGGGGTCAAATACAACTCTAGGCGTTGATGCCAATGAATTGGATACCGTAACAGATGATAACTTAGAAGAAACTATTACATTTCTAAAATCCTATTCACAGAAAACAAAGTCCATTATTGCAATTACTGGTGCGATTGATATCATTGCAAGCGAACATAAAGCAATCGTTGTAAGAAATGGCCATCCAGAAATGTCAAAAGTTACTGGCACGGGTTGTATGTTATCAGCACTTATTACAGCACTTGTAGCAGCCAATCCAAAAGACACTCTTCATGCAACTGCTACAGCTATTATTTCAATGGGATTATGCGGAGAACTAGGCTATGAATCCGTTATTGCCAACAATACCGGAAACTCAAGTTATAGAAATTACATAATTGACGAAATCTATAAGTTAACACCTGATTCACTTCATAAAGGAGCTAGATATGAAATTCGATAATAAATATGCTATGAAATTATATGCTGTCACAGATCGAACATGGTCAACTAAGCAGACTTTTTTAAACCATATCGAGGAAAGCCTTAAAGGTGGTATCACTTGCCTTCAATTGAGAGAAAAAACATTAGATGACAAAAGTTTTTTGGAAGAAGCACTTCAAGTTAAAGAACTCTGTCGTCAATATAATGTACCATTTATCATAAACGATCATGTAGAGATTGCGATCAACTCAGATGCTGATGGCATTCATATCGGTCAATCAGATACATCCTTGACTGAAGTCAGAAAAAAACTAAAAGACAAAATAATTGGGGTTTCTGTTAAGACAAAAGAACAAGCTTTAGAAGCCGAAAAGAACGGAGCAGATTATTTAGGCGTTGGTGCAGTTTTCCCCACAAACACCAAGCTAGATGCTTCTGAGGTAACATATGATACAGTAAAAGAAATCTGTAGTAGTGTAAACATTCCAGTTGTAGCAATCGGTGGTATTCAACTTAATAACATCAAAGAATTGCACGGTACTGATGTTGATGGTATCGCTGTAATATCTGCAATATATTCAAAAGAAAGTATTCAACAATCTACTGAAGAACTTCTCAGAGAGGTCAACACAAACTTACTTCAAAATAAAATAAAAACCGTCTTAACAATCGCTGGTTCTGATTGCTCTGGAGGTGCTGGTATCCAAGCTGATTTAAAGACGATGACTGTTCATGGCGTTTATGGTATGAGTTGTATTACGGCCCTTACTGCTCAAAATACAACTGGTGTGTTTGCTGTTGAAGATGTGTCTCCAGAGTTTGTTGAAAATCAATTGGACTTAATTTTTAAGGATATTTATCCTGATGCAATTAAAATTGGCATGGTCTCTAATTCCGAAATCATCCAATCTATTATAAGAAAACTAAAAGAGTATAATGCCAGAAATATTGTTATCGATCCTGTTATGGTTGCTACTAGTGGCGATCCGTTAATATCTAACAAAGCTATGGATACACTAATTCATGATCTAATGCCCCTCGGTACAGTTGTAACACCAAATATTCCAGAAGCTGAAAAGCTTAGTGGCATTACTATTGATTCTGAAGAAAAAATGATCGAAGCTGCTAAAATCATTTCACAAAACATGACTGGTAGCCTTCTAATAAAAGGTGGTCATTTCGGTGAAAATGCAAACGATTTACTTTACACAAAAGATGTGAGTCTATGGTTTACCAGCGAAAGATATCACAACAAGAACACACACGGCACTGGTTGTACTTTATCTTCTGCAATTGCCTCCAACTTAGCAAAAAATTTTTCTGTAACTGATAGCATAAGGAATTCAAAATCATACATTTCAGGAGCAATAAAAAATAATATGAACCTTGGTAAAGGTAGGGGACCTCTCAATCATATGTATTAAAATCATTTATAATGAAAAAACGTCATACCTTAAGGTATGACGTCATTATCATTCTTGCCGTTTCATAATCATAGTTTTCCAAGCATGAAGACCAAGAGATACACCAATAACACCATATGCTACAAATGTTCTAAAGTATTCACCAAGCTGCGCATCACCAAATAGGTTTAATCCAGCCTTTGGAGAAACAATGAAGAGTGTATGGAATAACAATACACCTAAGAAAGCTTGACCAATAGTCGCTTTCGATACAGAAGCACCACCAATTAGAAGGGCTGCAACTGCAAATAATGCAATTTGTTTATGTGAACCATATGTATTTAAAATACCTAAGTTCTGAATAAAGATAATTTGTCCCCATGCTGCGAACAATGTTGATAACATAATAGCCAACACTCTAATCTTTTTAACTTTGATACCAGAAACTTCTGCAATATGTTTGTCTTGGCCAACAGTCTTTAGTGTTTGTCCCAATTTAGTGTTTAGGATAATAACATTAAAAGCCGCGAACAGACCTACAACAATTGCTGTAAACACTGACATTTTAACAGTCTTCAATAGAGCATATTTATGAGGTAGCACATTTGTAAACTCAACTAATATTGAGAATATAGTCAAAGAAGCACCTATAACTACGCCACCAATCTTCCTGTTTTTCTCCATACCTTCTAGTTTATCTTTATTAATCTTCCAAAGATAATAAACAACGATAGCGATACCAAAGAAAATTGTTACTAAGAAGAAATCTAACTCAATAATCTTATCCATTGACTTACCCATACCATTGTCTTTCATAAGGTCAATAGTATTTCTTAGTCCCATACCATTTGATAAAACAAAGTCTCCCGTCATAGGGATAATAGTACCAGCCATAAATAAGAATATCATTTGGTAAATACCATCTGCAAAGAATCCTGTAATCATTGATGCAATCATTTCTTGACCGCGTGTTCTGTTTAATAACTTACCAATATACATACCTAAAATTAAGGCAATTGGTGTAGATACTAAAAATGCTACTGATAATCCGCCAACTGATGGAATTTTAAAATATGCTACAAATATAATTGCTATTTGAGCAGCCATCGCTCCAATTGTTATAGAGAAGTTCAGACCCATACCTGCAACTACTGGTATTAACAAAGCCAATACTAGGAATGTATTTCTAGTCATTCTTTCTAATAACATTGAAACTAATATAAATGGTTGTTCTTTCGATGCAACAATACCTAGAATACAAATAATAACGAATAACAAAGTTACACTGTTATCAATGATAAAACGCAAAACTTTTTTTGATCTAGTTTGATCTGTTTGAACCATTGTTTTTTCAGCCATTACTCGCCACCTCCTTGTGCTAATGCATACAAGATGATACCGTTCTGAACAATCATTCTAATAACCTCAGAGATATTACCACCTTCGAAGAAACTACTTGCTACAGGTAATGAAATTGTTAATAAACCTTGGAACAAGATTGTACCGATAATTACAAATGATATGTTGGCTTTCTTCGCTGTTGCACCACCAATAAGAATTGCTGCTACTGCAGGGAAGGCCATCATAAGCGGCGCTGTATATAATTGAATATAACCAAACGATTGTGCAAATACAACCATACCTATAGCACCTAGTACTGTTGATAAAATTGTACCTAAAATTCTATAACGGTCTACATTAAGACCTGTTGCTGCTGCAAACTTGGGATTATCTCCGACAGTTTTCATAGCAATACCAACTCTTGTTTGTGAGAATAAATAATATACTAGACATATAAATGCACCAAATAAAATCAACCCCGTTGGAAAAATAAAACCATTTGAAAACGGAATAGCCCAGAATTTATTTAGTATCCCGCCAAAGGTCGATTCTAGAGATACAACAGTTCTTAAACCTTCACCAATCGGCCATCTCATTTCATCAGATGTAAATGGTAATACAATCCATGCAATACAGAATAAAGATACAATTGAGAAACCTACATACGTAGATACTAACATCTCTGATCCTTTTATCCTGTTCAGCATAATACCGTAGATCCATCCAAATGCTACTGATAATGGAATAGCAATTGCTAAGGCGTATAAGAAACCTGCCAGTCCTATAATTTCAAATTCTATGGCCATAACGCCGCCAAGTATACCGCAAATGATACCAATCGGTAAGGCAAAGTTAAGTCCAATACCCGAACGTATTGCTGGTACCATCGCAAGTACCATAATTAAGTTCATACCAATTCTTACTAATGAATCCTTCATCAAAAGTGGAACAGGAAGTGATTTTGCACCTGCTACAAACCATAATAAAACAAAGAAAACAATAATGATTATACGAGGTAAGCCAAGACGTTTAACTAGATTCATGAGTTACCTCCTTTATATTTATGATATTCACCAGACATCATCAAACCGAACTCAACATCTTCAGCTGATGGTAATAAGATACCTTCAAGTCTACCTTCAGCAATAATTGCAATTCGATCACAAACAGCTCTAAGTTCTGCAAGCTCAGATGAGGTAACAACAACCGTCACATTATGATCTTTTGCTAACATTGTTAAATAGTCTAGCACAAGTTTTTTTGCACCAATGTCAATACCACGTGTTGGTTCGGATACAAATAATAGTTCAGGCTCTTGAGTTAATGCTCTTGCTAAACAAACCTTTTGTTGATTACCTCCTGATAATCTTCTAGTAGCCTGTGTTGGACCTGTACATCTTATATCCAATTGCTCTATCATTTCTAAAGCATGCTTTCTAACTTTTGGTTTATTAATTAAACCTAATCCATTTAAAAACTGTCTCTTAACTTGCATTGAAGTAATCATAATATTATCTTCAATTGATCCATCTAAAAGTAAACCTACACCTTTTCTATCTTCAGATACAAAAGCAATATTTTTAGCTAATGAGTCTTTCGTATTTTGAATAGCAAGTGGCTCCCCTTTGAACTTCACTTCACCAGATGCTTTATGTAAACCCATAATACCATTGGCAATACCAATTTTACCATGACCTGCAAGGCCCGCTATACCAAGAATTTCACCTTTTTTTACTTCAAGATCAATGCCTTTCACTTCTTCTCCAGGCATATGAACTTTCAGATTTTTCACGTCTAATATAGTGTCCAAAGCATCCATTTCTGACGCAGATTTCATATCTTCATTTTGACTTATTGTGATTTGACGACCAACCATTAAACCAGCAATTTCTTCAACCGTCACATCAGTTGTTTCTACTGTTTTAATATGCTCACCATCACGAATAATAGTAATGTTATCAGTGACAGATTTTACTTCGTCTAATCTATGTGTAATGAATAAAATACCAATACCTTTATTAGCTAAAACTTTCATCGATTTTAAAAGATTTTCAGCTTCACTCTCTGTTAAAACAGCTGTAGGCTCATCAAATACCAATAACTTGATGCCTTTTTTATCAATTTCTCTTGCAATCTCGATAAACTGTTTATGTCCGATTGGTAGTACTGCTACTTTTGTTGTCTCCTTGATATCCATCCCAAGAGTATCTAGAGCAACCTTAGCTTCTTCATTCATTAATTTTCTATTTAAGAATTCCAAACTTTGATTATTAAATGTTTTACTAACAAAGTTTTCTTTTGTTATTTCTCTATTTAATTTTATGTTTTCTGCTATAGTAAAATCAGGAATTAACATAAATTCTTGATGTACCATGCCAACACCTAATTGCATAACTTCTTCTGATGATTTGGCTATAACCTTTTTCCCGTCAATGATGACTTCACCTTGAAATCCGCCGGTATCATGAATGACTCTCATACCGAATAAAATATTCATAAGTGTTGATTTGCCTGCGCCATTTTCCCCAACAATAGCGTGAATCTCACCAGGTTTTATATTCAAATTAATACCTTTTAATACATGGTTTCCATAGTATTCTTTTTGAATATCTTTCATCTGCAATACATATTCGTTTTGCACGTTTTCACCACCCTAGTATTCTAAATTGCTTATTTTTTCACATTCCACTTCAAAGATTAAGGCTGCCAAAAGGCAACCTTAATTCATTATTTACTTTTTCTTTTTCTAGAAGTCTAAGTATCCTAGTAATACCATTAAGTAGTTAGGGTACTCAGTACCTTCTTCTACCAATGTGTTAACTTCGATATCAACTTTTGCGTAAGCTTTGAAGTATTCTTTAACTTTACCTAGATTAAGTTTATCTTCAAATTCGCCATCGATCCAAGCTTTAGCATAGTCAGCACCAGCTTCGATAAACATCATTGAACATGGTACAGGCCAAGTTGACATTCTACCAGTCATATCTTTTTCAGCCATTTTTGCTTTGATTTCTTCAGTTAAGAAAGCGATATCACCTTGCTTATCTTCTGGAATTTCAATACCTAATGCAGCTGGGAAGCCATGGTATGGAGATGGACAACAAGGTTGTGGATAGATTGCTCCACCTTCGTAAACTGACTTGATTAGTGGAATTTGAAGACCACAGTTAGTTGAGAAGAATGCAGTGTTCTTACCATATTTATCGATCATTCTAGGTGTATCTTCTAAAATAAACTGTTGAGCACCTGATAAACCAGCATCACCTGTTGGGTCAAGAGCTGTAGCATCAACAAACTCAATTCCTAATGCATCACAGTTTTGTTTTAATAAGTCTCTTCTTGCAGATAATAATGCATAAGACATATGTCTTGGGAATGAATAGTGAACAAATACTTCAGCACCTTGCTTTTGAGCTTGCTCTACCATTGTTCTACCCATTGTTAATTCGTCAAGTGTAAATACGATGTCAGCTCTAGAAGCGATATCTTGTGGGTTCTCACCAGGAACACCAGCAATGATTAATAAATCAGGATTAATCGATCTAGCCTTATCGATTGCAGCAGAAGAGCCAGGAACCGCTTGAATTAATAATAACGCTTTCATGTTTTCTTCAGCAGCCATAGATGCTACGTTTGCAATTGTAGTTTCTTGCTCATCCATAAACTTGTCTGGATAAGTCATTACAACTACGTGTTCTTCACCATACTTCTCAACAACCGCTTGAGCTGCTCTGTACTCTTCTTCATTCTGAGATACAGTACCAGTTAAAATACCGATTTTCCAATCGTCAGTTGCTTCTGTTTCGCTACTTTGACATCCAGCAAACATACCAAGTACCAATGTCGCAATAAGAAGTAAAGTCGTAATTTTCTTCAACATTTTAGCCTCCTTGTTTCGAGTAAATGTTTTAGACCCCCCTAAAACATTATAGTTTACAAGTTGCATAACAACTTTCTTCATAATTATACTATATAATTTTAAATATTACATAGTAAATATTAAAAAAAATTAACATTTGCACAATGATAACGTTTGCACTCAATGTAAAAAACCAGCCAATCGTCTTATATTGCAAGAGTTTGGCTGGTTTTTGTTTTTCGTAGTCTATTTGTTAACAAACCGCTGAAAATGTGTCATTATTTTCACATTTTGAAAATTCGTTCTTCTTTGTACACTTTTCTTTAGATAACTTGCAATTATCTTACAAGTATCGATTCATCCATTCAGTAATTTCTTTTAACCTTCTAACACGATGTTTAGGTTTGCCCCCTCTAGAGAGTTCGTGATTCTCACCTTTGAAGGCAACCATCTTTGAATCTATACCAAAATACTTTAGCGCTGTGAACATTTGATAAGCATCAGGAGTCCAACATCTATAATCCTCATGTGAATGAATAATCAATGTTGGTGTATTAATTTTATCAGCATACTTAATAGGCGATTGTAACCACATTAATTCAGGATTATTCCAAGGTGTTGAGGCTGTTTGATCCTCACCAAAGAAATAACCTATATCAGATGTTCCAAAGAAACTAAACCAGTTAGAAATCGAACGTTGTGTTGCCGCAGCTTTAAATCTATCTGTATGACCAATAATCCAATTGGTCATAAAACCACCATAGGATCCACCTGTTACACCCATTCTTGTTTCATCAATTACTGAATATTTTTCAATTGCTACATCTACAAAATCCATAATATCCTCATAATCGATGGTCCCATACTTCCCGCGGATATCTGCAAAATCATTATCTCTACCATCAGATCCCCTCGGATTCGTAAAGATGACAACATAACCTTCATTTGCCCAATATTGCATCTCGTGATACAAGACATCACCATATACTGTTTTAGGTCCCCCATGAATGTCAAGAATAGTAGGCATTTTTTTAGATGGATTTTCTGGTACAATAATAAAACCATCCATCGACATTCCAACTCTGTTTTCATAAACAAAATGTTCTACTGGACGCCAATTAAATTCTTCCTTCACTGCTTTATTGTAATCAGACAAACATATCATATCCGTAAGATTATATAACTCAGATAGATTTTGATTCATCATACCAATACCATAAAATTTACCATTAGCAAAAACATACTCATCTAAAGAACCTGGTAAAGCCATAACTCTCTTAGTCTCATCTTCAAGACAATGAATTTCACTCTTAAATCCATTGAGCATTTGAAAATAAATTCTATCGCCATCCTTATATAAAGGACTCATAGCAGTACCATATCTTAAATCAGTTCCAACAGAGTTAGACATTGCCAGTTTCAACTCTGGTGTCATAAGCTCCAATTTACCTTTCGACAATTTATAGAATTTTGCATTTTCGAGCAATCCATATGTTTGATGATTCGAACCAGTTACAACTAAAGTATCCTTATCAATTTGAACCAATCTTCTAAAAGCAAATTCACCCTCATATAATTTTTCTAAACCATCATTGTATAAATATAGTTCATTATATATATCCTTTATATTTTCAAATGCCTTTCCAATCACAAATAATTGATTGTACTCATCACTGATATAAATATCAGATACATCAAATGGAGTAGATGTTAGTTCATTAATATCGCCATTTCCTAAGTCATACGAAACCAAAATGCTTCTACCACCTTTTGTATAAGTGCCACCATTAGACCAAAACGGAAGTTCTGTAATCACATCATAGTCATCTTCTTCTTTTAATGCTTTGATATAATCCTCTTTTTCATGACCTTCAAGAGAATGAACTTTTGATAGATCTTCTCGATAAGCAGCAATGAAATACAAATGATTTTCATTTACTATCATTTTTGATACACGGTATGGCAACACTGCAAACTCCTCTGCCTCACCACCATAAATATTAATCTTAAAAAGTGTTGTTTCTGATATTTTTTCTTTCTGAGGTTTTCTAGAAGAAACAAATATAATTTCCTCATCATTTAACCAAATATAATTTCCATCTTTTGTACCAGTCGTTAATCTTCTGTGAGATTTCTTAAATAAATCATATAAATAGATACTAGAAGTGTATTCATTTTTGTCCATTACTGCTTCAGACATAACATAACTCAAAAAATTGTCCCGATGCTTTAGTTTTGATAAGAACTTTGTTTTGCTAAATAGATCTAAACTTACTTTCTTCATAATGTTCCTCCTATTAAAATGATTTCCATTGTCGATTTCTAAACTAATATTTTTAATCATTGCTACTAATTCTTAACTTGAGTTTAGATGAAAAATAACAGTTTATCAAGGTTTCAAAGCAATTATTTCGATTATCAAAACAAAAGAGATAATCATCATTGATTATCTCTTTATTCCGAACCAATAAATGGTTTTATATTTCTTAAATCCGCATTTATTTGCAAGTTTGAACGATGCATTATTCTCAACACCAATATGAATAAATGGAATTTGATTCTTTTCTACGAGTTTATTCAAAAGATCCATAGAGAGTTCATATGCAATATTTTTACCTCGATATTCTTTCTTAGTATACATAATCCCCATAGAATTATCTCTATGCATCATTACCCATGCAACAGCTTCCCCATCTACTCTATAAAAACTAGAAGGACGATGTCTTAAGTTATCTTGAATAAACTCAAATGATGTTTCATCTTTAAAAGTATAATAATCATCAACAAGTCTCGCATCATCAATGGTACCATCTGTTAGTTCTAACTTAGACTCATATACCTTATGACTTTTGGGGTCATAATACAATAGTTCACACACTTCATCCCAATCCATCGGCTCACCATCTAATAAAATATCATAAACTTTTTTGTCAACAGCATCAAATCCATATTCATCAAACTGGTTAAAGAAATGATTCTTTATATAATAAGTAAACTCGTCATTTTTAGCATAAACATAGAACCAATATTCATGTTCCTGAACAACAACACCATTTGGTGATGTAACATTATCTACATACATTCTTAATCGATCATTGGGATTATCAAATATACCTTGGTCTATATTTTCAATAGCTCCAATCATATTTAAATTAGCAATTTCATCTTCTTCTCTTAAAAAAGTAATAATTGTTTTTTTGTCAAATACCTCTATCATGAAAGTTGTTCCTCTATATATTTTACAAACATCATTCCTGCATCATTATCCTCAAAGATTCCTTGAGCAACTTTAGTGTTTCCACCACCTTTTCCACCAAATTCCCTAATTGTCTTAAAGATCTCGTTGCATTTTACATCATGACTACCATCATGAGATAACATTACTTTCTTTTCTGAATTTGAATAAATCAAAATCACTGTATTCAGTTTCTCTGAAACTTGCTTAATGACATAATTCATATCTTGTCCAGATAATACATCAAATAAGATCAGTTGATAAGATGAATCTTTATTTATTTGTTCCCTGACTGTATTATCTATCTGTTTTCTATTTAATGTAATATAAGATTTTTTTAGTTGCTCCCACTTGCTCTTATCAGAATAATATCTTTCTAAGACAGTTTCATCATCAGATGAGAATTCCTGATTAAAAGCTTTAACGATCTCTGTTTTTCTTCTTAAATCCTCCAAAGCACGTCTACCACATTTAAAGAAAATTCGATGCATCCCTTTATTTTTTTCGACTTTATAAAGCTTAATAATACCAACTTCACCTGTTCTAAGCGGATGTGTACCACAACAAGCAACACAATCAACATTGGGTATTGTTACAATTCGAATATCCTCATCAACAGTTACATCTTTTCTAACTGGAAGTTCTACTCCTGATAAATCGTCAGCATAAGTAAATTCTAATGAAATATTTTTATAGATTACATCATTTGCCTTATCTTCTATTTCAATCAACATATCAGCAGTAATCTTAATATCCATATCAATTGTGACATAGTCTTTTCCTATATGAAAACCTTTATTATTTCCATCATAAAGTTGCTTAATAATACCGGATAAAATATGCTCGCCACAATGTTGTTGCATTTCATCAAGTCTTTTATCCCAATCAATGACTAATTCTACTTGATTTTCTTGAATCATTTCCTTAACATAGTGATAAATCACGCCAGATTTCTCTTTGACATCTACAACCTCAACACCATTTATGGTACCTTTGTCCGCATATTGTCCACCACCAGTTGGGAAAAATATAGTCTGATCTAAAACTACTGCATCATCTGTTCTTTCTACTATTTTTGCATGACATGAAGTCATATATACATTTTCATCAAATAATCGTTTAGTCATTTTTCACCTCTTTATGTTCATATTGCCCATCATGATACCTTGTCATGAAATACTTAAAATACTCTGTTAAAGCACTTGCTTGTGATTTTGCATCTACTAAATCTAATAAGGCAATAGCTACCTCTACAGTACAAAGATGTCCTTCATCATGATTTCGTCTTAAATCATAACTTGATACATCCTTCGGATTAAGTGCCACAATAGGAAGACTATCTAGATAAGGACTCTTTCTTAACATCTTTCTAGCTTCTTTCCATGTACCATCTAGCAAAAGAAAAGCTGTTTTCTTATTAGAAACCTTATAGTCTTTCACCTTTTCTTTTTCTTCTTCTCTATCATCAGAAAAAACAAGATAGACATCATATTCTTTCATCAAGTCAATCATTTCTAATGGTGGTTCTGTTCTAGACCAACAAAATGTTCTCGTAGATTTAAATGCATTCTCAATGAGTCTTCCCGTGTTGTTAGTTCTGCTAAATTCATTTTCATGAGTTAATAGCCAAAACTCTACTGTTGCTTCTAAATCAATATCATAATCACATAAACAGTGTCCTTTTACAAGCCCACATTGATCACATTGAATTGTGTTTTTTGACACCTTCTTCTGAAATGTTCTTTTCAATAGTTTTCTCCATATATGCAACTTTATAGTCATTTCCTCTGTATGTTTTTATCTTATCAACTTCGTAACCTAAGGTTAAATACCAATTAAACAACTTTTGATTATCATATATCATACCCAAAACAAGTTTTTCATCGGCTTTTGATTCAGCAAAAAGCATCAGTTCTTTTCCAATCCCTAAATGTCTATATTTAGGTAAAACACTCAGCATCTTTATTTTTGTCCTGACATCACTTTTTTTATAGAGTCCTATACAAGCAACTAGTTCTGGTTGATAATAACCATACAGTTTTAATCCTTTAGATAGTTCGTTCTGAAATTTATTATAAGTCATATATCCACTATTTCCCGGGCAACTTTTTTCAGTAATACCAAGAATATTATTCACGTCTGAGAAACTCTCAATAATGATTTTATAACAACGTTCATAATCCTCTATTTCACGAATCATATGGCCTCCCATTCAAAGTTTAAAAACATACCTTTTTCTTTAAGAAACTTCTCTTTTGATTTGTAATCAGGCATCACTTCGTGCACCCTCTTCCAATAAGACTTTGAGTGATTCATATGCTCAAGGTGTGTCATTTCATGAACGACAATATAATCAATTACCGAAATCGGCGCCATTAGTAATCTATAATTAAAACTGAGTGTTCTAGAAGAGCTACAACTCCCCCATCGAGTTTTTTGATCTCTTATAGTCACTTTCTCTGGTTTAATTCTAAAGTGATCCTGATAGTGATTAATACGTTTTTTTATCAAAGGTGTTAACATTTTTTTATACATAGCTATCAACATTTCTTTGATGTGTTCTGAAGTATAGTCCTCAGGTAAGATCAAAATGAACTCATTATCAACAAAACTTATTTGTCCTCTATCAGTTTTTCTTCTTATAATCTTTAGCGGTACTTTTTCACCTAAATAATAAACCATAGTACCGGTTTCAAACTCTCGTGATTTAAATGCATTTTCAACTACAGATAGTTTTTCATCAATCCACTTCAAACGCTTTTCAATCACCTCTAAAATTATATGATCTGGCGTTTTCTTAGGCGCTTTGAAAACAACCTTTCCACCAGGTTCAATTCGTATTTCTATTGATTTTCTATTGCTGTACTTTACTTCATATTCAAAACACTTATCATCATAACTATAAAACATTCATTACCTTCATTTGCTTCTTCACATAACCTTCCCAAGTTGATTTATCTTTCCCAACAACCTCAATCATTTGATAGTCTGGATTTACTTTATCTATTATATCATTTATTCGAGAATCTAATAATGGAATATGCTGATCCATGCTCGAAATATGATCATATATTCTCATAAAATTTTCTTTTGGATTATCTTGATAATCAAGATACTTCTCTAGATGATTTTGACACATATATTCATAGGAGTTTGTACCATTAATATGCATACCTTTAATCCATCGTATGCTTTCTCCTAAGTTGTCTACAGTATCAAGAACATATTGGAGACCGTCATGGTATCCTTCTAAGAATCCCTTTAACATCAAATGAGAAACATCCATCATGATACCTACATTTTTATATTCAACTTGGCCTAAAAAGCTCTCCAGAATTTCAGAATCATCTAGTGTTAAACCAGGCCACCATAAGTTTTCAAATAGAAGTGTAGGACCATCTCCTTTAAACACATCATTAACAATCTTCAATGTATGATCTAGAACCTCTTTATCAGTATAAGAAAACTCAAATGTAAAAGCATCTTTTAGTCTAACATGAGATACATGATAAACCATATATTCTACATCCAAATTTTTAGCTATTTCAAAATCTCTTTCAAAACGCTTATGCAATGATTCCGGAGTATTACCACCAAACGTTCTTATCAATGATTCATCATCTGGAAAATCCAGTTCATAGGCATCCCCTTTATAAAACTCAAGCCAAGTAGGAAAATAACTCAAATGAAGTCCTTTTATCAAGTCTTTAGGGATTTGTGATACATCTTCATTACCATGTAATAAAAGCTCAATCCCATCCATTTTATTTCTTTTTACAAATTCATTCACACCTTGCCATTTATCATCGTACCAATCTAAATGGTATTGTGTATTCGAAAAATTACATAATATCATAAACACCTCTTTTTCCATCTTACATGATTTTTCGTATGAAAAAAAGCCTTAAAGACTATTCATCTTTAAAGGCTTCAACATACATCATATCAACTTCCAATATGTGGTGTTTAATCCAGTTGTTCATGTAGTTATACAACCACATCACATCCATTGAAGTTGGTTCTCTTTCGATAATACGTTTGCATTCCATGTAGATATCTTTTTTAATATTCTCATGATGTTCATGATGCCCAGCTAAATCGGCATAATTAATTCTTGCTAGTAGATCCTCTTCTGATTTAAAATGTAAAGTTGCATACTCAACAATTTCGTTTAATAACCTTGGAAGTTCATCTAAAAAAGTATCATGCGTTGTTAAATCTTCTAATTTGTTAATTAACGAAAAAAACATTTGATGTTGCTGATCTAACTTTTCTACACCAACAGAATACCTTTTATCCCATACAATCATCTTAAACTCCTTCAAGCACTTCTTCTATTATCACTAGATAACCTCTTAACTCTCCTAAAGTAATTCTACCCACCATGAGCCTTTGATAATCGATAATATTGTTTTCATGTAAAATTTTAATTGATTCTATAGCCCACCGAGTTCCAATATCTACTCTATATTCCTCTTTAAGGCTATAATTGTCATAAAATGCTTGCTTCAAGATTACATAAGCTTCTTCATGAGTTGCATAATCATCTGGTCTAAAATATTCTTGATCACTTATAATACCAAGTGCTCTTGCTTTTCTTACTACTTCAGCATCACAATCCAAATAAGCTTCACCAAGTTCACTATCAACTTGTAGTACTCCCATAACTTCTTTTATCAAATCAAGTCTTGTTACTTTGTTCATGTTTTCATTTAGAAATAATCTTGGTCTGCCCTCGTATTTTAATACAACCCCACCATATTCCTCAAAAAAAGCCTTTGCATAAATATCCTCTTCAAAGTCCCTTACATACCGCCCATCTATATACCACTTATAATCAAAATAACCAACTTTATTACCCTCAGCAACTGCAATAAGCGGCACATTTTTTACTTCTTGATATGCTTTATTAACAACTGCCATCGTAACAGGTAAAGTCTCACTCCAATGAACTGTTTCAATTGTCAGACTGGGCTTTAAGGTATTCATAGCTGTAAAATCTGTTAAATACCCACTACTAGATGTATAACGACTACTTTCAATCATATTGTAATCAGTTTCCAATGATATTTTACCAGCAAGATTAGCGGCATATTGATTATGAGTATCTGAAAGCATCCATTTATCGTAATATATTACTTCACCCTTAGAATGGAAACTTAAATAATTCCTAAAATCGTAGTCAAGTAAGTAATCCATTAATAGGCTGGTTTCAACTTCAGAACCCGCATAGGTACCAAAATAGAAGGCTCCTCCTGGTCGATAGCTGGTATAATCATTATGAATCATATTCCAAATATCGCGCCATCTATCTAACTCAACATCATAATAGTATCCCGGAAAGTTTCTATTTAAATCAACACCTCTTATATTCGATTTATAATTTCTAAAATCTTGATCCCTGAATGCTAAAAGCTTATTTTGATTTTCTTTTGTAATAGTATATAATCCTCTATTAGAAAGGTTGTATCCATCTGGATTGGACAATGGTATGAAATGTAATACATTCTTACCTAAAACCTCTTTTAGATTAAATTCCGATATTACAGTATCATCATAATAATCTTTCGCATAAGTTTCGATCATATTAACAAGGATATTTGGTCCTGGATTTTCTCTACTATGTATGCCACTTTCAACTAAAAAATGCATTTTTTCTACATAGCCTTCACTAACCCTCATGGTAATATGAACTTTTTCAGTCATTACTACTGCATAAATAGGTCGTCCATCCGTGGAATATCCAAGATTAACGACTTTAATTATTGCAGGATATTGTTTCTCCAAACTGAGAATCTTTTCATACAAAGTTTCTGCAGTATAAAGATTATTTACGTCTTCTCCAAATGTCACAGAAGATAACAGTACTAAAAATAAAACTATAATCTTTTTCATCTTCTTCACCTACATTCTTATATTTTTGGGTACTTTACTCCTTCAACACCTATTGTTTTAAATATCCAAAAACCTCTTAGAACGAAGTTTATATTTTCTGCACCTTTTAAAGCACTTTTTTGTATATATACAGTGATGCCATCTTGTTTATATTCTTCAAATCCTGTCAGTACCTCCGGTACTTTATATGCCACTTCCGGCACTTGAATAACACCACATCAGCCACCACCAGTACTTCTTAGGTATAATGTCAATGTATCATGATTTTTCGTTCTCATATATGAAACGACCTTTGCATCAACGTTTAGTATCATCTTACCTCCTATATTCCAATATCTCTATAAAACTTAAAGATACCATCTTCCTCTTTCCATTCTACAATATATTTTCCTTCATAGCGATTGCCATTTTCAATAATTAAAGTATATGATCCTTTCTCATAAATCTCACCACTAACTAAATACAGATCAATAGTCTCTATTGTAAAAGTTGAAGGACCAATACGTTGCATAAAATCTTTTAAGTAATTTCCTACTGCTTCTCTACCTTCTATAACCTTACCATCAGCACCTAAAATAGCTCCATTAGTATGGAAATGTGATGCCAACAATTGATAATCTTGTTTTTTAAATGATTCAATCCATATTTCATTACCTTTATCAACAGCTTTTCTTATATCTTCCATAAATTCCTCCTCTACTTAATAAATACCCATTAATAAGAAATATATGCCATGATTTTAAATCAAATAGCACACTGAAAATGTTTTAGATTCTTTATTTAGGATATTAATATAAAAAGGAGAATTATATGAGAGCTATACCAACTAAATGTGTTAAAGAAGGCAGTGTTCTTGGTGAAAATTTATATACTGCTTCAGGTCAGATACTTCTAAAATCAGATACCATTTTATCAGCAAATTTATTGTATAAAATTAATTCAAATAAAATATACACGATCTACATCAAAGATGAACATAGTGATTATGAGGTCAATCGTTTACTAGAACAGTCTTTTAGAGTAAAAGGTGTACTTTTGATTAAAGAGTTATTCTCACTTGCTTTGGATGATAAACACGTATTAGATTTTCATAATAAACTCTCTGCATATGCAGATGATGTTTTATATGAGTTAAAGTCATCTCAAAATCAATCTATTGAGTACATTGATGTAAAGAATGTAGATGCTTACATCTACAGTTCTTCGCTAAATGTAGCTTTATTGTCATGCTTAATAGCATGGAAAATGGGTTACAATGATGAGATGGTTAAACATATCTTTCTTGGTGCAATCTATCATGATATAGGCATAGCTTTATTACCTGAGGATGTTATCAATAAAGCAACAGCACTGACGACTAAAGAGAAACTCATGATTTTAAATCATCCTCATGGAGGTTATGAGTTTGTAAAAAGCAAATCTTATTTATCTGCATATATTAAGCAAATAGTTTTACAACATCACGAGTGCGTTGATGGTAGTGGTTATCCTCAAAGACTTCAAGGAGAAGATATTGCTGAGATAGCTCAAATTGTTGGTATTGCAGATATCTACGATGCCATGACATCCGATAGACCATATAAACGTGCTGTTCCACCAAGTGAAGCTTTAGAATTTATCCTAGGAAGTAGTAATAAATACAACAAAAAAGTCGTTGATTCTTTTATTCAACATATTGTACCTTATCCTAAAGGCGCTTTAGTCGAACTCTCAAATGGAGAAGTTGGTGTTGTTGATGAAATAAACCCGAATTTTCCATTAAGACCCAAAATCAGACTCATCACCACAACGAAAAAAGGATATGAGTACGAAGAAGTCGATCTTGAATTTCAGAACAATCTTGTTATCAATAAACTTTCTTATGACATAATTTAAGGCCGTCAATGACGGCCTTTAAAATGGTGCAAATCCTTGTTCACTCCACCAATCTTTTTGTAATAAATCATACTCTTTATTAAAGATATCATAATGTGCTTTTTCCCAAACTTCTAATATCTTAAAAAGTTCTTTCGCAGATGTCTCTTCTACTTCTTCAGAAGCTTTTTTGTAAAATTCATAAGAAGCTTTTTCCAGTTGAAGGGCTATTCCAAAGATGCTAAGTACTGTTTTAGGTTCTTCTCTATCTAGCTTTTCCCATTTAAATATTCCAGCTGAAGGTGGTGCTTCAATTGCCATTAAATCAAAAGCACTGTCTGACTCTATATTTTTATGTAAATCTTGTAACCATACAACGTGCTTTCTTTCTTCTTCAGCCAACTCTAAGTAGGTTTCCTTCAATTTAACATCACGTGTGCCATTTGCAGCCATTCTATAAAACTCGTAACCTTCTATCTCACTAATAATCGCTTGTTTTATATACGCCAATGTTTTACTCATTAATAATTCACTTCTTTCTTCTCAAAGTAGCCTTGTGGATGCTGACAAGTCGGGCATTCTTTAGGAGCGTTTGGACCCTCATGAACATGACCACATTTTCTACACTTCCATCTTGTTGGTTCTGGTTTTGTAAAAACTTCATCATTTTCAATATTGCTAGCAAGTTTTAAATATCTAGCTTCATGTTCTTTTTCAACCTTTGCAATATTTCTAAATGCTCTTGCAATTTCAGGAAAACCTTCTTCATCAGCTATGTCTGCAAAGTTAGGATACAATTCTGTCCACTCTTCGTTCTCACCTGCTGCAGCACCTTTTAAATTTTCAACAGTAGATTTAATTTTACCTGCTGGATACATTGCTGTAATTTCAACTGCTTCACCTGATTCCATAAACTTAAAAAATGTTTTTGCATGTTGTTCTTCATTTAATGCTGTTTCCATAAACAAAGCCGAGATCTGTTCATAACCTTCTTTCTTAGCTTGCTTAGCATAGAATGTATAACGATTCTTTGCCTGTGACTCACCTGCAAATGCTTTTAATAAATTCTTTTCTGTTTTAGTTCCAATTACTGACATACTTACCTCCCTTAAAATTTTTAAACATCTTTACCTTTATACCTATTATATAATAAATCTAATCAAAATAGATTAAATTTATTATATTACTATAACTACTTTATTATTTGTTTATCCATATGATATAATCAGATATGGTAAATATCAGGGGGAGGTCATTATGCATGATACATTAACACCAAATGTTTTAAAGGTGGAATTTTCAAGAAAAGTAATTCAAATAAGAGCTTTGGTAGCTTTAGGTAATAACCTAATGAAAAGCAACCAAGACAAAAAATATGAACTGATGCTTGTAACAGCAGCCGGACAAATAACCGGTAATTATTGCGAACTATACTGCAGCGACGACTTAGCTTGTCCTTGTAGTGATCAAGAATTTGATATATCAAAAGTAGATGAACTTGCAAATAAAGTACTCATCGATGCAGAAAATGAATTAGTAAATATCAAGTTAGTGGATAATGCTGAGTTTATTAAACTTACAGGTGCTAAGATTACTCAGTGTGGTCAAGTAACAGAAATCGATCAGCTAAATGTTTATGCTGACCAGATAATTGCATTCTCTTTAATTGAGTCATAATTTTCCATATTGATATGAGACGAAATTTTGATTAATATTTTCAAACGATTAAAACCCGCATCTTTTAAGATACGGGTTTTTTTATAAATTCAATGAATTCATTATAAGATAAAGGCTTGCTATACAAATAACCTTGTAACTCCTCACAATTTTTAGACTCAATATAGGCAAGCTGTTCACCTGTTTCTACACCTTCAGCAACTACACTTAAATTCAAATTATGGGCTAATCCGATAATCGCTGATACAAGTTTTTGACTCATTAAATCATCAATTGCATTAATAAACGAACGATCGATTTTGAGTTTAGATAATGGTAAATCCTTAATATAGGACAATGAGGAATAACCTGTACCAAAGTCATCTACAGAAATTGAAATACCTAAATCTCTTAATTGATTTAGTACATCTAATGTCGTGTTTATATCATTAATAAATAATCCTTCTGTAATTTCAACAGTTACTTTCTTAGCATCTATACCACAATCATCAATGGCCCTCTTTACCTCGCCTATAAATCCAGCATCCATAAACTGCATAACTGAGACATTCACTGCTACATTTAAATGTTCGTATCCCATATCGTGCATACGTTTAGCTTCTTTCAATGCTTCTCTCAAAATCCAAACACCAAGAGAAATAATTAAATCTGTTTTTTCTGCCAATGGAATGAATACAGCTGGAGAAATATGTCCTAGAGTATCATTTTCCCATCTTAACAACGCTTCCATTCCATTCACTTTTTTAGAATCTACAGAAATAATCGGCTGATAAAGCAATGTCAATTCATCATTCTCAATGGCATTTCTGAGTTCATTAATTATCATCATACGCATACGTGCAGAATCATTCATTTCAGCACTATAGAATTCATAGCGCCCCTTGTTAACTTCCTTGCAGTGGATCATGGCATTAGTTGCAAATCTAAACAACTCTACCGGTTCCGATGTATCGAAAGGAAATGAACTAATACCAATGCTTGAACCTATCAGGATTTCATAATCGCCAATCTTGTAAGGTTCTTTAAAAGTTTGATTCACCTCTTCTACTGTATTAATTAAATTTTTAAGTTTGTTATCTCTAAAGATAAATGCAAACTCATCACCACTAAGTTTAAACAACATACACTCATTCGGCAATACTTGTCTCAGCCTTTCAGCAATAGATTGTATTAGTTTATCACCAAAAGTCCATGAATAAGCCTCGTTAACTTTTCTAAACTCATCTAATCCAACAACTACTAAAGAAACAAATTGCTCCTTAACATCTTTTAACTCCTTTAATATATTAAGAAGTGCCTTCTTATTTGGCAAATCCGTTCCCGAATCAAAATTCTCCAAGTAATCTATAATTCTATCTCGTTTAATTCTCTCATCAATTTCAGCTTGTAATCTTTCATTATGACTTTCCATTTGAGTAAATGAATCTTTAATCTCAACAATCATTTCTTTAAACGCTGAAGCAAGAACACCAACTTCATCAGTTGTGTTAACCTCAATATCAACATCATAATTTTTTTGCTTAACAGCATCAGCTGCTTTTGATAAGTTAATCAATTCTTTAGTAACAAGGGTATTCGATTTATATATTAGAAATAAAATTATTATTGCTAATACAAACGTAATCATAAAAACATTAGCAGTTAAAACAGAAACTTCAGAATTTATATCATTCTCAATTTCATAGTACATACTAAAGACTTCATCTCTTGGTACCAAAAATCCTATTTGCCATGACTCCTCAAAAAAACTTTTATCAGGCAACCATGATTGATAGCCATATAATTTTTTTGAAGCAAACATATACTCATTTCCATCTATTGATATTGTCTCAATTTTTAAGTTTTCATCGTTATTCATTTCTAGATTTCTAATCATCTCAAATCTAGAATCTTCTAAAGAGCGCTCTAATCTATTAAAACCTTCTTCATAAGAAGTGGTACTTAAACTATCACTACTTAAACCAAGGATCTCTAATCCTTTTTGATTGACTGAAAATACATTCCCGTTTGATTGAGTAACAAATGCAAAACCAGTTTCGGAAATAGTAATGTCTTCTATCATAGAAGTAATATTACCAATTGATACATCATATGAAATAGTCCCTTCAAACTCATCTTTCGATTCATTTGCGAGTGGCTGAGACAATGTAAGAACTAAATCACCACTCAAACCATCTTGAACAGGAGGTGTTACCCTTAATAACTTAGTTAGTTCGTCTACTTCTGATTGTCGAATAAGTTCACGCCATTCCTCAGAAAGACCAGGATTAAATACCTCCCAGATAGGTTGATTGAAAAGTTCAGGATATACAGCTATAACATCATGTCCTAAATCAGTCCATGGAGCCAATCTAAAGACTTCTCGATTTTCTCCACCTTGATAGTAGACCTGTAATTTCTCTACACCATATTCCATAAAAGCAGGCATCAACATATCAAGAATTTTAGTGTCATCAATTAATGTAACAACATCTTCGTTAATAACGCCATCTTCAAACAAATAGCTAGGAACCGACACAACTGTTTGTTCATCAGAATCATTTTGCATATAATTTGAGTATTCTCTCAAATCATCTTTGAAGTAACTTGAAGTTTCCATAGATGATATCCATGATGTTAATTCAGTTTTATTACTAAAAACAGTTTGCATTATTCCAGAAAGTATATGAAGTTCATTAAATAAATTGTCCATTTGTCCATTCACATGAACATAAACAGATTCAGCATAATTTTGATAGTACTCTTCTACCAATTCATTAAGTTCTGTTTCGGTTATTTCAAGAGTTTCTGACTTCATATGCCCAATACTATTTAAATTTAGTGTTGTTACTATCACAACATAAATAAGAAGACATATTGCAGTCATCCATAGTAATTTCAAATTTATGCTATTGTTAATATATTTAAATAAACTTTTTCTTTTCATAATGTCACCACCACAATTGAAATATACCCTAATAACTTAATGATAAATCATGTTTCTTATTGAAGATAACTCAAAAGTTTGTTTTTTATTGATTTAGAGGCGAATGCTCCCTCAACACTGTATTTATAGATAGTAAAGTACTCATCTAAACTCAGATTAAATGTCTCTATAACCTTTTGAACTTCGATTGTCATTGTCGTATTTGAAACAGTACGGTTGTCAGTGTTAATACTCACAATAATCCCTGCATCATAAAACTCTTTAATTGGATGTTGTAATAAAGAAGCTACTGCCTTTGTTTGAACATTACTCGAAGGGCAATTTTCTAATACAACGTGTTGCTTTTTAACCATATCAAATGCATCTTTATGATTATGAATATGGATACCATGACCTATACGAGTTGCACCAATTTCAACAGCATCAAATACATTTTGACCAACGCCCGTTTCTCCTGCATGTATAGTTATTTTGTATCCCAATGATTTTGCCTTCATAACATAAGGTTTAAATATGTCACAAAACCCTGCAACTTCACTTGAAGCTAAATCAAATCCAACAACACCTTTGTCTAAATAATTTGCACCTATATCTAATAACATATCTATATCATCAGTTGGCATTGTTCTTAAAACAGCAAGAATAATCCCACCTTCAATGTCATATAGCTCAACAGCTCTGTTCATACCACTTACAACACTTGATATAATTTCATCTAATGTCAGTCCCTTTTTCATATGGAGAAGCGGTCCAAACCTAACCTCCATATACTTCACATTTTCGTTAGCTGCATCTTCAAATAACTCAAATGTAATTCGTTCTAAGGAAGCTTTATCTTGCATGACTTCTACAGCTAAATCAAATCGTTTCAGATACTCATCTAACGACGGACAATCCTCTGGTGCTATCAAGGATTCTTTTAATTCATCCATAGCAGGCACTTTTAGTCTTCTCTCTACAGCTAACTCATAAAGTGTTTCTGGTCTTGCAGATCCGTCTAAATGACAGTGCAAATCAATTTTAGGTAATGCTTTATAATTCATATATATTCCTTTCAAACTCTTCTAAGTAGAACGCATTTTGCATTAAGTATTTTTACTCAAAAAAATTCTCAACCACAAAGAAAGCATATCTACTTTCTTCGTAATCAAGAATTAATGGTTCTTGGTAGAGACTCCCAAACCTTATTATTGGGATTATACGAAATATAATATTGTTAAACATATTATCACAATCTCCAAAGGATGTGAACCCTATATTCATGAATTATGATTACTTTATAGACTTTCTACAAGTCTTTTACTGAGAAGTTTATGAAAACCCTTTGGTAAAGCATACTTCTTTAACTCTTCAAATGTAATCCAGTGAACTAAAGGCATATCAACCTGAACCTGTTTATCTGACTCCATTTCGTACAAGGTCATATCCCATATCAAATGGGTATATATATGTCTTGTAGTTGAACTTGATTTTATACAAGTAACATCTAAATCAAAGTTATCAAGTAACATTTCCTTTATCGCAAACTCAGGTTTTTCATTATATGAAACAACAGGGAAAGCCCACATCCCTGCAAGTAGACCTTCAGAAGGTCTTTTCATCAACATGATTTTATCATCGTTTCTAATCATGCAAACAGCAATATTTTCATGTTTCTTTTTAATCTTTTTTGTTTTCACAGGTCTACAATCTTGAAGATCAAAAGAAAAAGCTGAACACCCTTCATGTATAGGACAACTATCACACTTGTAGTTTCTTGGTGTACAAATAGTTGCTCCTAATTCCATCAAGGCTTGATTAAAATGTCTTCGATCTTCTGGTAGTGTATCCATCACTTTTTTCTCAAATATATTCTTGCTACTATTCATAGAAATATCATTATCCATATTGTAATATCTAGAATAGACTCGCATCACATTGCCATCAACCGCAGCAACCTTTTCATTATAAGCTATGCTGAGTATTGCACCTGCAGTATAACTCCCCACACCTGGAAGTTTTATAATTTCACTATATGTTTGCGGAAACTTACCATCATAGTTTTCTACGACCATTCTAGCACAAGGAATCAATCTTCGCGCTCTCGAATAGTATCCCAAACCTTCCCACATTTTTAACACTTGATCTTCGTTAGCATTTGCCAAATCATGAACTGTTGGAAAAATGGATATAAAACGATTAAAATACTCGATAACAGTTGCAACTTGGGTTTGCTGTAGCATAACTTCAGATAACCATATTTTATAAGGATCAGACGATTCTCTCCAGGGTAATTTTCTGTGATCCGTATGATACCATTGTAATAATTTTTCTTGCATATTCACTTCTGAATTACTCCTCACTAAATAGCTGACATTAGAATCATTGAACATTACCAGTGATTCATAAAAAATAAAACTTTATATAAATAAGAACTATGAGATTCCCCTCATAGTTCTTTAGTATACCCTAAGATTTCTTAAATTCAACTTCTATAATCAAGATTGCTACAAATATTAGACCACATCCCATAATCATAAGAGGAGTCATTACTTCATTCAGTAGTAAAACACCAAATACTGCAGCAAATACCGATTCCAATGACATGATAATTGATGCATGAGATGAAGATGTATATTTCTGAGCGGCCGTTTGGACTGTGTAACACGCAAAGGTTGAAAATACAGCTAAGTAAACAATCGCAGATATTTCAGAGCTTGAAAGCTTAAACTGAAATGGTTCAAACAAGACTGCTGAAACAACAAATAGAACAGCTGCAACTGATAACTGTAGGAACGTAAGTTTCAACACATCTACAGATTTTGTATAATATTCAATTGCGATTATGTGTGCTGCAAAGAATAATGCACAAAGAAGTGTCAGTGCATCTCCAGGATTAAAATCCAGTGATTTATTCAACGAAACTAATGCAATACCTAGAATTGTTAATAAACTACCTATAATTGCTTTATTTTTTGGTTTCTTTCTATAAAATATCCAATACAATATCGGAACCATCACGACATATGTCGCAGTTAAAAATCCTTGTTTTGAAGCGGTTGTATATTGTAGACCAAACGTTTGAGTTGCAAAGGCTAAATACAGAATTGTTCCAACAACCCCACCAACTTTTAAGTCCTCTTTTTTAAATTTTCCAATTTTTTTATGAAAAAATAGATATACAATTGAAGATGCTAGTACAAATCTATATGCCATTAATACAAACGGTGTCATTGTATCTAAAGCACCCTTAACAGCAACAAATCCACCTCCCCAAACAGCTGCAACAAATAACAAACTGATGTCCGAGATATATTGTTTTTTTGAATTAGATAACCGTTCCATTTATGCCCCCCTTAATCTCTAATGTCACTATACCAAAGAAAGTTCTATATTGCATCATTTTTCTTAAAGCAATCAAAAAAAATTATAGGAACTTCAAAAAAATTGAAGTAATAAAATAAAAAAGAGCCTGCTTTTGCAGACTCCTCATTTTAAGCTAATTCAAAATCCTCTTTCCCAACACCACATAATGGACAAACCCAATCCTCAGGAATATCTTCAAAAGAAGTGCCTGGTGCAATACCACTATCTGGATCGCCTACTTCAGGATCATAAACATAACCACATATTGTACATACATATTTTTTCATAATCGCCCTCCCAAATATAATTCTTTTACTTTCTACTCTTTCAGAATATACCATAATTTCCCCTCCTTCAATCATTTTTTTCTATTTCGATTGAATGAACAATAAAATGGATATAATACCTATGGAGGTTACTATGAATAATACAAGACAAAAAGATGAAAAGTTTCTAGAATATATACTGAAAGAGAACTTCAGTCTAATTCTAATTTTTTGTAGTTTATTTACCATATATATTTTACTAAGTATTGCCTTTGGAGATTTTAATAATAGTTTTATTTCTGGTATTACAATTATCTTAATCGTATTCTTTATTTTGTCAATAGCAGGTATATGGGTTCAAAAAAAACATAGTCAACAAATCTTTCTTTATAAGATTTTAATAGGTGCATTCTATTTCAGCACAGTTATTGCTATAATAATAAGTGATATTAGTATGATATCGTCCTATTTATTTATTTTTAGTGGTTTAATGTTACTTCTACTATTTACAAGTTATCTGTATACACCTAGAATTTTATTCATTCCTTTTGCCATTGTTGTGGTTGGAATTAATGTTATTCTTACTCTAAATACGTTTCAAAGTAAGTTATATATTGTAGTCTCTCTGATTATAATGTTATTTTCACTTTTTATTTCTAGCCAGAGATATCAGAAAGTAAAAGAGACTTATAACAATAAAATTCAGATTTTACAAATGAAGGCAATGCTTGAACAGCTCTCATTTAAAGACATTCTTACAGGACTATATAACAATCACTATATTGATCAACAGTTAAAACATGAAATTAATCGTAGTAATAGATACAAAACACCTTTATGTTTAATCATAATGGATATTGATCAATTTGAAGTATATAACTCAAATCATGGACAACTTGCTGGAGATGATGCCCTAACAATTATAGGAAATATTTTGACAACTAATACTAGAACAACAGATATTCTTGGTCGCTATAGTGGTGAAGAATTCATCATATTACTCCCAAATACTTCATTGGATGAAACTATACTTCTAGCAGAACGACTTAGGATACTTATTCATGAAAATGACTTCGGTTATTCCTCAAAAATCTCAGTATCTGTTGGTATTAAGGAATTAAGCAATGAATCGAAAAATCAGTTTATCAAATCAACTATCGATAATGTTCAATTGGCAAAAAAAATCGGTAGTAACACTATTTATTATGATAATTTAGGAGGTTGACTTGTTTAAAAGAAAAAAAAGAATCCAAGAACCGCTTCAAACAGAGATTCAAATTGAGGAAAACAAAGAAGTGGTGCAAGAATGTAGTAATGTTGAGTACTTAACCAAGATTAACAGCATATTGAAATTCGTTACTGAATTAGATTACATAAAAGATATGTTATTAGGTGTAGATAGACAAGCTGAAATGGTCAATAATGTCGCAGCAAGTTCAGAGGAAATGACTGCTGCTATTGAAGATATCTCTAATTTTGTTCAAGATTCATCACAAAGAACTAGTAACTCGATTTCTGTCGCAAGTGATTCACTAGAAGGCATTGAACTTGCTTTTGGTGAGGTTATAAAAAGTTTTGAGGCATCAAAAAAAGTACAAGATACAATGGAACGAGTAAGCAATGAGGCCATGAAGATAAATGAAATGGTCACTATAATAAAAGGCGTAGCTGATCAAACAAATCTTCTAGCGCTAAATGCTTCTATTGAAGCAGCGAGAGCTGGTGAACATGGTAGAGGATTTGCAGTCGTGGCAGATGAAATTAAAAAACTTGCTGAGAATACCAAACAACAAGTTGAATACATCAATGATACTGTAAACAAACTTACAGAAGAGATTACAACAACTAATCAAGCTTTAAATGAATCTAATAGTAATTTTGAGACTAGCCGTGTACAAATGCAGGAAGCCGTTGGCTCACTTGATTCAATGCATGGTGATTTAACTGAAATCAGTGGTGCATTTACTGAAATAAGCGCCAGTATTGAAGAACAAACAGCTGCGTCACAAGAAACGACAAGTTCAGTTATGATTGTTAATGAAGTTACACAGTCACTGCAGAAAGAAACAACAAAAACAGGTCGTGCTATTAATTCTATATCTAAACTCATTAGCGATCTAAGATCAGAACTTCTTATGGAAACTACAGACTTAGATATTAATACTCAAATAGAAATATGTATGACTGATCACTTAATTTGGCGATGGAAAGTCTATAATATGATTCTTGGTTATGAAGATCTTTCAGAATCCGAAGTAGGAACACATAGAACATGTCGCTTAGGACAATGGTGTGATAATACAACCTTCGAAAATAAAGATATGTGTTTGGCTATAAATGAAATGGAATCACCTCATGAGGCTCTTCATATCATAGCAAAAAAATCTATTAAAGAATACAACAAAGGAAACATCATAGGTGCTGAAGAGTATCTACATGAACTTGACGAGTTATCAGATGAAGTTATTAAACAACTCAAAAAAATGAAGCGAATTATAAGAAAAGAGCAAAAAAATAAATAATCTCCGAAAGGAGATTATTTTATTTTACCATCTGGTGTGATTGTTCTTTCTAAATAAGGAATTGCTTTACCCGATTGTTCCATTGCTTTCTTAACACCTGTTACGATACCTGTACAACATGGCACTGACATTCTTGCAACAGTTATTGAGTTTATTTGATGTTTCTTAAATATCATTGTTAATTTTTCAATGTACTCGTCAAGATTATCCAACTTCGGACAACCAACAAGTGTAACTTTACCTTTAATAAATTCTTGATGAAAATTAGCATAAGCATAAGCTGTACAATCAGCAGCAATTAAGATGTTACAATCATCAAAGAACGTTGAATCTACATTGACTAATGAAATTTGTACTGGCCATTGTCTCAACTGAGAAGGTGCAATACCATTAGCATTTGTCTCTACATTTAGAGGTGCATTCGGCTTAAATCCAGGTGTTGGTGCAAATACCTGCTCGTGTGCACTACCACATCCACATGCTGGTTCGTCTTTCTTTAGTGTTAATCCGTCATTTTCTTTTACATTAAACGGGTTTGCTGGTGCAGTACTAACTTTAAATGGATTTGCTGGTTTCTCATCTACATTAAATGTCATTTCTTTAGTTGAACCACATCCTTTAGATGTTTCGCCCTCTTTTAGTGCAAATCCTTTTCTTTCCTCATCAAAGTCGTCAGCTTCTTTTTCAGTCAGCTTTATAGCGTCTACTGGGCAAGAAGGCAAACACATACCAAGTCCATCACAATAAGTATCACTTACTAACTTAGCTTTGCCATCTATCATTTGAATGGCACCTTGCTCACAAGCGCTCGCACATAATCCACAACCTACACATTTATCTTCATTAATTTCAATTATTGTTCTTTTCATTTTTTTCCTCCTCAATATGTTCTATCTTGATTACATTCTACCAAAGTTTTATGATAAATACAGTAACATGTGTTACAATATCAATATAATTTATACTAATTTTGTGCATTAAAAGGAGTTCTATGAAATACAATCATATTTATAAGGGAGAATTTGTCAAACGTATCAACAGATTTATTGCTCATGTTAAAATCAATAATGAAACAGAAATCGTTCATGTAAAGAACACTGGTCGATGTAAAGAACTCTTTATAGAAGGAAGAACTGTCTTTCTACAAAAAAGTGATAATCCAAATAGAAAGACAAAGTATTCATTAATTGCAATATATAAAGATGATAAGCTTATAAACATTGATTCACAGGTTCCAAATCAAGTCGTGACTGAAGCCATTGAAAACCAACTGATTCCAGGATTTCCTGAGGTAACATACCTAAAACGTGAACAAACATACGGTAATTCTAGATTTGATATTTATTATGAAACAGCCAAGAATAAGGGCTATATCGAAGTAAAGGGAGTCACTCTTGAAGAAGATGGTATCGCTATGTTTCCCGATGCTCCTACGACTCGTGGAACTAAACATGTTAGAGAACTTATCAGAGCACAAGAAGAAGGCTATAAAAATTATATAGTCTTGTTAATACAAATGAAAGAAGTTCATTACTTTAAACCCAACAATATAACCGATCCAAATTTCACTAACTCTCTTCTTGATGCCAAAGAAGCAGGAGTAGTTATCAAATGTTTTAACTCTATTATTACAGAAGACAGTATTGAAATACTAAACGAAATAGAGCATGATTATATGCATTAATATATCATTGATAGAATCCATATTATTAAATTTAGATAATATGGATTTTTTATCAAAAAAATACTTCCAAAGTAACAAGTCTTAGTGACTGTCACATTGAAAGTATCACAACTAATCTGTATTATTTTTCTGCTGTAGAATAAACTGATCCAAAGAAAATCTTCTTAAAGTGTGTTTCATCTTCAACTTTCTCTGAATATCTATCTACCAAAGCTTCAAGTTCATCTTTAAAATTCTTATAATCTGCTTCGTCAAAGTATAATTCTGATTCTCTCACAATAGACTCTTTTTCTCCTGCTTTGAATTCACGTTCATCTAAGTTTTCAGAGTTTAAGAATTCAACAAACTTATTTTTATGATCATCAAATAGATTCGAAATCATCTTCGTATAAGCTTTTACCCTCTCGTCTTGTGGTTCTTTTAATTGATCGTTTTTATGTTGCACCGACATCTCATCAAAAGCAAGTTTATAGTACTTAGCAATAATTCCATTGATTTTTTCAGTTTTTATTAACTCAATGGCACCAATATCTATCATTTTTTTTACATGATAATAAACTTTTCCATGAGGTTCATCCATCTCTCTTGCAACGTCCTTTACAGTTATTGCATCTGGAGAACAATTATGAAAAACTCTAATAATCTCCATTCTATAAGGATCTGTCATCGTTCTAATATCTTTAATTGTTTTTAATTCAAGCATTCTTTTCATATTGTACTCCTATGATCATTTTATCACAGTTTCTAGTATAAAACTATGCGGCATCAGAAGCAACATTAGAATCATCTGATTTTAAGGTAAATACTGGAATCAGTACCGCAAACATAATCATGGATCCAAAAATTATGATCATCAAAGACAGTGGCATTATAACTACAGCTAGTCCTGCTAAAAATGCTCCTAATGGAGATGCGCATAACATAAACATACTCATAACACCACCAACACGAGCAAGTTTATCCTTCTCAATTGTTGTCATTAAGAATGTTCTTAATCCCGCACCAGCTAATGAAGCCATTGCAGCCAGTAAAGCTGCATCAATACCAATTATTACAAGCGAATTGAATATTGAAATATAATGTGGAAGACCTAAAACTACATAAAAAACAGATAAAAGAGCAAGTCCTGATACAATGAGTCCCTTTGGACCAACTTTTTTTCCTATTATACCAGCAATAATTCCACCAAAGATACCACCTATTGATATACATACTGATAAGAAACTAATACCTTCGGGTCCCATCTTTAGCACTTCCTCAACATATGCTGGTAACAGTGCATTAAATGGAGATAAAAAGAAATTAATTAATGCAGCTGAAACAATCAACCCCAATATAGCCTTATGTTTGACTACATAAGTAACGCCCTCTTTATAGGACTCTCTATATCCATCGAAAGTAAATGCTTTCTTTTCTTCTTTTGGAAATAATACAGTCATGATAATAAAGCCTGATGTAATAAACGTTGCTGCATCAATTAACATTACCCCTTCTATTCCAAGTGCTACAATCAATGCGCCTGCTATACCTAATCCTAAGACCTCAACAATCCCTTGGATAGATTGAAATGTTGAATTTACTTGCAAGTAATATTCTTCATCTATTAGTTTTGGTATAGTCGCAAACTTACATGGTGAAACAAATGACTCTATTGTTGAATTTAAAAATGTAAAAGCATATAAATGCCAGGTTTCTAACATACCAGCTTTATAAAGCATTGCGGCCCCAATTACAATTGCACCTCTAAGCAAATCTCCAAAAATGATAATCTTCTTTTTTGAGTAAAAATCAACGATTGCACCTGCAAAAGTACTAAACAATATATTGGGTAATACATTAACAATAAATATTGAAGCTAATAACAGTTTTGAACCCGTTAACTGAAATACCAAATAACTGAATGCAATAGCATCTATAGAATCACCAAATCTAGATATAACATTCGCTAAATACAATCTCAAAAATCTCTTAAACTTAAATATCCCCTTCATCACAATCTCCTTTCAACTTGTCAAAATTATTTTGACGTTGTAATCATTATAATACAAGTCGAAATAGTTGTCAAACTTTTTTTGACGTTTCTTCAAATTAATCATTTCATTCTTGGAATCAAAAAAAATGTACTTTCTCATTGAAAATACATCTAAACAAATTGCTATTATTTTAACCTGAGCCTTAATACGAACCTGACTCCATTGCCGATTTAAATAAATCAAACATAATATTTTGTCCCTCCTGAGTAGGATGAGGATTCATCGGTAATCTCTTTGAATAAAAATAAGTTACTTTATCACCCGAAGCTTTATATTCTTCAAAAGCTGTATAAATATCAATAACAGTATATCTGCCATAAGAGTGATAGTCAATTATAGTATTAATATTAGAAATAATTTCATCAACTGCTAAATATAGATAACCATGCACATCTCCTCTTAATGGATTGTAGATATTTAAGACGTAAACCTCAGCACTAGTATTTTGATTTAACCATTCAAAAGACAATAACCAATTAGATTCTAACGTAGTCATTAAAAGCCCGACTTCATTATTTAAGCCTACCATATCTACATTAGGATAATCTGCTGCATATCTTAATGCAATTTCAAGTAGATCATTTCCAAGGATACTTACAGTAATAATATCAGCTTCTTTTAAATCTTGAACCATCAATGCAAACTCTGGATCTGGAGCTGTTTCATTTGTTAGATTTATATTTCCTTGTAGTAAATCCGCAAACGAAAGACCAGTAATCCCCCAATCTTCAAAGTTTACTTTAAATGGACCTCTTAAGAACTTATCCAAACGATATGGATATGCCATAGTAGTATGTTTATCGGTTACATATCCTGTTGCAATAGAATCACCAACTGAAACAATTTTTATCTCATCTTCACCCCAATCATTTCCACCGTTACCTTCTTTCTCAGCAAATATTACACCGGGCACAATAAGTATCATCGCCAAGATTAGAATTATCAATTTTTTAATCATCTTTGCCTCCTTAAACTGTCTTTGTTATTCCAATGTATATATACCCTTCTTTAGAACAGTGTCACATAATAGCACATTTAGACAGAATCGTGCCTATTTAGCAATATATAAGCTTAGTTAACATAAATATGCATTTCAATGAATCTACTTACTACTACATAGTTAAAGCTTCTAACAAAGCTAGAAGCTAATCACAATTCCTATATTTAAGTAGTATTGCTGAGTTTATAACTACAGCAACCGAACCAATATTATGAACAATTGCAGCAGTTACAGGTGTTAATACACCCCATACTGATAGAATAACAGCTAAAAAGTTAAATCCTAAAGAAAAAAGTATATTAAATTTAATTCTTTCCATCATCCGTTTTGATAATTTAATGATATAAGGAATTTTGTCAATATCATCACTTATTAATACTGCGTCAGAAGATTCAACCGCTATGTCACTGCCTATCCCACCCATTGCAATACTTGTAAAAGATGACTTAAGTGCAAGAGCATCGTTAATCCCATCACCAACCATACACACCTTATATCCTATTTCAGATAACTCTTGAATCCTATCAAGTTTCTCCTCAGGAAGCAAATCACTGACATAGTCATCAGTTTTAGCTTTGTTACTAATTTCTTTTGCGCAAGATTCGTGGTCACCGGTGAGTAACAAAGTTTTTAAGCCCAAGTGCTTAACTTTCTCAACCATTTCACTGGTATTTGAGCGAAGCTTATCCAATAAAATTATATATCCAGCTACCTCACCCTCTAAGACAACATACACAATCGTATTTCCTTTTATTGATGAAGTTTCCACATTATTTATCATGTCAGTTGAAATTGTGTATCCATTTTCTATAATGAAAGATTTATTTCCAATAATAGTTTCACAATTATTTACCAAAGTGTGTACACCTCTACCTGGAATTAACTTAAAATCGTCTACATTGTACAATGGAGAATCATCACAATATGAAACTATTGCTTTCCCAATTGGATGTTCTGACTTTTTTTCGGCAGATGCACATATCTTTATAAATTCACGATCATCAAGATTGTTTAAGATGCAATTATATTCTGCAACTTGCAGTTTCCCAATCGTAAGTGTTGCCGTTTTATCAAATGCCATTAAATCAACTTTGCTCATCCTTTCAATGGCATCACCAGAACGTATTAAAACACCACGCTTCGATGCATTCCCAATAGTTGCTGCTACTGCAGTAGGAGTTGCAAGTATAAATGCACACGGACAGAAAACAACTAGAACGGTAACAGCTCTTATTAATTCTCCAGTAGTGATTCCAGTTATAAATGCAGTTGCAAGTGCTATCCATACTAAGTAAGAAGCCCACTTATCTGCTAAACGAACAATCGGTGCTTTATGGCTATCTGTAGATTCAATGAGTTTTATCAAACGCTGTAAAGTACTATTTTTATTATCTTGATTTGCCATCATGTCAAAGGAACCATATAAATTTACAGTACCACTCATTACAGAATCGCCTATATTTTTTTCTACAGGAATAGATTCCCCTGTCATAGTCGATTGATCGATAGTTGTAAGTCCTTTTAATATAACACCATCTAACGGAATTATTTCACCAGCATGCACTCTTAACTTAGAGCCTATTGGCACCATATCTAAAGGTAGTATTTCTTCTTTTTTCTCAGTAATAAGTCTTGCTGTTATCGGTGCTAAATCCATTAAATCCTCAATACTAGAGGCCGCGCTATTAGATGTAACGGTTTCAAGAAGCCCACCAAATGCCATGATAAAAGCAACTTCACCTGCAGCAAAATACTCTCCTATATATAAGGATGCTAATAACGCTATTGCAACCAATACATCAGCTTTTATATCACGTCTTATTATCAAACCAATAAATGCCTCTTTCAGAATTGGGACACCACAAAGTATAATTGCTATCCATGCAAACTCTATTTCCTTATCTCTATAAAAGAAACTTATTAATAGTGATATTCCGGATATTACAACAAGACTTGTGCTCAATTTATCTTTTTTAAGATTCTCTAAAATAACCATCATTTTATCACCACTCAATCTATTTATAATAATACCCACTACTCGATTATTTTAACAAAGCCAAGAATATAAAAAATAGCTATACATATAAGTATAGCTAAATAAAATAATAAACTTTTGATTTAAGAATCTTTTTTACAATAAAAAATCCTAGTATATTTACAAAGACCGTTGAGCACATACTTGCAAAAGCAGCGCCTTCGATTCCCATCACAGGGATAAGTAGATAGTTTAGTGACACATTGAGAATTGCTGATATCAAAACACCGACAAATCGAATTCTTGGATGTCCTGTCATCAAAACAATGTACCAAACACTACCCACACTTGCATTAACAAGTTGTCCAATACTTCTATATATTAAAACCATCTTTGCATCAATGTATTCAAGACCATAAAGTGAAAGTAAAGGTTTCCAGAATACCAATATCATTATAATTACAATAGATGATACTAAAACCAAATACCTCGTGAGTTTCTCATACAACTTTCTTACTTCATCAACTTTTCCTTCATGGTATAACTTTGAAATCAGTGGCGGAAATACTGTGTTTACAACCCTCAAAAATATAGAAGGGGTTTGTGCTAAATCAGTACCTACTTTATAAAGTGCAACATCTTTACTTGAAAGCATAGCCTCAATCATGACTATATCAATATAATTGATTAAAAGAGACATCACACCACCCAAGATAATAGCCATAGAGTAAGTTATGAATTCCTTCTTCATATGTAGTGATGAAAACATATCTTTGCAGAGTAAGAAGTAGACAAAACATGATATAAGAGCAGATAAATATGCAGCTAAGACAATATTAATTTCATTCGATCCTGAAATAATATATAATAGCGAAGATATTAAAATGATACCACCAATACCAAGGATTGATTTTATAATAAAAAATTGCTTGATATGATGTCTTGCTCTAAATATACTGAAGAATAATTGCTCTGCTGAGAACAACCATATCAATCCAAAATAAGGATGAATTTTTGCTGGCATAGTAGTATATAATATAATTATCACCATCCCACTTGTAAATATATTCACAAGAAAGCTGGCACTTACATACTTTTTCCCCGTTTTAGGAATAAAATATAATAGACCCGTATCCATACCAAGACTTGCTACAAACATAGATATTGAAACAATGGTCATACCGTAAACATAGTTACCATAAACTTCTACACCATATATTCTACTAAGTACCATTGGCAATAAGAGGTTTAAAACAAACATCAACAAGTTACCAATTAAAGACTCAAATAATTTATTTCTAAATTTTTTTAGTTCCATAATATATTCTACCTCATAATACAACAACATAAAAATCGCTCTCTTGAGCGATTTAATACTTCATACATTGAAATGAGACTCTCGTCCATCTCCTATAACGACAATTATAACATGATAGCAGAATTGTATCTACTTGTTCATCCTCATCATCTACTTTAAAGTTAAAACACCTAGAAGCAACTTCTCTTGAATCTTTGTAGTCTTCTTTTCCATACTTAAATAACTTTTTATTGTCTTTTATTTCAAACATCAATATACCCTCAAGTGCTCTTTTAAGCAATTCTTATAACCATCATTTGATAAGTAAACAGGTAAAACCCTTTTATGATTATGTAAAACACTTTTTACTTTTCCTGAAACATATACATTTCCTTCTAGTAAATACGACTTAGTCTGATGATTGATAATCTCATCTATATTTAGAACTTCTTTTAAAGTCTCTACTTGATATAGTCCTTCTTCAATCTTATGTTTCCCCTTAAATCGTCCATCATTTCCTGTCAATCTTAGACCAACACCTGCAAGCGCACCAATTATCCCATCACCAGTACCTCCAAACTCATTCAGATAAATACCGTGTTCTTCTGCAAAATCATAAGCCATTTCTTTTGTCAGCACTTTAACTTTAGCATTTTTCCCGAAATCTATTAGAGCATCATGAGACTCTTTGTACGAATATATGCACAGTCCTGGATCCGATAATGGTGACGATTCTATTTTAAGATAACTCGATGCTAATTCAACAACCTCACTCAATTCACCTTTCAAACAGAATTCAAAGCACATAGAACTATTATGAGATGTATAGGGAATATCTTCATGTACATATAATTGATGCCTTGAAATCGCTGAGGATTTGCCAAGTTCCTTTTCTTCTAAGAGATTTGCAATCTCCTCTGCTATTTCACCAGTCCCCTTTGAATCTAAATCATCCGTATCATCTATACAAACAAATAAACGCATTACCTTTCATCCTTTCTAATTCGCATACCATCACCATTCAGAATTTCATCAATCATTTGATCAGACACTTCTATATCAAAAAATGTTTTATAAAAATACTTCATTTCTTCTTCAATATCAACCTTAGAAAATAATTGTGGATACACCTTTTTTCCTGCAAACATCATCGCAAAAGGAATCTCAAGAGAATTCGGATGTCCCCATCTGGAGATGCCAACTGGAAGCATATATACTTTTTCTGAATGTACTGCATCTAACGATTGCCATTTAGAGTCTGTCATAATGTAATTATCAACACCATTTTCATTCACAAATATCACTTCTGGATTCCATTCTAATATTTGCTCTAGTGAAGCATAATAGTCACCACTAATAAATTTAAGTTCATCAGAAGTCGATACTAGATTCATGCCTGTTTTATCAAACCATTCCTCAACTATAGAACCTTTAGGATCTGTTCTTGTTGCCTCATTAACAGAATGATATACATTTACTCTTTCTTTAATATCTGATGTTAATGCTTCAATACTATTAATTTTTTCATTACAATAAGTTATATAAGCTTCTGCTTCTTCTGATTTATTGTACACCTTACCAATCATTCTTACCATCTCTTGCTGCTCTTCAATCGAGTTAAAAGCAATAGCTAAATAAGGTATATTAAATTTATCTAATTTTGCCGTTTCAGCCTCATTTAAAGCTATATCTGGTGCAACAAAGATAACATCTGGCTTATTTATAAGAAGTTCTTCAATATTTATAGAACCTCCATTTTTAGGTTCTGTTGCCTCGTCTAACGTCGGTAGTAAAGACATCATCATGACATCTCTTTTCAAACCAGATGTTACTGAAACAATCTTTTCGCCTTCACCTAAAAGAGCAGTAATATGACCTGAAATGGCATAGATACACCCAACTTTATTAACCTCTACAGGCACTTGAACTGATCTACCTAAACCATCAACAATTTCATGCGTTTCAACATCTGCTACTTCTATACTATGGCATCCGATCATAAAAACACATAGTAATACTATTAATATCTTCTTCATTTTACAGTTCCTTTTGTATATAACGGCACCACATGCTTTAGCTCATTATGCTTAAGTACCTTTGATTCTATATCATAAATTGCCTCTAAATTTTTTTCTGTTAAAACATCGCTTGGTTTACCCATAAATTGTATTTGTCCTTTATTTAAAAACGCTACTTTAGTACTTAGACCATGATTTTCAAAGTAGTATGCATGATTAGGATAATGTGTAGCCATAACAATCGTGTGACCTTTATTTAAAAGCATTTTAATGGCTTCTAAAATAACCAGTTCATTTCTGTAATCTAAATGCGCAGTCGGTTCATCCAAAACAATACACTGACTTTCTTGAGTCAAAGCTCTAGCAATCATCACTAACTGACTTTCACCACCACTCAGTTCAGTAAAAGGTCTATCTACAAAATCAGCCATGCTAACAAAATCTAAAGATGACTTTGCGATCTCGTAATCAACTCTTTTAGGACTTGAAAATGCACCTAAGTGACAAACCCTTCCCATGACTACCATATCCAAAACACTATATGGAAAAGATGATACTTGCTTTTGAGGTACATAGGAAACTTTCTTTGCTAGCTGTTTGAAATTATATTTGTTTATAGAATGACCATGAACAGCAATCTCACCAGAATTCTGTTTATGTATTCCTAGAAGACATTTTAAAAGAGTTGTCTTTCCTGATCCATTAGGACCTAATAAACACAGAATTTCGCCTGCTTTAGCATAGAGATTCACATTGTCTAATACCTTCTTTTTATTATAAGCGAAATCCAAGTTTTTAATTCTTATCAAGACCAAACACCTGCTTTCGTTTTCTTTAATAAATAAATATAAAACGGTCCACCAATTAAAGCAGTAAGAATATTAAGTGGTAATTCTCCTCCAGTTATCACACGGCCAATCACATCAATGAGTAGTAACATCACACCACCAAGTGCAAAACTAACTGGCAACAAATCTTTATTATTATTACCAACAATCATTCTTCCAATATGAGGTATTACTAAACCAATCCAGCTGATAATTCCACATACAGCAACGGCACCAGCGGTTGCCAAAGAAGTACATAATATAATCAACAGTTGAAAAAACTTAGCATTTAGTCCAAGTGATTGAGCTTCTATTTCTCCCATACTTAGTACATTAATACGCCATTTCATTAATAATAACCCACTAACACCAACTAACATAGGCGCTCCAGATATCATAATTTCTCGATAACTTGCATTTGAAAGACTTCCCATCATCCAGAAGACAATTGATGGTAATTCATTATAAGGATCAGCGACATATTTAAGAAGTGATATCATTGACGAAAAGATCGATGATACAATTACACCACCTAATACAAGTAAAATAGTTGTTGATTGGCTTTTTATTTTTCCGACTCTTACACTTACAAATACCGCTAACATACTGAACAGGAAGGCTGATAAATATATTGAAAAAGTACTCGAAAATAGTATAATTGCTAATGCGGCACCAAATCCTGCACCAGAGCTCACACCTAGTATTCCAGAGTCTACAAGAGGATTTCTAAACAAACCTTGAAGGGCAGCACCACTTATACCTAAACTTCCACCTACCAATATACTGAGAATTGCTCTAGGCATTCTAATGTCCCATATTAGAGAGTAATCGTTGTTAGTTATACCACTTTGATTACCTATACCTGTTAACACAGTGAACACCTCATGAAAGTTAATAGGATAACGACCAATGAACAGTGCAGCAAATAATCCTATCACAGGCAAAGTATATAATATGTATTTACGCTTCAGCATTTTTTTTCTTCATTGTTACAGCGATAACTACAATTAAAGCTACACTAGCAATAATAAGTATATTCGAAAAAGTAAAAGTAGAACCACCTTCTGTATCAAAACTAATCACGACATCTTCTTGGATTTCAGAACCATTTTTAGATGAAAATCCTGCCATAACAACGAGCTTATATGATTCACCTTTTTCAAGTAGTGATATGGGTTCAACTTTCACAATTCTCTTTAACTCAGGTGACACCTGATCATCTGCCATAATAATTTCAACGGGTACTTCCTGTCCACTTTCATTTAATAGTTTAATTAGGTTCATATTATCTTTTTGGATCTTCATATTTATTACATTATTACTAAATTCCAATTCAAAAACAGGATCGATCGAAACCTCTGTTGCACCATCTTCTATTGAAGATGTTACAAGAGTCAATTGCTTTCCTTCAGCATACACACCTGACATCAGCAATAATACCATCAATGCAATAATAACCTTTTTCATTTCTACCCCCTAAATAAAAAAACTTCCTACAATGGAAGTTCGACAAATAAGCCTTCTTTCCACACTGGGAGGCCTAAACATTTCTATTTAAACCCATCGGCTTAAAAACCATAGATACCTTAGGTCATTAAGCTTGAAGCACTGTACAAATTAACTTTACACAAAACGAAATTTTCTGTCAATAAGTTGTTACAAGAGTTTACAGAAAAAACCAAAATTTCACATAAAGAAAAGCAGATTACTCTGCTTTTGGTAGTTTCTTATTAATAATTTGAATAAGTGGTGCTACTTGTAGAATTGTTGGTGCACCTTTCATCCATATTTGCTGTTGAATAACTTCAAGAAGTTCTTCCCTTGTTGCACCTTCTTGCATTGCCTTTCTCATTTCCAGTTTTGCACGTTGTTCATTATCATCGAAAATTGCAGTAGCCATAGCTATCATATATCTATATTTTAAAGGTATAACTCCCTTACCCCATATCTGTTTATGATAACTCTGGATTGTTTCTTGAAACTCATCACCGAAATTCTCTGCAACCATAATTCCAGGAGGTATAAATCCTTGCTTCATCTCAAAGTATTCTTTATTTTTTTTATCTAACATATTCATTCTCCTTTTCGTCTTCCTTTTATAATTCTATTATACACCATTTCGGTATACTTACAGTAACTTGTGTTACAATTCCCACTCAAAATTGTGGAATTAAATAAAAAAATATTCACAGAATTTTCGCAAAACTAAATATTGATGTATAATATAATAAAGTGCTTATAAAATAACTAGAATCAAATAATATTCCATCTAATGGGTAAACATATATAAAGGAGACCCACATGAAAAGAACACATCAACTAAAAAATATTCGAAACATCGGTATTGTCGCACATATTGACGCTGGCAAAACAACGACGACAGAGCGTATTCTCTATTATACAGGACTTACATATAAAATTGGTGAAGTTCACGATGGTTCAGCTGTAATGGATTGGATGGAACAAGAACAAGAACGCGGTATCACGATAACCTCCGCTGTTACAACTTGTGAATGGGATGATACAAGAATCAATATTATTGACACTCCAGGTCATGTCGATTTTACAGTTGAAGTAGAACGATCTTTGAGAATTTTAGATGGTGCTATTGTTATCTTAGATGCCAAGGGTGGTGTTGAACCACAAACCGAAGCAGTTTGGAATCAAGCTGATCGATACCAAGTTCCAAGAATAGTTTTTATCAATAAAATGGATGTTATTGGAGCTGATTTTAACAGAGCTGTAAAAATGATAAAAAATAAACTTAGATCAAACCCTGTACCAATTCAATTACCGATTGGTAGAGAAAGTGATTTTGAAGGTGTGATATCGCTTATTGATATGAAAGCCATTTACAATACGGGAGAGAATGGCGAAATTGTAGAGATTAAAGATATTCCTGAAGAACATAAAGATATTGCATATGAATATAGACAGAAGTTACTAGAGGCAATTTCTGAAACCGATGACGAAATAATGATGGCTTATTTAGAAGGTGAAAACATTAAAAGTGCCGCCCTTTTAAATGCACTTAGAAAAGCAACAATCGACAACAAGATTGTCCCTGTGCTCTGTGGCGCTGCTTATAAAAATAAAGGTGTACAAATGCTTTTAGATTCCATATTAAATTTTTTACCATCTCCAATTGATGTTAAGGAAATAACTGGTCTAACACCCGATGGTCAAGACGTTTCGCGAACAGCAAGTGATGATAGTCCTTTCTCAGCATTAGTTTTTAAGATTATGACAGATCCGTATGTTGGTAAACTTTCATATATACGAGTTTATTCAGGTTCTTTGAAGGTTGGTAAATCTGTATATAATGCAACAAAAGATAGAAAAGAAAAAATCAGCAAAATGTTATTAATGCATTCCAATAAAAGACAAGAATTAGAGAAGATTCATACCAGCGATATTATTGCAGCTATCGGTTTAAAATTTGCAACCACTGGTGATACACTATGTGATAAAGAACACCCTATCATTCTTGAATCTATGGAATTTCCAATTCCAGTTATTTCAGTGGCTGTTGAACCAAAAACTCCAGGTGATCTAGAAAAAATGGTCACATCTTTAGAAAAATTATCCGATGAGGACCCTACATTTAGATTTGATAAAGATCCTGAAACTGGACAAATGCTTATCTCAGGCATGGGTGAATTACATCTTGAAATCATTCTAGATCGTATGATTAACGAACATGGGGTGAATGCTAATGTGGGTAAACCTCAAGTATCTTATCGAGAAACTGTATCAATAGAAACTGTATCTGAATATGAACTTTCTAGACAAGTGGGTTCACAAGGACTTTATGGCTATGTAAAAATTAGAATTAGTCCAAATGAAAGAGGTAAAGGACACACCTTTACAAATCGTATTACTACCGACTGCCCAAAAGAATATATTGATGCTTGTGAAGAAGCTATATTGGCATCACTTAAATCGGGAGTTATCGCAGGATATGAAGTTGTTGATGTAAATGTTGAGCTCTTAAAGATTAAATATGATGATGAAGCTTCTTCCGAAGTTGCCTTTAAAACAACAGTATCTTTTGCACTGCTAGATGCCTTAAAAAAGGCAAAGCCTATTTTGCTTGAACCTATTTTCAAAGTAGAAATTGTTGTACCTGAAGAATATGTTGGAGATGTCATTAGTGATATTGCTGCTCGTAAGGGTTCTTTAGATGGTATGGAACTTGTATCTGGTAAAAACCTTATAAGATCGACCATACCATTATCGAATATGTTTGGCTATGCAACTGATTTAAGATCTAAAACACAAGGTCGTGGATACTACAGTATGATCTTTGATTATTTTGCTCAAGTATCTAAAAGTACCTTAGAAAAATTCACTTACTAGTAAATAAAACACCTCTCAGAAGAGAAGTGTTTTTTTCTGTGATAAAAGTAATAGAGTATGCATATGCATACTCTAAATAAGGGGTCTATTTCTTTTTAATAAATTTTCTATTATCAATTGCTACTGCTGAAATAATGATTAAACCCTTAATTATGAACTGCCAATAAGGATTCACACCAATAAATGTTAAACCATAAGCAATAACTTGGAAAATCAAAACACCTGTAACAATACCCGATACAGTACCACGTCCACCTGAGAATGATAGCCCACCTACTATACAAGCGGATATCGCATCAAGCTCATACATATTACCGGTATTATTGGTTGCACTACCTATTCTTGCTGCTTCAAGCGCACCACCAAATCCATAAAGTAATCCAGCAAACATATACACAAGTAATAAGTATTTTACAACATTAACACCTGATACAATGGCAGCTTCTTGATTGCCACCAATAGCAAAAATATTTTTACCAAACTTGGTCTTGTTCCAGAGAACCCATACAATAACGGTCACCACCGCAGCATAAATCATCAAAAGTGGTATATTCACACCAAATATATCAACTGATTCCTGAGCAAATCTAGTAAATCTCTCATCTAATCCACCTATTGGTTGTGCACCATATGGTGGTCTGTCAAAGTATATTGAATTTACACCATAAACGATAACCATCATACCTAGTGTTGCTATAAATGGATCTACTTTAAATTTAGCAACAACAATACCATTGATTAAACTAAATCCAGCAGTGATTAACATAACAAGTATAATCGGAACAATAATTGGTAACACTGGTAAATCAGGATACATCTTGTAAGCATAGTCAGCCTTTTGTAATAATGATGCTGAAACAACAGCAGCAAGACCTACTTGTCGACCTAAGGAGAGGTCAGTACCTTTAGCTACAATGATACCACCAACACCTAGTGCCATTATAATTCTAGTAGATGATTGTGATAATATATTTTTAAAGTTATTAATTGAAACAAAGTCAGGATCAATGATGATAATTGTTACTAGGAGACCAAGTAAAACAATAAATATGGCTTTTTGCATCATATAATCCATAATATCTGAAAAAGTTAGATTTCTAAATCTATCCCTTCTCGATATCATATTTTTTTGTAATTTAGTCATCTTGACCTCCTGTTACAGATACTTCGCTGATAGTCTTAATATTTCTTCTTGTGTTGTTTCAGCAGTATTTACAATACCTGCTAATCGCCCATTACTCATGACAAGTATTCTATCTGTTACGCCAAGAAGTTCAGGCATTTCAGATGAAACCATCATAACAGCTTTTTTTCTTTCTGCTAGTTCAATCATTAATTGATAAATCTCAAACTTCGCTCCTACATCAATCCCCCTCGTTGGTTCATCAAGTAGTAAGATCTCAGGTTCAGTTAATAACCATCTACCTATAATGACCTTTTGCTGATTACCACCTGATAGAGATTCAATTCTTGTTTTTTGATGAGGTGTTTTAACATTCATACTCTCAATAACCCAATTGGTATCTTGTGCCATCATTTTTTCATTAATCCACTGATACCAAGGTATATACTTATCAATATTTGCAATAATTGAATTAAATTGAATATCTAACTCGCCAAATATACCTGTTGCTCTTCTTTCTTCAGTTACAAGAGCAAATCCATTTTTAATCGCATAATAAGGTGATTTGTTATTAATTTCTTTACCATGTAAGTAAAGTCTACCGTTGGCTTTTTTTCTTTCACCAAAAATAGTTTCTACCAGTTCAGTTCTTCTTGCACCAACAAGACCTGCAACTCCAAGAATTTCTCCTTGTCTTAATTCAAAACTAATATCCATGATACTCGGTTGATATTTTGCGGTTAAATTTTCAACTTTTAAGATTGAATCACCCGGCACATTAGTTTTGTGTGGAAAACGATGCGTTAGATCACGACCAACCATTAAATTAATAATTTCATCCGTTGTAATATTCTTTACCGATTCTGTTGCAATCCATTTGCCATCTCGCATAATAGTTACTTCATCAGCAATTTGATCAATTTCCTCCATCTTATGAGAAATATAGATTACTGCTACACCTTGTTCTTTTAGAGATCTTATAATTCTAAATAAATGTTGAACCTCATTTTCTGTTAACGAAGATGTTGGCTCATCCATTACTATCAATTTTGAATTATATGATACAGCTTTGGCAATTTCAACCATCTGGCTTTCTGAAACAGGTAAAGTCTCAACCTTTTGTCTTGGGTCTAATTTAATCTCTAAAGATCTAAATATTTCCTGAGTATCATTGTATATTTTGTTTTCATCAATGAACAAGCCTCTATGAGGAAATCTTCCTAACCAAATATTGTCCATGATTCTAGTTGTTTGTACTTGATTCAATTCCTGATGTACCATAGATACACCATGATCTAATGCATCTCTAGATGAAGTAAACTTAATCTCTTTCCCATCCAAAAGGATACGTCCATTATCTTTTCGATAAATCCCAAATAAGCACTTCATCAAAGTTGATTTACCAGCACCATTCTCGCCCATAAGCGCATGAACCGTTCCAGGTTTTACTCGCAAACAAACTTCATCAAGTGCCTTTACACCAGGAAATTCCTTTGTGATGTCAATCATTTCTAGAATGTAGTCATTCATAAAGTTACCTCCATAAGACTTATAAAATCGAGATGCATAAGCATCTCGATATAAATTCTACTTGTATGCTTCTTCAGCAAATTCAATATTATCAATTGTTACAGCTACATATGGAACACGAACAGCTTTATTACCATCAAGCACCCAATCAGTACCTTCTAATGGATCAACACCCATTGCAACGTTATAAGCTAAATCAAAAGTAGCTTTACCTTGATTCTTAGCATCGTTTAATACAGTACCAGCCATATAGTTTGACTTGATTTGCTCTAATGCATCTGGAATAGCATCTACACCAACAACTGGCATATAAGTGCCTTCACCGAAATATCCATTACCTTTAAGCGATTCAATAGCACCTAGCGCCATACCATCATTATTACAGATAACAAATTCAATTTCGTCACCATGTTTTGCTAACCAAGCATCCATCAACTCTTTACCTTTTACAGAGTCCCACATACCTGTTTGTAATTCTAATTCATTCATTTCAATACCAGCTTCTTTAACAACTTCTACTGCATACTTTGTTCTTGCTTCTGCATCTGGGTGACCTGGTTCACCTTTCATTAATACATAATTTAAAACGCCATCACCATTTCTATCCCAATCTGGATTAGCTTTCCACATTTCAGCAATCATTTCACCTTGAATGATACCAGCTTCACTTGATGCTGTACCAACATACCATGCTTTATCATAGCTCTTTAATACAGACGCTTCAGGCTCTTTATTAAAGAATATAATTGGTAAACCAGCTTTTTCAGCTTTAGAAACAATAGTTGGAGCCGCTTGAGGATCAACTAAGTTAATAGCTAATGACTTAACACCTTTAGAAATCATCATATCTACTTGATCATTTTGTGTTGCCTGTGAGTTGTTAGAGTCATTTAAAATTAACTCTGCACTACCTTCAGCAGCTGTACCAATTGCTCTTCTAACAAATGACATAAAGTTATCATCAAACTTATAAATTGTTACACCAATCTTTACTGCTTCATCTTTGGCTTCAGTTGTTGTATCAGTAGCTTCATTTGAGCCACCACATGCAACCATAGAGAATACCATTACTATTGATAGTAATAAAACGAATAATTTTTTCATCATACCCCTCCTGTATGTAAACGCTTTCCTTTGCCTGATTTAAGATTATCAAATTTATGAAATTTTAAGAATTCGATAAATTGACAGAAATCTTAGAATTTTTGACCAGATCAGAATATCATTGAAAATAAAAAACGCCGACTAATCGACGTTAAATGGAAAAACTAATTTTTGGTTTTCTTTTAAAAACATACTCTCAGGGGTTATCACAAAAGTATCTATCGCATTATCCTTTTCTGTATAATAATCATCATCAACGACAGCATACTTCACACCTAAGTAACCCATCCCATAAGGATTCTGAACAATTGTTGCATCTATAAATCCTTGGTCCATTAAAGTAACTTCTTCATTAGTAGAGTCAAATCCAACACCAAAAGCTATATCATTGTGGCTAATTGCACGACCAACACCTGTTGAAGCAATGGCGTTTAAACCAACGATAGCGTCCACTTCTTTATCAAGAAAAACCATAGCTAATGTCTCTGCAAGTTCTATACTAGACATACAATACATCGTATCTATAATTTCTATATCTGTGTCATGCATTACTGATTTTAAACCTTTTTCACGTTGTATCGCATTTTCTGAACCTTTTACAAAACTTACGATACCTATCTTACCATCATTACCAACAAGATCTAAGATGCTATTACCAACTTGAACTCCAGCTTGAAAATTATCTGTTGAAAAACTCTTATAGTACTTATCAGTATTCACGTGAGAATCAATCAAAACAACACGAATACCATAATTGGTTGCCTTTTCAACAATAGGCACAAGAGCCTCATAATCACTCGCAGCAAGTACAATCGAGTCAGTCGAGTCATTGATATATGAGTCAACCATTAATATTTGACCATCAATATCTCCCTCCTCATTTGGTGCATCATATACAAGATTGATTCCAAACTCTCTTTCAGCAGCTTCTGCACCCTTTACAACAGTTTCCCAATAATCACCATAACGCATTTTTGTAATCAAAACTACATTTTTTTGCTTATCATCAACTTTATTAATTGGGAGATTTGAATCCTGAAACCATAATAGTCCCAACATAATAGATACTATCGACAATACTATTATAATAAAAACACGCTTCATGAACTCACCTCATTTCTTGGTAACTTAAAGATAATTTTTGTACCTTCTTCAATTTCACTTTCTATCTCTAATCCATATTGTTTACCATACATCAGGCGAATACGTTCATGTACATTATTAAGACCTACCCCTTGTTCATTGGCTTCTTCATATAGCACATTTTGAATAACTTCTTCAGACATCCCTAATCCATCATCTTCAACTTCAAAGTACAGATGATCTTCTTTCAAATATCCTCTAATGGTGATTTCTCCCTCATCCACCATGTGTCTTATACCATGGTAAATCGAGTTTTCAATAATAGGCTGTAAGATTAGTTTTAGAACCTCATAATCGTAAATGGTTTCGTCAATCTCAAATTTAAAAGTAAATTTATCCTTATAGCGCATCTTTTGAATGGTCAAATAATGCTTTGCATGATCAATTTCTTTTTTAACCGGTATAATCATCTGTCCTTTAGATATACTTATTCTAAACAAACTGGCTAGAGAACTAGTCATTAAAATAACATCTTCATGTTTTTCATGTTCTGCCATCCAAACAATTGAATCTAAAGTATTATAGAGAAAATGAGGATTAATTTGAGCTTGCAAAGAACTTAACTCTGATTTTCTTTTTGCCTCTTGTTCAATTAAAATTTGATCCATCAGGTTTCTAATTTTGCGAATCATAACATTGTACGATTTGGTCAACTGTACAACTTCGTACTCTCCGTCTATATCGAGTTGTATATCAAAATTTCCTTCTTGTACTGCTTCCATAGAAGCTTCAAGCTCCTTAATCGGTTGTGTAATTCTTGACGACATAAAGAAAGAAAAGAATACAAATATAAATACACCTGCAATAATTACAATTTCAATATAATTGGTGATACTTTCTTGAGAATCAGCTATATCGCTTACAAAATAAACACCTACCAATTTCCAATTTACGTTATTAAGGACCTTTGTTGTCAAATATCGAGCTTCATCTTTTTGTAAAAAACTTTCGTTATAGGCTTCTGAAACACCTTCTAAATTCTCATTTTTAATACCTGCATATATTAATTGCTGTTGCGTATGATAGACCAAGTTATCGGTTTCATCCACAATGAACACATAACCATGATCTGCGAGATTAACAGAAGCCAGCAAATCCTCGATAACTGAAAAATTCATATCAATAAGAAGAATTCCTTCTCTATACTCCCCACCTTGACGATAGCCAACTTTTCTAGAAATCGATAATACCCATGGGTACTCACTAACATAAAGCTGCTGGACATGAGGTTCAGAAATATGTAAATAATGTTTATCAACATTAATTTTTTCAAACCATTCCTGTGACTTTATTACGCTAACATCTTGCATAACCTTATCCTCAGAGCTACTAATTTGATAACCTTTATCATCAAATAAAGCAATGGTTATAACATCTCTTCTAGTTCCAATTGTAGATTCTATCACTGAATCGAGTGTGGTTGGATCAAAGTCTGTTTTACCTGACATCTTAATGGTTAACAGATCTGATAAATCAATCATATTGTATAAATAATTGTCTAAATTGATCTTCACTTGCTCTAGTATTTCTTCACTATTTTCAGTTGTGTTCTTGACTAGAGTTTTGTTAAACTCGTTACTCAATGCAACGCCTACAAACATCATAGCCGATACTGCTATAACGGCAAAAGCCAAACTTAACACGAATCTTAAAGACGAAACTCTTAGTTGTTCTTTCAATTTATCAATCATATCATTCCTTTATAGACTTCCGATATTTGGATGGTGAAATACCAAATCTTTTCTTAAACACATAGCTAAAATAATTTGGCTCTTTATAGCCTACAGCCTCAGCGACTTCAAAGTTTTTATATTGAGTATCTTCAATAAGCCTTTTTGCTGCATCAAGTCTTAAGGTCGTTAAATAGAATATAAATGTCTGGGATGTTTCTTTTTTAAATAAACGACTTAAATACTCTGGAGAAATATGTAGATATTCTGCAACCGAGTCAAGCGAAACCTCTTCTGAATAATTATTTTCCAAGTATTCAATAGCTGTATCTATCATGACCTTAATATTACTCTTTCTATTATCAGAAATGGCATTCATCATTTCATGACCTAGTTCAATAATTAAATCCTTAAGTTCTAAAATATCCGAATAGTCTTGTAATGCTTTATAAAGATCTTTATGTTCATTGAACCACTTTATTGACAGTTGATATTCATGGCTAAGTCTAAGCAAAAAGAGTAAGAGTTCCATCATAAACATTCTTAAGGCTTCAAGTGAAAGATTGCTTAACACCACATTTTCTATGATACTATTAACAAACAACTCAAAACCATCATAATTGCAACTCCTAACAATTTGATTAAACTCTTCCTCAAAATCAGCAAAGGACATAATTGCTATGCGATTAGGCTCTAAATCATTTATCCAAATAACTTTGTTGTCTCCCTCAATGAGTTTATATCCTAAAGCCTGAATAGCACCTTGATAAGAATGATTTAGTGCATCAATATTTGTTACTATTTCACCTAATCCTATAGTCACTGTTTGCAAATGGGTTTTTTCAACAACAGCTCTTATTTCTTCAAGAGTATGCACCCACTCTACAGTATCTGCATTAGGAATAATCAAAATAGTATCTCCTGCATGATTATGAAAATATGTTATCTGTTTATCCTCAACCAAAGATTGACACGTCTGATAGATACCATAAGCGTAAATATCAAATACTTCCTCTTCTATGGATTTCGATTGATCTGGCCTTACAATCGAAACAATATAAGGACCATTTCCAATTGTTATACCAAACTTAATTAGTTTTTCTTTAAAATTTCGAATACTGTGTTTTTCAAGAACAAGAGCATTTAAAAACCGTTCTCTAATAATTGGTAAAGATTCTAGATAATGCTTTTCAAGATAAAGCAAATCTCTCTTCTTTAATTTTTCTTCATCCAACTTGGACTTGGTGTTTTGTAATAATTCTACAATATTATTCGAAGACACAGGCTTTAATACATAATCTATAACATTGTACCTAATCGCTTGTCTTGCGAACTCAAATTCATCAAATCCAGAAAGTATTATTACTTTAAGAGCTGGATAGTTTTTATAGATTTCACTAGCGAGTTCAATGCCGTCCATATAAGGCATTTTTATATCTATTATAGCTAAATCAGGATTTTCAGCCTCAATGAGCTCTAAGGCTTCTAAACCATTTTCAGCATCACCAACAAATTTAAACCCCAAATTATCAAAGTTTATTTTATCAATCATGCCTTTTCTGACATCTATTTCATCATCTACAATTATGATTTTATACATAATACCTCCTTGATTTATTATAGCCATAGTAGATCAAACTATGCAAATCTGAGTTAAAAATTAGTAAATAGACTACAAAGCTTTTTCCGAACGATTTCCTTGTTATACCAATTAATATACGTTATACTTTCGTTGTATACGAATATTTTTAAATTATAAACTAAGAACATTCGCTTATATAGTTCCGATAATAAGGCTCGGACGTCTCTACCAGATTACCTTAAATAATCTGACTATAAGCTCAGAGGAGGAAGAAATGCATTACGATATTATTATAGTTGGTGCAGGACCAGCTGGAATCTTTACCGCTTTAGAAATGATTAAAAAAGACAGCAAGAAGAAAATACTATTACTTGAAAAAGGGGCTCCTGTAGATAAGAGACATTGTCCAAAAGAAGAAACAAAGGCCTGCGTGAACTGTAAACCATATTGCCATATTACAACAGGATTCTCTGGCGCTGGAGCTTTCTCAGATGGTAAACTTTCATTAAGTTATGAAGTTGGTGGTGATTTACCAGAAATGATTGGTAAAAACAAAGTTCAGGATTATATTGAATATACAGATCAAATATATTTAGATTTTGGCGCAGATGAGCATATTGAAGGCCTAGAGAATACTGGTGCTATAAAGGATATTAGAAAACATGCTATTCAGGGTGGTCTAAAACTTGTCGATTGTCCAATTAGACACCTTGGAACAGAAAAAGCTCAAGAAATATACTTTAAAATACAGGAATTTATACTGGCTAATGGCGTTGAAATTAGATTTCACTGTAAAGCAAAAGATTTAATAATTGATGACAATACAGTAAAAGCAGTAACATTTGAAGATATGAAGTCAAAAGAGCAATTAACTGCTTATGGTGATGATATTGTTATCGCAGCTGGTAGAAAAGGTGCTGATTGGCTAAAGTCATTATGTACAAAGCATGAGATAAATCATCGAGCAGGCACTGTTGATATTGGTGTCCGTGTAGAAGTTAGAAATGAAGTAATGGAAGATGTTAACAACGTTCTTTATGAGTCAAAACTTATCGGTTATGTAGAACCTTACAGAGATAAAGTTCGTACTTTTTGTCAGAATCCTGGTGGATTTGTAAGTCAAGAAAATTATGACAATGACTTAGCAGTAGTAAATGGTCATTCATACAAAGAGAGAAAATCGAATAATACAAACCTTGCTATACTAAGTTCACATAATTTCTGTGCACCGTTTAATCAACCTATCGAATACGGAAAAAAAGTTTCAGAACTTGTAAATATGCTAGGAAATGGTAAAATATTAGTACAGCGTTATGGAGATATTTTAAATGGTAAAAGAACATGGGATAAAGAACTTACAAGATCGAATGTCGAACCATCACTAGTTGATGCTGTAGCTGGTGATTTAACAGCAGCTATACCATATAGACCAATGACAAATATCTTAAATTTTATCGCTGCTTTAGACGCAGTAGTACCTGGCTTTGCAAGTCCTGAAACACTTCTTTATGGACCAGAAGTTAAGTTCTACAGCAACAAGATTATTCTTGACGATAATTTCGAAACAAGTGTTAACAACCTTTACTGTTTGGGAGATTCAAGCGGTTGGACACGAGGTTTAATGATGGCATCTTTGATGGGTGTGATCATGGGACAACACTTATCATAGGAGAGTTATGAAAAAGAAACTACTATGGTTAATTCCAATAACAATTATTTTTTTATTGTATCAGTTTATATTTAATAGCAGTTACGATCCAACTATAAAAGCACTTGCTACATTGAAGGAAGGTACCATTGAAGATAGTTATGCATCTTTTATACCACAAGATGCAGATCAAGTAGGTATCATTATTTATCCAGGTGGAAAAGTATCATATGAAGCTTATGCACCCTTTGCCAAGGATCTTTCAGAACAAGGTTACGCTACTTTTATTGTTGAAATGCCCTTAGATCTTGCGATTTTTGGAAGTAATAGTGCTGATAAAGTTATTGAAGATAATCCAACCATAACAGAGTGGTATATTCTTGGACATTCCTTAGGGGGTGTAATAGCAGCTGAATATGCTTTAGAGCATAATGTAGAAGGCTTAATTCTACTTGCATCCTATCCACAGGACAAACATGATCTTTCAGATAAAGATATAAAAGTGCTTTCTATTCTCGGTTCTCAGGATGGAATTGTAGATAAAGATACTTTCAACAAATCTAAAAGTTTACTACCTATTTTATCAACTTATCGTATTATTAAAGGTGCAAACCATGCACAAATGGGAAGTTATGGTAAACAAAAAAAAGACTTCGAAGCAACTATTAGTGAAGAAGAACAGCGCTATAAAGTCATCGAAGCAATTGTACAATGGTTAAACGATTAGGAGCTTTGCTCCTTTTTTTTATCCTCCACCTCTGATTCGAATCACTTTTATTCTATCGTAGGGGTTTAACATCTTATGAAACTCCTCTAACATCAAATGTCTACCATTTAACCATACTGCCTTGTGTTCAATCTCTTCAACCGATGAAATAACTTCTATAATTGTTACATCTTCAGGGACTTCCATTGGTTGATTGTTATAGTAAATATTCATAAGAACCTCCTATAAAAATAATACCCAAAAAAAAAGAAAAACACCACTTAAGGTGTTAGTCATTGTATTTATCCAAGAAAGAATGTCTACCATCATCATCCTTCCATCCTAGTATTGCATCTGTATGAACACAATTAGCCGAATTAAAGATATTCTTATCAACATTATCAAAAGTCTTTCCTAAAGTCTCAATTAGTTCTTTTACTTCTCTTCTTTTAGAAGATGTTTTCTTTGCAGCTACAACACATCCGCAATCCATTGGATTTAGACCGTTATAAGATGAAAACTTCTTAATATCAGCTTCTTTTATCAGATACATAGGACGTATTAATTCCATATTCTCAAAGTTAGTTGACTTTAGTTTAGGCATCATTGTTTTGTATTGACCTGAACATAATACATTCATCATAATAGTCTCAATCGTATCATCAAAATGATGGCCTAAAGCAACTTTATTACAACCATGCTCTTGCGCATATGCATATAATGCACCTCTTCTCATTCTTGCACATAGATAACATGGATAATCATTAGCAATCTCGTCAACGACTTTAAAAACTTGCTTATCAAAAATTTTAATCGGTATATTTAAATGTTTACAATTCTTTTCAAGTTGAACTCTATTTGCTTCATTAAATCCTGGATCCATACAGATAAACTCCAACTCAAAGTTTTTCAGACCATGCTTTTGAAGCTCCTGAAACAACTTAGCCATAATTAAACTATCTTTACCTCCAGAGATAGCAACAGCTATTTTATCCCCAGATTGTATTAAATCATAATTCTTAATCGCCTTAACAAAAGGAGACCACAATTGTTTTCTATACTTTTTAATTACACTCTTCTCAATTTCTTTTAGTGATTTTAACTCATTCTCTGGAATGAAAATTTCACAACCACTACCTGCTAAACTCGTCATAGTACACCTCTTCCGTATGCATTCTTTACTAATATATCATAGTCTAGAAAAAAATCAAGAAAGAAGTAGATAATTAAATCGGTGCTTCATAAAGAAACACCGACTAACGATCTATTATTTACTTTTTTCCATTCGATATTGATTACTTAAAATGTACTTCTTATATCTTGAACTTCTCAATTTCTGTACTTAATTTATTAGATAATAAACTAAGTTCATCGGCTGCAGACGCTACTGCTTCTACTGCTGAATTCTGTTGTTCCATATTTGCAGATACCTCTTCACTAGCAGCAGCTGTCTCTTCACTAACTGCAGAAATATTAGAAATAGAAGAAACAATTTGATCTTTATCATCAATTATTTCATTGATAAAACTATCAATATTAGTAATCTGAACAGTAATACCTTCAATAGCTTCTGAAATTTTTCTAAAACTAATATCCATCTCGCCTACCGAATCATGCTGATGTTTAGCATTAACCTTTACATCATCCATAAGTGATACAGCATTCTTTGTCGTACCTTGAATTACTTTAACAATATCAGATATCTGGTCTGCAGAATTAGACGATTCTTCAGCCAATTTACGAATTTCATCTGCAACAACAGCAAATCCTCTACCATGCTCTCCAGCACGAGCTGCCTCAATAGAAGCATTTAAAGCTAGTAAATTTGTCTGCTCTGCAATCGAACTGATTGTTATTAGAATGTTGTCGATATTAGCTGTCTTTTGTTCTAAATCCATCACAGCTTCTGCAATACGTTCACTTGATTCACCATTCTTATCTGTTACGTCTCTAAGATTTGTTAGAATCAGCTCACCTTGACTATTAACTTCTTTAACATTATCAGCATTAACAGAAATATCTTGTGAGTTCTCATGAAGTTGTGTTAGTTTATGATCTAACTGTGCTGTTAATTGAGAAGCCTTTTCTGCATCATTCGCTTGTTCTCCAGCACCACTTGCAATCTCATCAACAGTTCTTGAAACTTCATCAGCACTTGCAGAAGTTTCTTCAGCACTTGCAGCTAAATTTTGTGCAGCATCAGAAACTTGAACAGTTACCTCTGCAGCATTTCCTAACAATACATTTACATTTGAAATCATTTGATTAAAACTTTCTGCCAACTGACCAGTTTCATCTTTAGATTTTATATCACTTTTTACTGTCATATCACCTTGCTCAACTAATTTCATTGAATCAACAATAGAATTAATTGGTTTAGTTATTTTACTTGAGAATACAATTGCTACAAGAACACCAATACCAATTGCAACAACACCTAGAATAAGTGTCTTAAAAAGAATTCCTCTTGTTTCTTCTTGAATGTCATCTCTATAAATAGATGTCATAACATACCAACGTGTTTCTGGTAAATAATAATAATCAGCAAACTTTTGTCTATTATCCCACTCATAGTACACTATACCCGATTCTTTTTTTAGATCAATTTCATCTTTTATCTCAGGTATTGCGATAGTTTTTCCAATTTCACCAGCACTAGGATGGAAAATAACGGTGCCCTCTGCATCAACTACAAACACATAGCCACTTTTACCAACTTGAATTTTAGCTATTTCTTCTGACATTTGTGACAAATCTAAACTAATAGCCGTCGCACCAATAAACTTACTGTTTTTAATCACTGGTGCATAACCCGATATAGAATAATTGCCGGTAACTTTATCTACATACATATCGGTCCAACCAGAAGTCATATTTTCCTCAGCACCTGTATACCAAGGTCGCGTGGTACCGTCATAATCAGACCCAAAATCAAAATGCGGTTCGATGTACATATCCTTGTTCTTTGTTCCAAGATACATCTGGAATGCAGATGGATATGTTTCTACGTAATTCTTAAAGAGACTTCTTAAAAATGGCTCATACTCTGGTTTTTCAATAATATCAGTTGCATCAACGTTGATCGCAACAGCTTCAACACCATGCATATAACCATCTAATTCCTTTTTAATACCATCAGCAACTTTTATATTAAGTTCCGCAACATTTTCCTCAAAAGTTTCTTCCAATACATTCACCGAATTTGTGTAAGTCACAAAGGCTAGTACTGAAACTACTAAGAAAATTAAAATACTAATTGTTGTTATCACTTTTGCTCTTATACTCATTATTTCCCCCTCATTGTAATAATAAACCTGTACATTATATACCCTTAATCATGATTATAAATCATAACACATAACTTTAGTGTTACTTTTTAAGTATGTATCTGACAAAAAAAAGACTGCAAAGCAGTCTAAACTTTAATCCAACCCACACCAATCGTTTTCGGACCAGTGTGAACACTAATTACTGGCGATAACGGATCAATTCCTATATTCAAATTTGGATATACTTTTAATAATTCTAACTTAACAGCTTCAGCATATTCAATGCCATCTGCATGTGCAATCATTATATAGTCATTTTCAGATAAGTTAGCCTCTTTAGCCATATCTATCAACACTTGATGTGCTTTTTTGGAACTTCTTACTTTTCTAAACAAGTCAATCTTACCATCGATAAAGTGTAAAATCGGCTTAATCTTCAGCATACTTCCAATCTGCGCAGATGTTGTACTTACTCTTCCTGTTCTGCTTAAATGCTTTAGATCATCTACAACTAAATATATTTCAAAATTCTTTCTGTATGACTCTAAACAACTTACTATTTCTTCAACAGGTTTTCCCTGATCAACAAACTTTAGCGTCTCTAAAGTCATTAACTTTTGTATAATCGATGTTCCTAAAGTATCAAATACTGTAATTCTACTTTCATCTATCAGATTTCTAGCCATCATACCTGAATCAAATGTACCACTTATGCCCGACGAAATTGTTAAATAAATAATATGATCATAATTTTTTAATAAGTCCTTAAACATCTTTTCTACTTCGCCAATCGATGGTTGTGAAGTTGTCGGCAACTCGGTTTTAGTTTTCAATAAATTAAAGAATGTTTCTTGTGTTAAATCAATGCCGTCTTCATAGCTTTCATGTTCAAAAATAATTTTTAATGGTATTGAATATAAATGGTCATGAGTTATATTACCCATAACAGCTGTACTATCTGCAATTACTGCAATTTTCATGATTACCTCCTTTCTACATTTATTATACACGATAAAAAAAAGAGTACCACTATTTTGTGATACTTTCTTGAAAGTTTAATGAAGCAAAACACCAACTACTGATCCTAGTGTCATACTCATTATCATCATATATAGTACTATTCTGTTCTTATACTGTGTTTTACCCATCAAACCTCCTATTGTACTTCAATGCGTTTTTTTGTGTCCACAATCTCAAGTTTAGGTAATACTACTTTTAGAATACCATTCTCAAGTTTAGCCTCAATACCTTCCTGATTTACATTCTTAAATTTAATCACACGTTCCATTGAATACATTTTTCTTTCTCTATGAATGTAGTTCTTTTCCTCAACAGCTTCTTCTGAAGATTGTTCTACAGATATTTTTAGTAAATTATTTTCAAAATCAATATTAACGTTCTCTCTTTCAATACCTGGTAATTCACCCTCTACTACATAATTATTTTCATTCTCTAAAACATCAAGTTTAAAGCCGCGCTTTACTTCTTTCTGAGGTAAACTGTTATTAAAGAACTCATCCATCATACTGAACATATCATTCAACTCATCATTTCTATAAGGTACTAATCTCATAACCAAGCTCCTTTCAATCTATTATCAATTGCTAGCACTCAATACTAACGAGTGCTAATTACATCTTAATAATATACCTCATTATAAAATATGTAAATAATATTTATACTTTTTTAAGAAAGAAAATAGCGACACCCTAATGGATATCGCCCAAAACTAGTCAACTAACCTGTCATTTATATAAGAAAGGAAATAAATGATCTCTGCTCTAGTAGCAGGAGCTGTTGGTGTTTGAATACCAACTGACTCATAACCAAAATTATCACGTATCTCACCTGCTACATCTAACCATGTAATATCAGATCCTAGCAAATTATTACCTAAGAAACCAAGTTCCTCATAGGATATATTACTATATGGTCTTAATGTATTGTCTTCATAGCCAAATAAATAGCCACTATTATAACCTTTTAGCAAAGCTTTCTTCTCAATATCTGATAAAGTATCAATAATATCGTAATCAGCAAAACTCTGTAGTTCTATAAAATCATCCTGCAATTCCCATCTAAAAACTAGATCAAGCAACAGAACAGTCTCTAAACGTGTCATTGGTTCATCAGGTCTAGCATTGCCATCCTCATCGCCAATAATGTAACCATTTCTACCAAAGAAGTTGATTACTTCCTCAGCCCAGTGATCTAAAGTGTCACCAAAGCCTTCAAAAGGTTCATTATAAAAAGCCACGTCTGTACCTGTATAGAAGTAATTAGGATCAAATAGATAAGAAAAATCTTCTTGAGTAAATGGATCCTCTTTATCATAATACACATCATTATACCATTGGAATAAGGATACATCAGATGCGTAATTATTATTCACTTTTATAAATGCAATATCCAAAACTCCAGAAATGCTATCCGGATCTATAGGTTCCGCTCCTTCTACAACTTCAATTTCACCAATTCTGTCAACGGTCAGATTTTGAACATAAATGTTGTGGTCAAATCTCCAAAATGAACTTACAAGATTTATTACATCTTCATAACTTCCTTCAACATCCATAGTCATAATCATTTGATCATATTCATGCAAATTTAAAATAACTCTATCAAAATCTGAAAAGCTCAGTGTATTTACATTAACTTCTGATCTAACCAGTATTTCATTTACAAGTAAAATCAACTCTTCCTGATCAATGTCCTTTAAAAAATACTGATAATAATCACTTAAAAGTGTTTCCAATTGTTCTTTTTGATTTTGTGCGTTCTTAAGATTAATCTTAGCTAATCTGTGAGCTTGTATTGCTGATTTATTTGCTGCAATCTGTCCATCATATGTATCTAAGTCGTCTAGTTGATGTTGCATAAAGAAGTAATAGTATCCAAATAATAATCCAACAATCAAGAGAACAACTAAAAATCCTCTTTCTCTATTCGTCATTTAGCTCACCTCCTTGAATAATTTCAAGTGTGAATAAATAATGCTCTGTTTCACTATTATAACTCACAATAGGAACAAAAATATTACTAAATATATCTAGATTCCGAAGGTTATCCTCAAATTCTGCAATATCTGCGCGTTCTGTTGCTTCTCCCAAAATAACAATATCACCATCACCAATAGAATATGAAGTAAACATTATATTCCTTGGTACCGATTCTAGTAATGCATCAGTCAATTCCTCAGTTACTGTAAAGTCTAACTGTAATATTAACTCAAATAATGCTGTATCTTCACCTAATAATGTTAGATAGGCAACTTCCTCACTCAACGTTTCCAATTCTTGCTTCGTTTTCACAACCTCATCTGAATTTAAAAATGTCTCCTGTTCAGCAATCAGATCTTCTTTCTCAGATAATTTCCATTCTAAGAAGAAGAAGGTTCCTACTACACTAGCAATCACTATAAAAATCAGAACAGGAAGAATTAATTTCTTAGGTCTTAACTTACTTTCGCTAAAGACGTATTCACTAAAAAAGTTATAATCTCTCAAAGGAACACCTCCTTACAGTCTAACCATGGCACCAAGCACTGGAAAGTAACTTGAAATGTCACTGGTTATCGTCGTGTTAGTAATCATCTTATTTAACTCTTCAAACTCGCAGGTTGGCAAACCCATTCGTTCTTCCAGGATTTCTTTCACTTCCTTTTGATTAATAATACCACCAGTAATATAAATATTATCCACGGTATTCATACTATCTCTAGAAATGTGGTAACGTATAACATTTGATATTTCATCAACAAGTGGTGTTAAAACATCATTAATACGATGGGCAAACTCCTCACCATTCTTTATAATCAAGCGACGTATTTTCCCATTCTCGAAATCTACGTTAAATTCCTCCCTTAACATATGTTCCATAACATTTGAACCTAACATCAAGGTACGACTCATCTTAAATACACCACCAGATACAATTGATATATCAGTACTATTATAACCAATATCTATAACAGCAATCGTATTATCCATTTTTGCCACATGATCATTATAAAGTTTAAAAAACTTGTTTATAGAATTAAAATGCACATCCATAGCATATGGTTTTAAATGAACAGACTTAAGTAATGCAAAATACGAATCTACTAGTTCTCGATTAACTGCAGTCACTAAGATTTTCATCATTTTGACTTTCTGATCATAGTATTCATCAATAATCTGATACTGAGTTACATAGTCCTCTAATTTTATAGTTAAATATTGCTTCATCTCATAGTGAATAATTCTGTCCAAGGCTCTATTATCCTCATTAAATGGTAACAACAATTCTCTATTTATAATACCCGAACTCTTAATAGTAACTACAGCGTAGTTTCCTTTCAATTTATGATCCCGAACAATTTGCTCCAATACATTTTTTACACCAGTCATATCTCTAATATAACCATTTGACAAACACTTATCTGGTGTTTGCACTGTAATCATCTCTTTAATGAGTAGCTTGCCACCTTGTCTTCTACCAACAATCACTTTTATATTACTAGTTCCAATATCAAGTGTCACAAGCAGCTTTTTTTTCACTCTCTTATCATTCTTCATAACAACCTCACTATGGCTTTTTATATACAATAACTTGCCCTGTATCCGTGCTATTATTCCTTATATTATTGAGATGTATCGTAGTTGATACATCATAAAACCGATCACCTTTACTGTTATCAATAGTGCCTCTAATTGTGTAAGTTACATTATTGCTTTTAGTACTATCAACTAATACCAATATAAACATAGGAGTATCTTCTTCTAAAATCGCCTTAGTAACTTCTTTTGTACCGCTATCAGTATGATGCTGTAATATATTATCTTCGATATATAAATACTCATTACCTGCAATAAATACTCCTGGTACACTATCTAACAACTCCACTTCTGTTGCATTTCTTATCTCATTTCTAATATAATCAGTTGCATATCTTACCTGAAAGTATAAGTCAGAGTTTTCTTTGCTTCTATCAAACATGGTCATAGAACTAAGTAGGACTGACCATAACAACAAAATCACAATACTAAAAAGTGCCATCACAACAACCAATTCGAAAATTGTATACCCTTTCTTCATTAGCAGCCTCCTACCCTTTAGTAAATGTAACTGTATACTCTGTTGTAGTTCCATCTATTGTTACTCGAATTGTAGCAACATTTTGCGTATAGTTTTTTGCCTGAGTAATAGAAATACTATCATCTGGTCCAGGATTACTAATCGTCGCTCGAACCTCTGGTGGTTGATTATCTGTAACTGTTAAATTATAATTTCCCGGACCTGCTAAAGTTATCGATTGCCATGAACTTTGTGAATAGTATTCAATACTTGCAAGTTCTGCATCTGATCCAGCAATCTCATCTGTAACATGAACTATAATGTCCGCAGTATATCCTCCATCTTCAGAAGTTACTGTGACAGTCGTTGTTCCTACTGCAAAACCTCTAATGACTCCATAATCAACTAAGACGACTCCTTCAGGATTACTTGACCATGTGACATTTTGATTGCTTGCGTTTTCAGGTACAACACTTGCCGATACATACTCAGATGCTCCTAACTCAGTTATATTGATAGGTCCTGATGGTAATGTAACATTAGTTACCGGAACAACAGTATCATCTACACCAGGAATAAAATTTGTAAATGATTCCTCTACACTTAATACACCATCAACTTCAAAATCAATGGTACCAAACGAAAAGTCTATTTGATGATCAGCACCAATGACTTTACGACTTAACTCTCTTTCTATAAGTCTTTGATTTGTAATTAAATCCGAAGTGTCTTCAGAAGATTTCTTTATTAACCGATGTTGATTAGAAAATATACTCAAAAACATCACAACAACGATACTTAGAATAGCTATAGAAATAATGATTTCAATTAGAGTCAAACCTTTTTTATTCATCTCATCACTTCCATTCCAATATTCTATAACCAAGGACTAATTCTCCATCAGCAGGAACAGTATATCGAACCTCCGAATTACTCCAGCCAACAAAAGTTTGAGCAATAATGGAACCCGTTAACTGTGCATTTCCTGACATATCAACAGTTGCTGTTGGTCCAACAATTCTAGTATTTACTCCACGTGGTGTATCAATTGTAAAATAAGCACCTTCATCTAAATAGAAAGTCAATTGGTCTTCATGATAAGTTGGTTCACTTGGCGTCTGAAGATCGCCTTCATCTAAAATATAAAAAGTAACCTTTCCACCACCAACAATCATCATATCTCCCTTAAGTTGGAGATACTCCTCTACAACAATTTCAATGTCATTTAAACTTGTATCAAATGTAATATTTTCACTTGAATTCACTTCAAAATTTCTATAATTTGCTTCTGCTAGAGAAAATATTGCCCCAAAACTGGATTCATAATCACCATTAATATCACCTTCACGAATTCCAAAATTAGGCATTTCTGGTGTAGGTATCGTGAGATCCATAAATTCGTCATTTGTATCGCCATCACGTCCAGGTATTGGAGTTCCACCATTATCATAATCTCTAATAGTACCATTTGACCCTAAATCACCATCTACATAACCCATTCTATGTACATCCAAGTCATTTTCAGACCATATAGCATGATCCATTGTAATTCTAGACAATCTAAGAGTTACTTTTGAATTTTGCATTTCAACAACCGACTCGCCAATAATCGTTACAATATCACTAGGTTGATCCCAAGTTACAGTAACATCAAAATCGCCATTACCTATACCACCAGATGATGTTTGATCTGCTATATCCTCGGCATCAATTTCTGCAATATATCCAGGAAAATTCATCAAATGATATGCAACAGAATCTACTGCTGATCGAGCGACATAATATGACTGGATATTATCGTCTTGTTGAACAACTAATTTTGTATCTGTTAAAGAAATAGTAAAAATTGCAAAAGCAAACACCGACATTATCATCACTAAGAAGATAACACTAACTAATGTAGATCCTCTTTTATTCATAAAATCACCTCTCTTCACACAATAATCATTATTATGTGAAGAGAAGGCTGAACCAATGGTTCAGCTAATAAATCCATTATTTTGTTACATCAGTATCATAATCAAACTCAACATTTTCTGTGATTGTCACTTCGTTATAACCATCTGGCGTAAAAGTAACACTATAACTTAAAGTACCATCATCATAAAACAACGTAAAATTTTCGCCAGGTTCACTCTGTGGACTTGCTGGAACGGTCATATAGTCTGCCTTTAGTACACTCACATCAGGTAAATCAGCGCCAGTATCATCTGTGACTGCATCATTTTCATCTGTATGTTGAATTCTTGCAGCGTTTATTATTTCAGCTGCAGTCGCGGCATCAGCTTTAATAGTTGACCTTTCCTGAATACCAGCAAATCTTGGAATTGCTACAGCTGCGATAATAGCTAAAATTGCAATAACTACGATCAACTCAATAAGTGAAAAGCCCCTTTTGTTTAATTTTTTTCTCATAAGTTTCATTTCAATCCTTCCTTTCTAAACCACATTTGCCATTTCAAACATTGGAATAACCATCGATAGAACTACTGTACCTACAACCACCCCCATAACTACGATCATCAATGGTTCAAACAATTGTGTCATTCTCTTGATGGTATGTTCCAACTCATCATCGAAATAACTGGTTGTTTTGATTAATATATCATCTAAGGTTCCTGATTCTTCACCAATATTAATCATACTGTCTACCATTCTAGGAAAGACTTGCATTTTCTTTATAGGTGTTGCTAAATCAGAACCACGACGTACTTCTTTTGTGACTTCTACTATTTTTTCACTGACAATAATATTGCCTACAGACCTAGATATGTTCTCTAGAGACTGTAACAGTGGTACTCCACTGAATAACATCGTTGCCAATGTTCTAGTAAATCTTGTTGTTACTAATAATTGATTGTACTTCTTAAAACCAGGAATATTTAATTTAAGTCTGTCCATCAATCTTCGAATTCTTGGTTCCCTTTTTAACACCTTAATCAAACCAACTAGACCTATTACACCGCTTAAATAGAAATACCAGTAGTTCTTAAGAGAGTTACTAGTTGCAATAACTTGTCTTGTTAACCAAGGCAGATCTACTCCTGCACTATTGAACATATAGATAAATCTAGGTAAAATAAATACCATCATAAAGATTACAAGCGCGATTATAGCAACTATAAGAAGAGCGGGATATACAAGTGCACTGTTGATCTTATTTCTTATTTTCGCTTCATTTTCAAAGTCAACTGCCAATCTATCAAGTATCGTATCAATAGATCCTGACATTTCACCAGCCTCAATTAAGAAAATCATGTTCTCAGGAAACACATCTCTCTGTCTTGCTAAGGTTTCTGAAAAAGTAAGTCCTTTTTGAAGATCCTCAAATATCTTATGAAGCGCTTTTTTTATCCGTGTATTAACAGTTTGCTCTCTAAGAATATCTACAGCTGTAACTATAGGGAGACCAGAATCAATCATGGCATGTAACTTTCTACACATAATCGATAAATCTTTAGACCTAACTTTCGATTTCACATGAACATTGAATACATCCTGATTCTTTGCAGGTTTTATTTCGATAATGAAATATTCCTTTTCTTTAAGGTAGCCTTGAACATCAACTTCAGACTTTCTATTCAATTCTCCAGCGATTGTTTCACCATTTGGCTTCATCGCTTTATACTTATAAATTGCCAATGGTTACCTCCTAATCTACTTTAAAAGTAATTCTTAATAACTCATCCAAAGATGTTACTCCCTCGAATACCAGCCTTTTAGCATCTTCTCTAAGTGTAATCATTCCCTCTTCTACTGCTTCTGTTTTTATATCATCAGATGTCTTTTGCTCATTGATTAAAGTTCTAACTTTTTTAGTTATTGGCAAGACTTCATGAACGGCAGTTCTACCTAAATAACCTGTGTAATTACAATGTGGACATCCTTTAGAGTGATACAGAGGTGAACCAACCTCTACACCAAGAATTTCACTTTCAGAAATATTAGCCTTGTACTCATATTTACATCTTGTGCAAAGTTTTTTTACAAGTCTTTGTGCAATAACGCCTATTAGTGAACTCGAAAGCAAGAAAGGTTCTATACCCATATCTACAAGTCTTGCAACTGTACTAGCTGTATCATTAGTATGAACAGTACTAAATACCAAGTGACCTGTTATAGCGGCTCTAACAGCTATTTCAGCTGTTTCATTATCACGAATCTCACCTATCATAATTACATCAGGATCCTGTCTAAGTATAGATCGAAGTCCAGATGCAAAAGTCACACCAGCTTTGTTATTAATCTGAGTCTGATTGATACCTCGCATCCTATACTCTACCGGATCCTCTATGGTAATAATATTTTTACTGATTTCATTAATACTCATCAACGCTGCATAGAGCGTGGTTGTTTTACCACTACCTGTTGGACCTGTCATCAAAATAATTCCATTAGGATATCTTAGTAATTTATCAAACACATCACCATTATATTCAGAAAAACCAATATCATCTTTTTTATGAACTCTAGAGCTTCTATCTAGAAGTCTAATAACTACCTTTTCACCATGAATTGTTGAAATAATAGAAATACGTAAGTCGACAATTCTTCCATCTACTTCAATCTCAACCTTACCATCTTGTGGTACTCTCTTTTCTGCAATATTCAATTTAGCCATAATCTTGATCCTTGTAACAATGGCTGAATGTACCTTTTTAGAGGGTGTTAACATCTCTATTAAGTCACCATCTACACGATATCTTACTCTGATATTATTTTCGAATGGCTCAATATGAATATCACTGGCTTTTAATTTTACAGCCTGTTCTAAAATTGAGTTTAGTAGTTTTACAACAGGTGCATTGTTAATCTCTGCTAGTGATGCTTCATCAATATCATCACTGTATGTTTCTAAATTATAGTTTGCATTAAGTTCTTCATAGAGTTCTTCTGAAACACTGGTACTATAGAACTTATCAATAGCATTGACTATTTCATGTCGAAGTGACATTACAGGTTGAATTTCATACCCTGTTATTAATCCGATATCTTCCCTTGCAAAAAAATTAATCGGGTCTGTCATTGCAATAGTCAAGACAGACCCGTCAAGTTTGATGGGAAGTAGTTCGTACCTTCGTGCGATTTTTTCTGTGATTAAATTTGGGATCTCTGGTGTGATGTCTAGTTCGGATATCTTAACGTATTCAATGTTTAACTGTTTTTCTAGAACTCTTAAAATGTCTAATTCTGTAACGTATCCTTTATTGATTAAAACCTCGCCAAGCCGCTTCTTTTCTTCCATTTGAATTCTCAAAGCTTCATCTAGTTCGGTCTGGCTAAGGAGGTCATTGTCTAAAAGAATATTACCTAGTCGCTTATATTGTGTATTCATTTTCATTCTCCTTATAGACATAGTACCCATATTTTGAAGAAAACAACAAAAAAATAAAAAAATGCTATATATAAATCAACATAACATTTTATCTCCATTTCATATATACCACACAAAAAAAGAATTAATCTTTTTTTGATTAATTCCTTTATATAAAACAATTATTTATTCAATAACTCCACCACCGAGTAAAAGATCACCATCATAAAAAACAACGGATTGACCAGGTGTAACTGCTCGTTGAGGTTCTCTAAATTCTACTCTAACACGATTATCTTCTAATGGGTATATTGTACAAGATGCAGTCTTTGAAGAGTATCTTACTTTTCCTTCACATTCATAAGCTTCTGGTAAGCGTTCCATTGTGATAATATTTACTTCTTTAGCTGTTAATTCTTTCTTAAAAACATCTTCATTATCTCCTAAAACAACTTCATTTGTCTTAGGTCTAATTTCTACAACATACATCGGCTTACCAAATGTTACGCCTAAACCTTTTCTCTGTCCAATTGTATAATGAATAATACCTTTATGTTCTCCCAGTACATTACCATCTGTATCTACAAATTTACCCTTTGGAATTTTCTTTTTAGAATGTTCTTTAACAAATCTAGCATAATCATCATCTATGACAAAACAAATTTCTTGAGAATCATTTTTCCTAGCAACAATTAAGTCTTCTCTTTCAGCAATTTGTCTCACTTCTTCTTTTGTTTCATACACACCTAAAGGCATAAGTGTATGTTTTATCTGCTCTTGAGACAAACTATACATCATATAAGTCTGATCTTTTCTAAGTTCCTTAGACTTCGAAATTGTATATCTATCTAATGCTTCATTGTAAGCAATAATACCATAATGTCCTGTTGCTACATAGTAAGCACCTAAACTATGAGCCGTTTTAAGAAGCTCATCAAATTTAATGTATTTATTACAACGAATACAAGGACTTGGTGTATGACCACTTAAATATTCATCTATAAAATTATCCACAACTGTTTCGATAAAACGTTCATTGTAATTAATCACATAAAATGGAATATCTAGTTTTTCACATACAAGTCTCGCATCCTCAACAGAAGATAAGCTACAACAACCACCATAGTCTTCTGCATAGTTTTCCTCATCTTCTTCCCAAAGTTTCATGGTAATACCAATGACTTCATAACCCTGTTCTTTTAAGACATAAGCAGCTACAGCGCTATCAACACCACCACTCATTCCTACTACGACTTTCTTTTTGTCTAACATATTTACCTCAATCTTTTAATAATCTCTGTCATCTTTACAATAACAAAGTCAAGCTCCTCATAGCTTGTATTGTCTCCTACTGTCATCCGTAGCGATGCTTTTGCTTCTTGAGTTGAAAGTCCAATACTCAAAAGCACATGCGAAGGATTTACTGAACCAGAAGAGCATGCAGATCCTGATGATACTGCAATACCTGCTAAATCCAGATTCATTAGAAGTGTATCACCTTTAATACCATTAAACAAGATATTTAAAGAACCTGGGTGTCTATTCTCAGAACCATTTAATGTTATATCTAAAGGTTTAAGTCTTTCATAGAGATAGTCTCTTTTCTTTTCTAACTCCAGAACAATCTCGTTAAGATTATCATATCTAAGTAATGCCGCTTTTGAAAAACCAACTGCACCAGGAACATTACTGGTACCCGCTCGCCTTTTTCTTTCTTGAGCGCCACCATCTATTAGGGGTTTAATCTTAATGCCTTTTCTTATATAAAGACCGCCTATACCAATCGGCCCATAAATCTTATGAGCTGACACACTCATCATATCAATATTCATCTCTTTAACATAAATTGGTAAATAACCAAAAGCTTGTACTGCATCTGTATGAAAGATAATATCATTATTACGGCAAATAGAACCGATTGCCTTTACATCTTGAATGGTACCTATCTCATTATTTATATACATGATACTAACAAGTATAGTATCCTCTTGAATTGCCTGCTTCACATCCTCAGGATTGATATGTCCTAGCCTATCCGGTTTTACATACGTCACCTCAAATCCCTTTTTCTCTAAAGCCTTTGCTGCATTTAAAACAGCAGGATGCTCAAATTCAGAAATGATAATATGTTTGCCTTTATCACAGTAACTCTCTGCAACTCCTTTTAAAGCCCAGTTATCGGACTCAGTACCACCAGCTGTAAAGTAAAACTCATCATAAGATGCGCCCATCAGTTTAGCAAGAGTTCTTCTACTCTTATCCAACCCTTTATGCATTTCTCTACCAAATGAATGAATACTTGAGGCATTACCAAAAGTATCTGTCATATAAGGAATCATTTCTTCTAAAACTTCTTTTTTTAGCGGTGTAGAAGCCGCATAATCTAAATACACTTGCATGATAACCTCTTTCTATACAATAACAGTATTATAATATCGTCAACCATTCATTTCAAGTCATTTTACTCGAATATATCTTCTGGATTTTTAATCCTATCTTTCTTCAGCGATTATTCATAACCTTAATCCTTATGACCACCCTACATACTCCATACATAGTCAAAATGAAGAACATCGCTTATTACATATATAATTATACCACCTAAGTTACTCTACCTATCATTAATATCTTATCATATACAATCATTTCAAACACCATGTCCTTTATCATTATAAGAACGTGAAAATAGAGCATTTCTGCTCTACTCTAAGGGGATCTATTATGCTTTTTTTGAACGCATATTTCTTGTTTTTACATCAAATACAACTGCTGCAACAAGAACAAGTGCTCTAATAATATATTGATAAGATACACCAACATTCATAAGGTCCATACCTTTTGTTAATGAAGCCATAACGAGTGCACCAATAATCGATCCAGTTACTTTACCAACACCACCAGATGCAGATACACCACCTACATAAGCAGCTGCAATAGCATCAAGTTCAAAGAGCGTACCAGCTGTTGGCGTAGCTGATTGAAGTCTAGCCGTAAATAAAATACCTGATAGCGCTGATAACATTGTCATTGAACCAAAGACGATATAAGTAATTTTATGAACGCTAATTCCTGAAAGTTCTGCTGCCTCAGGGTTACCACCAACAGCATATATATGTCGTCCTAAAGTGGTCTGTGTTGTAATAAAATGATAAACCAGAACCACAACACCTACAACTAATAAAGTCCAAGAAAAACCTTTAAAACTTGCTATTTGATACACAAAATAAGATATAATAGCTGAAACAAATATTAACTTTGATGCAAATACCTTCATCGAAGAAACATGTAAACCGTAAGAAGCTTGTTTGTTTCTGTTTTTTACTTCATTGTAAATATAAAAAGCAATACCCAGAAGTCCTAATAGAAGTGTTAAAACATGTAATCCTTCTATGTTCATAAAGTCTGGTATATAACCATTACCTATGGCATTAAAGGTGTCATTCCCTGTAAAGATAGTTTCTGAATTTGTAATTCTAATAAGTGCTCCTCTGAATAGAAGCATACCTGCTAATGTTACAACAAATGCCGGTACACCCATATTAGCAACTAGGAAACCATTCCATGTACCTATGAGGATACCTATTAACATCACAATTGGTATAATTAGAAATACTGGTAAACCAAGCTTAGAAGATAAAATTGCCGCTACTGCTCCAAGAAATCCAGCAACAAAACCTACTGATAAATCAATATGTCTAATGACAATTACAAGGGTCATACCTACCGCTAATACAGCTATATAACCAGTCATATCTATTAAGTCTGAAATAACACGTGGTGTTAAAAACAAACCATCTGTTAATGTGTTAAATATAATGATAATCAAACCAAGCGCCATAAACATACCATAGTCTCTGATATTTTCCTTTAGTGCACTTGGAATCATATTTTTGCTATTCATAATTCCCCCTATACTGTCGCCATTTCCATGATTTTTTCTTGAGTTGCCTCTTCAACAGGTAACTCACCTACCATTTTTCCTTCTGCCATTACATAAATACGATCACTCATACCGATGACCTCAGGTAACTCTGATGAAATCATAATTACACTAAGCCCTTGCTTTATTAGATCATTCATAATAGTGTATATTTCATATTTTGCACCAACATCAATACCTCTTGTAGGCTCATCTAGTATCAAGATATTTGGTTCAACAAATAACCATTTAGCTATAGCAACCTTTTGCTGATTACCACCACTTAAATTTTTAACTTTCTGTTCAATAGATGGTGTTTTTATATTCAAAGATTCTTTATAATGTTCAGCAATCTTTATTTCTTCTTGTGTGTTTACAACTGATGCCTCTGTTATCTTCTCTAAATTTGCTAGAGTGATATTTTGCTTTATGTCTTGATCAAGTATTAAGCCATTACCTTTTCTATCCTCAGACACATATGCAAGTCCAGCTTTTATGGCATGACTTGGTGATTTAAATTTCACCTTTTTTCCTTTGATATAAATATCACCTGATAATTGATAGCCTTTAAAATTACCAAATATACTATGAGCAAACTCTGTTCTACCAGCACCCATCAATCCTGCAATTCCAACAATTTCACCTGCTCTGACATTAAAATCAACATTTTTAACAACATCACGTCCTAATTTTTTATCAAAAGCTGTTAGATCTTTAACTTCTAAAAGAACATCGCCAATATACTTTTCTTCTCTTTTAGGGAAGATATCATCTATTTCACGACCAACCATATGTTTGATAATGTCTTTTTCGTTAATTTCATTCTTTTCTTTATCTAGTGAGCAAATAGTTTGACCATCACGTAAAATAGTTACTGTATCAGCAACCTTTAAAACTTCTTTCAATTTATGCGAAATCATAATACAAGTAACACCAAGCTTTTTTAACTCTAATAATAAGTCTAATAAATTATCACTATCATCTTCGTTTAAAGCAGCTGTTGGTTCATCAAGTATTAGTAACTTTACTTCTTTACTAAGTGCTTTTGCAATCTCAACCAACTGCTGTTTACCAACACCTAAATCAATAACCTTCGTATTTGGATGCACATCAAGTTTTACTTTGTTTAGCATCTCTACAGCTTCTACTCTTGTTTTATGCCAGTCAATCACACCACCAGATTCAATTTCATGACCTAGATAGATGTTTTCATACACTGACATTTCAGGAATAAGTGCAAGTTCTTGATAAATAATTGAAATACCTTTGTTTTCACTATCATTTATCCTTGAAAACTTTTGTACCTCTCCTTCAAATACAATATCACCAGAATAATGACCATACCCATAAACACCACCAAGTACTTTCATAAGTGTAGATTTTCCAGCACCATTTTCACCAACTAGACAGTGTATTTCACCTTCTTCAACTTGGAAATTTACTTGATCTAATGCTTTAACGCCTGGAAATTCCTTGGTGATATTTCTCATTTCTAAAATGTTTTTTGCCATGATAAACTCCTAAACATAAGTGATTAACACGACCAGTTGATCTGGCCGTGTCAATGTATGATTATTCTAAACCAGTAAATTCTGAAGCATCGTAGTAACCAGACTCAATAATTGTATCTTTCACATTGTCTTGAGTTACAGTGATAACTTTGATGTCCTTAGCTTTAACGTCTACACTACCATTGTTATAAGAACCATTAGTCTCAACAGTTTTATTTTCTAATGTATCTACTGCAGCGCCAATTGCACCTTTTACTAAGTCTCTAACATCTTTAAGAACTGTCATTGATTGTTTGCCATCAACTACATATTGAATTGAAGGAATTTCAGCATCTTGACCTGTAATATAGATTGTTAAGCCATCTTCTTTAGCAAATTGATCAAAGATTGATCTAGCAGTACCATCGTTTGGAGCAAGTACATAAGTCACACCTGCAGGAGGTGCTGCTGTAATGTGTGATTCAGCTTTAGATTTAGCAACTTCAGGTTTCCAATCAGTTGTAATCTGCTCAATAATTTCACCCATTTCTTCTCTTGATAAATCTGCTTTATTCATATATTCAACAGCCTTTGAAGAGTTTTGAACTTCAAATGTGCCATCTGCAATTTTTGGTTGTAATACGTTCCATGCACCTTCAAAGAATAAGAATGCATTGTTATCAGTTGCTGCACCAGCATATAAGTATAACTTATTCGCTGTACCTTCAGCATTGTCTACTAAGTATTGACCTTGAGCAGCACCAACTGAAATTGAGTTAAATGTTACATAGTAATCTACAGCATCAGTATTTGTTACTAGTCTATCGTAAGAAATTACTGTGATGCCTTCTTCTTTAGCTGCTTTTACCGCTGCTGCAGCAGCTGCACCATCATGTGGTGTGATGATTAATACTTTAATACCTTTTGCAATTAAAGTTTCAACGTTTTGCTTTTCTCTAGCTGAATCACCTTGTGAGAATAAAATCTCAACATTGTAATCTGTACCAGCTAATGCATCTTTAAATCTAGTTTCATCTTGAACCCATCTTGGTTCTTCTTTCGTTGGTAATACAATACCGATATCTACTGAAGAACTACTCTTAGTTTCTCCATCATCAGAAGTGTTTTGACAACCAGCAAAGATACCTACTACCATTACAAGAATCAATAGCATTGATAATAATTTTTTCATACGTCCCCTCCGTTTTCTTATCTTATTGACACGTTAAGTATATGAAAAAAAACGTTTTCACACCATGGAATAAAAAATGCCCTATTAGGACATTTTTAAGACAGTTCAGGAAAACGTTTTTCTAGTAGTAATAATTTAAGATTAAAAAAATACTAGCAGAATAAACTACTAGTCTAAATACATCACTCTATTTTCTTCATATCTATCAATATACTTATTCTTATCCTCAGTGTAACCAAATGGCACAACTGCAAAAGGTTTACCCTCTTTAAGATTGAGTACATCTTTAACATATTGCATTCTTTCTACTAAAGGTGCAACTCCTAACCAAACACCACCCATGCCTTGTTCCACAATCTCTAACAATAAATTTTGAGTACACGCTCCCATATCTTGAGTCCATAAATCCTCAAACACTAAATCTCTTTCTTTACCTATAAGAACAATAGCAACAGGTGCTTTTGCAATCATTTTTGAATAAGGGCCCATCTCAGACAACTTCATTAGAAGTTCCTTGTTTCTTACTACAACAAATTCCCATGGTCTTTGATTACCAGCAGACGGAGCTTGCATTGCAGCTCTGAGAATTTTTTCTATTTTCTCATACTCTACATCGTTATCTAAGTAACTTCTTATACTTCTTCTAATATCAATGTTTTTCATACTTGCCTCCTATATTTAAAGGATACCCTAATATCATTACTTTTTAATCAACTTAATCTCGATAAATATCTGTTCTTCTATGAAAACCATCTTTAACGACAGTTTCCATCATATTATCTTCTGTAACAGGTATAACATCTAGTTTCACATATGGTATATGGTAGCCATTAAAAATAGTATCATCACCCTCAATACCCTCTCCATTTGCTAGTCTAATAGCAATATCTACAGCAACTGTCGCAATCGTGTCAATAGGTTTATAAATGGTGACGTGTTGCGTACCTTCAACAATTCTTTGACAAGCCGAAACATCTGCATCGTGGCCTGCAACATACACCTCTCCAGCTAATCCTCTTTCAGATAAAGCTCTAATAGCTGCATCTGCCAAATGATCATTTGCACCTATGATAGCATCGATTTGAATATCTTCATTCATCACCTCTACAACAGCTTCATAAGCTGGTGCTTCTCGCCAATCATCAGCCCATACCTCTTTTACAATTGCAACTTCATCAGCATCAACATATGCTTGTAGAGTATCCATATACCCTTCTCTAAACATAGATGAATTATTGTCTTCAGGTGATCCATTAATTATAATATAATTTCCTTTAGTTTCTGATAATAACTCAGAAGCCATTGACTCACCAACCTTATAATTGTCAAACGATAAATAAACATCAACTGGTGCATCACTGATTAATCTATCATATGAAATAACTTTAATTCCTTTATCAATAGCTTTATTAACAACTTCAGATATACCATTTTTGTCATAAGGTATAATTACAAGTACATCTACTTTCTCTTTAATTAAACTTTCTATTTGCGCAACTTGAGTATCATTATTTTCATTAGCATTATGAAATATCACTTCAAGACCTTCAGCTTCTGCTTTTTCCTTAAAAAGCTCACGATCTCTTTTCCACCTCTCAATAACAAGTGTATCTGCAGAATATCCTACTGTAATAATACCATCATCCTTTTTAGGTATATTTACAAGCAACAGACTACTCCCTATTAGAGCTAATAAGAATATTGAAACATAGATTTTTATAGAACCTTTTTTCATAGAACACTCCATTATTTAAACTCAGTTGGTGATACTCCGACCAATTTCTTAAACAAACGACTAAAATAATTTGGATCATTATAGCCTACTTTATAGCAAATTTCTTTTACAGAATACTGTTTGTCTCTCAACATTTCTTTTGCGACTTCCATACGTTTATTTCTTAAATATTCAATAAAATTCAATCCTAATTCTTCTTTAAAGATTGTCGAAAAATATTGTGGACTTATAGAAACTTCTTTTGATACATCATTCAAACCAATATCCTGACTAAAGTTTTCGTCAATGTAATCCTTTGCTTTTAGTATCACATTAGATACGTGACTAGTTTTGCTATTCTGAATAGTCTCAGCGACCAAAATTATTTTTCTATAACACCATGATGTCAGTTGATTAGAACTTGAAATACGTTTAAACTCAGAAATATATGTTGAATACCCAACTTCCGCTTCACTTAGTTCATGTTTATAAGATGTGCCTAAAACCATCACTATGAGTTCCATTAAAACATTTCTAAAACCTATTTCATCAAAACTTCGATCAATTTTATCAAAAAAACTATGTATTTGCTCCCTCAACTTATCAATTTGTCCTGTTTCCATTAAATGAATAATAGTTTCCTGATCATCTTTTACTTCTAAATAACTATAGTTGGACTTTGAAGTTATCATGACATCATTATGATGCAACACTGATTCATGTATCATCTTAGACATCGCATATCCAGCTTGTTCTAATGAGTGTCTTAGTCTTTCAAGTTTCAAACATGATCCAATACCAATTTTTACATCTACTTCTTGTTGAACTAAAGCTGCTACAATGCTTTCCGCAAGTGATAAAGCCTCTACACGTTGTTCATACTCATCAGGTAAACTACCACTAAAGACAACAACTGTAATTCTGTTAATAATCAAAGGACCAACAGCGCATTTACATTTATATTTAATGGTATTTTGAATTCTCCTATATAAATCATCCCCCTGAATACTCACATCTTCTTCAGAGTGATTAACCTCCAAGACCATCACATAAGCCATATCGTTGTGGATATCCATAATATCGCAATATTTATTGATTTCATGCTTAAAATTCCCATGCATTAAGAGTGAATATATAAATCCCTTTTCTAAAACAGGCATCATTTTCTCTAACTTTTCACGGTTTCTAATAAGTTTAGAACGTTGTTCTCGTTCTTCAGTAATTTTGTCAATAGCTTTATTGATTACTGCAATCAATTTATTCTGATTTATTGGCTTTAAGATATAATCAACAACGCCTAGTTCAACAGCTTGCTTTGCATAATCAAATTGCTCATAAGCTGATATTATAATAAATTTAGTATTTGTATATCTACTTCGTATTGTTTGAATGGCTTCAATACCATTTATACCTGGCATTTTTATATCCATAAGAATGATATCAGGATGTTTTAAAGCATTCATTTCAATAGCTTCTCTACCTGAAGATACCATTCCAACAATTTCAATATTATTAAAATTATTCTCTAAAGTAACTTTGATACCTTCTTGAACCAACCACTCATCGTCAACTATCATTATTTTAAACATGTAGCACCTTTAATGGCAGTGTAATCATCACTGTTGTGCCGTCTTTACTAATAATATTCATTACACCCTCCATATGGTAGAACAGTTCTAAACGATCACGAACGTTTTTCATACCAATTTGTTCTGATGCTTCACTACTTAAAATCATTTCAATTAACTCATCAGACATTCCAATACCATTATCTGCAATACTAATGTAAATAGAATTGTACATTTTCTTACAAGAAATTTTTATGGTACCACCTGATTCTAAACTGCTCAATCCATGAATATATGAATTTTCAACCAAAGGTTGTAAGATCATTGGTGGCATTGAGAGCCCTAGTAAAGATTCATCTATCTCAAATTCAAATTTTATTCTATCTCTAAATCTAACTTTTAAAAGTTCATAATAATCTTTGATATTTTGAATTTCATCACCTAAAGTACAATGGTCCTGTTGCATCTTCATATTATATCTAAACAATCTAGACATTGTCTCCAGAAACTCTCCTGTTTTAGAAGCATTTTCTATTACAGATAGCTGAACACCAGCGTTAATAGTATTAAATAGAAAATGAGGATTAATTTGTGACTGTAATGCACTTAACTTTGCATTATCTAATAAATATGCCATCTTCAAATTTTTCATCTGTTCGTTCTGTAATTCGGCCTCAATTTCAGCCTGTAATTTCACCGCATCAATATGTTTAACTATATTATTTTTCATCTGATTAAATGCTTCAGCTAACATTTTGTATTCATCATTTGATTCAATGATTACATCCTCAGTCTCAAAATTACCTGAAGATATTTCTTCTGCAGAATGATACAAAGCATTAATTGGACGAATCATTTTCAAAAGCAACATATAGACAATCAATGATGAGAAGATAATTAGATCTACTATAATCACATTTGTAATTATCTGAAGGATTCTTGTCTGTTGAAGTAATACCGTATAAGAAAGAGAATTCGTTTCAATTTGTTGTCTATTGAGACTATCTATATACTCAAAAATAAAACCTTTTATTTTTTTGCTTTTTTCATAATGCTTATAATATTCTATAACGTTTCTTTGACGTTTATAGGTTATCGCTAAATCCGATTCCGTTTTATACTGACTGATTAAATTGGTCACATTACGCATCAGCAATTCATTATGCGAAATATCTTTATTATAAAACTCATCAAGTGTTTCATCTAATTGATCAAGACTAATTAGAAAATCATTTAAGCGTGTCGAACTTTTCGTACTTAAATATCCAAGTAAATTTTCATCTAAAACAACTATTTCTTCTTCGATAGCATTTAGATAAATATGATTCTCAAACATTGTACTCACTTGCTCTTTATATCGATTCATGATACCTAGAGAGTACAAACTAAGCAGGGTCATCAACACAATTATAGAAGCTGAAAACAAGATAAGGTATCTTTTTATGGAGGCTTTAGTTTTCATCATCAACCTCCAATTCTCTGATATATGCATCTACATTACTTTTATCAATCATCATAATTGATGGAAAAAAGTCAGATTTTGAAATACCAGTTGTTACATAATCATGAAATGCGACTATAGAAGCAACACCGACAGATTCATTATCTGTAACAATAGTACCTTTTATAACGCCACCTTTAATATACTGTAAGATCTCATCATCATCTCCAAAACCAATAACAGTAAAATCATTTACACGATTTCTATCAATCAAAACTTGTACTATACCTAAAGTACTTTTGCTATCAGCACAGTAAATACCATCAATGTTAGGATATTCATCTAATATCTCAGTCGCAATAGTTTCAGCACTTAAAACCCCCTGTACGGTTTCTCTTCTTAAAGAAAGTGCTAAATCCTCATATTTATTAAACACTTCATTTAAACCTAAAATTAAAAGACCTTCATCATCCTTATTGAAACTGTAATCAAGGCGATCAATTATGGCAATATGGCCTCTTCCACTAGTAATACTTGCAATCGTTTTCCCAACATTCAAACCTATACTGTATCGGTTGTTACCTGCGAAGGAAATACGTTTAGAATCTGGTAAATTCTCATTTAAAGTTATTACCGGAATATCCATTTCACTTGCCTGATTAATCTTATCAATAATTTCCTGATTGTTATATGCATGTAGTATGATACCGTCCACTTTTGCATACATGGCCATATCCATTCGATCAACAACCTCTTTAAGATATTGATCTTCTCCAATTAGAATAGTTTCAACTGATATTTTATTAGCTGATGCAGCAGTCCGAATACCAGTATAAAATGATTCTGAATAAGTTTCATCATCCTCATTTAGAATCATCATAATATGGTAATCGATATTTTTATTATTTATCTGATTCATACTTTCTGTACGATTCTTAATCTCATTAGATGTATAAAGTCCTATACCTAAAGAAACTATTAACATCAAACCAGAAATGATACTAAGAATAATTAATATTTTAGGTTTTTTCATATTTTCCTCAACAATTTCTATTTGTACTTTTAATTTTACACCATAAAATGGTGACTTTCTTAAGATATCTTAGCATTATTTTAAGATACACTCATTATAGCACCTATTTCTATTTAAGAACCAATACAACTCCGATCTCTGTAATTGTATTGTACGCAAATCATTGATTATAAACTTAAGATTACTATTTATATTATACGAGTATTCTATTAAAACAATACCCATTATTCATTGAAACCTATCATGATAATAATAGGATAAATCCAATCAACTTTTATCTAAGACAATAGTATGATTTTCATTGAACTTTTTGGGTATATTCTTAAGTAGATGAGAGGATACTTTATGAGACATGTAAAAGACTATAAAAGACTTGGAGAAATTCCAGGATTATCAGAACTGAAGAAGACACTCAAAGAACTAAGTCAAAGTGATACTAAATTTGCGGTGCTTTATATCAACATTGATGATTTTACTCAAATTAATGAATCACTCAGTTACGAAGTTGGAGATAAAATCTTAATCGAAATCGCGAATAGATTGCGTAAAAACATGAGATTGCATGATTTCTTGTCACGTCAAAAAGGTGATGAATTCACACTCCTTCTTACTGATTTAGACAGTTACGATTATTTAGATCAAATACTCCAAAGAGTTATGTCTCTATTCAAATCTCCTATTCAAGCTAGTGGTCACGTTGTTGAAGTTTCAATTAGTATTGGTGTTTCATTATACCCAGAACACAGCAGAAAAACAGATGATCTTTTGCAGTTTGCAAATATTGCAATGTATTTTTCAAAAAGTACTGGAAAAAGAAGTTCAACGACTTTTAACAGTCATATGGATGATAGTATAAATATAAAACAAGACTTAATTAAAGAAATTAAAACAGCCATTAGTGAAAAACAATTTCGAATTTATTATCAACCTCATGTTAACTCTAAAACCAACGATATTACAGGTGCAGAGGCGCTTCTAAGATGGCATCATCCAAATAAAGTAATGGTTCTGCCTACAGATTACTTAATGGTAGCAGAAGAAACTGGCCTTATTGTTGAAATTGAAAACTGGATTATTTCAGAAGTCTTTCAACAAATACATTTATGGAAAACAATGATGGATTGGGATATCCCAATATCTATTAATCTATCAATTAATCATCTGAAAAGAATTGATTTTATCGCTCGACTTGAAAAGATGATTGAACTATATGATATTAGACCAATTTTAGTTGTATTCGAAATTCCTGAAAATGCTTTATATTCATTAAATAAGCAAATACAAGTATCCATAAATAAGCTTGTTGAACTTGGTTTCAATATTTGCATAGACAATTTTTCAGTGGCTCCTACAGCTCTCAAATATATAAAAGACCATTCTGTTAATCAAATAAAGATAAACAGAGATATCGTTAATGGTATTTTTTCTAATCAAAAGGATGAAGCAATCATTAATTCTATGATGACACTCTCAACAGAACTTGGAATTAGTTTGATAGCTAAAGGCGTTGAACATGAAGATCAGATCAACTACTTAGCAGAAATCGGCTGTAATATCATTCAAGGTTATTACTATTCAAAACCATTAGATATCAGCGATTTTGAAAACTATGTAAAATAATAACCAGCCGACATGATATGATACTTCCAAAGTAGACAGTCTAATTAATTAAAATTAGATTT